>Ga0114903_1000251_pt1 | contig 35363 bp, 46 predicted proteins | sample MalvirDeepMed_s2_FD_87289 | JGI IMG/M metagenome (GOLD analysis project Ga0114903, IMG submission 87289) | Marine viral communities from the Global Malaspina Expedition - Malaspina viral metaG DeepMed_s2 | ecosystem: Environmental > Aquatic > Marine > Oceanic | place: Mediterranean Sea...
CCCCAGTGCAGTCCTCTCAGGGACTTTCTGTGGGTGAAGCTGCCTCGGTCTGGGCGGATTGCTACCACAGGGCTTTGAGGGTGCTGTTTCCTGATCCGACTGGGGATGCTGTGGGCACGGCTGAGATGGAGCAAGCCAGACAGGCGGCTACCAGCATCTTCATCGCTGTGACCAACGACAGATCCTCCCTCCCCAAGGGCTTCCAACATGCACCTGACGCCGCTGTGCAGAAGGTGGTGGAAGCCGTAGATGGAGAGGTGATACCTGGAGAGATGCAGGAGGACGACCAACTGCCCTTCTGAAAGTACAACCCTGATCTTGAAAGCCGGGGGAAAGCCCTCCGGTACTCGGGAGAGGAATCTTGATCAGGGGGGCGGGGAGAGGGGAGCTTTCCCCGCCCAATAAATTACTGGGGCCTCAACGTCGAGCCCAGAGAACCCTTGTTTCCCACGCAAGGACCTTATCCTCCGACTGCGAGGCCCCGCACTCCCCACCGAGGACAGATGGCTAAGAAGAGGATAAAAGCGGTAACCATCACCGGCATCTGGTCGAAGCTCGTGAGGGAGTTGGACAACTATACCTGTCAGGTGTGTCACAAGAGCTTCAGAGATGATCCTGGGGTCCTTGACGCCTCACATCACATCCCCAGAGCACATGGGGCTACGAAGTGGGAGCTTGACAATGGCTCGTCCAAGTGCCGGAAGTGCCACGGGGAGATGGATCGCCAGCCACTGGAACACGTCGAGTGGATCAAGAACAGGCTGGGGGAAGAGAGGTACGAAGCCCTTCGCATGAAGGGAACTCAGCCCATGAAGATGACCGACAAGGACAGAAGGGAACTCGCCGCATCACTCAGGAAACAACTCAAGGAAGCACAGGAGAGAAACCGTGATCTACACCCGTGAAAACTGGCCTGAGGGAAGATGGCCGAGCTTCAGCTTTGACGAGGCGGCATGTCACGAGACGGGTATCTGTGACATGGACCCAGAGTTTATGGACATGCTTCAGTTGTGCCGGGATGAGTTGGAGGCACCGATGTCGATGACCTCGATGTATCGTCACCACACGCACTCTATTGAGGTGGCGAAGGATAAGCCCGGTACGCACACCACAGGCAAGGCCGCTGACGTAGCCTGTCACGGTGTCCGAGCCCACAGGATACTGGAGATCCTCGCGCCCATATTCTACGGGATCGGCATCAAGCAGTCAGGTCCGATGAACAAGCGCTTTATTCACTTCGATCTCGTAGAGGCAGGGGAACTGTCTCATGTGTCGAGACCTTGGCTCTGGAGCTATTCGTGAGAGCAAGCCAACCAGGAGATCCCCTTACGGCCAGACAAAAGCTCGTCTTCGACTTCGTCAAGTCTCGTATCCTGAAGGGACTCGCCCCTACCCTGAGGGAGGTCGGGGCGGGGTGCTTCTCGCACTGCAACGACGGGACACAGGTCACCTCATCCCTCAAGTGCTTGAACGCGATTGAGAGCAAGGGATATATCGAGAGGATCAACAACATTTCCAGAGGAATTTTCCTAACCGAACTGGGGAAGCAATGAGAGTCATCGTATGTGACGAGTGTGACGGAAGGATCACAGATCAGAAGCTGACCTTCGAGTCAGACAACGAAACTCCCCTTCCGCCCTATGAGGTGTCCTTGAGCGTCCGCACCATAGAGGGATCTACCAAGACCTCCGTAGACCTGTGCTGGGACTGCTTCGATCGGTTGCGTGAGCATGTGGTCTGAAAAGCACACCCAAGGCATTGACAAGCTCTACGCCGAGCTAAAAACCGAGCTAGCTCAAGCCTCAAGCATGAAGGACAAGCTGGACGAAATGGGGTGGGCGTATGGCCCCCCTCCATCGAAGATCGCAGAGGACTCTCCTGCCAGCGTGGTACAACGAGCCCTGGCAAGGTGGGCCATAATAGAAATCACAAAGGCGAGACTATGATCTGCACACTGTGTGACACAGAGAAACCAGAGGAAGACTTCTACGTAATTCGCTGTGGCAGCTACAGGAGACGCCGAGCCGAGTGCAAGAGCTGTTATCTAGAGAAGTGCCGAGCCAGAAGGAAGAACAAGGGTCCTGACGCCTATATCAAGCCGCGCCCCAATCAACATGGGTTCAACGGCTGGTCTGGACTCGCCATCGCCATGATCTACAGCGCGTTCAAAGCCCTAGACCACAAGAAAGAAACTGAGAGGGTGAACGCACGAGAGTTTCTTGAGACCCACAGGGGACCGTGGTGCGACGTGATGCGGGCTGACGAGGAAATCGTAGATCTATTCCTCAAGAGATATGACAACGGGCAGACGATTGCCAAGAACCTCCCCCATCCTCATGCTGTGACAACGAGGATATACTCTGGGTCCAAGAGGGAGGGTGTGCTGTGAGAGTGGCTCAGACGTGAATAGCGTCCATATGATTGACCAGCCCCCGCTCTCTCCCTCTGGCCATGGATCGGTCGATGACCTCCATCTCGATAAAGGCCTCGGTTCCAGAGGACCACTCGTTCAGCCATAGGCGTCTGAACTCACCCTCACGTCCTTGTACAGACGGGTCTGTGCGAGCCTCTTCGAGCTTTTCAGGGGTTTGCCACGGCATCCTCAGTTCATGGTCCCAGTAGACAATGGTCTTGCCGTTATCGCTTAGATAGACGGGAAGATCCTCCAGCCCCGGAACCCTCTGTCCCATCGCCTCGTTTGTGTGAGGATCTGGCTTGACGGAGTTCTCGTAGATCCTCCAGAGAAGGGCTGATTCGCCGTAGAACCCAGCGTACGTCGTCACGAACCGGATGGACGCCTCCAGGTTCCAGATAGGCTGGAACTCCGTCCAGAGACGCTCTCCGCGCTCTGACGAGATCCCCCAAAGCTCATCGAACACACACAGGGCGTTCATACTGCCCGCCTCACCAGCATAGTCCGAGGCAACATACCTCAAGCTGTGTGGGCCGAAGTTCTTCTGCTTGCCTTGGGCGAACAGGATCGTGTTGGAGAGAGCGATCCTCTCCCTGCGCCTCTTGTCGGCTGGCATGACCTCGTCGAAGGTCTTTGGGTCCTTGCTTCTCATCAGAGAAAGGGACTGGACCATCCGATCGTACATGCGGTTCTTCGCACCCTCTTCGTCGTTGGCAATGGAATACATCTCCCCGCCGTAGATCCGAGCGAATGCGTAGGTGACCGCTGCTGCTACCTCTGTCTTGCCTGATTTTTTGGGAGCGCTGTAGACCATCGTTGAGTAGGCGAGCTTGCCGTCCTCAATACGAAACATCTCGTTGAGAATGCGCTTCTGGTGGGGGAACAGCTTGATGCGCTTACCGGTGGAGGTAAGCCAGAACTCTTTCTCCATGGTCGTGACGACCTTGGAGTTGATCACCTAATGCCTTCGGAAATCGAAGTTGCGTCTCCTGGTTCATCTTCATTCAATGTCGCTATAGTTTCCCTTGGGGCGCGGATCACCTGTCCAACCACAGGTGTTTTCGCCAAGGGCTTAAAGCCCCCGTTGGCGACCTTGATGTTGTGCTCCTCAGCGAGACGCTGGGCAGCTTGGAAGTAGGTCATCCCCGCCGTATCCCACCCCTTGGGGACCTTGCTGTGGATCTTATTCAGAAGGTTCATAAAAACATCCTTCTGCCTAGACGTAAACCCCATAACGGGGATGATCCCCGCGCCCACTGCCTTTGGAGACACCAGAGGTGCTTGCAGCGCGAGCCAGAGGGGGTTCCACCCAAACTTATCCATCAAGGCCCCCCCCGTCACGAGGCCGAGGAGACCCGCAAGCTCGCTTCGGGAAATGAGTCCAGACCCAACCCAGTTGTTGAACATAGCACCAGCGGCAGCGGGAAGAATGGGAACTCCCGTGGCTTCCGATAGCTGTTCGATGATTATCTTTGCACCTTGGTTGGCGGGGTCATCCTTCAAGGATCTGAGCAGGTTGCGGATTACGGAAACCCTTTCTCGACCCAACTGCTCCGGACCCATTTGCCTTGCCATCACACCAGTGGAGGCCTTAAAGTCGCCAATGAGTTTGCTGGTTTTTTCCCACTCGCCGAGCATGTCATCATAGCCACCCTTGATATTATCTACCAGCACATCGCGGATTCTACCATACGCCCGCTCGACCATCTTCCGGCCCACAAGGTCGCGCTCTAACTTGCGAGAGACCTGCCATGTCGCCTTCCTGAGAGCATCAAAGGACGCTACGTCCAACACTCCGTTTCTGTTGTAGTATTCTGCGGGGTCCTCGATTACACTCAACCACTTCTTAACGAGTCCTATCTCTTCGTCAGCAAATATGCCGATGCGAGTGAAGTTGGCGCTGTTGAGGTCGGCCCCGTCGTCGTTGAAGTCCTCAAGAACATCCTTAACAGCAACCTTGATTCGCTTGTGAATACTGCTAGGATCGCGACGTAGACTCATAGTTGGAAAGAGCTTTTTCCAACTATTCGACCTGTCCTGCTGCACCTTACGCAGTGCCTCTGAAGCCATCGAGTGGAAGTTCAACAGGGAGTTGTGTCCGTTCACGTAATTGTAGAACGCCTCCCTTGTTTTAATGTCGGCAGACCGAACCGCTTTGTACGCCTCTGAGATGGCTTCGGGACCTCTTCCCGTCATAAGGCCCGTATATTCCCTGAAAAACCCCGAAGAAATATCCTTGGCTCCCTTTCCAAGACGCCCCCCTGCCCTCAGGGACATGATGGCAGGATTTACCGCATTTATCAAGGATGACCACCTCGGCAGGGCTGCGGGAGTGGGAATCAGACCTGACGCCATGAGCATGTTGCCGCCAGGGTTGTTGATCCACTCTTCGGGATCAAGGAGCTTGTCCTGCATGTCCGTCATCATGGCAGATGCCATCTGCTCGGTTCCAGACCTCACGGGCCGGTTGTAACGAGCGGTGTTCTCCCACACACCACTGGTGCTCTCTGCGCTTGGAGCGAAAGAGAACTCAGGACCACCTGTCTGTCCTATGGCTCGGCCAAGAATCGAGTCGTCCCGCGTCCCAAGATTACGCACCACAGACCTGCCCATACCCTCGGCAGCACCCTTCATGCCCTCCCACGTTTCTCCAATCTTAGACGGACGAAGAGCGTCGTAGGTACTGACGGCTTGGTCAATCAGAGAGCCCGGAAGTCGAAGAGCACCCTCTTGGATTCCAAGACTAATCTGCCCCATAAGGGGCTGGCGGGGGCGCATGGCAGCGAGATCGTCGGCGATCCCACCAAATCCAGACATGCGAGTGAACCTGTTGCCAGCCGTGTCCCTGAACCCGCCCGCAATCTGCTCACCACGAGCGTCGTCTTTGACGTTAATCCAGTAGTTAGGATTCTCTTCCAGAAAGTCGGTGGCCGCTTCGATGGCGGTCATACTGCCGTACTTTTCTGGGTCTCTTCGCTGTGCGTATGCGCCTATCTGAGATAGGGTGAACTTGATATTTTCAGGCATCATCCATCACCAGTCGTGTCAGCGGGCGCAGTGGCGCGTGTCGAAGTACCAGGAAATGCCCCCTCAAAGACTGAATCCATTAGTGCATCCTCCTGTGAGGAGGCCCCTTCCAGCCCCTGAAGGAGGCCCGCCGAACCGCCACCAGTCGTGTCAGCGGGCGCAGTGACGGTTGGTGTCCTCTTCGGAACACCAAATGGCACATTGCCCGTGCGTTCTTGTACTTCCGTCAGAATGTGCTCCATACCATACTGGCCTACATAGCTCGCCTCTACGATGCCTTCCTCCATGCGAATCATAGTCTGCATGAGGTCTTTCATATTCTGCCGTATGATCGCGGGGTCCGTTGAGATGCTACCGATGAGTCCTGAGTAGAAGATCACTTCATCTTCTGTGAGCGCAGCGCCTGACTGCAACCTCGATACAAGGTCCACCTCAATCTTCATCTCGTTTAACGTGGAGATGATTTGCATTGCCTTCTCGCCACCGGCCTCAACGTCGTCGTCACCCAGCACCCATGGAGTCAGTTTTTCTCCCGGTGGAGTGTCAACCCAGTTTAACAATCTCCTGTTAAACTCCATCTCTAAGCCTGCCAGACCACCGAATGCCTTTGCTATGTCTGGATCGGACATCTTTGCTAGAGAACTTGCGAGTGTGAACTTAATGGCGTTGATGCGCCCCATGCGCGTCTGGTTTTCGCCTGAAATGTCAAGTCGTAGATCAGTAGCCTCCATCCTCTCCCAAACAACCAACGCCTCTTCTGGGGTCCTCCAGCCACCATGCTTCCGATTGATCTCCTCATTAAGGGTCTTCCACACAGGAAATGCCGTTTCTTTATCATCGGCAGCGGCCTTTATGGCGGCTGTAATCGCAGCCTCTCGTGCTTTTCGCCTCTCCGACAGGGTGCCAGCGGCATAATCTTCAAAAAGTTCCCGTGCTTTTTCCATAAGTTCGGGAGTTACGTAGTTGCCCATGGACACGACGTAATGCGTCATAGCTGCTTCCGCGCCAATGTCCATTGCGGTCTTCGCAAGCATCTTAGTCGTGGTATTGTGTCTGTCTTGAACAAACTTCTTCGACATGGATGAAATCATATCATCTACTGGCTTCTGCACAGACGGTGGATCTACTTGGGGCTCTTTAGGGGCGGGTGGCGCGGACACGTCCAAGGTGAACTCGTCTTCTCCAAAACGCCTTTCTGGCTCTGAAATTAGACTTGGCGGGGGGGTCGCCATTATCTCGGCCACCGTTTTCTCCACTGTTTCCTCCCCCCACCGATCCAGCGTAAACTCGTTGAACCGAGCCGAAAGAGCGTTGTGCTGATTCCACTGCTCCCGAAGCATCTCCGGATCTGCCCCGGCCTCAAGATACATCTCAAGACCTTGCCGAGACTCTTGTACTTGGCTCAAGAGAAGCTCGTACTCCCCTTGTTGGGCGGACCTCGCAGCGTCTTCTTCGAGGCGGGCCTGCTCCCTCTCCCGCAAAGCATGAGTAGCGTCAAACTCCTCCTGCTGCTGGGCCAGACGAGCCTGTTCCGCCCTCCGTTGAGGCCAATTACGGGAACCACGGGCGATCCCTGCGGAAGCGTCCCTGAGTCCTCTGGCTAATGCGCGACCAATTCCCATTTAGTCGCCTCCTGGCCACCACTGCCAGTCGGCAGGATCTTGGGCGTTCATATACGCCTCCAAGAGGTTGCTAAACATGCCTGGCTCGGCTCCCGGCACGTTATACCCACCAGCTCCACCGGCACCGACCGCGCCAGGAGCCAAGGCTCTCAAGAGCAGATCGAGGGACTGGTTCCTTGTCTGGTCCTGACGCCAGTCCAGATCAGACTGAAGTCGAGTGGTGTCGGACCACTGCTGATACGCCCTCTCGTCAACCCCCATGTCCTGCTCGTAGACGGCGTTGATCGCGGCCTGCATCTGCGGACCCACTACTCCAAGAGCCTCAAGCCCAGTCCGTGCGTTGGCAGCAAGCTGCTGGGTGCTCAAGTTGGTGTAATCCACCCATCCCGGCGTAGAGTTCCTTATGCCCCTCATGGCTAACGATGCCGCGAGGTCATCCCTCTCCTGCTCTTGTCTTATATAGTCTCCTGCGAGGATCTTGGTTAAGAACGGCGAGACTGTCTCGCCGGTCAGAATGTCCCACAAGGTTTGTCTCTGTTCGGGAAGGTTGGCCAATCCCGGCGTGTCGGGGGGCTGGTATTGCAGGGCCGTGTCGGCATCTTGGAGGACTGGCACGGGAGCGTCATTGACGATTACGTTATCTGTGCCGTCGATTATGCCCGTGGTATCTGTTGATCCTCCCATAGTACCCTGCATCAGATCTGTTACCCCGGCGGTGGCCATGCGATCAGCCGCCGTAGCAGACTTGTTGACCTCGCCCAGAATATTTCCCATCCCATCTCGATAGACCCAAGAACCACCATTATCAAGACGGTCTACCGTGCCAGCGCGAACGCCATCTTCCCACCCATATACATCATTCGGGCCTACGTAGTTCCCCACTGCACCCAAGGTTGCTTCGACTGTACCACTAGTTAGATCTGGGCTGAGTTTATATAGATGCTGAAACATTTCCCCTGCGCCTACAGCCCCTCCTCTACCGAAGGCACCCTCTAGAGCGTTAAGCTGAGCAGGACTATAGCCTTGCAACCCCGATCCTTGAGTTGCCGTCCACTGATCCCAAGTCTGCGGCCTCTCGGTGCCGTAATAATCCGATTGAGGGTACTTGAAGTCCCCCAGGCTACTACCAGGGCTCGTTGCACCACCACCCACACCTTGATATTGTCCAAGCCCAGCCTGAGTGGGAGCATCGCTCCACTCGAAAAATTCATCATAGTCGAAAGCACCAGTATCGTCCGTGTAGATCTGCATATTTTTACATCCTCGGTATGTATGTTCCCTGACGGTTCATCGCATCTCTACCCATGGACATGGTGAGAATCTTCGCGTAGAGCCCCTTAGGCAGAGCACCAATCCATTCCGCCATCATAGTACTGGCCCTGGCGGCGTCACCGACTCGAAGATTGACGCCTCCACTAGTTGGCCGAATCACACCAAACTCGGAGAAGCTAAACCCCTCGGGCATAGAAATTCTCTCCGACCGAATGGCTTCGAGAATCTCTGGATCATTCAGATATCTCAAATGTGCCAAGCCACGATCGCCATGGATGTCAATGAAGTCTGTGAGCCATTCCTGCTGTGGGCGGGCAGTGCTGGTCCTTGGACCAAAGACTCTTTCTGCTCCTATAACAGCATTCAGATAGTCCTCCATTCCAGTAGCCGCGGGAGTCATAGATGCCATCATTGTTCGGAAGTCATCCATGCTTTCACCCTCGTCCCTAAATTCTCCCATGCGCCCCATAGCACGGATGTAGTCAGAGAAGTCCACAGGTGGTTCTTCCTCGAACTCTCTCATACCCTCCATAGCACGAACATAGGGAGAGAAGTCCACGTCCTCCTCCGTACGTGAGGTCAGACTAGGATCAAGTCCCATCCCACTAATAAACTCATAGGGATTAGGACCATCATCATCGAACTCTCTCATACCCCGCATAGTACGTATGTAATCAGAGAAGTCCACGTCCTCCTCCGTACGTGAGGTCAGACTAGGATCAAGTCCCATCCCACTAATAAGCTCATAGGGATTAGGACCATCATCATCGAACTCTCTCATGCCCCGCATAGCACGGATGTAATCAGAGAAGTCCACGCCCTCATAATCATCAAACTCCCTCACGTTCTGCATAGCACGGATATAAGCAGACCAATCATCATCCGTACGTGAGGTCAAATTAGGATTCAAACCCATAAAACCAATTTGTTCGTAGGGATTTTCATCCTCAAACTGCCCCATGCGCTCCATAGCACGGATGTAATCAGAGAAGTCCACGCCCTCATAATCATCAAACTGCTCCATGCGCTGCATGGCACGGATGTAATCAGACCAATCATCATCCGTACGTGAGGTCAAATTAGGATTCAAACCCATCCCACTAATAAACTCATAGGGATTAGTTTCCTCCTCGAACACCCCCATGCCCCGCATAGCACGGATGTACTCAGATAAGTCCACATCTCCATAATCCTCTTCGATCTTTGTCAGGGCAGGATTCCACCCCATAAGTCCAATCTGGGTGTACGGATTAACATCCAAAGCTGCTCCACCAGGACCTTCCAAACGTCTCCATGCATCCCAATCTACCCCACCCCAATCTGTCCCACCACTGGGAGCAGCACCGGCTCCCACGTCAGGCTGAGAAGGAGTGGGGTAATCGGCACCAAAGGTCTGTACATCCCGCATGGCACCGAAGGGATTGAAGGGGCGAGCTTGGATTCTGCCTCTGGATCGCCCTTCAACGTCTTGAGCTCTGCCCATGATCATGTTGAGGGCATCGACGCGGGGGCCGTAGAGATTGCCAAGAGCGTCTTCGCGGGGGCCGTAGAGAGCAAGCTCCCGCTCCCGAGCCTCACGTTCAAGCTCGGCACGATCCCCCGAAATGTCGAACATGCGATTCTGCGCTTCGGAGTATCCCCCGCCGTCATTATCGAACAGGGACGCTACGAACGACGCTATCCAAGGGACATATTTAAGACCTTCCTTGATCGCAGTTGCTTCAGTTGGCATAATATTTCCTCACTGCGGTAAGATACTTAATATCAACCGGTTCTGCTGCCCAGAGCACCCTTGATCTCCGCCAAGATTAAGTTACCGTCTTGTTGGGCCTCGATCATCTGATCCGTCTTGCCTTCCAGACGCTCAAATGAGCCTCCTCCGTCCTGTTTGCCGAAGAGACGGTATAGCGCATAGCCGACAATCCCTGTCCCGGCCCCGCCGCCACCTAACCCCATCATCAGGTCTGCCGTGCTTGTCGGATCAGTCGTCATTTCTTACGACCACCAATCCAGACGAAAAATGAGGTGATCATCGCCATAATACCGGCATCAACGGGATCAAGGTGAATGAAATCGTATAGAAACGGGTCTTCATATCGAATGATTTCCCACAACCAGTCTAATACCTCTTTCGTTCCGCTTGCCGCAACGCCCAGCCCCGCAGCGCCGCCAACACCGGTCTTCGTTACTTTCGGGTTTGAGGCGGGTTTTTTGGCTGTTTGCTCAATCTCTCGGCACTTTTTCTGCGCGAGCGCGAGCTTCGCTTTGCCCCGAGCCACTTCCTGATGAAGTGCTCGAATCTCACGATCCAAGTCACCATTCGTACGTTCACTGCCTCGTTGTTTTCTATATGCCACCTTGACCTCTGCTAATGATTTGGTGGCAATTGGTTATACTTTTACGGACCACCTGCTATCGACATAATATTTCCATCCGTCGAATGCAGCCTGAATAGCTGCGTAACCCAAGGCTGCATAGCCAGCTTCATGCTGACCACTTGCCGCCAATATGATTCCGGTGGCCCCTGCACCAACCTTCTTACTGATGACCGAGCTTATCCGTTCCTGTGCAAATTTACCGAACGTCCCAAGTAACGCACCCATAATGATTTATCTCCGTTTTTAGCTCTTACACTTAATCATTATCGTCATGAGATAATTTATATGCCGTTGCAAACACGTAAGTGCTGATCCACATCATTATACCAAATATCGCCTCGTGATTCCACCATGCCATCCATCTATAACCACCTGGAAATCCTATAACTTTCCATGTTTCATATAAAACAGTAACTGCCACCCCCGCCAGTCCACTCCACAGCCCTGCACTTTTTGCTTCATCGGCGGCTTTTTGCTTTTTGGTCAACGTGACGGCAATCTCTTCAGCCGCCGCCGTTTTGGTGATGTTTTCCTCTAAAGTTTTCCGGTCGCCCCGGTGGCTTGTCCGTGCCATCCGCAGCGCGGCGCTGGTTTCATCCAGCTGTTTAACCAGTGTATCATAATGCCCACGTAACTCCCCAAAACTTGCTACCTCCGCAGCCCTGCGAGGTGTTCGTCGATTATTCATCCCTTATCAATGTTAACTTGTCAGAATCAGTATCAATAGTGGGTTTTCCATTATTGCTATTGTCCAAATCAGCAGCACCTTGCACCTTCAAACCTTCCATCTGTCCTATCAGACGCTGTGCTTGAGGATCGTTCGCCGATAGTAACTGAACACGCTGATTAAGGCGTTGTTCCAAAGCTGCCATCTGCTGTTTGATCTCTTCAGGATTCATTATTCCTCTGCCCAGGTGATTGAAGCTGCGGTCAAGTCAGTCTTGAGTTTGGCATACAGTTGCTGATGGATGTTGGCAGCGATGTTTACGCCGGTCGCCTTGACGCGGTCTACCTGTGGGCTGACCAACGTCTGGCCGATTAACCGCCCATCGGTCACTCTGGCGGCTTCAGCAGCATCTTTATATACCGCCAGATCAGCGCAGGCATAGAACGTACCGTCACTGCGGTTTTTCTTTATTACATCGACCGCGCTGATGCGGACATAGCACCCTGCGGCCACGAAATCCCCTTGCAGGGGTACACTTACAATGAGTGCCATGTCAGTTCTCCAGCAGGTTCGTGACCTGCATTTCGAGTGCAGCAATACGTGATTCGTAAGCCTCTTTGATCTCTTGGATCTCGACGTGATTCTGCCACGTTGCACCTACGAGCAAGCGGGTCGTGCCGCCGACGCTCACCATTGAATGGTGTCCCAGTGCGGCATCTTCTGGCGAGCAGTAAGACAACACCCCCGAAGCCATCAGATCATCGCGGTTGTAGCGAATCATATCGTCCCACTTTGACCGTCTGATGGTTTCTGTTTTTGAGTATTCCAGAGTATACGCTCTGAGTAGTTGGTTATCGTTTACTACGCCGCCGAGTTCTTCTCTCACGTCGAAGGCTCCACCATCAGAGCCGTCGTACTTAATGTCCCCGTCCTCGTCTACGATGAATTTGGAGTGGATATTCCCGGCGTTATCCTTTCCACGAACGCCAAACATCACCCCATCTGCCGTCATATTCGACAGGCTCCCATCTGTAGCATGCTCCGATATAAACACATCAAAAAGAGCCGCCGCAGCAGTACTTTGCGTGTCAGATGCTTGTCCTCCGAAGGCACCCAAGAAAACGACTTGCTGTGCATTTTCGTCTTCTCTATACCCATTGAGGACCATCCCCCCGTTAACGCCCGACTTTCGGACAATCATGTAGTCATCAGCTTCAGCGCCCCACCCACCCGGGTCACCGTTAAGGTTGATGTCAGAAGATTTGATCGAGAAAGCGATATTGTCAGACCCTCCCTGATTGATCGTCAGGCCGGTGGTCATACCGGTATGAACAGATTCTCGAATGCCAACCAATCCAGACCCCGTATGGAAAATATTGTCGCCACCACCCGCATTGAGAACCATATAACTGTTAGAGTGGTCGTATCGTATATGCGCTTGGTTGGTAGTGTTAGCAGTATCGGTGAAGTTCAATTCGCCTATGCCGCTGGTGCTTGTGGCGATAACTATTTCCGCCGTGGCATCACTCGTGTCACCCACAATAATTCCATGAACACTGTTGATATAGGAAGATGGCGCAGCGTTTCCTATCGCAAGGTCGGTTCCATCAAACGTCAGCTCCGCCTCGCCTTGGAAAGCATTCGAGCCTGTGACGGTAGTGACGGTGTTATTGGTGGAGCCGGTGAGGGTTGCACCACTTGTTTGCGCCACCCAATCTAAGTTTCCACTGCCATCCGTTTCCAAAACCTCACCGTCCGAGCCGTCAGCCACAGGCAACTCCCAAGCAACACCCCCAGATGCTATAGTGAGAGCAGTTCCATTGGAAACCAGATACTCGCCGCCTTCGTCGTACAGATAAAATTTGCGATCATTGCCAAATCTGGCGACCTCATTGCCATCATCTTGCTGGATAACCAAATCCTTGCCATTGACCAGAGGCTTGAGGATAACATCACTGGACGAGTTGAAGATCCGGAGCATATCAGTACCGCCATCAGCATAGACGACTCCTTCTGTGGCAGTATCTGAATCAAGCGTGATGCTATCTACAGTATCTATAGTTACTGCTCCAGAATCGCTACTATCATCGGTGGTGGTGATGCTGTAGACACCAGCCGAACTCACTGCATGTGTGACATACTCACCGCTGTCGTATTGAAGGATCAGCGGGGCAGTGGTATCGGTGACTGTAATGGGGTTGCTAATCGCGAACGCACCACCGCTGATTGTAGTAGCCCCACTGAAGGTCAGGCCGACATTTGTGCCGTCGTAGGACAGGCGCATCCGCTCCAGGGCCGTCTCGCTCTCAGCTACAGCAAACACAAGGTCCGTGTCGTTAAGGGTTGCACTGAAGGTGTCGTCAGCTTCGGCCCAAATAGATGCCGCAACTAAAAGAGCATCTGCACCTGTTTCAAGCGGAGCCTGGAAGTCAATGCGCCCAAGAACATTGCCATCAACAACTGTAGGCTCGGGTGTTAGAAGCGTCAGGGTGGCAGCGCCAGAATTGATATTCAGAGTGGCAATCTCGACAACTGTTCCGCCCGTCGCATGAGCCCCCCATGCAACATTGAAACCAAACTCCCCGTCTTCACTGCCCGCCGTATCAATTCGACAGATTGAGGTTAGTCGTGCAAAGACATCCTGATTGTCTGAACTATCGGGCATCTTGAAAGCAATGCCGACACCCGAACTGTTGTCCGTCATTTGAGCGTTGTCTGCGGGGTCCCACTCAATCGTTATGGCGTCTCCAACTGCCGCCGCAGCATTGTCGAGGTTGATGAACCTCGCGCCTACACGAGACTGGGTGAATCGGATGTCAAACGCCGCATCTGTAGCGAGGTCTGTCTGAGTCGTGCCGTCAAGGATCTTTGAGACAATCTGAGGGTTCAGATCAACCGCAGCGCCGAGGATCGGCGTATTCGTATTATCGAGCGCTGAATGATCCGTCAAACTGTCGAATATTAAAGTTGCCATTGGATCTCCCTATGCGGCCAGAATATACCGCCGCCTCACGTATTCAATATCCAAGCCGTTCAACTTGAACCACTGATCAGCGGAAGTGCTTTGGATGCGGATCATTATATATGACCCCCTGCGAACACTGCCGATCCGGAACCAATTTCCACTCACCGTAGCACCACCCCACATAGCCACACCCCACTCACCGTCAGCCCAACCTGCCGCATCTCCAAATCCACCCGGAGAATTTGAGTTTCCACCCGGAATCGGCAAACCAGACCGACCCAACTGAGTATGCACCGTAAGTGAATACGTGCCCTCGGTTTCGGCATCCAGATAGATTCTCCCATACTTTTTCATGCTTCCACGGTAATTCTGCGAATAGGCGGCAGTGGTGATGCTGCCGGTATAAGAGGCCCCGTTACGATCGTCCCCACTATTCATCTTGAACACCGTCCCATTCGCATCCCCCATAATCTGAATCAATTCACCATCAACACGCACCATCGCCCCGGCGGTGCGATTCCTCAGATCATGCGTGGTCCATCGAGGGGCCGTATTCTTACCACCACCCGCGACATTACCGATCAATCCTTCATCTGGCTGGGCGTCATCGAGAGTGTATTGCCACCAGTATTCACCTCTGGAGGGGTTGTAGGTTGACCAGTTCATGTCCTGATTCGTCTTGTCTCGGCGGTCTGAGATGGGCTTAACCCATTCCCCGGCGTTGCGGACGAAGAACCCGCCCGTAGCCAGCGTGGGAACCATCTCGTGTATCCCCTCGTCCGACTGAAACAGCAGAGAACCAGACCGGAATGACCCAGAGGTCTCTTGGATCGTGTGAGACGCCTGCGTACCGAGGGTGCCTGAAATCCTCTTGATCACAGCCGAGCTAAGAGTGTCCCCGCTGGAGAGCCGGAAGATGTGGTTCCTCTTGAAGATGATCAGGTTGCCCATGAACTCCCTGAGACCTGTAATCGACCCTGTGCCTCGATCAACCTGGAACGATCCTCCGCCAGAGAAGTTCTCCGCGTTGTCAGCGGCGGAGTAGAATATGGTATCATCAACGGACATCCACATCCGTCCAAAGGCCGGGGTGGGGAATCTGCCCGCAGCCGGGGGAGAGCCGCCCAAAGCGCTTATACCGGCCCCTGAGGTGTATTTCTGGGGTGCATCGCTGGTGTCGTTATTCGTCAGAATGAGCAGATTAGCCGTGGTGGTAGCCCCGTAGAACATGACCCCTTCCCACCGCTTGTTTGCTGTGGTAGTGAAGGTTCCCGCTGCGCCCCCTGAAACCGCACTCCAGTTTCCTGTGGTGCGCTTATAGATCCCGCCATCCTCTGACGTGGCGATCATCTCCGTGCCTTCAGAGTAGTCAAATAACCCTGAAACCGTCCCGTTTACATCGTCACCCAAAAGAGTATATCCGCGCATCTTCTCGGGTTCCTGAGAGGAACGGTCATATACAATGTTGTTCGCAAACTGAAGAGCACCTTCGGGCCATTCGGGGTTATTCGCCCCTGACAGCCGATATATGCCTCTACCAAGAAGTTCGTGTGGATCGTGGCGGTAGGGCACTATCTATGTCTCACAGTATCGAAGGCTCTTCCAGATCGAGCCGGATAGTTCACCCCATAGGAACGGCGGTAGGTCTCCACGCTGAAGCCGACGTTGATCTTCTCCCGGTTCTCCCTGCGGATGACGTTCATCATGGAGATTTCAGCTTCCTGCTCGGCCACCGAAGCCTGATCAAAGGCTTCGTCCCACTTATGGGCCGCAGCGACCACCTTGTGCTCGACATAGTCGTAAGCGCTCTCAGGAGCGTCCCCGCCGAACATATTCGTCCCAAACGTGGTGTTCTCCGTGAAGAACGCGATATACCACAGTTCGACCAGGAACTCTTCCGTAGGGAATGGCCAGAGCTTGAACTGTGGATTGTCCGACGAGTCCGCGATAACCGGAGCAATGAGAGTCGGTCGTCCAGAGGTGTCCCTGTGAGGATCTCCGCCAGATCTCCTGTAAAGCTCTGGCAGAGTGACGAGATCTAGGTGATTATCCTCCAGCAGGCCCGAAATCCCCGAGGACCATGTTCCTGAGTCCCCATAGGAGGCAATCGACAAGGCACCAAAATCGAAGTCAGAGTCTGATATGGCATAGTCATCTTGGAAGATCCTATACCCCTTCGCCGTAGAAGTGGCGTCTATATAGTTCGCCTCAATCGTGATCGTGTCGGGAGTCGATCCAAGGCTTACGCTGCTGATCTTGTAGGACTTCTGGGTTCCAGCGGCCCGGAAGAACATCCCTGCCACAGCACCAGTGAAGGAATCGGCGTTGTCTCCACTGGAATCGACTGAAGTGACGGTGGTGCTACCGTCAGTAACCGCTGCGGAGCCAGTGGTGATCTCGGCGGTGGTAACGAGAGTAGTGCGCTTGTAGAGCCAGTCGTAGTCCAGCCGATCCACCAACCCCCTGACGGCGTTGTTGGCTACCTCGATTAAGCGCTGCTGAAGGATGTTCGTACTGGTGAACGAAGTGATCTCCGGTTCACCGATCTCCTTCAGGCCCGCGTTGACAACTGTTCCCAGCGTCTTTGGGATCTTGGCCTAACCCTTCTTAGTGGGGAGTCGGATCATCAATCCGTCGAGGGATTCCACCTACGCACAGGTCCCGATGACGACCACGCTGATCGCATCAGCAGCAGCAGCCGACAGAGTCGTCATTACGATATCTCCGGTATCTGGTGTGTCGTAGTCACGCTCTCTCTGTAAGCCGCCGATGTCTGAAAAATCCAGCACCACATTCCCGGTATTACCGAGTTGATGCTTGTAGATCAGATCATTAGACGACGCATCATGGAACTCCAACTGTGCAGAGATGCCAGCAGTCGCAGAGACGTGGACCTTGGAGATCCGCATGTTGTTGGTGTAATTGAGATCGGAAAGATTCACGATGATCGTATCCGTGAACTCGCCCGTGCCAGCCCAGGTTCCAGACCATGTGGCGACAAAGGCTTTTCCGTTATTGTAAAGTGCTGTTACTGGGGTAGGAACTGCCATGCTTGTATCCTTTCAATTTGTTGTGCGTAGCAGGAGCGAGGACCATAGCAGTAGTCCCCGCTCCCGTCGATTACTTCTTTGACTTGGCCTTTGCCTTCGGTTTAGACTTTAAGACCGATTGAACATCATTCAAGGTGCATTCTCGATGAGTGTTATTAAGACGTTCATGGATCTCCTTGTCGGACAATCCCTGTTTTGATAACGCCTTAATTACATCATCATGCATTAACTGCCGTCATCTGTGGAGTTCGAGAACACCGTGATGCCAGACGTGGCAGCAAATACGTTCTCGAAACCAGTGTCTGCGCTTGGAGTCGTATTGTCGGTGATGTAGTTCACGAAGTTCCCAGCCGCAGTCGCGGTCATGTGATTATTATGCGTCCGTTGCGTGGCAGTATTAGCCACGATGATACACGCAGTATCAGCGCCCCATGCGGCAAGGTTGTTGTTGTTCGCAACCATGCGGGCCGCAGCAACGCCATTGTAAATACACCCACTCCCATCAGCACCGCTGGTCAGCATATCGCAGTATTCAATCGTGCAGGAAGTTGCCAGGACCTTGACGCCATTCAACGTTACGTCGGCAACATCGTAAATCTTGCAGTTCCGAACGGTGGAATGCTCGGAGCCAACATTGATCAGAATCGCATTACGACCTGCCTCGATGATCGTACAGCCTTCGACCAGCGCAGCCAGCGCACCATCACTGGCGTCCGTACCCAGAGTAATACCATCCCGGTCTGAATCGGTCATACCGGCCTGATCAATCCAGCAATTCAGAATGCGAACACCAGAGAAATCTTCGCCAGTGTCCGACGTGTTCACGTCGATGGTCGCAGTTCCAGCCGTTGCCGCAGTGACGTTGTCATCGAACCTGATACTATCGACCGTCACATTGTTCGCATTGATCTCCAGCATACTGACATCAGTAGCAGTCGAGATTGTCACGTTCGGATACTGACGCGCACCAACGGGCTGTGCAGCCGTCAGAGTCATATCGTCTTTGCCGATTGTGATTGCCGCCGTAATGGCAATGCTCCCAGGAAGAAGAGCTACCGTGTCGCCGCGACCTGCCGTACAGTCGCCAATAGCAGACTGAATTGTAGACAGAGGACGTTCTGGGGTTAAGCCATCGTTGTCGTTCGAGGCACTAAGCCCTGAACCTGTACGGCCTTTTGCAGCGACCGAGCCGCCACCAACGAAATAAACCCGTCCACCCGGCTTATCGAGATTGACCCACATACCGGATGTGGGATTGAAGATGAGATTTGCCACGTTTGTTCTCCGTCCCTAAATGCCGCATCCGTGCGAAATTGAGCCAGCAACCTCCTGCGCTGGCGGAACGGGCGGGGAGGGCGGATTTGCCCTCCCCTAACCCTATGCTACGCCTGACCAGAACAGAAGAAACCCTTCGGATCAGTCCAACCCGAGGACTGGGCGAACATCAGAGTCACCTTGTAGTCCTTGGTATCGAAATCGTACTCGTAGTCCGTCCACGGCTCTTCTCTGGTATACAGAGTCAAACCATGGTCCTGCTTGTCGGACAGTACAAACCAACGATCCGTGTCGGTCAGGTAGTTCCACACGACCGGCTGGACAATACCCTTCACAGGGTTGACCGCGTTCGTGTTGTCATCCGGCGTCTGGCTCGACTGGAGCAGACGGTCGGCGTTGAAGCGCTCTTCCTTGGGAACGACCACGTACTGCGGCTGAATCTGAAGCCGCTTGCCGCCGCCGTCACGGAAGTCGGAGAAGTCGATCAGAGCCTGTTCCAGAGAGGTCTGGCTAAGATCAGCAGCCGAGGACAACTCGTTTGAATAGGTCTCACCGTTCTCGCGCACATGAGCCGCTGACGACAGTTCTACGCCGTCTGCTCCAGCATAACTGGAGTTTGCTGCCCTGTTGAAGTGGTTCGCCAAGAGGGTCTCTTCTGAGGCGTCAGCCGACAGAGAGAGTTCCGTGGCGAGGTCTTCCATAAGACCATACAACTCGTCCCGGTACATACGTCGAGTGACTCGGAAGCCATTCGCGTAGTCCAGGTGAGTGAAGGTCTCAAGAAAACCCTCGTTGTTCGACAGGTAGGAGATCTGCTCGCCTTCGGCGACCTGCTGCATCACGCCTACTCCGCCAGCGGTCAGAGAGTGTTCGCGGTACTGGCTTGACTCTTTGACGTTGAAAAGCGTACGACCAACGCTGGGACGCTGACGCCATTTGTGGAAAATGACGGTGTCGATCCCGCGAAGCGTTGTCGCGTTTGTCCAGTTGGCAGTCTGTTCAATTCCAGCCATGACCTAAACTCCTGCCGCTAACGTGAGAAGACCTTCGCCGACGTTCAACTGGAGAACCCAGTCGGCATTGGCAGCAGTTCCATCGTTGTCCATTCGCGGCACAAAACCGAGTCCAACAAATCCACCAGTGGACGTGCCACCATCAGAAATGTCCAACTCATGCTTCGAGATGAACGTAACGGTCGAACCAGTTGTTGCTAGATGATTAAACCCCTGGAACAACTCCAACTGAGCGGCGGCTTGCGTGCCGTCGTCTTGAGCCTCATACAACTGATCCGGATGATCTGAAATCAGAACCGGATCAGCCGACGTAGCAGTTGCAGCAGATGCTGCATGATACGCAAGATTGGAACCCAGTATAACATTATCACCAGCCGCAGCAACATTGACGTTACCGTCAGCAGCCGCCGACATGACATCGTTGATATACTGAATCTCCGCCCCGTCTGACGCATATGGACGGCACCGCATTAGGGCCGAATAAGGTACGAACCCGTGCGGGCGATCTACATTAGCCATGAGACGATCTCCCCTTCATTTTTTTAACGGGGCCGAATTGCCCGCGTCGGGTTCAGCACTTGGTACTGACCCTTACTCAGCGGCGTTCGGTGACAGACGTTCCGTCACCATTGCCGCCTTCTCGATCGCGTCGTCCTGCCAAAGCCTTTGATACCTGATCTGCCTTGGAGTGATCCAGACCACGCTGTTTTCTCAGGTAATCGTACGACTTCTGTTGGTACGCGTCCCTGGTCTTTTCTTGTTCTTCAGCCCGAGCCGCAAGCTGATCGTTTACTCTCTGATCCTTCTGTCTTCGCCGACGCTCTGCCAGTTCGTGAGGGATCGTGACATGAGTCATCTCGTTGGTCCGCAAAGATCCATCTTCACTGGAGGGCTGGTGTTCACCAGCACCGCTCGTGACAGTGGCTCCCTGTCCCTTGAAATGCTCAATCCTGTCTGCCCTGACCCACCGGCCTTGGGCACCATCCGACTCGATCTTGTCCTTGATCCTCTGTGGCACAGCGAGGTAGTCGTGGCGGTCGAGGTCCTCAATGCGAGTGATACCAGCGGTGGAGAACAACTCGTCATCGTCGGTAGACGGAGTCGCAGGACTCAGATCGGAAATGTTCATCACCTGCCGATCAAACAAATCAACGATGGTGGAACGATGCTTACGGGTGATGTGTGCCCGCAGGCTTTGCTCCACATTGTGCATCCACGGCTTCCATCCACAGATGCCACATTCAGAATCATGGCTCTCCATCGACTCGGCCAAGGCCCAATCAACCGCTTGGCGAAACTTGGGTACAACCTTGTCTTCAACCATTTGCAGCCCCCGCGAAGTGCGAGCGAGAGGTGTTCGCGGCATCGTCCATCTGTTCCTGCGACATGGCGCGAACTGAAGCAAAAGGCGACTTCGACGGATCGAGAGTCTCGTTCTTCGTGACAGCAGAAGGAGAACCGTTCCCACCAGAAGAAAACGGATTGGTAGGCTGTCTGGGTTTTGCCCCAGGCTTGATCTTCTTTCCCTTGATCAGATCATACACCACACCCTTGAGGATCATCTGAGCACCATGCGGGGTTGATGCCGCCTGTGCCATCTGAGGATCATCCAGACGAGCGGTGTATTCGGTCTCTACGATCCGTTTTTCAGACGCGGTGGAAATGACGCCCTCATCAACAAGGGACCTCAACTCGTTGGTGATTACCACACCGGACTGAACCTGACTTCGCACGTTACCCGCCGCCGCTCCCGCTGCCAATGCGGCTTCGTTCCGTACGTCTTGCATGGTGACTTGCTCGCCCGAGCCAATTCGCCTCGAAAGGTGTTTCTCGATCGTCTCGAACGTCTTCTGACCAACTTCATCGTCTGTGTAGTATCCTCGGATTTCCCTGGTCAATTCATCGAGTTCGGCGGCTTGATTAGCCGTCTGACTCTCGTTGTTCTGCTGTTGACGGGTCCATTCCTGCCACTGGTGGTCGCGCTGCTGGATGAGTCGCCGGACGTTCGCCTGCTGAGAGGTAGACAGTGCTCCACTCTCATTAGGGTCACGATCCGGCGTATCTACAGGAGTTTCCCTTGTAGACTCATCCACGGCCTGCGGATCATTTTCTGCGGCACCGGCATCGACAGGCTCCGTCGATTCAGTGTTGGCGACTTCAGTCATCTCAGTAGCCTTTCCTCTTGTAATTTCTGTTGTTCGCCGTCTTGCCCGAGGAACTCTTCCCAGAGGCCTTACGTAGTTTTCCTGGTGCCTTTTGGGCAGTCTTCGGGTGCTTCTTTATGTATGTCACCTCAGAACTGCTTTGCGGCCCGTTTCCCAGTCGGCACCTGGCCGCCCTTCGACTTGGCCTTGGGAGTTCCCTTCGGCTTTGCGCCACTCGCCATCTTCGGCGTTTTCACTCCGAGTCCGGACTTCATGTTGCGTTCTCCGCGTTAGACTTCATCGCTTGAAAGGCCGTAAGCCAATCAGCGTGGGTGAAGTTGCCGTGCTTTACGACAACCGGGGGTATTACATCCATGTTCACGATCAGCCACTTATCCCCACTGAGGATGTTGCGGGAAATCGCGTTTTGCACGTTTTGCGGAACCTGATCAATAGCGCTCGTCATGGCCCGTCTTCGTCCGTGCGTTGGCTGGTAGCTCGGCTACGGCAGTCATGATTTATCGCATATCAGTATAGAAATCATCTGATATATCTGGTCCACCCTCTCTTGGTGTAGGCCCCTTGGTTCGATTCGGCAAGTCTCTTCGACTTGTTTGCCTTGCCGCGAATCTGGATAGAGCCTTGATCAGGCTTTTCACGTCCTGAAGATTTGCTCCCGAGGAAATGAGTCCATTTGCTATCTCGCCTATTTCCTGTCCATTTACAGCCGACCCCAACCTCTCAACACTTCTTTCTGCAAAGTGCCTATGGAGAACTGGTCTACCTTCTTTGAAGGTGATCGGATAGGATTCCTTGGACTGCCTAAGGAAGTCGTCAATGAACTGCATTGCTCTTTTTGATCCAGCACCAGTGCCAATCTTTATTCCGCTCTTAATCGACCCCCCCACATCGAAAGGCATCTCATCACCTCTGAATAGTCTCTCCATGTACGGAAGGTCTTCGAGAGACATTAGACTGGCAGGCATTGGGGGTGTGGGTCGGGTGTCCTGGCTCGGCATTCCAATGGGACCTTGAGACGTACCCGTAGACATAGCAGACGCAATCGCTTGCAGCATCTGTGGATCTATGTTGGGCATCATCGTCATGGCCCATCTTCGTCCGTGCGTTGGTCCGTGTGGAAGTCCTCCAATGCATTCTCTCGGTAATTCCCCAATCTCGCCTGAACTCGCCTGATCCCTTCCAGCACTCCAGCCTGGAAGTTGACCTTCTCAAGGTCTTTCCCTCTGGCGTCTCCGGTGAGGATCACGGTTTCCTTGCGAATCATCTCATCAATGACTTGAGACACGTCAGAAAAGGCCGGGTTTGTTACCAGATCTCTTCTGCTCCGCACGTCCACCCAAGCGGTTCCGTTCATCAGCGACGACGCCTCCATCTTTTCGATGGTGCTCTTCTGCTCCGCACGTAAGAATATGGGGCCAGGTCTGGTGGATATGGGGCTAGGTCTGGCTCGAACTCTCTCATGCCCTGCATACCTCTTATATAAGCAGGGAAGTCACGCTCCGAACCCTGACTAAATCCTGGGTCGCTATAGGGATTGCGGCCCCGAGGCGGCGTGCGCTGACTAAATCCTGGCTGACTATTATCCCTATAGCCAGTTTCCACAGCCGGATACTTGAAACCGTACTGACTATAGGGATTGCCGCGCCGTGGATCCTCATTGACGCGCCCGAACGCCTGCATCTCAGGAGGCACCCTTCGTTGACCGTTACCGCCCATAGTCGCACTCATTATCGCTTCCAACATGGCCAGCATTTCTGGGTCGGCATTTGCAATTGGATCTTGCAGGAGTGGGGTTCTTCCAAGGGCTCCCATATTCGGCCCTGCGTTCTGACTATAGGCAGGGTTGCGGTTTTGACCATATGGGTTCATATACTCGGGTCTAGGCATGTCGTACTCCTTGGTTGTGGTCTCTTTTGCTACGTACGTCCACCCGTGTAGTTCCGTTCAATCATTGATTATCCCAATAGCTCCCCATCTGATCGGCACCTTTGTCATAGAAATTGCTCCGTTGCCTTGGGGGAGGTAAGGGCGAGTCAATCATCCCATACCGGTCATTTCGTAGCAGTCGTAAAGCTGCCTCTGCAATCTCGGGTGAGATATCTAGATTCTGATTGGCGTAGATACCGGAACGAGCTGCAAATCTCAGCTCATCGACACTATACCTCTGAGCAGCATCTAGAGCCTTTGAGTCGAAGTAAGGCTGGAGGTCGGGGGCGAGGGATGGTCCGAAGCGTCCGAATTGGGAAACTCCAGAGGGGGTCTGATATTCACTTGGCCTGTTTGCGCGTTCAGGATTCCATCCCGTTGACATTATGTCGTTCATATAGTGGAAATCCGCTCCCGTCTGCGGCCCCATCAGACCACGTGGCAAAAGGGCTTCGGTATCACGTATTGGCGTAGCCGACTTTCCTGCTGGACGCGGTCGCGTCGGACCCTGACTAAATCCTGGGTCACTATAGGGATTGCGGCCCCCCCTGCCCATAGTCTTGGCCATTATCTGCTCCAGCATGGCTATCGCTTCTGGATCGGCATTATTAATGGGATCTTGCAAGAGAGGAAGGCGTGGCCTTCGACTTGATTGACCGTATGGGTTGTAATACTCGGGTCTAGGCATTTTGTATCCCTTGACTGTGGTCTACCATGCTGTGTTCGACATCATCGTCATACCGGAGACCCCGGTTGCGGCCCGCCTGCGGCCCCATTAGCGCTAGGAACGGCTGGAGATGCGTTGACATCGCCCATACCGCCCTGCTGCTCAACTCCTTGTAGTGAGGCCACATTACGTGCGTTGGGCTGCTGCTGTTGACCAGGTTGTCCTTGCTGCTGGTTTTGTGCTGCTATGAGCCTTTGCTGTTCAGCCATCTGCTGCTTGCGCTGTATCGCGGATTGAGTGGCCTGAATGTGGCTCATGTGGCCTTGGATATTGGGCCTGCCCAAGGCGAGGTATTGAGACGAATTGACGTGTTCCATGTGGAACCTGAGATGCTCGGCGTCGTTGTCGTTGGGATGAACGGGAGCAGCGGTCCCGGTGCCATACAGCATCTGATCCATCTCGCCATTCTCTTCGCTGGCGTCCTTCTGGGGAGCAACCCCCGTGGCCGACTTGGGTCCGATAAAGCGGTGTGGATCGGGAATCCCGCCAGACTCGATGATGAAGCTCTCCGCTTCCCACCGTCTGCCCAGATCCTGATTCATAAAGGGACTGACCTGCAACAGCCCCTGTAGAACCTGCGCCTGCTGCTGCTTGAGCATGGTCGAATACATGCCATGGTTGGACCCGAGGCTGAAGTCATACTCACCTCTGAACCAGAGTTGATCCCTAGTCAACTTCTGGGTCAAGGGACCCTCTCGGCCTTGCAGGCGCATTATCCTCTCATCTGGACCGAACTGAATCTCAGACTCGTATACGAGATGGCAGAGGCTGGAAAACTCGGTTGCGTCCCCGGAGATGACCTCGGAGGTTCGAGCAAGAGCCTCCTGCTGTGTACCCACAAAGCCCGTGGCATGACGGGCCGCAGCCCCACGGGTGGGGGACACGCCCAAAAAGAGGTCAGTAACCCCGAGGACGCGTTCCACCAGCGAATACAGGAGTTGCTCTTCCTGGTAGTAGAACGAGGTGACGCTTTGTAGTTGGGGAAACTGAACATCCCTCACGTCATCGACAGGAATACCCTTGCCGGGGCGTAAAGTGATTCGTTCGGGCTGTATAGTGGAGGTGGCTCGGTAGAAGAAGAACGGCATGTTGGTGGCGAATCCAACGTCGATTCGCATGTTGTGGATCGTATCAAGCTCGGCTGAAAGGTGCTGGACGATCTCACAAATCCCCATCGAGTCGCGACGAGTGCCGATGGTCTGGAAATTCAACTCAACGAGGGGTCTCTTGTTCTTCCACTGGATGTCGGACAGGCGGAAGGCTCCAAGGATCTTCTCGGGATTGGTCATAAAGAAGAAAACGCACTCAGCCTCTTCCTCTTCGCCTGCCTCGTTCTCCAGAACCCAAGGCATGAACCATGTGAGGATCTCAAACTCTGGATTCTGCCTTGCAGAAGGATGTCGCTTGTGGCTGGCCTGACTGCGGTTCTTGCCGGTGACGTGATCCTCAAGCCTGACCCGTTCCTGTGATCCAGACGAACCAGATTCCGAACGGTCTTGAGAGGGGGCAAGATCGACCCACTTCTCGCGCTCCTTGAGGTTTTCGTCTTCATCTATATAGGGGTAGGACAGATTGCGCTTTTTCCAGATCAGACTGAGAGGCTCCCACTGGCGTATACCACAGTAATCAGCACCAAGGGGATTGGCTGGAGTCACAGGCTGGAGGTTAATCCCGTCCAGAGGGTCTATCACGTCATCCCATGCCACGGGAATCAATAATGGCCCGTTCATCCTCGTCGCCCTCTTCAGAACCGGCTTAAACTCTTCCTCGATCGCATCGCCGTTCTCGTCTTCGAGGATCTCATCGGCCTCGTTGCGCTTAAACTCCCTCTCGCCTCGGACTCGGTAGGTGTATTCGTCCTTCACCCAAGGAACAATCCCCACGCCTCGTCCGTGAATACAGCGGGACTTGGAAATACGGCTCCAAGCGCTCCGTGCGTTCATCCGCTTGGCCTCAAAATGCCATTGAACGAGACCAGCGGCGTTTTTTGCCACCTCGTCGTCCGCGTCTTCTTGGGGTTTGCCTATTACAAGGGGGGCCTGATCAAAAACACCCGACACGAGCCGAGTATTGTAGGCGTCACACAGCCAGTAGGGCATCTGTACGTGAAGATTTGAGGAATTTGGCCATGGACCTTGTCGATTTGCGTCCATAGTGCCACGGAACATCAAATCATAGTCCAAATGACGCTTGCTCCACGACTGACGTGCCTGTATGCCTTCGCGGATAAGGGTGCTGATCGTATCTGCGATCTCTTTCCGCTCGTCCTCGTCCAATTTCAAAGGTTCAGGATCGGGAAAACGTGGAGCTTCCCCCGGAGGACCGTCTATGCCGCTCAGGGCGTCAATAATGAGTTCAGTCATAGACCAATCCCGCCCATAACAAGGTCTACAGCCTTTTTCAAGACTTGATAATCAGCCTCTGCGGCAATGGTAAAACTAGGAGGAACAGAAAGGTTAAAGTCTAACTTCCCTGGCTTATAGTACATCTTCAACGCTCTCAACTGATCCATGGTCAAACCAAGGGGCTTGATCACATCCACTAGTCCCTTAATCTCATCTGCCTCTGAGATCATCGACGTAAAAGTAAACCCCTCGGGCGAGGTTTCGGCGAGAGCGTCATAGTCGTCAATTGCCTGGACGGCTTTTTCTAAGCTCTTGGGAACATCTTTCTCAAGGCGTCCGGAAGATTTTCCCGCCTTGAGGACAGATTCAAGGCTGGGTTTAGACAAGGCCGACATATTTGCCCTCGGCAACATTCTGCCGACGTATTTGCTCGTAATACCTGCCGGTACATCAAACGGCATCTCCTCGCCACGGAACAACCGCTCCGTGTACGGAAGGTCTTCCGGAGACATCAGTTGCGCCTGAGATGACGGAGGTCCAGGCGCAGGCGGCGGGGTGGGCATACGAGAGGGGCCTGTTCCCGCTCCAGTTGACATGGCCGTTGCTATCATCCGCAGAAGCTGCGGATCAACATTAGGCATCATAGTCATAGAAATTCCACGACATATAGAGGCTCACTGCCGCAAACCTACAATATACCGTGGAATTAGGCAACTACATTGTCATTCTACACGGGCGAGGATGTCTTTCTCCCTGACTACGAGGTAGGTGAGCCCACCAGCCTCGATCTCGGTCCCGGCATGTCTGTTTATGAGCACAGTATCACCCACAGACACGTCCATGGGATCTCGCTCTCCAGGCTTGCCTCCGATGGGTTCTCCCGGCCCAACAGCCATGACCTCGGCAGCATCGCCAATCTCCTGGGCGTTATCGGGTATGATAATGCCCCCTGCGGTTGTTTCGCTCTCCGTGTCCATTCTCCTGAGAAGGACCCTATCTGCGGTAGGGGTCAGGTCTTCAATCTGCGAAGCCATGCTTTGCCTTTCTGTAGTAGAGTAAGCTCGACGGGGTCGAGTAAGTCGTTGCGTATGAGATAGTCCACAACCTGTTGCCACACGCCTGCGTTATGAAGCGCAGCCCTTGCGGATTCGGACTTCTCCTTGGTCCAGTCTTCGGCCTGGTCTCCGACGATCTGTTCAGGGAGGCTATATAATAGAAGGGTGAGCCTCCAGTTCCTGGCGAACTCGGGATCTGCCTTCCAGTCGGTCTCGTTCTTTTCCTGCCAGTTCTCCAGTGCGGCTTCTGAGCCGGACCAGTCGAGGGTGTTATACAGATCAGCGAGGGTCATGCGACGAAACCCATATCAATACCCCGTGATGGTGTTGCCGACACCCTTCTCCAGATGCTCTTCTGAATCGTGACTCACTCGAACAGAAGTAGATCCGAGACCTTTGACTGCATTCCAAAGAGCCAGCGATCCAGCAAGATTACCAGTACGTACAGACTGTAGGGTTCTAAGCATAGGCATGTCGTCCAAAAACAATAACTTCGGGATCGCATCGCCATCGTTGCCTCGCATGGAGTTCTGTGTCTTGGGGTCTACAGCCTCGGCTTGAAGCATGTCGTTGACTTCGGAAGTAAGAGTTTCCTTCGAGGGGATCTCTCTTAGCGTCACGCCCGGTACAAGATCGAAGTCGGTAAAGCTGGGCCACCGTTGACGTGCAACCTGGTCTATGTGGGGCTCGGGATAGAACGTCAGTCCGTCAGTCCGGCGTAGTGTCTCTGAAAGGGACCCAGGCTGAGTGGGAGCGAAGATGTGCGAGACGCGGTACTTGTCTTTGAGTTCGATCGACTGACGAAAGACATCTGCGGTGACGGTGGTGTCGATGATCTCATCAAGGATAACGAAGACGGACTCGACCCGATCTTCAAACTCGAACCACCTCTCGCCCACGACACAGACGAACATCGGCTCGAAGCACATCCCCATGACAATCCTTCTGAAAGGAAGTTCGAGCTTCCTGTTCTTCGGCAGGGGAGTGCCGTGCATCTCGTGCGCCATCTCATCCACAGGCGCAACCTGGGTGGTGAGCCACATCACCGACACGCCTTTAGACGTGGGGTAGGTGGCGAGATGGTCGTTCACGCCGCGAACTTTCTTTCCACTGATATAAAGTAAGGACGGATCTCTCCGAATGGATTAACTACGTAGAGACTTTCAACCTCCATACCCCTACCCTTACCAAAGTTAGATATCTCATGCCCCAATCCTACGATTTTCCCACCGGGGTTCAGGCACTGGACGATGGAGTCTTTCATCTTGGTATACTTCCCCACCCTTCTGCCCTCGTAAAACTCCTTGGACTTGCGCTCGTTAAAGGGAGGGTCATACACCATGCAGTCCCACTTATCGTTTCCGGCGTCCTTGAGAAAGCCCATAGCGTCACCGCAGTGGTCTGGCTCAAACTCATCAGAGAGGTCAACGCGAAACTCGTCTTCCACGTCGAGCCTGTGCTTCCCTGCGAAGAGGTTTAGAACCTCTGAGTTGAACTCTCGACATTCTTCCTCCACGACAGCCTTCACTTTGGCCTCTTGGAAGGTGTATTTATATAGCCCCCCCTCAATGTAGAACAGGTTTGGGTCGTTCACGCCGCGAACCCCTCCATAACAAACGGACTGCGTACATGCTTGGACGAGGACCACGCTGGATACGTGCCGTGTCCGTGTTCCTGGTTGGCACCAAAGCACGTCATGGATAAAGCCACGGGATAGTCAACGGGCTTGGTGGGGTTCTGCTTGACGATTCTGTAGCCTCGATCAGATCGTCTGGCCGAGGTCCATGAGAAGTAGGCTCTTGTCTCTTCTGACTCGATCAGATCAAGTCTATCCTCAACCAGCAGGTCGTGAAGAGTGTTGGCCGCACCGATCATCTGCGCCCCGGCCTGACCTACCTCAACGAGTTGGTACCCGTAGCCCCTGGCCTTCAGCCTCTGAATCAGGGTGATTGCCTGAAAGGGGTCGTACCACAACCCCGCTACACGGAAGTTGGTGAAGATGTGATCCATAAACGGCTGGACCTGTGTCACCAGATTCACCGGAGGAGCCCAGACCTTATAGCCCCACTCGATGTAGGTCTCAAACTCATCGTCAGGCGTGATGGCAGTGAGCGCACAGGTATCTCGCTTGGTGGCTACATCCAGCCCCAGATAGAGCACAGGATCAAGTTTGTCGTTCATCTATCCTCGTCTGCTCAATGTAGTCACCGTAAGCCCTGCCTTTACCTAGCACCTGCCTCACCCGAGGTGGGGCGATCTTCTCCAGATGAAAGTCATGCCTGCCAGTTGTAGTACCTATGGAGACGTTGTGACAAAGCACCTGATGGGTGGGGTTCTTCCCAGAATACCACTTGCCCCCGATCCAGACCCTCCACCACAGAGTACCGTTGAGAACCCTGGTTCCATTGGTGGTGGAAGTGCCCAGAGACTCCAGCCTGAATACCTGGGCGGGAATCATCTCCAGCCCTTCAGCCTGACCGGTTAGCTCGTAGACCGCCCCGATCTCAAGCTGGCCCTCAGAAGTAGGAGTGACCCTGTCCACTCTGCCTTTCCTTGCCCGGTGTCCTACGGCGGAGGTGGAAGAGGCTTGTTGCTGGGTACGGAGAAATCAGCCTGGACCGCGAAGACTTCGTCCTCCAAGGCATCCAGCCTACCCAGAATCCTCGCATAAGGATCGTCCTCCTTACCACCCACCTCACGCTCCATCAACCCCCGAACCCAAACACTAACCCCAAGACCCATAGACTTACAGTGCTGGCTGACAGCGGCAGACAGCTTGTCAGACATCCTCACAGTTATCCTCTCCATGGGACCCAATATGCCATGGCAGACACCGGCAGTCAAGGTGTCAGACAACGGAAACTCAAGGATACCATACCCGCCACATTCTAGGCATACTCGCCAGTCCCCACAGGCTGGCGAGTATGGGCGAGTATGGCAAACTACTGCTGTTGAGGGCCGCCGTCATGACGATACCTGTTACCCCCCGTAGTAAATCCCCTGCCGCTCTCATTCACCTTCCTGCGACGCCTCCTTAACCAACGCAACTTCAGCCTGTCTACCTGATCCGCAGGTACCCGCCAGACCCCCTCAACCAGCATACCTATGTTTGAAGCCTCCTTCCTTAACCACGCTAAGTCTATGCCAGACCTATTACTTACCTCACGAAGGGTTAGGGCCTCAGGCAAGTCCGGATTAGAGTCTCCACTTTCAATTCTTTTGAGTCGAGCCCCCACCCCTGTGGGGGGAGGCACGGCCTGAGGACAGGCCTCCCCTGAGGCCTGAGGCCTCAGGCCTGAGGCCTGAGGCCTCAGGCCTGAGGCCTCCGATCCGGAGGCCTGAGGCCTCAGGCCTGAGGCCTCAGGCAAGGCCTGGGACAGGTCGGTACGGCGAGGCGAGGCAAGGTGGAGGTCTCTCGTAGTAGGCAAGGGCTCACCTCTCTAGGTTTAGCGGTGATGTTGGCTCGGTTAGGCACACCTGAACATAAGTATAGGCCTGCCCATCTGGCCACCTGTAGGCGTTTGGTATTACTTAGCACCCTAGACTAGGGACGTATAACAATCCCAACAAACAGACATTTAGCCTCGACTAAATACGTGCCCTAACTTCAATAAAAACAACGCCGGAAAATACTTCCTTTTTCTCCTATCCCTACCTCCCCCGTGTCTCAACCCGTCCTGACCCGTTAAGGCCTTAGGCGGCGGCTCTGGCGATTCTAGCGGTGTGCCCCTTTGTGCAGGTGTTTGGGACTTATTCTGTCAACCTTATGGGCTCGGCGGCGGGTCCTCTTCTATACCTGCTCAAGTGTATATCGGTGCTCATTTATACTTTATTTCTTTGCCTTATACCTATATTTCGCTTGACACGTCCTCGCCCTATACCGTTATTCCCTATACCGTCACTTCCGACGGTGCTCAACTATCCTCTGAGGGAGGCATAGTATGTCGCACAATCTCCAGTGGTACCGCAAGCTCGTATACGGTCAAGAGACCGCGTACCTCGTGGACTCGGGTCAGGCCGCAGCGGTCAGGACCTTGACAGGCCGCAAGAGCTTGACACGCACCGACAGAGCCGCGCTTGAGGCTCTCGGGTTCACGTTCACCGAGGTCTCGGCGTTCACGGTGGCGTCATGACACTCAACCCTCAACAGCTACTGACGTTTCTAGCCACCTCGATTGCGGCTCGGCTCCCGATCCTGATCACAGGTGCCCCCGGTATCGGCAAGAGCGACGTTGTCGCTCAAGCCGCCGCCGCCGCTGGCGCGGACCTGATCATCTCCCATCCCGCCGTCGCAGATCCGACAGATGCCAAAGGGCTCCCGTGGCCGGTGGCGGGAGAAAAGAGCGCTACCTTCCTGCCCTTTGGGGAGCTTGCTCAAGCTCTTGCGGCGACCGAGCCCACCGTGTGGTTTCTCGACGACCTCGGACAAGCCTCGCCCGCCGTCCAAGCCTCATATATGCAACTGCTGCTGGCTCGGCGCGTGAACGGGCACGTGCTCCCCGATTGCGTCACGTTCGTCGCCGCTACCAACCGCCGCACCGATCGAGCGGGCGTCACTGGCATTCTGGAGCCTGTCAAGAGTCGGTTTGCCTCAATCGTCGAGCTTGAGGCTGACGTTGACCAGTGGAGCCGCTGGGCTCTCGACCATGGCGTGGACGCTATGACAGTGGCGTTCATCCGGTTTCGGCCTGAGTTACTCTCAGCTTTCGAGGCCTCGGCTGACCTGACTCAATCGCCCTCCCCTCGCACATGGTCGCATGCCAGCAAGCTCTTCGCCCTCGACCTCCCGCAGAACATTCTAGCGGTGGCGCTCGCTGGCGCGGTAGGAGAGGGAGCCGCCGCCGAGAGGATCGGTTTCGAGCGCCTGTACACGTCCCTCCCGGCTCTCGACGCTATCCTTACCGATCCGGACTCGGCCACCATTCCGAGCGACCCAGCGGCCCTGTACGCGGTCTCTACCATGTTGGGGAACGCGGCCACTCCGGAAAATTTCGGCAACATCCGCAAGTACTGCCAACGGCTCATGGACACACAGCACGGCGAGTTTGCCGCGCTGACCCTACGTGACAGTACCCATAAGAATCCCGCCGTATGTCATACGGCGGATTTCGTCGCCCTCGTTTCCTCGCCCCTCGGCTCCCTCATGTCAGGAGAATTATCGTGACACTCGCCTCGATTCACACCAGCGCCATGCTGGTCAAGTTGTCAATCTCAACCTGGACTGCTCGCCGCTTCGACAAAATGGTAACCGACGAGGTCAACGCCGCTCGGGGCGCGGCCTCTGACGCGGGACGCTATAACAAGCACCTCCTGTCAGGCGATACGTTCCGAGCGGTCAGCAAGGTCGCCTCAGACACACGCACACAGCACTATGCAAACACCCTCGCATGGACTGATGAAGGCTGGCGCTTGCTCCCCACAGCTAACTGGGACGCGTACACGGCGTTGATGCGGGACCTCCGGACACAGTTCACCGCCGCGCTCGCCGCTTTCGTTTCTGACTATCCCACTCTCAAAGAGCTAGCCCGCCAGCGGCTCAACGGCATGTTCCGCGACGCGGACTATCCCGCGCCCCATGAGATGGCGGACAAGTTCAAGTTTAGCGTTGACTTTTCCCCTGTCCCCGCCTCAGGGGATTTTCGCCTCAACCTCCCTCAGGCTCAGCTAGACGCGGTCGAGGCCTCGGTTGAGTCCCGCGTACAGGTTGCGACCTCCGAGGCGATGCGCGAGGTATGGGGACGGCTCTACGGCACGGTCAAAGCGATGCGGGACCGCCTGTCAGATCCTAAGGCGATTTTCCGTGACTCCCTCGTGAACAACGCGCGGGACCTGACCGAGCTTCTGACGCGCTTGAATGTGACCGGGGACCCTGACCTGGAGCGTATGCGCGTGGCGGTCAGGGACGGCCTGACAGGCCTTGACGCGCAGTCCCTGAGGACTGACACGGGTGCCCGCGCCCAGACCGCGCAGAAGGCCTCTGAGATCCTCTCAGCTATGTCCGCCGCCTTTCCGGTGAAGTCATGACCGCCGAGACTAAACTGACCGCCGCCCGTACGACGCTCGTACTCGGCTCGCCCTTTTTCGGGGCGCTCGCCCTGCGGCTCAAGCTCGTGTCAGATCCCTCATGTGACACGGCGTGGACTGACGGCGTGTCTATCGGTTACAATCCCGCCTTCATCGACTCGCTGACTCAGCCAGAGTTGACCGGCCTCCTCGCTCACGAGGTGCTACACGTTGCCAACGGTCACTGCTGGCGGCGGGACGGGAGGGACTCGCGTCAGTGGAACGTGGCGGCGGACTATGCCATAAACGGGCCACTCGTGGACTCTGACTTCGCCATCCCTGAGGGAGCCCTGCTCGACGCGCAGTACACAGGCAAGAGCGCTGAGTGGATCTATGCGCGGCTCCCTCAGGACCCGCCGCCGCCTGAGTCCCCCGAGGGCGAGGACGAGGACGAGGGCGAGGGCGAGGGCGAGGACGCGCCTCAGGACTCGCCTGAGGGCGAGGACGCGCCTCAGGACTCGCCTGAGGGCGAGGACGCGCCTCAGGACGGCTCTCAGGACGCGCCTCAGGCGGGCGAGGTTCGCGACGCGCCTCAGGGCGAGGACGCGCCCTCCGAGGCCGAGTGGCAGCAGGCGGTGCGTGAGGCCTCACAGCTTGCTGGCTCTATGGGCGGGGACCTGGAGCGCCACATTGAGGCCGCAACCGCCGCCCGCGTTGACTGGCGGTCGATCCTGCGGCGGTTCGTATCAGAGACCGCCCGCGCTGACTATACGTGGACGCGGCCTAACTCCCGCTACCTCGCCGCCGGGATGTACCTCCCCGCGCTACACTCCGAGGCTCTCCCGCCTGTTGTGTTTGGGATCGACACGAGCGGCTCTATCGATAAGGTCGCCCTGTCCCAGTTCGCCGCTGAACTGGACGCGGCCATCTCGGAGGCTCAACCGAGCCGCGTACACGTTATGTACTGTGATACGGCAGTCAGATCCTCTGACACTTTCGAGCAGGGCGAGCCACTGACCGTGACTCCTAAGGGCGGCGGCGGTACTGACTTCCGGCCTCTATTCGAGGCGGTCGAGGACCTCCCTGAGCCGCCCTGCTGTGTGATCTATTTCACGGACCTCTACGGACCCTTTCCGACTGAAGAGCCGCCGTATCCCGTCCTGTGGGCGGCGACCTCGGACAAGGTCGCACCTTTCGGCGAGACCGTTCGACTGGAGCGGTGAACCCACGGGCTCCCGCCTCAGGGCGGGAGCCCTCAAACAAAGCAAGGGAGACCCCATGCGTTTCTTTTCCGGCTGGCTCGGCTGGCTATTCTGTGAGCTAGCGTTCCGACTGTTCGACCGTGGCATCGACCGCGGCTGGCTCTATCGGCGCGGTAGCTACTTCTATTCGCTCTGAGGCTCTCAGAGCGAGCCTCACGGCCTAAGGGGAGGTGGGGTATCTACTGACCCCTGCACATA
>Ga0114903_1000252_pt1 | contig 35349 bp, 44 predicted proteins | sample MalvirDeepMed_s2_FD_87289 | JGI IMG/M metagenome (GOLD analysis project Ga0114903, IMG submission 87289) | Marine viral communities from the Global Malaspina Expedition - Malaspina viral metaG DeepMed_s2 | ecosystem: Environmental > Aquatic > Marine > Oceanic | place: Mediterranean Sea...
AGCTCTTCTTGCTGCCGGGGGCCCCGAACAGGATCCCGAAGCCATGCTCGGGGATGTAGCGATCTATGAGGAACTCCGGCGGCTGCATGGTCTCGAGATCGTCGAGCGACATGAGGTCGTAGAGGTTGCGCGAGGCATCTGCGTTAGCGGCGAACATGTCGACGTCCTGCGCCGCGGCCTCGCCCGCCGGCGTGTCCGGCGCGGCGTTCTCGAAGAAGAGGCCGGGCGCATGCGCGACCAGGAAACCGTAGCCCGTGCGGTAGGGGGGCTTGGCGCGCTCCCAATCCTTCAGCGCCACGTCCATGTCGTTGTCGCCATCCTCCCAGCGTCCGCACCAGTCGAGGTAGAGGTCGCGCGCCTCGAGCTCGAAACCGTCCGGCGCCGCGGCAGCGATGGCATAGGCCATCTTGACGTAGTCGTCGCGGCTCGGGAACAGTGCCGACGAATTTGGCACGGCATTGACGGTTCTCGCCAGCGTCTCCCAATCCGGAGCGCGCAGGCGCTCCTGGTCCGGCGTGTCGGCGCGTTCCGCGCGCTGCACGATGCTGCCGCCCAACTCCTCGGCCGCCGCGGCCATGAAGGCGTCGATCTGCTCGGCCGTGACGGGGGAGAGCTTGTCGCGCCGCGGGATGCCGTTGGGCCATGCGTAGGGCGCGCCGGTCTTGGGGTGGATGCCATGGGCCACGAATTGCCGGCCTTCCGTCAGCACCTCGACGCGGGCGCCGCCCCGGGCCTGCTTGTCGTCGAGCCACGGCTCGGAGGGCGTTTCGAACCGCAGCTGCCGATAGCCCGCGTCTAGGGGCGCTTCGTAAAGCATCAGGCACTTGGGCCGGTTGCCGAAGCGGACATGCGCGGGGCCGAGGAGGCGCGCCGCCAGTTCGTAAAGCTTGCGCGCGGATTCCGCGTGCGTGGTGTCGATATCGAGCGCCACGAGGCCTTCGCCCAGCTTTATGCCGACGCCCGCGCCCATGGCCTCCCAAGCGGCTAGGTCGCTCTCCCGGCTCTCCATGCTCACGAGCGAGATCCCGCGCCATCTGCCATCCGCACCGCGCACGCCCGGCGTCTTGCCGCGGCTGTCGTCGCCCGCGCGCATTCGCGAGGCGATCGAGCTCTTCTCGCTGATCTCCGCGTCGGGCGGGATGATGGGCACGAGCCTCGTGTACCCGAGATCCCAGAGGGCCTTGAACATGCTCGTGTCCTTCTTTGCCTGTATCATTCGAGCGCGCCTGTCCCGCTATTCCCGCGGGCCAACCACGACGCCCTCGAAGCGGAAGGCGTAGGCCGTCTCTCCGGGCGCAGGGGGCTCGTCGCTCCATGCAGGTTCGTCTTCGTCCGTGAAGAAGTAGACCAAGCCCTGATCGGTCGGGATGCCGGCAATCTCGCAGGCGATGGCATTGTTCGGGGAAAGCCAGGAGGCGAAGTATTTCGACCCGGTCCCTTTGCGGGTGTTGAGGTTGATGGCAGCATATCGGGTCTCCCCCACGACAGGGCGGGCTGTGCAGACCGGTCCTTTCGGGATGAACACGCGCTCTTCCGTGGACGGCACGAGGCCGAGGGCGTAGTCGTGTTCGACATGGATGATCAGGATGGCGGTACGATTTCCGTGTCTTGTGTCGTGCGTCATTTCATACTCCTCTGGTGTTGTGAAAGGTGCGGCGGGCATGTCAGGGGTCCTTGCGGCTAGGAAAGCGCTCAGGCCAAAAATCGTGTAGCGCCTGGCAGAGACGCAGGCCCTCGGCAGAAAGGTGCAGGCCGCGCCTGTCCAGTTCGATAGGAGGGGAAAGCCGATGCAGAAGGCCTGTCACATCGCGTGTCATCCTCGGCTGCTGGCCGCTTGCGATTTGGTCCAGTACGACCATCTGCGGCCATGTCATGCGCTCGACGGGGCGGGGCCTTTTTCGTGGCATCACTCCCCCTCCTTCTGGCTGGCGAGGGCGCGGGAAAGGAATTCGTCTGCCGCGCCCATAAGTGCCAGTGCTTCAACGCTCAATTTGTCCAGACCGCCTGCCGCCGCTCCCTCAGCCCAGACAAGCGCGTGAACATGCCGCGCCGCCTCTGCCACCGGATCGGGCGGTGGGGCGTCGAGAAGGGTGAGGATAAAGCGTTGGGCTTGTCGCATCACCGCCCCGTATGGCGATGTATCAACCGTTTCCAAAGCTTCCGCCGCCTCCCTCACCCCCTGCGCGTACCCTGCGGCGTGGGCTTGGGCTATGCTCAGAACCGACCTTGGCCAATGGTCATCCTTGTAGACCCCAGAAAAAGGGCTGCACCCATCTGTGCGAAAACAGGTAGAGGCGCAATTGTGGTGACAGGTTCCGCCATCAGGGCATTGATTTCGTTCCGGCGCGCTCATGCGTCACCACCTTCCAGAGCGGCGGGCGCGGCATCAGTCGAAACCTCTGGCTCGTTGTCTTCAAGGACCCCAGCCCATGAAAGAACGACAATGACAAGAGCGACGGCAAGAGCGATGCCCAGCGTTTTTCCGAAGCCTTCCGCAAAGCCGAACCAAAGGCTTTGAACGGGCGTGCGGACGTGAGTAACGCGCTGTCGGATTGTAAGTTCTGCTTCAGACATTGTCGCCTCCTGTGAGGGCGGCGCGGGCAACTCGGATCGCGCTCATTGCTTTGCTTCTGGCACCGCCCTTTGGCAAAAGTGAGTGAAGCGTCTCGACATACAGAACGGATTCCTCCAAAGCCTCCCGCAGCGCATCCCGCTCAGCCTCTGCGGCGGCAAGGGCTGCGGATAGGGCGCGGTAGTCCTCATACAGAACATAGGGGCCGCTCGCGTGACCTTTCATCACGGCAGAAATTCCGCCGCACATGCCGCGCCAGTCCTCGTAAGTGTCCGGCTTGAAGCGATCAACGTCCGGCGCCTCGGTCTTCTCGTGCGGTTCCTGCCGATTTTTCGGCTCGTCCCTGCATGTGTACTGGTCAATCGTGAACGGACACTCCATACCATGAGGGCAAATCGCGTCTCGCTTTGGGCATACTCGGGTCATGTCGTTCTCCGTTTCTCGGCCATGTCGGCCAGCAGGCGCAGCGCGTGGGCGCGGATGTGGGCGCGGGCAGAGGGGGTCAGGGTCTGTGGCCCTTGAAAAGACGGCCCTTACGCTGTGACCAGTTCAGCCGGTGATATTGGGCGCGGCCTTTGGGCTTGCGGCGGACCTTTTGCCAAAGCTTCTTATTCTCTGCCCGTTTGATCCGATGCGAGGTCTCCATCTGCTCAGTAAAGGTCGCAGGCGGCATCGGTGACGGCGGCATGTTGTGGCCGATACCAGCGAGCGCCGCGCTCATGGCCCCTGCTATGAGCAGTCTTCGCATCATCTCATTCTCCTATCTGTTGCCCCCGCCGCCGGGGCTGGTCCGGTCAGGCGGGGGAGTCGCGCGGGATGCGCGGCGTGGGGTTAGTAAAGCGCCCACCACAGCATGGTGGACACGAGGAGGCAGAGCAGAAACAGCAGACCGCCGCAGAGGCCGTAGAAGGCCAGGCGGTCCATGAAGTCCGCACGTCGCCTGCGATCTTCCTCTTCGAGCGCGTCACGCAGCTCCTGCGCGAGGAACTCCGCAGCGTGCTTGTGGAAATCGTCGGTCATAGCAGGCTCTTCAGTCGAACCGGCCCGCCGCCTTTCTGGCGGATGAACTTCGCGAGAAGTTGCTCCACCAGCTGCGTGCGCGACAGCCCCATCGGGCCGCGCAGCGCATCGGCCGCGTCCAGGATGTCGGTTTGCAGGCGCATCGTCGTCTGTCTGCGCGACGCGGCCTGCTTTCTGCTCGTGACGTCTTCTCTCAGCGCCATGCCTCTTGGCCTCCGTGTGCTGTGCGATTGTCGCTTTTGTATGTCAGATGTATGTCGGACGTCAACCGAAAACGCCAAGCAGCGGTTCGGTGCGGGATCGGATGATCCGGACGTAGTCGTCGCTCTGTTCGCAAAGGACCGCCCGGAACCCTTCGTGCAGGGCCGCCACGCCCGTCGATCCAGACCCGGCGAAGGGGTCGAGCACCGTGCCACCTGGCGGCGTCACGAGGCGGCACAGGTAGCGCATGAGCGCCTGTGGCTTGACCGTCGGATGCGTGTTACCCGCGCCGCGATCAGCCTTCGACGCCTTGGCGCAGTAGAAGAACCGCGCCGCGCCCTGCTGCCCCTTGGCGTCCGGAAAGGCTGCCAGCACCTCGTCGCTGCCGTCATGCATGACGTTCGCAGGCCAGCGGCCCACATACGTTTTGGGCGCGCCCTGAGTGCCTCGACGAGCCTCTTGCGTCCCGGCGGCGCCCAACGCATTGCCCCCGCACGGGGCCAACGAGGTGAAAGCCGCGGTTCGGACTTCGTTTCCGACGCGGCAGGCGTCGATGTTCAAAGCACCGGTGCCATGCGCCGTGACGTTGGCCGCGACGGTGCCGACCAGCGGCGCACGGGCGACGATTATGGGCTCCCATGCGGGTTTGAGCGCCGTGCCCCAGCCCTCGTATTCCGGAACCTTCTTGCCGACGTCGTGCGACTTCGGGAAACCGGAGCCATAAACCCACATGATGCAATCCCGGATCTCGAAACCGGCGTCCTCGATCGCCACGGCGACTCGGTGAAACGTGCGGGTGCCGCCGAACGCGAGAAGGTATGCCCCGGGCTTCAAGACGCGCAGCACCTCGGCCCAGGTTTCCGGTCGATAGGCGATTTCGCCACCGTCCCAGGTCTGGCCCATGAAGCCCGCCGAAGCCCGGCCGTAGACGCCCGTCGCGCCCTGAGACCGGGCCGGGGCGGCGCCGGGCTTGCCGAACCGCTTGACGATGCTGGTCAGGTGGTAGGGTGGATCGGTCACGCAGGAATCAAGAGAGGCTGCGGGCATCGAGCGCATCAATTCGATGCAGTCGCCGTTGAGGACGTCGATCATCAGGTTCAATCCTTCTTGTAACGCAGGGCCTCGTAGCCCTCAGCGACGACGGGAAGGCCCGCCGCCCAGGGTGGGAGATCGCAGAGGAGTTGCTCGAATTCGCGCAGGGAGCCGTGGCCATTCGGGACGTCCGCAACGCCCTCGTCGTGAACGGTCAGCACGATCGGATAGCCAGCGGCTTCGGCGGTCAGCATGCCGTGCGCCATGAGGTCGCGCGCGATGGCTTGCACCACGTTTTCCGTGAGGAGGCCGCCGTAGAGCGCGACGCGCTTCCACACCTTCGTCACGCTGTCGACGGTCATGGCCGTGACCGCGGCCTTCGTGTCGCCCCAAGGCGTCTTGCGGTCCTGGATCTTCGGGGCGCCATAGGCGAGACAGCGGCCGCTTGGCAGCATGCACCACAGGAAGCCGCGCTGCACGACGTACTTGATTCGCCCGTAGCTGGCGACGGTGCCGGGCGTCATCACGGCGTCGAACGCGGCTTCCTCGAGGCCCTTCCAGAGCGCGACGGTGGCGGGGTGCTTGTTGCGCCATTTCACCTTCGTCATTTCCGAGGCGATCCACGCCTCGCGCGACATGAGGTCGGTGCCGGTGTCGCCGCGCTTGAGACACTCCTCGTAGCGGTCGTGCGCGCGCTCCGCGATCTCGGGCTCCGTGCTGCTGCACAGCACGGGATAGACCGGCGCCATGTCGATGCCATAGATGCCGGCCATCGAATGATAGGCCAGCACGCCGCCGCCGAAGCCCAGCGCGAGCTCTGACGCCTTGCCGGTCTGCCGCTCCTGGCTCTTCTTGCCGATCTTTTCGACGGGCATATTGAAGATGGACGCGGCGTTGATCTCGTACATGCCCGGCCCGCGCCCCTCGTCGTTGGCGACGAAGGCGGCCAGCTTCCAGTCCTCGCCCGCGACCCAGGCCGTCACACGGCCCTCGATCGAGGAGTAGTCGGCGGCGAGGAGGCGATGCCCCGGGCTGGCGACGAGGCAGGAGCGCAGCATGTCGGATACTGCCGTGAGAGGGGAGCCGTAGATCATATCCACGATGTCCGGATTGCCGCGCAGCATGATTGACGCCGCCTTGTCCGGATCCTTTATGACGTTGCCGCCGCGGGGCATGTTCTGAGTCTGGATCAGCTTGCCCGCCCAACGCCCGGTGCCGGCGCCATGGTAGAGGTGCAGGCCGCGCGCCCTGTCGTCTTCACCCGTGCAGGCCAGCATGGCGTTGAGCTTGGCGGTGCTGGTCTTGGCGTATTCCTTGCGCAGCTCGAGGGCCTCGCGCACATGGGCGGGCAGGTCGTCGAGGGCGAGGAGGGCGGCCAGGGCGTTCTTGTCGAGGCTCTCGACCTTCATGCACATCTCGGCGCCCACCCAGCCCGCGAGAGCGGAGACCTGGCTGCAGGCCGTGATCTCGCCCGTCGTGATCTCTTTCATGCGCTTGTCGAGGCCGGTCTTGGCCTTGTCCGCAATGCGCTGTAGGGCCCGGACCATGTCGAGGTCGATGCGCACGCCGCGGTCGTTCATGCGGTTGTCGAACTCCCAGACGGCCTGCTCGGCGGGCGACAAGGGGATCAACGCCTTGCGGATTTCGCGCTCCGTGCGCACGTCGTCGCGGCAATAGCGGATCAGGCGCTGCAGGCGCTCGTCGTCGTCCCACCAGAGCAGCGCGTCCGGATCCTCGTCCTTGCGCGGCTTGCGGGGCTTGGCCATGCGCATCATCAGCCGGTAGCCTTCGTCGTCCTTCTGCGCGGCGGTGCCGAGGGCGGCAGCGGCGTGGCCGAGGGCGCGGGGCAGGGACATGGCGGCGGCGTAGGCGGCCGTGTCGCGGTATTGTTCGCGCTCCGGGACCGGCCAGCCGTACTTGGGGCCGAGGCGGTGCTCCCAGCCCAGCTTTTCGAAGCCGACGTTCCATCCCGACACGATGCCTCCCGCGCTGACATGCGCGGCAATATCGGGTGGGCAGGGCATGTCTGGCGTCCAGTCCTGCACCTCGCCATCCCCGAGCGCCCAGCAGGCGCACCAGAGGTCCGTCGTCTCGTGCTCCCAGTATTTGTGCGCGCCGGTCTTGCGGAGATCGGCGGCGCTGCGGCTTTCGAGGTCGATGTAGAGGATCGCGTCTGTCACCCAAAAATCTCCATGTCATGCGTCATTTCAGACATCAGTCGAACACGTTGGGCAGCGGCATCGAATTCTTCGATGAAGATCGCGCCGACTTGCGGGACGATGGCATTGCCGTAACCGCGCAATCGTCCCACTCTGGCGGGTAGCCCATGACCCAGCGGGAATGTGCCGGGTTCAACTGGCCGCCAGCTTCCATCCGTGCAGTGGAGCCAGTCAGCAGCGCGCCAGAAGTCTTGAGGCGCATGGGGCCGCTCCAGAGCGGAAACTGCGGGCCACGGTCCGGGCAGAAATAATCCACGCATTCCGTCGTCATTGACCGCTGAGTGCCTTTCTTTCCGTTCGCTCTGTTCTGGTAGCCGAGGCGGGGTTCGTGAGCGTTCGGCGTCCCCCACCCGGCCAAACTCGCCTGCCTCACCAGACACGCGCAGCCGTGTTTCGTCCCGTGGATCGACTTCTGCGACTTCGACCGGCCCGAGGTGTCGTGCGCCTGCGGAGTTGTCCACCCGGCCAGCATCGCAAAGTCGTTGAGGTTCGAGCCATGACGATCCGGGCCGTGTGCCCGTTTTGCTTGGCCGCCGCCGCCGCTGCTGTCCTGTGTTTGCGCCGTCGGCCAGCCGCTTAACGGCACCTGCCCGATCCGCGCGGGCCAGGCTGGACCCAGAACCGAGCACAGCGCCAAAAAAGAGACGCTGGCGGATGTGGGGTGCGCCCGCGCCCGCAGCGCACAGATCGGCGGCCCCGACCGCATAGCCCATTCCTTCCATTTCAAGGCGTAGATCAGAGAGCCAATCTCGCCCAGCCGCGCTTGCAACCTGTTCACCAAAGACGCTTGCAGGGCGGCACTGTCGGACAAGATCGAGCCAGACAGGGGCGAGGTGCCGCTCGTCGTCGTATCCGCCGCGCTTTCCGGCGTTGCTGAACGGCTGGCACGGGCATGATCCGGTCCAGACGGGCCGGTCTTCCGGCCATCCCGCCATGCGAAGCGCGAGGGGCCATCCTCCGATGCCGGCGAAGAAGTGGCATTGCGCGTAGGCGTCGAGTTCTTCGGGTCTGACATCGCGGATGTCCCTTTCGTCCACGTCGCCCAGAGGCAGCTGGCCTTGCGCGATCAGTTCGCGCAGCCACGCCGCCGCCTTCGGGTCGAACTCGTTGTAGTAGTTCACCGCGTCGTCTCCGCGTGGATGAGCGCCGCGAAGGCGTCGCCCACGCCGAGGTCGAGCGCCGCGTCGTGCATGTCCCGAAGCTGCGCCTGCCAGTCCTTGCGGGCATAGAGGCGACGCTCGTGCTTCATCATCCAGAGCCATGCGTCGAGCCAGTCGCACAGCTTGAGGATCTTCTTCTCGCGCTCGGTGAGGTTCGGCAGACAGAAGCCCTGCGCGACGCGCTCCTTGGCTTCCAGCTGCGCGATCTGTTTCGCCAGATCGGGCATAGCCTTCTTGGCGTCGTGGGACATGTCGCCGGGCATGACCTCCCCCTGATCGTGCGTGATGGCATGGGCGAGGAGGTTGCGGGACGCGTCGGGCTCGAACAGGAGCACGAGGAGGGCCGTGCGGCCTTGATGCCCGGAGTCCGGGTCGACGGTGTGGCACAGGTCCGGGTTGTTGTGCCAGCGGCGCACAAAGGAGGCGCGCCATGCGCGGAGAATGTGGTTCATTCGGAAACTCCTATAAGCAGGTTTTTCTGTTCCCCGGGGAGGGGCTTTGCGTTTGGCACAGACGCGTCGCACAAATGCCCAAAGGTGTTCTTGAACAGCGGGACGTCACAAATCAGCGCGTCAATTCGGGCGGTGGGCTTGCTTGTGCTTCCGTCCGACGAAAGTCGGACAAACCCGTTCCCGACTTTGGCGAATAGTAGACCCGCCCGAGTGTAAAGGGGCGCTTGCTGGTAAACGCCCCCGACCACGAGAATGGCAACTTGACCGCCGGGCTCCAACTCACGGAAATAGCTCACGAGAAAATGTCCTCTTGTGCCGAGGGGACGACGCACGTGTTCGGACGCGTCCCGTTGTTGAGGGCGGCGACGATCGCCGCGCCCTCGTCGGATCGGATGGCCACGCCCCACGGGCCCTTGAGTCGGCCCTGGTACTTGGCGATGGCCTGCCAGGTGAGCGGCGTGACGCCGTCGGAAGCGTACTCCGCGACCCGAACTGTCAGATCGCGGAGGCCGTCATTTTCGACAGCGTCGCGCAGGGATGCGGCGATGTCCATCACGACAGATCCTCCTTGAGGGCGAACCATTCGGCGCAGACGACGTCCCTGTCGCCCTCGTCGATCTTGTCGCCGTCCAGCAAGACGGAGCGCGGGATCCACGTCTCGGAGTCGTCCGAATCGGAACGGAACAGCACGGCCTTGTCCGTGGTGATCAGGATTTCACCGGCGAGGCTGACCTGGCGGCTCACGAGAACACCTCCATCCCGAGGGCCTCGGCGTACATCGCCAGCACGGCCTGTTCCTCGGCAATGTCGTCAGGCTCGCGCTTGCGCAGGGCGATCACCTTGCGCATCACTTTCGTGTCGTAACCACGGGCCTTGGCCTCGGCCATGACCTCTTTTTGCTGGTCCGCGACGTCTTTCTTCTCCTGATCGAGGCGCTCGTAGCGTTCGATGAAGCTGCGCAGCTCGTCGGCCGTGACGCGATACGATCCGCTGTTGTGGCCCTCTCCGGGCGTGTCCGTGGGCATGTTATATCCTTTCACATGTGAGGATTGTGGGGTGTGAACGGCGACGTCTGCCGCCATTCACGACACGGCGATCAGCCGAACATGTCCGCGGCGCCGCCCTTGCCTTCCGGCCCCGGGCCCGACGTGTCGACCTTCTCCTTGCCGAAGAAGTCGTTCGGGTCGCGCGACCCGCCGCCGAGGGCTTCGTCTTCCTTGATGTGCTGCCACATGGAGATGCCGAAGCTGACGCCGTCGCCATTGGTGGGGTGGTGCCAGGCGAAGGCATTGATGACGGCCTTGCCCCAATGACCGGAGACGACGTCTTTCGCGTTCATCACGTTGACGTTGGCGTCGAAGCACTTGATCGGGTCGTTGGACGTGGGCCGGATGAACACGACGTCGGCGCCCATGCCGGCCTTGAGTTCACCGTCCTTGTCATGGGCTTCCTTGCCGTCACCGGCGAGGATCGGGTTCTTGATGAGGCCCTTCTTGAACCGCTCGATGCCCTTCTCGCCCCACTGGTTTTCGACCACCTCGGCCACGGCCTTCTTGAGGGCGTCGATCTTGTCCACGGGGAAGATCAGCGTGACGCCGAACTTCTCGGTGCCGCTGTCGTTCTTGCGCCCTTGGTACAGGCCCATCGCGTAGGAGATGCGGCACAGTTCGGAGGTGAAGGGTTCGGTTCTGTAGTTGTCAGCCATGAGGGCTATCCTTCTTTCTGGAAGTGTTGATGGGGCGGGGCCGGAACGGCTGCCCGTGTGGTCTTGTCAGAGCGGACGAGGTTGTACCCGCTCGACTTCTGCTCGACGAAGCCCGCCAGGGCTCCGTAGGCCTTCTTGCCGACCAGCTTTTCGACCTGGGCGGGTGTCTTGAGTTTTGGCTCGGCGTAGAATCTCTCCTCCCCGACAGGCTGAGCAGGCTCGACCTCCGCGTTGATCATCGCCACGATCAAATCCTTGGGCGTCACGTTGGGGTCCACCCACTTGCGCCGCGCCTGTTTCGGCGTGAGCACGTAGGTGCTGTCGCCGCCGGTTACGGCGACGCCGAGTTCCGCCTGATCCTGCGCATAGGCCCGCACGCTGTTGAGCCAGGACTGGATCATGTCGGCGTGGTCGAGGATGCGGACGATCCGCTCCATGTCGAGCGTCTCGGGCGCCGGCGGCTCCGGAGAGGCCCCCTTTTCGGGCGCAAAATGCGTCTGCGCAACGAGCGCCGCACGCGCCTCGAGTGCAGGGCATGTCGGCTTCGCCCGGCAGAACGTGCAATGGTCGCCGGGCGTCAGAAACCCCTGTTCGAGCAGAGCGTGTTCGTACTCGGGTGTTCCGAGCCAGTCTGCTGCCTTGCGGGCCAGTTGCATCGCATCGAGCAGATCCTGCGTCCAGTCCATGAGGTCGATGACGTCGATCTCTTCGGAGCGGATGCGCCCGTTCGCGTGCGGGGCGCGGGGCTGCACGATCGTCGCCTTCACGCGCCGCCAGCGGCCCGGGTTAGCGAGCAGGGCGCCGAGGGCGTAGGTGCGCAGCTGCTTGTTGTTCAGCGCCTCCACGACGATGCCCCGGCCACCCTTGAGGTCGACGATCTCGATCATCCCGGCCTCGTGGTCGAGGATCACGGCGTCGCCGGTGCCGCCGGCCTTGAAGGGCGGCTTGATCCGGTCGAGGCTGAAGGTTTGCTCGATCAGAAGCTCGGCGCCCTGCGACGCCTCGACGACGTAATCGACATAGGCCTGCGCGGTCTCCGCAACCTCGTCGTCCACCTCGATTTCGTGCTCCTTCGTGCGGATCACTGCACCGACATGGGCGAAGCAGTCCTTGCTGTCGGAGCGCAACGCGCGCTCCGCCACTTCGTGCGCGGCGGTGCCCCACGCCGCAGCGTGGGACTCCTTGTCCGGCGGGGCGTCAGCCTCCATCGCCAGCGATCCGGCGCAGCCCCAGCGTCTCGCGGACGCGGAAGCCGACCAGGTCGCGTGGTCACGCTGGGCGTGGGGTTGGGTCATGCCTTCACCTCGAGATGAACAGGCACAACCTTGACCTCCTCCTCTTTTCGATGCGGGCACGCGCGGGTTCGCCACTGCTCGTCTACATCGCCAAAAGCGTCGAACGACTGGCCGACCTCGACGGCACCGTTCAGCCACCAACGCAGCGCCATCTTCGCGCTGTTTTCCTTTTCGAAAAGGCGGGGAATTCCGTCGTCTTCGAATTCAACGTGCGTTCCGCCACGCCCGCCCCGCCCCCGCGGTGCTGGCAACAGCCGTCCGGTCGGGACGTGTTGGATGCCAAAATAGGTTTGCATCACAGCGCGGCCTCGATCTTGGCGATGACCTTGGCGAACTCGGCCGGATCGTCGGGCACCTCGGACTGCTTCTTGTAGCCCATGATGCCCGGCAGCTCCTCCATGGCCTCGACCTGGCCCTTGGCCTCGACATACTTGACCATCGCGGCCTTCATGTCTTCGCGCGTCGCGGGCTTCTCGTCCTGCGCGGGGTCCTTGCGCTCCTCGCCCGTCGAGATGTTGGCCTTGGCGTCATCTTCGACCGGGGCCTCCATCTCGCGTAGGTTCTTGAGCACCTCCGAAGCCGGTGCGCTGTCGAGGCCGCCCGTGATCTTGTGCAGCGCGGCGAGGCGTTCGATTTCTTCGTCCTCGGCCATCTGTTCCTTGTTGCGACGCGCCTTGCCCTCTTCGGCCTGGCCGTAAATGTGGCCGTTGATCGGCGTCTCCGCCGGTTCGTGCGCGTTGTCGGTCTCGCCTGTCGTCATTTCAGACACAGCGGACGCGGCAACCGGTCTCGGCGTCGCGGCGGGCGAGGGGCTGTTCAGCAGGTCGAGCATCTCAGCCCGAGCCTCGGCTGCGCTGTTGGCCTCGATGTGGATTGTAACGGTCATGTGAGTACCTCTCTTATGGTTTCTACCTTGCGCACGAGGATCGTCTGCAAGGCTTCGTCAATGCTGCCTTCCAGGGCAGCCACCCGGACCCGCGGCTGGCGCGTCTGTCCGTGGTTCGTGATGCGAAGGGAAGCCTGCGCCATGTCCTTGGGCACGAAGCTGCTCTCCACGAATAGGAGCTCGGCGGATGCCGAGAGGTCGATGGCCTCGCCGCAGGCGACGATCTGGCCGAGGAACACCTTGACGCCCGGATTGCCGGCGAAAGTCTGCTGCGCGGCGTCGCGGTGCTTGGCTGTCGAGGCGCCGTCGACGCGCACGACGCCGAGGTCCGACAGGCCCTCCTGCAGCGCGTCCAGCGTGTCTTTGTGCCATGCCATGAGCACGATCTTGTCGAGGCCGTCGGAAATCTCCTCGCGCACGAGGTCGACCACGCCACGCGTCTTGATCGTGCCAGTGATGCGGCGCAGGGGCCCGAGGTGCATTTCGAGGCTCTTGGTCTCGCCGGTCTCAGCCGCGTCGAGGATCTCCTCTGCGTCGGGGATCTCGGCTTCGAGGGCGCGGCGCTGCGCGGCGGAAATGTGGATCGGCAGGATTTCGAAGTTGGGCGGCCGGATGCCGACGTCCTGCTGCGTGCGGCGCAGAATGAAGCCGTCGAGCCGTGCCTTCAATTCTTCCAGGTTCCGCCCGCCGACCACGACGTCGATCTTGTTGAACCTGCTGATCTGCTTCTGGCGCACGATGCAGTAGCGCCGCAGGAAATCGTCGTAGCGGGTAACGTCGGTGGGGCCCCACTCGTCGGTCAGCCTTTCGGGCACGAGCGCGCGGAGCGTCGGATAGAGGTCGTTCGGCGCGTTGGGGATGGGCGTGCCCGTCAGAGGCCAGATGATCCCGGCCCGGTCGCAAAGGCCCGCGCCCCGGCTCAGGCCCTTCATCGGGCCGTAGAGGTGCTGCGTGCGCTTGGCATCGACGGACTTGGCGTAATGGTTCTCGTCGGGGATGATCAGGTCCCAAGGCCCGGCGTCCCGCATCTTGTCGAGCGCGGCCCATCCGACGATCTGCACGTCGGCGGCGTCGAAAGCCTTGCGGGATTCGCCCGGGTAGAGCGCAGCGACGTTGCGGGGAAACATGGACCAGTCCGCAAAGCCCCGGACCCAAACGGGCCGGCCCGAGGCCGTGGTGATGACGAGGATCTTGCGGGCGAGGATGTCGTCGGCGGCGAGGATCGCGGCGCCGGTCTTGCCGACACGCGGGGCGTCCGCGAGGAGGGCGCATCTTCTTTCCGAGAGGAACCGCGCACCTTCTATTTGATGCGGAAGCGCCGTAGGCATCCTGCCACTCCTGATCAACCTGTTCTGCCAGAAACGTCGTAAATGTATGTCAGACGTATGTCAATAAAAAAGACAAGCGTTAATCGGGAGGCGCGTCTTTTTTCGCAACGGCGCATTCGTAGGCGATCGCCATGTAGGCTGCGGCGTCGTCATGACTGTCTTGGTGGTCGGGCGTCTTTACGAGGCGCGCCACCTTCACGAGAGACATGCAGATGGCCACCTGTTGCGCAGTCACCGGCACGCCCAGGACGACGGACCAGAGATCCGCCGTATCCTGCATGTTCTGGACCGGGGAGCCGTAGCTGGCGTTGCGGGGGCCGCAGGTCAGGGCCTCAGCGCGGCGGAGGACACCGACGCGCTCGGGCTGCGCCGCGCGCAGGATTTCGTCGTCATCGGTCATTTGAATTCCATTCTGCATTCAAAGGGCTGTCCGGGGTAGGCCCGTGCAGCCAAGGCCTGGCACTCGGGGAAGCTAGAGGCTTCGCCAGCGAAGGATCGGGAGGTGCTGCCATCGGGGTTGGTCGTCAACAGGTACAGGACGAACAGCGCGGCGGTCATCCGAACACACCCTGCTTGATCTGCTCGAGACGGCCGTGTTCCGCGATCAGCGCCGCGTCGGCTCGTCCGTCGTCCTTCTGCCGGCGGAAGTCGCTGGCGTTCTCGGGCCAAAGCTGCATGGCCTTCGCGCGGCTGTCGTCCTTCGCGGCGCCGATCAGCTTCATCGCCCTCTTCCAGGCGGGAGGCGTCACGGGTATGAAGCGCGCGCCGGTCAGGATGCAGGCCATCTTGCAGGCCCCCGTAATCTCCCCAAAGTTGAAAGCTGCGGAGACCCCGTCGCCTCGCTGTCCGGCCACCTTTTCAAAATAGCAGACGTCAGGCGCCATTTCAGACAGCAGGTCGTGCAAAGCGAACGCGTCGAGTTCGCCCTTCGTGCCGTTGCCTCGCTTGACGACCAGCACGGGCAGGTCGACGACGCGCAAGGTGCGCCCCTGATCGGTCAGGAGCGCCAGCGCGCCGTTCCGGCCCGGATCAACCCCCAGGATGCGCAACGCGAATCTCCATCTGCTCGGCGGGTCCCGAAAGGACGTGTTCAAGAACCAAGGCGCCGCGCGCCGCCGATGCCTGTACGCGCAGGGTGGCGTTGTCGGTGTGCAGGCACAACACGTCGAGATCGTCCAGCGCGTCTTCGCGCTCTTGCGCGCTCTGGGCTAGTCGAAAACGCTGGCAGCTGGACCAGTAAAAACGGGCTTCTCTGTCCGCAATTTGGTCTGGCATGAAGTCTCCCCCTTCAGTCTGCAATAGGCCTCAAGGCTCACCGGCGATCCGGTGTCCCGCTCCCTGATAAGTAGCGCCGCGGCCAACAGGGGACCGGGCATGCTCGACCGCTTAAAATACCTGTAGACGCTCGCTTCTTTCGGCAGGCCGGGGACTTTCGCGCGCGAAAGCCTCTCGTGAAACCCGGAGACTCCTCCGAATTCCTGCTGGATGAACTTTGCTGCGTCGAAGTGTCTGCCCATGTCTGCCGTTATCGCGCAGTGGCTGACAAATTGTCAATAGGTGTCTTGACAAGATCGCACTAAGCAGACATACATTTGACATACACAGTACTGCCGCTGGAAAGGTCTTTTTCTCTTATGTCGCGATCCACCCGCTACCACCTCGACGAGATTCCCGACGGCGCCAACCGACACCTTTCCAAGGAACAATTCGGTCGAAAGCTGTACCACCTGATGCTCGAGAAGGGTTGGAACCAGTCAGAACTGGCGCGCCGCGCCGACCTCACCCGGGATAGCATTTCCACTTATATTCGAGGGAAATCGCTCCCAACGGCCCTGAGTCTGAGCAAACTGGCGAAGGCCCTCGGCATGGAGTCGACGGAGCTCCTGCCAAACGCCGCCGAGGGCGCCATCGCGGCCGACGTGCCGTCAATCGACTTCAAGGTGAGCGAGGCCGATCCGACCGTCGCCTGGCTGCGAATCAACCGGAGGGTGAAAGTCCAGACCGCAACCAAGATTCTGAGTCTTTTGGCGTCGGACGGGGAGGGTGGGGATGAAACTCTTGACGCAGGCTGAAGCAGCCGCAGTGCTTCGCCGGTCGATTTCGACAGTGGAGAGGCTGCGCAAGAGCGGCAAGCTGGCGTCGCTGCCCGGCAGGCCTGTGATGATTCGAGAAGCGGAACTGAGAAGATATATCGAGGAAACGGAGGTTTGTGGATCATGTCTGAAATGCGGAAATACAGCGCCGGACGCTGGTACACATGCAAGCCGCACGGCGCCCGGGGCGTCTTCTACATCTTCTGGTCCGAAGGCCGACGCAGCCGTCGCAAGAGCACGGGCACGTCAAGCCTGGCTGCAGCACAAGCGTTCTTCGACGAGTGGCTGACCCTCACGGCCACTGCGCCGGAGGACGCGACGTGCGAGGAGCTGTACCGGCTGAAATATCCCAAGCAGGCCAACGAGCGCGCCGACTACGCGTGGAAGCACCTCGCACCGGCCTTTGGGGCCCTGATGCCTCTCGACGTCACACAGGCCCGAGAAAACGCCTACATTGCCGGTCGGCAAGCCGCCGGCGCCGCGCCGTCCACGATCCGCGCCGAACTGTCGATGCTGCGGGCTTCCTGGAATGACGCCGTGCGCCGGCGGATCCTGCCGTCGACCGCGCTGCCGGTGTTGGACCGGCTGCCCCCCGCATCTCCGCCCCGGACGCGCTGGCTGCGCGACGGGGAGGTGGATGCGCTGCTGGCCGCTGCCGAGGCGTGGGGCCGTCGTCCGTACCTGTTCCTGATGCTGGCGCTGAACACGGCCGCGCGCCGCACGGCGATCTGCGAGTTGACCTGGGACCAGGTCGATTGGGATACGGGCCAGATTCACTATCTGCCTGACGGTGCCGTGCAGACGCGCAAGCGAAAGGCCTCGGTGCCCATGTCCGCGAACTTGCGCGTCGTGCTTGAGGAAGCGTTTGAAACCCGCAAGGACGCCTACGTGATCGGCGCCGGCGGCAAGATCAACCAGACGATCACGCGCGTGGCGAAGGCCGCGGGCGTGGAGGGCGTGACGCCCCACGTCATGCGCCACACCGCGGCGACGCGGATGGCGCGGCGCGGCGTCGCGCTCTGGATCATCGCGAAGGTGCTCGGCAATACCGTCGAGCAGGTAGAACGGGTCTACGCCAAATGGCAGCCCGACATGGCGGCAGCGGCCGTTGAAACGATCAATGGATAGGAGAGACATGATGGCTTGTGACGAATTGAGGGAACTCTCTCAAGAGAACGGGCGATTCTATTTGCCGGACCTGCCGAACGTGCGGGTGATCTTGATGCGAGGCGTTCGTTACGTCGATGCGTCGCTCTGCTACCGGGGCGGTTTCACGCATGGGGCGAACTATTTTCGCGGCGTCGGGTGTCTGTCCGAAAAAGCCTTCCTTGTTCACCATATTCAGTCAGCGGATATCGACGAAAAAGATGCGCAGGAAATGGGCGCAAACGCCCAAAATGGGCGCCAGACACGCCTGACAACGCCGGACACTGAAGGAGAATGAGCCTTGAAAAAAGCCGGATCGGCTTGTCTGATCATACCAGACAGCATCCGACAACCGTATCCGGCTTACAGGCCCTCCGCGCGCATGGCTTGCCGAATATCTTGACCCGGCCCGGTTGACTCGCGGCGCGGGATGCGTAAAAGCCGGGGTTCAGTGATTTCACGGGCCGATCCGCGCCCGGTGCAGGAGACGACCCATGGCGAAGCCAACCACCATCAAGATCCGCCTGAATTCGACCGCAGGCACCGGCCACTTCTACGTGACCAAGAAGAACGCTCGCACGATGACGGAAAAAATGTCGGTCAAGAAATACGACCCCGTCGTGCGCAAGCATGTCGAGTACAAGGAAGGCAAGATCAAGTAAGATCGCCTTCCGCTCGAGGGACAGTGAACGCCGTGCGGACCGCAAGGTCTGCGCGGCGTTTTTCTTTGCACGGGTCCTTCGGTATCCTGAGGGCAGGCCAGCCTCCGGCAGTAAGCTTTGGGGTCCGGCACGGTCACTCGTCACTTGATCCGCTTGCCTGGCCTGCCTGTTGCCTGACCCGCCGAATGCAAAAGGGCCGGTCGCAATGACCGGCCCCCGTCTGTGTCGTGTCGCTGCTGCGTTTATTCGCGATTGCCGAACAGTTGCAGCAGGAACATGAACATGTTGATGAAGTCGAGGTACAGACGCAGCGCGCCCATGATCGCCGACTTGCCCAGCCATTCGCTGTCGCCGTGGCGGGCGTGTTCGATGTACTCGTTCTTGATCGACTGGGTGTCATAGGCGGTGAGACCCGCGAAGATCAGCACACCCAGGATCGAGATCGCGAACATGATCGCGGGCGAGCCAAGGAAGATGTTGACGATCGACGCCACGACAAGGCCGATCACGCCCATCAGCAGGAAGGTGCCCCAGCCGCTCAGGTCCTTTTTCGTGGTGTAGCCCCAGAGGGACAGGCCGGCGAAGGCGATCGAGGTCACGAGGAACACCTGCGCGATCGAAAAGCCGGTGAAGGCCACGAAGATCCACGACAGCGACAGGCCCATGACGGCGGCGAAGACGAAAAAGAATGTCTGCGCGCCGGCCACGGACAGGCGGTTGATAGCGGCGCCGAAGGCAAAGACCATGATCAGCGGCGCGAACATCACGATCCAGCCCAGGATGTTGGGTTGCAGGGTCGCAGGATCGCGGAAGACCGCCAGCAGTTCCGGGCTGGTGCCCACGGCCCATGCCACGGCAAAGGTCAGCAGCATACCAATGGACATGGTGCTGTAGACCTTGTTCATATGTGTGCGCAGACCCTCATCGATCTGGGCGGTGCGGGCGCCTGCAGCGGTCGTCCGCATCGTGTTGTACTCAGCCATTGAAGCCTCCGAATTGAACATGTTGGCCGGTTATACGGCCTATGGGGCAGATATTGGCAGAGGGACACCGCTTTTCAAGCTTTTCCGGAGCGTTTCGGTCGGAAACGACACGTTTCCCGGACGCGGTGGTACGGAAGCCCGGCGCGGGGCCGCGTGGCCCGGTCAGTCGCGCCAGGTGGTGGGGACGTCCCAGAAGGGCCGTGCCGCTTCGATCCGGGCGTCTTCGGCGCTCAGGCCGAGGTCGCGCAGCCGGCTGGCGTCGAGGGCGGCGAGCGCCCGGCGCTGGCGTGCGACTGCGCGCAACTGCCGCAGGCGCGACACCAGGCCGAAACGGGGGGTCGGAGCGATCAGGCGGGAAATCTGCGTAAGGGTCATGCCGGTTCCTTCGGATTTTGTGATGAATAGAGTGTTTGTCATGTTGTCTGTTGATATATACGTTACTGAGTTGTATTTCGGAAACGAATGATAGTGACAATCCGCATCACGGAGCGTGATGAATGCGCAATCTCGACATCACCACCCTGCGGTCGTTCCTCGCCGTCGCGCAGTCCGGCGGGGTGACGCGCGCCTCGGGCCTGCTCAATCTCACCCAGTCGGCGGTGTCGATGCAGCTCAAGCGGCTGGAGGAGTCGCTGGGTCTGCAATTGCTGGACCGCTCGGGCCGTGGGGTCACGCTGACGGCGGCGGGCGATCAGCTGCTGACCTATGCCCGCCGGATGGTCGAGATGAACGACGAGATCTATGCACGGCTGACCGACCAGGCCTACGAGGGCGAGATTCATTTCGGCGTGCCCGAGGATATCCTATACCCGGTGGTGCCGCGGGTGCTGCAGAAATTCCACGCCGCCTATCCGCGGATGCAGGTGCATCTGACGACGTCGAACACCATCAGGCTCTTGCAGATGTTCAACCGCGGCGAGGTCGACCTGATCCTCACCACCGAAGAGCGAAGCCATGGCGAGACGCTCGACGAAACGCCGCTGCGCTGGCACGGCGCACCGGGCGGCTCGGCCTGGAAACAGCGCCCGCTGCCCTATGCCCAGGCGCGGATCTGCGCCTTCCGCTCGACGGTGATCCGGCGGCTCGAAGCGGCCGGGGTGCCGTGGTTCCAGGTGATCGATTCCGACAGCGACCGCAGCATCGAGGCCACGGTCAGTGCCGACCTGGGCGTGGTGGCGCTGCTCGAAGGGCATGCACCGCCGCAGCTAGCGGCGATCGACGTGGGCGATGCGCTGCCCGATCTCGGGACGATGAAGATCAACCTGCACGTGGAGCCCGCCAAGGGCGAGCCGGTGCAGGCGCTGGCGGACATGGTGCGCGGCGGGTTCGCGGCGCTCTGAGCAGCGCCAGGACGCGACGCGCGGTTGCGGCCCGCCAAAAGATGATCGACGCCCGCCGGCCTCGACCCGTCCTCAGTCGATGGTGATGACCACCTTGCCGGTCGAGGCGCGGCTGCGCAGCAGTTCCAGCCCCTCGGCCGCGTCCTCGAGCGGTAGCACGTGGCTCACATGCGGCGTGATCTTGCCCGCGGCATACCACTCCAGCAGCGTGGCCAGGCTGCCGGTCAGCACCTCGGGACGGAACGACAGGTAGCCCCCCCAGTAGAGGCCCAGCACCGAGATGTTCTTGACCAGCAGGTGATTGGCCTTGATCTGCGGCACGTCGCCGCTGGCAAAGCCGATGGCCAGGTAACGCGCCTCGGGGTTGCAGGCGCGGAAGGCGGCGGTGAACTGTTCGCCGCCAACCGGGTCGTAGACCACGTCGGCGCCGCCCAGATCGCGCACCGCGGCGCGGATGTCGTCGGTCTTGGCGTCGATCAGGTGATCGGCCCCGGCGGCGCGCGCCGCCTCGAGCTTGTCGGCGCCGCGGGCGCAGGCGATGACCCGCGCGCCCATGACCTTGCCGATCTCCACCGCGGTCAGGCCGACACCACCCGCCGCGCCCAGCACCAGCAGCGTCTCGCCTTCGGCCAGCCGCGCGCGGTGATCCAGCGCCAGGTGGCTGGTGCCATAAGCGATCTGGAACGCCGCCGCCGCCACCGCATCCATGCCCTCGGGCAGTTTGACCGCCCGCGCCGCATCGAACACCCCGAACTCCGCCAGACCGCCCTGGCCGCCATAGACCGCGACCCGGTCGCCGGCCGCGAATCGCGTGCCCCCGGCGCCGGTCTCGATGACCTCTCCGGCCACCTCCATCCCGAGGGTGAAGGGCAGGGGCGGCGTTTCCTGGTACGTACCATTCTGCATCAGCAGGTCGGCAAAGTTCAGACCGCAGGCCCTGATCCGGACCAGAACCTCGCCGGGGCCGGGGCTGGGGCGCGGCAGGTCGGCCAGGGCGGCGGGTTGGTCATGGTCTGTCACCTGGTAGGCGCGCATCGAAATCTCCTTGCGACGAATTTCACGAAAGTGCGGTTGCGCCACCGTAGCTTGACCTCGATCAGTTGCAACCTGACGCAGAGCCGTAAAGAGCGCCGCAATTTCCGAGACAAACTCGCCCTTGAAGTGCATTTTGTTAACCAACTCCAGCATCTAGAAATCAATTATCTTGCTTATGAAAAGTTTTCCGATGTAACTTCGGCGCTATTACAAAGGGCTATGGGACAGCACGATCGGGCTGTCACCGGGGTAATGTCCGGGCGATGCCCGGAAAAGCTGAGTAGAAGTTGAAGGATAGGTATATGACTCACCCTGTGGACGTCCATGTCGGCAAACGCATTCGTCATCGTCGTTGGCTGGTCGCTATGACCCAACAGCAACTGGCGGAAAAGGTGGGCATCAAGTTCCAGCAAATCCAGAAATACGAAACCGGCGCCAACCGCGTCAGCGCCTCCCGTCTCTGGGACATTGCCGATGCGCTCGACGTGCCGGTCAGCTTTTTCTTTGAAGGGATCGAGGAAAACCCGGTTCAGGCCAATGGCAATGATGCGGTGCCCGCGGATCTGCTGGGCGACAAGGAAGCGCTGGACCTCGTGCGGTCCTACTACGCGATCCCCGAAAACCAGCGGCGGCGCCTCTTCGAACTGGCGCGCGTCCTGTCGGACGTCGCCTGATCTCCCGCACCTGACCTCTGTCGCTTGACCGCGGCGGCCTGCCTGACCTACCTGTGCCCGGCACAGCGCAGGAGCCAAGCCGCATGACCGATCTTTCCCAGGCCGAGATGCAGCATCTCGTCGCCACGGCGCAGGCCATGGCCGATGCCGCGCGCGCGGCGATCCTGCCGAAATTCCGCTCCTCCGCGCTGGCGACGGACAACAAGCAGCAGGGCGGGTTCGACCCCGTGACCGAGGCCGACCGCGCCGCCGAACGCGCCATGCGCGACGTTCTGGCGCGCGAACGGCCCCACGATTCCATCCTGGGCGAGGAATACGGCACCCGCGACGGGACCAGCGGCCTGACCTGGGTGCTGGACCCGATCGACGGCACCCGCGCCTTCATCTGCGGCACCCCCACCTGGGGTGTGCTCATCGCGGTCGCCGATGCCACCGGTCCGATACTGGGCGTGGTGGACCAGCCCTATATCGGCGAACGGTTCATCGGCGGGCTGGGGCAGGCGGCCTGGACCGGCGCACAGGGCGGCGGTCCGCTGCGCACCAGCGGCGTGACGCGGCTGGATCAGGCGCGGCTCTTCACCACCTTTCCCGAGGTCGGCACACCCGAAGACCGGGCGGCCTTCGAACGGGTGGCGGCCCAGGCGAAACTCACCCGCTATGGCCTCGATTGCTACGCCTACGCGCTGCTGTCCATCGGCCATGTCGACCTGGTGATCGAGGCCGGTCTCAACGCCTATGACATTCAGGGACCCATCGGCATCATCGAAGCCGCGGGCGGCATCGTCACCGACTGGGAAGGCGGACCCGTGCACAACGGCGGTCGCGCCGTGGCTGCCGCCACGGAATCATTGCATCAAGAGGCTCTGGCGGCGCTGAAGGGCTGACAGGCGCCGCGGAATGGGGTAGGCCTTGCCCGTCCGGTGAGTCCTTGCCCTTTTCTGTCACCGGTCCGCGTTTTCACACCGAAAAGGGGTCAAAGGTGTGAAACAGCCATGTCCGATATCCTGATCCGCAATGCCCGCAGCGTCCTGACGATGGACGACTCGTCTCGCGAACTTCAAGGCGCCGACATACTCCTGTCCGAAGGCGTGATCGCCGCGATCGGAACCCGTCTTGCCGCGCCGGGGGCCGAGGTGATCGACGCCGCCGATTGCGTCGTGACCCCCGGGCTGGTCAACACCCATCACCACCTCTACCAGAGCCTGACCAAGGCGGTGCCCGGCGCGCAGGATGCGCTGCTGTTCGGCTGGCTGCAGCGGCTCTACCCGATCTGGGCGCGGTTCGGCCCCGAAGAGATGCATGTCTCGGCTCTGACCGGGCTGTCGGAGCTGGCGCTGTCGGGCTGCACGCTGACCTCGGACCACCTGTATCTCTATCCGGGCGGCGCGCGGCTCGACGACACCATCGCCGCGGCGCAGGAGGTGGGGCTGCGGTTTCATCCGACGCGCGGGTCCATGTCCATCGGCGAATCGGCCGGCGGTCTGCCGCCGGATTCGCTGGTCGAGGGCGAGGCCGCGATCTTGGACGATTGCATCCGGGTGATCGACGCCTTTCACGACACGTCGGCAGGCGCCATGGTCCGCGTCGGCGTTGCGCCCTGTTCGCCGTTTTCGGTCAGCCGGGAGCTGATGCGCGACGCGGCTCTGCTGGCGCGCGACAAGGGGGTGATGCTGCACACGCACCTGGCCGAGAACGACGAGGACGTGGCCTATTCGCTGGCGCAGTTCGGCTGCCGTCCGGGCCAGTATGCCGAGGATCTGGGCTGGACCGGCGCCGATGTCTGGCATGCGCATTGCGTGAAGCTCGACGGGCAGGAGATTGACCTCTTTGCGAAAACCCGGACCGGCGTGGCGCATTGCCCGTGTTCCAACTGCCGGCTCGGGTCCGGCGTGGCCCCGGTGCGGGCGATGCGCGATGCGGGCGTGCGCGTCGGGCTTGGTGTCGACGGGTCGGCCAGCAACGACACCGGCAACCTGATGGCCGAGGCGCGGCAGGCGATGCTGCTGCAACGGGTGACGCGCGGCGCCGACGCGATGTCCGCGCGCGAGGCGCTGTGGATCGCCACCCGCGGCGGCGCCGAGGTGCTGGGCCGCGACGACTGCGGGCAGATCGCGGTGGGCCGGCGGGCGGATATCGCGCTCTGGGACGTGGGCGGGATCGAAGCGGCTGGCAGCTGGGACCCGGCGGCGCTGTTGCTGGCGGGACCGATGACGGTGCGCCACCTGCTGGTCGAAGGCCGGCAAGTGGTGCGCGACGGGCAGATGGTGACAGTGGACCTGCCGCGGGTCATCGAACGGCAGAATGCCCTGGCGCGCAAACTGGCCGAGGCGCTGTGACGCGGATGTTTCGCGGGCGAAACATCTGACCGTGCGATCAAAGGGTTAAAATCGTTAACTATTCTGCGCTGCTGTTGGGCGACAGGCGCTGTCAGGCGTCGCCCTTGACCTGCCGTCCGCCAATCCAGACCGCCCGGATCGCCCGGTCGTCGCCCATCATGATGGTCGGGAAAAGCGCCTCCCAAAGATCCTCCGCCCGCGCCGCCCGCTGCGCAATGGCAGGGGTCGAGGCGAGATCGACGGCGACGATGTCCGCCTCCATCCCCGGCGCGAGCGTGCCGATCCTGTCCGACAGGTGCAGGGTTTCCGCCGAGCCTTGCGTCGCCAGCCACCAAAGCTCCGACGCGTGCAACGGCGTGCCGCGCAGCTGGCCGATCTCGTAGGCGGCGGCCATCGTCCGCAGCATCGAGAAGGACGATCCGCCGCCGGTATCCGTCGCCAACCCAACGCGCAAACCCGCCCCCCGAAGCCCGGCCATGTCGAAAAGGCCCGAGCCGATGAAGGTGTTCGAGGTCGGGCAATGCACGACGGCCGCACCGACCTCGTGCAGCCGGTCGCGCTCGCGCGGCTCCAGATGGATCGCGTGGCCGTAAAGCCCGCGCGCGCCCAGGAGCCCGTGCGCTTCGTAGGTGTCGAGGTAGTCGCGGGCCTGCGGGTACAATGACTTGACCCAGGCGATCTCGTCCGTCTGTTCGCTCAGGTGAGTCTGCATCAGGCAATCCGGGTGTTCGGACCAGAGCGCCCCCAGGGCCTCGAGCTGTTCGGGCGTCGAGGTGGGCGAGAACCGCGGCGTGATCACGTAGGACAGCCGGTCCACCCCGTGCCAGCGCTCCAGCAGCGCGCGGCTGTCGTCATAGGCCGATCGCGCCGTGTCGCGCAGGCCCTCGGGCGCGTTGCGGTCCATGCAAGTCTTGCCGGTGCAGATCCGCTGCCCGCGCGCCTGCGCCTGCGCCATCAGCGCCTCGACGCTTGCGGTGTGGATCGTGGCGAAGGAACAGACCGTGGTCGTGCCGTGATCGGCGGTCAGGTCGAGGTAGCGCGTGGCGATCTCCGCCGCGTAGACGGGATCGGCAAAACGCATTTCCTCGGGAAAGGTGTAGCTGTTCAGCCAGTCGATCAGCCGCTTGCCCCAGCTGGCGATCATCGCGGTCTGCGGATAGTGCGCATGGCCATCGACGAACCCCGCCGACAGCAACGCATCGCCGCAGTCGACCACCACTGCGTCGGGATGCGCGGCACGCAGGCCGGGCCCGTCGCCGGTGGCCGCGATCATGCCGCCGTCGATCAGCACGCCGCCGCGGCTGTGGTGCCGGGCGCTGTCCGGCGTGCCGTCGAACGCGAGGGTCTGGCCCAGCAAAAGTGTCTTTCCGGACATGGACATGCTCCGTCACTGATCACTTTGCGATTAGCCGAGCAGAGCGCAGAGGTAAATTGCCCGCAGCCCTGTTGCATGGTCCGGCGCTTCTTCTATGGTCCGCACGACGCAGCGCAAATCACGGGGGGCCGGCATGAGCGAAGACACCGAATCGCAGGTCTCCGAAGAACCGCGCGAAGACGAGGACGACGCCTATGCGCTGAATCCCAAGGCGGTGGCGGCGATCCTCTATGCCGTCGACATCAGCGACCGCGACCAGCTCGTGGAGCTGATGGAACCGCTGCACGCCGCCGACATCGCCGACCTGCTGGAGCAGATCAACGCCTTCGACCGGATGCGGCTGATCAAGCTCTACGGCCAGGAATTCGACGGCGAGATCCTGACCGAACTCGACGAATCGATCCGCGAGGAGGTCATCAACCTCCTGAACCCCGAGGTGCTGGCCGACGCGGTGCGCGAGCTTGACAGCGACGACGTGGTCGACCTGCTGGAGGATCTCGAGGAAGACCGCCAGACCGCCATCCTCGAAGTGCTCGAAGACAGCGACCGGGTGGCGGTTCAGCAGTCGCTGACCTACCCGGAATATTCCGCCGGCCGCCTGATGCAGCGCGAGGTGGTGATGGCGCCCGAGCACTGGAACGTGGGCGAGGCCATCGACTACCTGCGCAACACCGAGGACCTGCCGGAACAGTTCTACCACATCGTGCTGGTCGATCCGCGCCTGCGCCCGGTGGGCAACGTGCCGCTGGGCACGCTGATGTCGTCGCGCCGCGAGGTGATGCTGAAATCCATCGTCTCGGACACGTTCCATGTCATCCCGGTCACCCGCTACGAGGGCGAGGTGGCCTATGCCTTCAACCAGTATCACCTGATCTCGGCCCCGGTGGTGGACGAGAACGAACGTCTGGTCGGCGTCATCACCATCGACGACGCCATGGCGGTGCTGGACGAGGAACACGAGGAAGACATCCTGCGCCTCGCCGGGGTGGGCGAGGAAAGCTCGCTGTCGGATTCGGTTCTGGAGACGACGAAACAGCGCTTTCCCTGGCTCGCGGTGAACCTGGTGACGGCGGTGCTGGCGTCGCTGGTCATCGCGCAGTTCGAAGAGGCGATCGCGACCGTGGTGGCGCTGGCCGTGCTGATGCCGATCGTGGCCTCCATGGGCGGCAACGCCGGCACGCAAAGCCTCACCGTGGCGGTGCGGGCGCTGGCCACCAAGGACCTCACCGGGTCGAACGTCTGGCGGGTGATCCGGCGCGAGGTCATGGTGGGGCTGATCAACGGGCTCGCCTTCGCGGTGGTCATGGGGCTGGTCGGGCTCGTGTGGTTCGGCTCGCCCGCCCTGGGTTACGTGATCGCCGCGGCCATGGTCATCAATCTGGTGATCGCGGGGCTCGCGGGCACGGTGATCCCGGTGCTGCTGGAAAAGGTGGGTGTGGACCCGGCACTGGCCTCGGGCGCCTTCGTGACCACGGTCACGGACGTGGTGGGCTTCTTCGCCTTCCTCGGCCTTGCCGTGCTGGTGCTGCTGTGACCGGTCCGCAGCTCCTCGAGCCCTTGCGGCCTCTCTTCGCGGGCGGCCGGCAATGAGCCTGGACGCGGAAAAGGCCGCGGCGCGCAAGGCCGCCTTTGCCCGGCGCAAGGCCGCGTTCGAGGCCGATCCGGGCACCGGCGCGGGCCTGCTGTCGAGCGTTCTGGCCGGCTACCGCGGCGTGCCGGTCTCGGGCTATTTGCCGATCCGCACCGAGATCGACCCGCGCCCGGCGATGGCCGAGGCCGCGGCCCACGGCCCGGTCTGCGTGCCGGTGATCGAAGGTGCCGGCCTGCCGCTGAAATTCGCGCTCTGGCAGCCGGACATGGACCTGGTGGAGGGGCCCTTTGGGGCGCAGATCCCCGCATCCCCTGAGTTCATCGAGCCGGAGATCCTGATCGTGCCGCTGGTCGCCTTCACCGCCACAGGCGGGCGGCTGGGCTATGGCGGCGGCTTCTATGACCGCACGCTCGAACGGCTCCGCGCCAAACGTCCGACGCTGGCCATCGGCTTCGCCTACGCCGCGCAGGAGGCCGAGGCGCTGCCGATGGAGCCCACCGACCAGCCGCTGGACATGATCGTGACCGAGGCCGGCATCCTCGAGCCGCCCGCCCCCCCCTAGCGCAACGGCGTCCCTTCATCTTGCCAATAAACCTCCGGGGGGTTTGGGGGGCTGGCCCCCCAATGAACCCTCCGGTTTGCGGGGCTGGCCCACACTGTCCGGACGCACAAGATCGAATCCCGCCCCGATCCCGAAAACCGCTTTGCTTTCCGCCTGTGTCCCTCTACCCCTGAGCGCATGAGAACGCTTTTCCTCGGCGACGTGATGGGCCGCGCCGGACGCGCCGCGATCACCGACCGCCTTCCCCGGCTGCGCGCCGAGTGGAAGCTCGATTTCGTCGTGGTCAACGGCGAGAACGCCTCGAACGGCGCGGGGCTGAGCGCCGATCACGCGAAGCTGCTGCTCGCGGCCGGGGCGGACTGCCTGACGCTGGGCGATCATGCCTTCGACCAGAAGGACATGATGGGCTTCATCGACAGCGAACCGCGCATCCTGCGGCCGCTGAACTTCGCCAAGCAGGCGCCGGGACGGGGGCATCGGCTTTTCACCGATGCGCGGGGCCGCAAGGTGCTGGTGCTGCAGGTGCTGGGGCAGGTCTTCATGAAGCGCGCCTTCGACGACCCGTTCTCGGCCGCGGACGCGGTGCTGCGCGCGCATCCGCTGGGCGGGCAGGCGCAGATGATCCTGCTCGACATGCATTGCGAGGCGACCAGCGAAAAGATGGGCATGGGCCATTTCTGCGACGGCCGGGCGAGCCTCGTGGTCGGCACCCATACCCACGTGCCCACCGGCGATGCGCAGATCCTGCCGGGCGGCACCGGCTACCTCACGGATGCGGGCATGTGCGGCGATTACAACTCGGTCATCGGCATGGACAAGGAAGAGCCGATGCGCCGGTTCGTCACCGGCATGGGCAAGACCCGGTTCCAGCCGGCGCTGGGCGAGGCGACGCTGTCGGGCGTGCTGGTCGAAACCGACGACCGCACCGGCAAGGCGCAGAGCATCCGCATGATCCGCCAGGGCGGACGGCTGGAGCAGGCCGGGCCATGATCCGCAGCCTCGCGGTGCCGGTGCTGGCTCTGGTCCTGATCGGTGCCGCCTGGGGCGCCACGCAGCCGCTGGCCAAGGTCGCGGTGAGCGAGGGCCACCGGCATTTCGGGCTGATCTTCTGGCAGCTGGTGATCGGGGCGCTCATCCTGGGCGCGGTGACGCTGCTGCGCGGACGGCGGCTGCCGCTGGGCCCGCGGCACCTGCGGCTCTACCTCGTGATCGCGCTCATCGGCACGGTGCTGCCGGGCCTCGCCTCGTACTCCGCCGCCGTGCACCTGCCCGCGGGCATCCTGTCGATCCTGCTGAGCTCTGTGCCGATCCTCGCCTTTCCCGTCGCCCTGGCGCTGGGCATCGACGGCTTTCGCTGGCGCCGGGTGGCGGGGCTGCTGCTGGGCCTTCTGGGCGTGGCGCTTCTGGTGTTGCCCGACAGCGCGCTGCCCGACCGGGCGCAGGCGGTGTGGATCCCGGTCGCCTTGCTGTCGTCGCTCTGCTACGCGCTCGAGGGCAACTACGTGGCGCGCTTCGGCACCGAGGGGCTGGGGCCGATCGAGACCCTCTTCGGCGCCTCGGTCGTGGGCGTGTTCATCGCCTGGCCCGGCGCGCTGGCCACCGGTCAGTTCATCGACCCGCGCGGGCCCTGGGGCGCGCCGGAGCTGGCGCTGATCGTGTCGTCGGTCCTGCATGCGCTGGCCTATTCGGGCTATGTCTGGCTGGTGGGCCAGGCCGGGGCGGTCTTTGCGGTGCAGGTCAGCTATTTCGTCACGCTCTTCGGGGTCTGCTGGGCGATGATCTTCCTGAACGAGGCCTATGCGCCGCTGATCTGGGCGGCGCTGGCGCTGATGCTGGCCGGGATGGCGCTGGTCCAGCCGCGTCCGCGGACACCGCTTGTGGAGGCCGGGACGCTCGGTCAGAATGCGCAAGGCTCATAGCAGGCAAGGCACCGCAGCATTATGGACTTATTCGACTTTTCGCAGACGACCGAGGCTTTCGTCACCATCGCGGTGGTGGCCGGAATGTTCGTCCTGTTCGTGCGCGAAACCTACCCGACCGAGGTCGTGGCCATCGCGGGGGCGGCGGTGCTGCTGCTGCTGGGGGTGCTGCCTTACGACGCGGCGCTCGAGGTGCTGTCGAACCCGGCGCCCTGGACCATCGCGGCGATGTTCATCGTCATGGGGGCTATGGTGCGCACCGGCGCGCTCGATGCCTTCACCACCGTCGCACAGACCCAGGTCCAGAAACGCCCCGTTCTGGCCATGGCCGGCATCCTCGGGGTGGTGGTGCTGGCCTCGGCCTTCATGAACAACACGCCGGTGGTCGTGGTGATGCTGCCGGTCTTCGTGCAGCTCGCCAAGGTGCTGGGCGTGGCGCCCTCCAAGCTGCTGATCCCGCTCAGCTATGCGGCGATCCTGGGGGGGACGACGACGCTGATCGGTACATCGACCAACCTGCTGGTGGACGGGGTGGCGCGCGGCGCCGGGCTCGACCCCTTCACGATCTTCGAGGTCACGCCGCTGGCGCTGATCCTTGTGGCGGGGGGGATGCTCTACCTTGGCTTCGCGGGCCGGTTCCTGCTGCCGGACCGGACAAGCATGGCAGGGATGCTCTCGGACCGCAGTCGGATGAAGTTCTTCACCGAGGCGGTGATCCCGCCGGACAGCAACCTCATCGGCCGCGAGGTGCTGAGCGTGCAGCTTTTCAAACGCGAGGGCGTGCGGCTGATCGACGTGATCCGCGGCGACGAATCGCTGCGCCGCAACCTCAAGGACGTGACGCTGCAACTGGGCGACCGGGTGGTGCTGCGCACCCAGATGACCGAACTGCTGAGCCTGCAGAGCAACAAGCAGCTCAAGCGCGTCGACCAGGTGAGCGCGGTCGAGACCTCGACCGTGGAGGTGCTGATCACCCCGGGCTGCAAGATGGTCGGGCGCCGGCTGGGCGCGCTGCGGCTGCGGCGGCGGTTCGGCGTCTACCCGCTGGCGGTGCACCGGCGCAACCAGAACATCGGCCGGCAGCTGGACGAGCTGGTGGTGCGGGTGGGCGACACGCTGCTGCTCGAAGGCGCGCCCGACGACATCAAGCGGCTGGCGGACGAGATGGCGCTCGTGGACGTGTCGCATCCCTCGGCACGCGCCTTCCGGCGTGGCCATGCGCCCATCGCGCTGGCGGCGCTGGCGGGGATCGTGCTGCTGGCGGCGTTCAACGTGGCGCCGATCCTGGCGCTGGCGGTGATCGCCGTGGCGGTGGTTCTGCTCACCCGCTGCATCGACGCGGACGAGGCGTTTTCCTTCATCGAGGGCCAGCTTCTGGCGCTGATCTTCGCCATGCTGGCCATCGGCGCGGCGCTGGAGGCCTCAGGCGCGGTCGAGTTGATCGTGCAGGCCATTGCACCCTACCTCGCGACGCTGCCGCATGTGCTGCTGGTGGCGGCGGTGTTCATGCTCACCTCGACCCTGACCGAGCTGGTGTCGAACAACGCCGTGGCGGTGGTGGTGACCCCCATCGCCATCGGGCTGGGGCAGGCGCTGGGGGTCGATCCGCGCCCGCTGGTGGTCGCGGTGATGGTCGCGGCGTCGTGCAGTTTCGCGACGCCCATCGGCTACCAGACCAACACCATGGTCTACGGCCCCGGTGGCTACCGGTTCAGCGACTTCCTACGGGTGGGCATTCCGATGAACCTGGTGATCGGGGTTCTGGCCTCGGTCGCGATTCCGCTGATATGGCCGCTTTAGCCACGCCGATTTTCTCGAGAAAATCGGACCGGAAATCTCGATATTTCCGGGGCTTGGAAGGCGATCCTCAGGTTTCGGGCGGGCGCGATTTGCTTTAGAAAATCGGAACGGATTTCTCGAGAAATCCGGTGCCTAGCCGTAGCGTTGCACGAAATTGGCAAGGATGCGCTGCGGCACCTCGACCGAGCTTGCGCGGCACATCTCGATCAGCGCCTCCGCCTCGGACGGGTCGAAATAGCCGCGGTCCTTGTAGATGCGGATGCGGGTGGCAAAGCCGCTCGCGTCGGCCTCGGGGTGGAATTGCGTGGCATAGACGTTTTCACCGTAGCGGATCATCTGCATCGGGCAGGGGTCCGAGGCCAGCAGGTGGACGCAGCCGGGCGGCAGGCTTTGCAGCGCTTCCTTGTGGCCCACGAAGGCGTCGAACCGGCGGGGCAGGTCGGCCAGCAGCGGATCGGTCGCGGCGGCGGGCTGCGCGGTGCAGGTCACGGACCCCACCGGTTCGCCATAGCGCGCCTTGGAGACCTTGGCGCCCAGGTGGTGGCCGAGGATGCCGATGCCGTAGCAGCAGCCCATGAAGGGCACGTCGTCCCCGGTGATGCGGGGCATGAGCGACAGGATCTGCGCCTCGATCCGCGCCTCGACCGGGTCCTTGGTGGCCGCATCGTCGCTGACGCAGCCTGGCCCGCCGCCGACGATCACCCCGGCATAGTCGCGCGGGTCGAGGTCCGCGGGCAGGTCCTCCTGGTCGAGCCGGATGCGGTGTGTCCGCTCCGCCCGCAGCCCGCCCTTGGCGAGGAAGGCCGCGTATTCATCGTCCGACGCGGCGGTTTCGGGACGCAGTTGCAGGATCAGGAAAGTGCTCATGCCTAGCGCATAGCCAAGGATGCGGGGCAGGGGAAGAGCCTTGGCTCAGAACGGCCAGAACACGAGGATCGCGGGCACCGAGGCGGCGACCACGATGACCTCGAGCGGCAGGCCCATGCGCCAGTAGTCGCCGAAGCGATAGCCGCCGGGGCCGAGGATCAGCGTGTTGTTCTTGTGCCCGATGGGCGTGAGGAAGGCCGAGGAGGCCGCGACCGCCACCGCCATCAGGAACGGGTCGGGCGAGACGTCGAGCCGGTTCGCCATCTCGATCGCCACGGGGGCGGCGACGATCGTGGTCGCCGTGTTGTTGAGCACGTCCGACAGGGTCATGGTCACCACCATCAGCGCCGTCAGGATCATCCAGGCGGGCAGGCCGTCGGTCAGCGCCACCAGCCCGTCGGCAATGAGCGCCGTGCCGCCCGCCTCGTCCAGCGCCGCGCCGAGCGGGATCATCGACCCCAGAAGCACGACCACCGGCCATTCGATGTGATCGTAGATCTCTGCCACCGGCAGGATCTGCACGAGCACGTAGGCCACCACCACGATACCGAGTGCCACCGGCAGGCCGACGAGACCGAAACTGGCCGCCGCCACCGCCGCGCCAAACAGGCCGATGGCAAGCCAGGTCTTGGTATTTTGCGTCACGGTCAGGCCGCGGTCCGCGAGCGGCAGGCAACCCAGCTGTTCCGCGACCTCCCACGACGTTTCCTTGGGCGTCAGCAGCAGCAGGATGTCGCCGGCCTCGACCCGGGTCGAACGCATGGCGTTGCGGACCGGGCGGCCCTTGCGCGAGATGCCCAGCAGGACCGAGCGCAGCCGCCAGGTGATGCCGAAGCCCGACGCGGTGCGCCCGACGATCCGCGCGCCTTCGGGCACCACAACTTCGGACAGGGTCAGGCCGGCGGTGTCGGCGGTCAGCAGCTCCTTGCGCTGGCTGTCGGTGAAATCGAGCGACAGCGCCGTCCGGAATTCGTCCAGCGCGTCCGGCGTCGCCTCCAGCACCAGCGCGTCGCCGGCGTGCAGCAGCGTGTCGAGCGCGCGGCCGTAGCGACGTTCGCCGTCGCGGATCAGCCCGAGGATCGCGACCTCGGCGCTTTCGGCCTCGGGCAGCAGGTCGCGCAGGGGCTTGCTGATATGCTCGGAATCCTCGGGAACGGTCAGTTCGGCCAGGTAGGGCTCCAGCTCTGCCGCCGGCGTCGTCCCGTCGCCGCGCTGCGGGATCAGGCGCCAGCCGACCAGCGCCACGAAGGCCAGCCCCGCGAGTGCCGCCGCGCCGCCCACCGGGGCGAAGTCGAACATCGAGAACGGCGCGCCCAGAGCGTCGCTGCGGTATTGCGCGATGATGATGTTGGGCGGCGTCCCTATCAGCGTGACCATGCCGCCGAGAATGGTGGCGAAACTCAGCGGCATCAGCGACAGGCTGGCCATGCGCCCGGCCTTGCGGGCGGTCTGGATGTCCACCGGCATCAGCAGTGCCAGTGCCGCCACGTTGTTCATGAAGCCCGACAGCACCCCGCCGATGGTGCCCATGATGGCAATATGACTACCCAGTGAGCGCGAACTGTCCACCAGCGTCCGGGTGATGAGGTAAACCGCGCCGGACCGCACCAGCCCGGCCGAGACCACCAGCACCAGCGCCACGATGATCGTCGCCGGGTGGCCGAAGCCGCTGAACGCCTGATCCACCGGCACGAGCCCCAGCACCACCGCCACCAGCAGCGCCGAGAAAGCCACCAGGTCATAGCGGAATCGCCCCCAGATCAGCAGCGCGAAGACCAGGCCGAAAAGCGTGAAAAGGGTGATCTGGTCCAGCGTCATGGACGCACCCTAGGCGCAAGTTCCAGCGCGCGCCAGAGCCCCTTGCGGGCTTGCGGAACCGGCAGGGCTTGGCCTATAAGCCCGGGCAATTCAGACATCCTGACATCCGAAGAGGGCAGAGCCATGGCCGGGCATTCCAAATGGGCGAACATTCAGCATCGCAAGGGGCGGCAGGACGCCGTGCGCGCCAAGCTGTTCTCGAAACTGTCCAAGGAAATCACCGTCGCCGCCAAGATGGGCGATCCCGATCCCGACAAGAACCCGCGCCTGCGGCTGGCGGTCAAGGAAGCCAAGTCGAACTCTGTTCCCAAGGACGTGATCGACCGCGCGATCAAGAAGGCCATCGGCGGCGATGCCGAGAATTACGACGAGATCCGCTATGAAGGCTACGGCCCCAACGGCGTCGCGGTCATCGTCGAGGCGATGACCGACAACCGCAACCGCACCGCGTCGACCGTGCGCTCGACCTTCACCAAGAACGGCGGCAACCTCGGCGAAACCGGATCGGTCGCCTTCATGTTCGAACGCAAGGGCGAGGTGACGTACCCGGCCAGCGTCGGCGACGCGGACGACGTGATGATGGCGGCCATCGAGGCCGGGGCGGAGGATGTCGAAAGCTCCGAGGACGGGCACGTGATCTGGTGCGCGGATACCGATCTCAACGACGTCTCCACGGCGCTCGAAGAGGCTTTGGGCGAATCCGAGTCGACCAAGCTGGTGTGGCGCCCGACCACCACGACCGAGCTCGATCTCGACGGGATGCAGACGCTGATGAAGCTGGTCGAAGCGCTGGAAGACGACGACGACGTGCAGCGCGTGACGACGAATTTCGAAGCCTCCGACGAGGTCATGGCGCAGCTCTGAGCGCGCTCTTCTTGCCAGGTCGATCGGTCCGCCCGCCCCCGTCGATCTGCTTCGGCGGTGGGAACGGTGGGTTGAAAACCCACCCTACATGCGGTTGAAACGGCCGTCTGCCTGAAACGGAGTCTGACGTGGATCACGAGTCGCTTCTGGCAGGCTTCGGCCTTGGCTTTTCGCTGATCCTCGCGATTGGGGCGCAGAATGCCTTCGTGCTGCGGCAGGGTCTGGCACGGAGCCATGTGTTCGCGGTGTGCCTGACCTGCGCGTTGTCCGATGCAATCCTGATCGTCGCCGGGGTCGCGGGGTTCGGCGTGCTCACCCAGGCGGTGCCGGGGCTGGAATGGGGGATGCGGCTTTTCGGGGCGGCGTTCCTGATCTGGTACGGCGCGCGGTCGCTGCTGGCGGCCTGGCGCGGCG
>Ga0114903_1000253_pt1 | contig 35291 bp, 33 predicted proteins | sample MalvirDeepMed_s2_FD_87289 | JGI IMG/M metagenome (GOLD analysis project Ga0114903, IMG submission 87289) | Marine viral communities from the Global Malaspina Expedition - Malaspina viral metaG DeepMed_s2 | ecosystem: Environmental > Aquatic > Marine > Oceanic | place: Mediterranean Sea...
CCCGCGATGCTGTATCTCGCTGCGGCGGGGGTGGGGACGATCGGGGTGATCGACGACGATCACGTGGACGCGACGAACCTGCAACGACAGGTTATTCACACCGACAAGCGCGTCGGCATGCCCAAGGTGTTCTCGGCCGAAGCGGCGATGAAGGCTCTGAACCCCTATCTCGTCGTCAAGCCGTATCACCGGCGCCTGACCGCTGACATCGCGGGGGACCTCGTCCCGGAGTTCGACATCGTGCTGGACGGATGCGACGACCTCGACACGCGCTATGTGCTGAACGATGCCTGCACACAAGCACGCGTTCCACTGGTGTCCGGCGCCCTCAGCCAGTGGGAGGGGCAGCTGACCACCTACGCCCCTTGGGACAGCACGCCCTGCTATGCCTGCATCTTTCCTGAAAAACCCGCGCTTGGCCTGGCACCCACCTGCGCCGAGGCGGGCGTTCTAGGGCCGCTGCCGGGCATCCTGGGAACCATGATGGCCGCTGAAGCGGTGAAGGAGATCACGGGCGCGGGGAAGGGCATGCGGGGGCGGATGGCGATCCATGACGCTCTCTGGGGAGAGCACCGCGAGATCGCCCTCAAGCGCCGCCCCGATTGCCCGGTCTGTGGCAGGCCCGAGTAACCTACGCGTTTCAGGTTGCAGCTTCGGGCGCTCTGCGGTTCCATCGCCGCAAACACGTGAAAGGATGCCCCCATGATCCGCCGGACCGTTCTGATTGGACTTCTCGCTGCCGCCGCATTCCCAGCCGTGGCGCAGGACCTGCCCGACCTTGATGGCCGCGAAGTCGTCATCGCGGTCGAAAACGCCTACCCGCCGCTGCAATATGTCAGCCCCTCGACGGGTCAGGCGCAGGGCTGGGAATACGACGCGATGGCCGAGATCGCCGAGCGCCTGAATTTCGAGCCCGTGTACCAGAATACCAGCTGGGACGCGATGATCCCCGCCGTAGCGAACGGCGAATACGACATGGGCATGACCGGCATCACCATACGTGAGGACCGGGCCGAGGTCGTCGATTTCTCGGCCCCCTATATGCGTTCGGAAATGCGGATGATCGTCCGCGCTGACGAGGATCGCTTCGATGATGCGGAAGGCTTTGCCGAGGACGAAGATCTGCTGATCGGCGCGCAGCCAGGCACGACGCCGTTCTACGTTGGAATCTACGAGGTTCTGGACGGTGACGAACAGAACCCCCGGATGCGCCAGTTCGAGACGTTCGGCGCCGCGGTTCAGGCACTGCGGGTGGGCGACGTGGACCTTGCCTTGTCGGACTCCACGGCCGCGCAGGGGTATGTGTCGGCATCGGACGGCGGCCTGAAGATCGTGGGTGAGCCGTTGGGCGCCGAGGATTTCGGCTTCATCTTTCCGCCAGACAGCGAACTGGTCGCGCCGATGAACCAGGCCATTGCCGCTTTGCGCGAAGATGGCACGCTGGATGCCCTGAATACCAAGTGGTTCGTCGAGACCGAGCTCGGCCAGTAAAGCCCTGTGGCACGCGAACGCCCCTGGTGGCTGTGGCTGGCCCTCGCACTGGGGGGATTGATCCTGTGGCGCATCGTCACAGACGACCTTTATCTGCAAATCTTCCAGACGCTTCTGCGCGGCGTCTGGATCACCATGTTCGTGACCGTGATCTCGTTCGCGCTGGCTTGCCTGCTGGGGCTTGGCCTTGCGCTAGCTTCCCTCAGCACGCGCATTTGGGTTCGACAATCGGCCCGGTTCTATGTCGAGGTCATGCGCGGCCTGCCGATCCTGGTCCTGCTTTTGTACTGCGCCTTCGTCCTGGCGCCCGCCATCGTGGCGTTCTGGAACTGGATCGGTCTGCCCGAGGCGCGAACCCGCGACTTCCCCCTGATCTGGCGGGCGATCCTGGCGCTGGTTCTGGGCTATGGAGCCTTCATCGCCGAAGTTTTCCGCGCAGGCCTTCTGTCGGTCGAGGCCGGCCAGATCGAGGCCGCGAAGTCGCTGGGCCTTTCGCCCTGGCAACGCTTCCGCTTCATCGTGCTGCCGCAGGCCATCAAGACGATCCTACCGCCGTTGGGCAACGACTTCATCGCGCTGGTGAAAGACAGCTCGCTTGTCTCGGTGGTGGGCGTTCTGGACATCACCCAGCTGGGAAAGGTCACGGCCGCCGGCAATTTCCGCTACTTCGAGACTTATAACGTCGTCGCTTTCCTCTACCTATGTTTGACAATGGGCCTGTCCTTGCTGCTACGCAGGCTCGAACGGCGGCTGTCTCGCCGCCCCTGACCCTTTCAACAGGAGACCGTTTTGACCAATCCGCTGCTCGGACCCTGGGACACGCCCTTTCAGATGCCACCCTTCGACCGGATCGAGGACGACCATTTCCGGCCCGCCGTCGAAGCCGCGCTGGAGGAAGCCCGGGCGAACGTGGCCGCCATCGCCGACAGCGACGAGGCCCCGACCTTCGCCAACACCGTCGAGGCGCTGGAGCGGTCTGACGAGACGTTGGGCCGAGTTCTAGGCGTCTTCTACAACATCGCCGGGGCGGATACGAACGACACACGGCAGGAGCTGTCCCGCGATTTCTCCCCCATGCTCTCGGCCTTCTCGTCTGACGTCGCGATGAACGAGGCGCTGTTCCAACGTATCGAGACGGTATGGCAAGCGCGCGACTCGCTGGACCTGACCGCGGAACAGCAGCGCCTTCTTTACCTTACGCGCCGTCGCTTCGTTCGCGCGGGGGCCGAGCTGGAAGGGATCGCCAAGGACCGGCTGCGCAGCGTCACAGAACGCCTGTCCTCGCTTGGGGTCCAATTCACCCAGAACCTGCTGGCGGACGAGCGCGACTGGTTCATGGAACTGTCCGAGGGCGATCTGGAAGGTTTGCCTGATTTTGTCGTCGATGCCGCCCGGTCGGCAGGCGAGGAGAAAGGCGTGAAAGGCCCGGTCGTGACACTGTCGCGGTCGCTTATCGTGCCGTTCCTGCAATTCAGCCCCAGCCGCGACCTACGCGAGCGCGCGCATCGTGCGTGGGCCGCGCGCGGCATGAATGGCGGCGACACCGACAATCGCGAGATCGCGGCCGAAGTTCTGGCGCTGCGCGAGGAGCGCGCCGGGCTTCTGGGCTATGACGACTTCGCCACCTTCAAGCTTGAGACCGAGATGGCCAAGACCCCGGAAGCGGTGCGGGAGCTTTTGATGAAAGTCTGGGCGCCGGCCCGCGCCAAGGCCGAGGAAGACGGCCTGCGCCTGGCCGCAATGATGCATAACGATGGCGTCAACGCCGACCTTGAGCCTTGGGACTGGCGCTATTACTCGGAAAAGCGCCGCGTGGAAGAGCATGACCTGGATGAGACCCAGCTCAAGCCGTATCTGCAGCTCGACCGGATGATCGAAGCCGCGTTCGATGTGGCCAACCGCCTCTTCGACCTAGAGTTCACGCCGGTCGATGCGCCGCTCTACCACCCCGACGTGCGCGCGTGGGAGGTCACGCGGAACGGCAAGCACATGGCCGTTTTCCTCGGCGATTACTTCGCACGCGGGGCCAAGCGGTCCGGCGCGTGGTGCTCGACCATGCGGTCCCAGCGGGCGGACGTCCGGCCCATCGTGGTCAATGTCTGCAACTTCGCCAAACCGTCGAAGGAGCGCCCCGCGCTGCTGTCTTACGACGACGCACGGACCCTGTTTCACGAGTTCGGCCATGCGCTGCACCAAATGCTGTCCGACGTGACCTACGAGTCGATCTCGGGCACCAGTGTCGCGCGCGATTTCGTGGAACTGCCCAGCCAGCTTTACGAGCATTGGCTGGAAGTGCCCGAACTGCTGACCACCTACGCCACGCATGCCGAAACGGGCGAGCCCATGCCGGCCGAGATGCGCGACCGGCTTCTGGCGGCGTCGACTTACGACATGGGATTCCAGACCGTCGAATATCTCGGCTCGGCCCTCGTGGATCTGGAGTTCCACATGAGCGAGGCGCCCGAAGACCCGATGGCTTTCCAGCAGGAAGTCCTCGAAGATATCGGGATGCCGAAGGCCATCGGCATGCGCCACGCCACCCCGCATTTCGCCCACATCTTCTCGGGCGATGGATATTCCAGCGGTTATTACAGCTATATGTGGTCCGAGGTGATGGACGCCGATGCGTTCGAGGCGTTCAAGGAAGCAGGCGGACCCTTCGATCGGGACATGGCCGCTAGGTTGGAGAAACACATCCTGTCGGCCGGCGGCAGCCAAGACGCGGCGGACGCCTATATCGCCTTCCGCGGCAAGATGCCGGGGGTTGAGGCGCTTTTGAAGGGCCGGGGCCTGGACGACGCCGCCTGATCCATCGCCAATCAAAAAAAGGGGCGCCAAATCGGCGCCCCTTCTTATTTCTATCCGGCGATCAGACCCATGCTTTCCAGCTTCAGAAGGACCTGGTGGGCGCAGTGGTCGACATCCACGTTAACGGTGTTCACGCGAACCTCCGGGTCCTTGGGTTCGTCATAGGGATCGGAAATCCCCGTGAACTCCTTGATTTTACCTTCCCGGGCCAGCTTGTAGAGGCCCTTGCGGTCGCGCGCCTCGCATTCTTCCAGCGGGGTCGCGACGTGGACCTCGCAGAATGCGCCATATTGCTCGATCTCTTCCCGAACGGCCCGGCGCGTGGTGCCGTAGGGCGCGATGGGCGCGCAGATCGCGATGCCACCGTTCTTGGTGATCTCGGACGCGACGTAGCCTATGCGGCGAATGTTAAGGTCGCGATGCTCCTTCGAGAACCCAAGCTCAGAGCTAAGGTTCTTGCGGACGATATCACCGTCAAGAAGGGTCACCGGCCGGCCGCCCAGCTCCATCAACTTGACCATGAGGGCGTTGGCGATGGTAGACTTGCCCGAACCCGACAGCCCGGTCAGGAACACGGTGAAGCCCTGCTGCGAGCGCGGCGGACGGGTCTTGCGCAGTTCCTGAACAACCTCGGGGAACGAGAACCAATCGGGAATCTCAAGCCCTTCCTGGAGACGCCGCCGTAGCTCGGTGCCCGATATGTTCAGGACGGTCACGCCCTCTTCGATCTCGTCGGCGGGCTCGTACTGCGCGCGCTCCTGCACGTAGACCATGTGTTTGAACGGCACCATCTCGATGCCCATTTCCTCGGCGTGCTCCTTGAACAGCTCCTGCGCGTCGTAGGGGCCATAGAAATCCTCGCCGGCCGAATTCTTGCCCGGCCCGGCGTGGTCGCGCCCCACGATGAAGTGGGTCACGCCATAGTTCTTGCGGATCAGACCATGCCAAACGGCCTCGCGCGGGCCTGCCATGCGCATGGCAAGGGGCAGCAGCGACATGGTCGTCGTCGCAGCCGGGTACTTGTCCAGAACCGCCTCATAGCAACGCACGCGGGTAAAGTGGTCCACGTCGCCGGGCTTCGTCATGCCAACAACGGGGTGGATCAGCAGGTTAGCCTGGGTATCCTTGGCCGCGCGGAACGTCAGTTCCTGGTGTGCGCGGTGCAGCGGGTTGCGCGTCTGGAACGCGACGACCCGACGCCAGCCCATCTTGCGGAAATAGGCGCGCAGCTCGTTCGGCGTGTCGCGGCGGGCGCGGAAATCGTAATGGACCGGCGGCTGGATGCCGGTCACGGGACCGCCCAGATACACCTTCCTAGCTTGGTTGTGCAGATAGTTCACCGCCGGGTGCGCGTCGTCATCGGCGCCGAACACCTTCTCGGCCTCGCGCGATTTGTCGGGGGTCCACTTATCGGTGACGGTCATCGTCGCCAGGATCACGCCCTCCTGATCGCGAAGGGCGATGTCCTGACCGGTTTCGATCTTGTCGGCGAACGCCTCTGACACGTCGAGCGTGATGGGCATCGGCCAGAGCTTTCCGTCCGCCAGGCGCATGTTCTCGACGACGCCGTCGTAGTCGTCCTGTCCCAGAAAGCCCTTCAGCGGCGCGAAGCCGCCATTCATCAAAAGCTCCAGATCGCAAATCTGGCGCGGCGACAGGTCGTGCGAGGCCAGATCGCCCGCCTCGACCTTCATCTTCTGTGCGCTTTCATAGGAAACGAAAAGCTCCGGCACCGGAGCGAGATTGGGATTTTGCATTGCCGTCCGCCTGCTGTGTTGGGGTCCGGGCCCATGGCCGTTGCCGCGCCCCTACCCCAAGCGGCATGTGCGGCTCAAGCCATGGCGGTCCGATGCAGTACGATTGAGGCTAGAATTACGGATAATGCTGCAAAGGTGCCGACATTTTACCGCGAAGGGAAATCTTGCCTTGTGCGCCGTTCGCGTCACGGGGTGCAACGCGAACGCACGTTCCGCAGAGCTCAGCCCGTGGCTTCGACGCGCGCACCCCATCCCAGGGGCTCGCTCTCTTCCTTGCCTTCGTCCATGCCCTGTTCGGTCAACCACCGCTCGGCTTCGAGCGCGGCCATGCATCCCATACCGGCACTGGTGACGGCCTGACGATACACATGGTCGGTCAGATCGCCGGCCGCGAAGACTCCCGGAACGCTCGTTTCGGTGGTTCCGGGTTTGGTCACGACATAGCCGCCCATATGCGTTTCCAGCTGGTCCTTGACCAATTCGGATGCGGGCGCGTGGCCGATGGCGATGAACACGCCCTTCACCTGCAACTCGCGCATTTCCCCGGTCTCGACGTTCTTGATCCGCACACCTTCGACCCCTTTGGGCATGTCGGTGCCGGTCACCTCTTCAAGCTGGTGGTTCCAGATAACCTCGACCTTGGGATGCTCCAACAGGCGCTTTTGCAGAATCTTTTCCGCACGGAGTTCATCCCTCCGGTGGACCAGCGTCACTTTCGAGGCGAAGTTCGTCAGGAACAGCGCTTCCTCGACAGCGGTGTTGCCCCCGCCGAACACGGCGACCTCCTGCCCACGATAGAAGAACCCGTCGCACGTGGCGCATGCCGAGACCCCGAACCCCTTGAATGCCTCTTCGCTGGGCAGACCCAGCCACTTCGCCTGTGCCCCGGTGGCCAAGATCACGGCGTCGGCCGTGAAGACAGTGCCGCTGTCTGCCGTTGCGGTGAATGGCCGTTGAGAGAGGTCTAGCGAGGAAATGTGATCCGACACGATCTCCGCGCCCATTTCGCGAGCATGGCCTTCCATGCGAACCATCAGATCGGGGCCCATGATGGATTGCTCGCCGGGCCAATTCTCGACATCGGTGGTGATGGTTAGCTGGCCACCGGGCTGGATGCCTTGAACCAAGACCGGGTCCAGCATGGCGCGGGCCGCATAGACGGCGGCGGTGTACCCGGCGGGACCGGACCCGACGATGAGAAGCTTGACGTGGCGCGACTGAGCCATGATTCCCTCCTGATGACGCTGGCCGGATATAGGTCTTCGACGGGTGGCATGAAACCCCGGTAGAATATTGCGCATTTGCGAAACATAATTGCGCGTGCCGTTATTGAGGCGTAAGAGACGCGAAACCACCCTGAGGACGCAATGCCGGGACAGAAACTCGACGCCATCGACCGGAAAATTCTGGCGGAACTGCAGCGCGACGGTCGAATGACGAATGTCGAGTTGGCCAAGCGCGTCGGCATTTCCGCCCCGCCGTGCCTGCGCCGGGTCCGAACCCTGGAAGAGCAGGGGTATATCCGCGGATATCATGCCCAGGTTGACGTTCGGCAACTGGGGTTCGAGGTGCAGGTTTTTGCTATGGTTGGTCTGCAAAGCCAGGCCGAGGCCGATCTGTCAGCGTTCGAGGAAAGATGCCGGAACTGGCCCCTCGTCCGAGAGTGCCACATGCTGAACGGGGAGGTCGATTTCGTCCTGAAGTGCGTGGCACCCGATCTGTCGAGCTTTCAGTCCTTCCTGACCTCGGAGCTGCTGACCGCACCGAATGTCGGAAGCGTGAAGACGTCCCTTGTGATCCGGGCCGCGAAAGAAGCGCCCGGGGTTCCGTTCGATATCCTCGAAGAGCGGGTCGCCCGCACGGCCTAGGCGAGTGCTGTCAGTCGTCTGAGATCCTCGCCGCGAAGTCGAGGCATCGCCAACTCGCCGAAGTCGGGCAGATTATCGTGATGCGGGAACATCGACAGGTAGAGACTGCGTATTTCCCGGCCCAGGGAGTCCGAAAGGGTCCCAGGGTGCGCGCTTTCGACTTCAACTCCGTTCGCGGTGAAAATGGAGTGACGCGCGAATCCCAAGTGGAACACCTGGATAGCCGATATCGGTCGGATCCGAATGACGGAATTGTCGTCGGCAAGCGAGGCGGCCGGCACCAGCGCGGCGTCGGTACCCACCATCGCGCGCAACGACGTACGCCGTGACACGATCCGCGCGGCTGGACCCACCAAAAGGTCGGGAAGGGGGCGCGACGGTCCCAGCGCTTCGGACGCGATGCGATGGAGGGGCATGTCCTTGTGCAAGGGTGCGATGACCCGGCTTCCTTTCCAGCGAAGTGTGGCCGCTCCGACGCTGGTGACGATCCGGTCACCGGGCAGCAAATCCTCGATCGCGATGGGTCCGGTGGTCGTCTGGATCAGCGTCCCGCGGGCAAAAGCGGTAAACGCCTCGGTAAACAGCGGTGTGCTGGGCCCCATCCGGACGCCGTCCTCGACCCCACCGTCCGGGGTCAGCCAAGAGAACTGATAGCGCGTGGTCAAAGGCGGCAGAACTTTGACCTTGGCGGGACGTGCAGCGCTGTTCACGGTCCAGGGGGGCTGGCCCGTGGAAAACACGCCCCCCGGCGTGATGTCGCCGGCCATCTCAGGCGGACTCCGCCATTCGAATTGCGGGGCAGCCGCCCGCCACGGGAAGGGACGGAAGGGGTTTCGAGGCTTCGGCAATCGCCGAAGCGATCCAGCGACGGGTGGTCATGGGCCAATCCTCCAACAGGCAACGGTTCGTCTCACTCGGTCGAACTGTTGTCGCTGGGGAATTGGGCGGATTGGTGGCTCCGGGCGGGAATTTGGAAGGCGTCAGCCGGACCGGATGATCGAGATCAGGCGCCCATAATCCGCCTCACGCCGGTGAGTCGCCCGGCGGTAAGAGTAGAAGCGCCCTTCGTCGGCATAGGTGCAATGCCCGATCCAGTCGGCCGCCCCGACCCCGGCCTTGCGCAGGGCATGAAGCCCGTATCCGGGCAGATTGAACAGCAGCCTGTCGCCCTTGCCTTGCGCGAAGAAACGCGGCGCTTCGGGATCGTCCATGATGAATTCTTCCAGAAGCTCTGGTCCGACCTCGTAATTCGCCTGGCTGATGCAGGGTCCGATCGCCGCCGCGATGCGGTCCCGCCGCGCCCCGAGCCGCTCCATCGCGGCGACCGTGTTCTCGATCACGCCGTCGCGGGCGCCCCTCCAACCGGCGTGCAGTGCCCCGATGACACCGGCCTCGGAATCCGCCAGCAAGACGGGCATGCAATCGGCTGTCAGGATCCCCAGGGCAATGCCCTTTCGGGTCGTGACCATCGCATCGGCGTCTCCTTCGGGCAACGTGTCCGTGACCTCGACCACGCGGGCCGAATGGACCTGCGGCACGGTGAACAGCGCCTCCGGTGCGACATCCATCGCCTCGGTGGCACGGGCGCGATTGATCCGGACCACGTTGCCCTGATCCTTTGACCCGGTGCCGCAGTTCAGCCCTGCAAACACCCCGGAAGACGCCCCGCCGCGCCGGGTGAAGAAGCCATGCGGAACGATATCCAGTACATCGCAGGTCAGGTATGAAACACTCATGTCCGAGCCTCCAGTCCAGGGGGCGGCCCGGCATCGTCGTAAAGGGCCATGACCTTGAATAGCTGGCCCATCTCGTCGGGATGGGTCAACCTGCGATGCGCGGCGATATGGGTTTCAAGGGAAGGTCCGTCGAGACGGCGTGCCAAAGCCTGCGCCCGTGCGGTGATGCCCAGCCGCTCCAGCCAGATGCCCTGCGGGGTAACCTGGCTGGCCTTGCAGGGCGCTGCAGCCGCCAGCGCGCCGAAATCCACGTGCGAGGTCAGGTCGGCGGCGCCGGGATGGGCGAACGGGCTTTCCTTTTCATGATATCTGACGGCCTGGAACGTATCCCCGATGACGAGATCATCGCCATAATCGAACAACAACGCCGCGCCGCCCCGATCCGCGATCCGGTGCCCGATCTGTTCGGCCAGTGCGGTCGCGGCGCCCGAAACGGCGACCATGTCCCCGTCGGCGGTGTCCTCCAGGCGATGGGCGAGGTTCGCGAGTGGCAGCGCGTCGGACTTCCCGAAGGCCAGCGCTCCGTCCTGGACCGTCACCAACCTCTCGCGCCACAGATCGCCGTCGCGCAGGAACTGGCGGACGGGAAGGGCATCGAGAAACTCGTTCGCCACCAGGAACAAGGGGCCGTCGTCGGGCAAGTCTTCCACGGTGTCGCGGAAGAGCGGGGTGAACGCCGTCAGCACCTCTGCCTGAATCGCTCGCAACGGAAGCGAAACCTCGACCAACACCAGCCGCGCCGCCTCGACGAACCCCGGAACCCGGCTGGCGGCGCGCAGGGCATCGGCCATCAGTGTACCGCGCCCGGGGCCAAGCTCGGCGAGGGTAAAGGGGGCAGGGCGGCCCCGGTCGATCCAGGCTTGGGCCAGCGCCAGGCCTACCAGCTCGCCGAACATCTGGCTGATTTCGGGCGCGGTGATGAAGTCGCCCGCCGCGCCCAGCGGGTCGCGGGTCGTGTAGTATCCATGGGTGGGGTGCAGCAGGCAGGTCGTCATGTATTCCGCGACCGAAACCGGTCCGGTCGCGGCGATCTGGCGTTTGATGAGATTGGCAAGGATCGTCATGTGCGGGTTCGAGCCCGCAGGATCAGGCCCACCCCGATGGCCAGCATTGGCAGCGACAGAAGCTGGCCCATGGACAGGCCGGCCGAGCCGATCTGAACGACATAACCCATGGGATTGCCCGGCGTGACGAATTGCGCATCGGCCTGGCGCACCAGCTCGACCAGGATACGTGCGATCGCATAGCCGACGAGGAACACGCCGGTCAGTTGCCCCGGCCGCTTTAGCCAACCGCGCCGGAAGGCTAAAACGATCAGAAGCCCCCCCAGAAGGGCTCCTTCCAACGCCGCCTCGTAGAGCTGCGAAGGGTGACGTGCGCAGAGGCCCTCGACCCCGGGACAGTCCTGCGCGGCAGCGCCGGGAAAGATCACGCCCCAGGGAAGGTCCGTCGGGCGCCCCCACAGCTCGGCATTGATGAAATTGGCGATCCGACCCAGTAGCAGCCCCGGCGGCGTCCCCAGTGCCATGAGGTCCAGCATCGAGAACAACGGGATGTTCTTGCGTATAGCGAAGATCAAACCGCCCGCCGTCACGCCAAGCATCCCGCCGTGGAACGACATTCCGCCTTGCCAGATCGCGACAATCTCCAGCGGGTTCGCCAGATAGTAGGCGGGTTGATAGAACAGGACGAAGCCTAAACGCCCGCCGATCAGGATTCCTAGGATGATGGCAGTCATCAGATCCTCGACATCCTTCGCGGTGAAGGGGGAGCGGTTCTCGGGCCACAAGGCGGGCCGCACGGCCGCCATGGTCGCCAGCCGCCACCCCAGCAGAATGCCCACGATATAGGCCAACGCGTACCAGCGAAGCGCCAGGGTGAAGCCGCCGATGTCGATCGAAAAGATCTCGGGGCGGATGTCAGGGAAGGGAATGGCCATCAACATGGCGCGACAAAGCGGGCCGCGCCGGGGGAAGTCAACCTTGAGAATGCGGACCACCCGGCCCATATCGGACCCAACGCGACAGGAGGATCCCATGCAGACGCGCAGCAAGATGTTCGACGACCTCAGCCAGCTCATGACCAACGCCATGGGCGTCGCCCAGGGCGCCCGGTCCGAGGCCGAGACCGCCATGAAGGGCATGATCGACCGGTGGCTGGCCGACCGCGACTTCGTCACGCGAGAGGAATTCGACGCGGTGCGCGCGATGGCTCAGAAGGCCCGCGAGGAGAACGAGGCCCTGAAGGCCCGTCTCGACGCGCTCGAGGCCGGCAGCCAGCCGTCCTGAGGCCAGGCCAGCCTTATCCCGGATCCCCGTAACGGGCCGCTCCCGGGCGGCCCGTTACGGCGGTCGTCAGTTCCCGAATACCTCGTCGAAGGTCTGGCGAAGGGCGGTGTCGACATCCTCCAGGGTGACCGGCAGGCCAAGGTCGACCAGGCTGGTGACACCGTGGTCGGTGATCCCGCAGGGCACGATCCCGTCAAAATGGCTCAGGTCGGGTTCGACATTTATCGACAGCCCGTGCATGGAAACCCATTTCTTCAGCCGCACACCGATGGCCGCGATCTTCTCTTCCCGCGGGGCCCCGTCCGGCCCCGGGGCCTTCTCAGGACGCACCACCCAGACGCCGACGCGCCCCTCGCGGATCTCGCCCTTCACGTTGAACCGGTCCAGCGTGGCGATCACCCATGCCTCCATCTGGGCGACGAAGCGACGGACATCGCGCCCGCGCCCGGCTACGTCCAGCATAACATAGACCACGCGCTGGCCGGGCCCGTGATACGTGTATTGCCCGCCCCGACGGGTGGGAAAGACCGGGAAACGGTCGGGATCGACCAGGTCCGCGCTGCGCGCCGAGGTTCCCGCGGTATAAAGGGGCGGGTGTTCCAGCAGCCAGATCAGCTCGGGCGCGGTGCCGGCCCGGATCGCCGCGGCGCGGTCCTCCATCGCGGCGACGGCAACCTCGTAGGGCACTGGGGCCTCCTCGATGCGCCATTCAACCATGCCAGTCCCCCGTCGTTGCGCCGTGCCGTTTCCCGCGTCGCCGGTATGCTCTACACTGCGCGAGGGCGCGAAAAAACCGCTTTCCATCTCGGAAGCTCTTCGATAAACGGCCGCCACCCGGTCGGGAATGCGGTCGTGGCGGAATGGTAGACGCGCAGCGTTGAGGTCGCTGTGGGGTAACACCCGTGGAGGTTCAAGTCCTCTCGACCGCACCATTCCCGGCCCGGGTCTTTAGGGAAAATTTTCGGTCTTAAGCCAGCGGTAATGCATCGCGGCTAGCCATGCAGTCATGACGTTGGCCGCCCCAAAGGACATGGCTCTACAAGAGCAGATTACCCGTATCCGGGCGGATCGGCCTTGGCGGATCTTGGTCATCCTCATCGCGATGCTCGCTTGGACTATCTGGTCACATCTTCGGCCTACAACGCTGACACTTATCCTGGTGAACCTGGCACTCGATTTTCTGACCATTCCGTTGGAAACATCACTGCGCCGCCGCCCGACCTCGAGAAAATTCTACATCTACTGCACGTCGCTTTTCCTCCAGTCCGTCAGTATTTCGGCCGTTCTCATCGACAATGTTCTGAAGCATCCCGAGCAGACTTACTTCCTTAGCGCCGTCATTCTCCTGATTCTCGTCTTCAATTGCCTGATGGTGCGGACCGACAAGACAATGGTCCTTCTAGTATCGGTCATGCCGGTGTTCGTGGCGCTTAGCGGCTTGGTGGTGATGTGGATGCGGTCGAACAGCGGCCTGGTGGATGCCCCCCTGATCATGGTGACGATCTGCATCGCTCTGGTATACGGCGGGGCCACGTTCATCTTGATGCTCAGAAGGTCAGCCGCGCTGCACGCGGCCCGACGCGACGCGATCGAGGCGACACGCACGAAAGAGCGCTTCTTCAGCGTCATCGGGCATGAGTTGCGCACGCCCCTGAACGGAATCCTCGGCGTCGCGCAGTTGGCCGAGATCGAGGCCGCCGATGACAGGGGGCGCGAGCGGGCGCAAATCCTGAAGTCCTCGGCCAACGATATGTCGAACCTGCTAACCGACCTTCTCGATCAAGCCAAACTGGCCGAGGGGAAGTTCACTATCTCGCCAGCCCCGTGCGAGCTTCGCAGTGCGGTCGAAGGTGTCGTTCGTCTGCATGCGGACGCCGCCCGAGCGAAGAAAGTGGAGGTAACTGAGCGGGTTGCCCCCGGACTGCCCGTTTGGGTTCGGCTCGACGAGCTTCGTTTGCGACAGATCCTGTCGAACCTTCTTAGCAACGCAATCAAACACACGCCGCGCCACGGAACGGTGTCTCTGGCCCTTGAGGCCCAGAACGACAAGCTCGTATTTTCAGTCGAGGATGCCGGGCCGGGGATCGATGAAGGGCAGATTGCCACATTGTTCCAGCCGTTCCAACAACTGGACGACTCGGCTTCGCGCTCTGGAATGGGTACGGGGCTGGGACTCGCGATCTCGAAGGGCCTCGCGTTGGCGATGGGTGGTGATATCAAGGCCTCTTCTTCCGCCGAGATGGACGTCGGCGCCAAGTTCACGGTGACTCTTCCCATCGCTGAATGCGCAGCGCCTTCAATCCCCCGGATACCTTCGGATTGGGGGGGGCTTCTGGCGGGGAAAGTCATCCTGCTTGCCGACGACCACAAGGTCAACCGCACCATTGCACGCGGCTTCCTCCAACGTGCGGGCGCCACCGTGATCGACGCCCAGGACGGTCAGCAGGCCCTCGATATACTGGGTCGGACGTCGGTCGATGCGATCCTTCTAGATATGCACATGCCCCGCAAATCCGGACACCAGGTCATCGAACATCTGCGGGCCGACAAGCGCCGGGCGAACCTCGTCATTCTGGTCGTCTCCGCCGTCCAGGACTGCGATATCTGGGGGGCGGACGCCGTCCTGCCCAAGCCGATCGAGGCTACCAGTCTGGTCGAAACACTTCATGGGCTTCTGGTCGCAACGGATCGGCGCCTCAGCGCGTGATTTGCGATTTCGACGTGCGGTCTTTGCCGCTACAGCAGGCAAACTGACCGGAAACTGTGCGATGCCGGACGTCCTAAGACATATCGAATTTGTTCAATTGCCGTGAGTTTACTTGCAAACCGTCCACCCGTTTGCTTTCTTCCACCGCAACGACCGCGCCAAGCGGCAAATGGGGAGACCAAGGTGCTGGACACCAGAAGCGACCAGGCGTTCGTATCATTCGATCGTGTGCAAAAAAGCTATGACGGGGAAACGCTCGTCGTGAAGGATCTGAACCTCAGCATCGGAAAGGGCGAGTTTCTGACGATGCTCGGACCATCGGGGTCGGGCAAGACGACCTGCCTGATGATGCTCGCGGGGTTCGAGACGGCGACGCATGGCGAGATCCGGCTCGACGGGCGGGAGATCAACAACATCCCGCCCCACAAGCGCGGCATCGGCATGGTGTTCCAGAATTATGCCTTGTTCCCCCACATGACCGTGGGCGAGAATTTGTCGTTTCCGCTAGAGGTCCGCAAGATCGGCAAGTCCGAGCGTGAAACCAAGATCAAGCGCGCACTGGACATGGTTCAGATGGGCGATTTTGTCGGCCGCCGTCCCGCCCAGCTGTCAGGCGGGCAGCAGCAGCGCATCGCACTGGCCCGTGCCTTGGTATTCGAGCCCGAGCTCGTCCTGATGGACGAACCGCTCGGCGCTCTGGACAAGCAGCTGCGCGAGACGTTGCAATTCGAGATCACGCGCCTGGCCCACGATCTGGGCATTACCGTGGTCTATGTGACCCACGACCAGACCGAGGCGTTGACCATGTCGGATCGCGTCGCGGTCTTCGACGACGGGCGAATTCAGCAGCTAGCCACGCCCGACGCGCTTTACGAAACCCCGCAAAACAGCTTCGTCGCCCAGTTCATCGGCGAAAACAACACCTTGCGCGGTACGGTCAAGACGCTCGACAAAGATCGCTGCGTTGTCACCCTGGACGGGACCGGCGAGGAGATCGACGCGCTGCCGGTGAACGTGAAGAAGGCCGGGGACAAGACCCTGGTGTCGATCCGGCCCGAACGGGTGGAATTCGATCCCCAGCTTGGTGAGACATCTCATACGCTCGATGCCGAAGTCCTCGAATTCATCTACATGGGGGACGTGTTCCGCACGCGCCTCCGCGTGGCCGGCCGCGACGATTTCATCGTGAAGACCCGAAACCGGGCCGATCAGAAGCGCCTGTCGCCCGGCGACAAGGTCAAGATCGGCTGGCTTCCACAAGATTGCCGCGCGCTCGACCACTGATCGCGCGGCCAACCTTCGTACCTCTGCCCGCGGGCGAAGGATGCAACGACCTTAACGGGCACCTTAACAAGGAGAATTTCCGTGAAACTCAAGTCCACTCTTTTGACCTCGGCCGCGCTGTGCATCGCGACCGGTGCGTTCGCAGAGCAGCACGCCGAGATGACCGAAAGCCCCGTCGCGGGCGAGCCGATGTCCGACGAGATGACGATCGTCTCGTGGGGCGGCGCCTATCAGGAAAGCCAGCTGAAGGCCTATGTCGAGCCATATCTTGAGATGAATCCCGACGTGAACATCACGTGGGATGAATCGTCCGCCGAGGCCGTCGCGCAGCTTCGCGCCATGAACGAGGCCAACAACCTGACCTGGGATCTCGTGGATGTCACCGCCGCCGACGCCATGCGTCTGTGCGACGAAGGCATCGCGATGGAAGTCGACATCGACGAAATTGCGGCCCCGGCGCCCGACGGCACCCCGGCCTCGGAGGATTTCGGCGAGGACATGCTGGTCGCCGACTGCTTCATCCCGCAGATCGCGTATTCCTACACCTTCGGCTACCGCACCGACGTGGACGAATGGAACGGCGAGACGCCGTCCGAGATCTGCGACATCTTTGACACCGAGACGTTCCCGGGCCAGCGTGCGCTCGAGCGTCGTCCGCACAACAACCTCGAATGGGCGCTGATCTGCGACGGCGTCGCGATGGATGACGTCTATGACGTGCTCGAGACCGACGAAGGTGTCGATCGCGCGCTCGCCAAGCTTGATGAGATCAAGGACGACACCGTGTGGTGGACCTCGGGCGCTGACACGCCGCAGCTTCTGGCCGACGGCGAAGTCGTGTTCGGTTCGACCTATAACGGCCGTCTCTTCTCGCTCATCGAAGAGCAGGACCAGCCGGTCGAAATGATGTGGGACGCGCAGTCCTATGACCTTGACGGCTGGATCATCCCCGCCGGGCTCGAGGACGAGCAGCTGAACCGCGTGAAGGACTTCCTGTGGTTCGCCACGGATACCCAGCGTCTGGCGGATCAGGCCAAGTACATCTCCTACGGTCCGGCCCGTGCAAGCTCGGCCCCGATGGTCGGGGAGCACGCCGAGCTCGGGATCGACATGGCGCCGCACATGCCGACCAACCCCGAGAACGCGACCAACGCGTTCGTTCAGAACTACGAGTGGTGGGCCGACTACCGCGATGATCTGGACGCCCGCTTCCAGGCGTGGCTCTCGCAGTAATCGAAACGTTCGGGGCGGGCTTTTTGCCCGCCCCGATCCACGGCCGACAGCCCGTCCCGACGCTAATGCGGCAAGTGCGAGACCCGTAGCCGGCACGGCGCCGGCCCAGGCCCGATCATTGTCCGACAAATGACCGACAGGAAATCCGCGATGCCCAAAGGCTACATTATCGGCCATATCGAGGTGACGGACCCCGAGGGGTATCCAGAATACGTCCAGAAGGACACGCCGATCCTCGAAAGCCATGGCGCCCGTTTTATCGTCCGCGGCGGTCAGTCCGAGACGCCCGAAGGTGCCCCGATGGGCCGCCATGTCGTGATCGAGTTCGACAGCTACGAGGCGGCCAAGGCCGCTTATAACGACCCCGAATACCAGGCGGTTGCGGATATCCGTCGCCGCTGCGCCGAAAGCACGATCATCCTTGTGGAGGGCGTGGAATGAGCAGCGCAACCGGCCCGGACGCCTTTACCGGCGCGACCCCCGACAACGCCATCCGCGACGCCGACCGCGCCGGGAAGAGCGGCGGCGCGATGCTTGCTGCCGACGGCACCCCGCTCAAGGCATCGCTGGCCAAATCGCTCAGGGCGCAGAAGCTGCGCGCGCTGGCCCTGATCGCGCCGCTTTTGATCTTCATCATGGTGACGTTCATCGCCCCCATCGCCGATATGCTGTTCCGCTCGGTCGAGAACGATATCGTCAGTCAGACATTGCCCCGGACCGTGGTGGAGCTCGACCGTTGGGACGGCGAGGGCGTCCCCGACGAACAGACGTTCCGGGCGCTGGGGGCCGACCTCATGGTGGCTTCCGAACTGAAGAACCACACGCGGCTTGGTTCCCGTCTCAATTACGAGACGACCGGAGTGTCTTCGCTGTTCCGTCAGACAGGGCGGGATGTGGACGATCTGGGGGAGATTTATGCCGACCAATTCATTGACCTGAACGAGGCGTGGGAAGAGCCGTCGACGTGGATGTCGCTTATGGCCGATCCAGCCTGGATCGAAAATCACGAGGCTTGGGCGGCGCAAGAGGACGAGGATGAGACCCCTGAACCCCGTTTCCGGGTCTCGCCGACCGCTCAGCAGGCCCTGCCGCGAACGGCCCGGCTTTTCAGCCAGTTTGCGACGATCATCCAAACCGAGGATGAGGACAGTCCCACCGAAGAAGAACCCTGGAATATCGTCTACCAGGCACTCTACGAAGATCTGACGGGCGGCTACGACGCGGGGGCTTACGGCGGCGACATTCAGGCCCTGCTAGCAAACGCGGCCGAGGCTGCGGCTTCATTCGAACAGATGAATGTCAGGGACTTCTTCGTTGAAGAGATCGATGAAGACTGGGCAGATCCCCAGGTGTGGGGAACGATCGAAGCGTTCTCCTCGCCGTATACGGCCGGATACTTCCTGTCGGCCATCGACATGCAGTTGACGCCGCAAGGGATCGAGGCCCAACCTGAAGACCAGCAGATCTACATGCTGCTATTCCAGCGCACGATGTTCATGTCGATGACGATCATGATCTCGTGCATCCTTCTGGGCTATCCCATCGCGTTCCTGCTTTCGAACCTGCCGCTTCGAACCTCGAACCTTCTTCTCATCCTGGTTCTGCTGCCGTTCTGGACGTCGCTTCTGGTCCGGACCAGCGCGTGGAAGGTCCTGCTTCAGCAGCAGGGGGTCATCAACGATATCCTTGTATGGATAGGGCTGGTCGCAGACGGCAACCGTCTGGAGTTGATCAACAACCAGACCGGTACGATCATCGCGATGACTCATATCCTGCTGCCGTTCATGATCCTGCCCCTCTACTCGGTCATGAAGACGATCCCGCCACACTACGTCCGCGCGGCGAAGTCACTAGGCGCGACGAACTGGACGGCCTTCTGGCGGGTCTATTTCCCGCAATCGATCCCCGGGATCGGGGCGGGGTCGATCCTCGTCTTCATTTTGTCCATCGGCTACTACATCACGCCCGAGATCGTCGGCGGCACGACCGGTACCTTTATCTCGAACCGGATCGCCTATCATATCTCGACCTCGCTGAACTGGGGCCTGGCGGCTGCGCTCGGGTCAATCCTGCTCGCCTTCGTTCTGCTGCTTTACTACCTGTACGACCGCATCGTCGGCATCGACAACGTGAGCCTCGGCTAAGGAGACCGATATGGAACTGCCCCCTTATGCGACGCTCGGCCAACGGGTCTGGCACTACACGTTTCTGGTGATTTGTGGCCTGATCTTCTTCTTCCTGATCGCGCCGATCCTCACGATCATCCCGCTGTCGTTCAACGCCGAAAACTTCTTCACGTTCACGCCCGGGATGTTGGCTTTCGATCCTGACGCCTACTCGCTGCGCCACTATGAAGATTTCTTCACCAATTCGCAGTGGCAGGCGGCGATGTGGAACTCGATCAAGATCGCCCCCGTGGCGACGCTGATCTCGGTGGCGCTCGGCACGTTGGCGGCGGTGGGATTGTCGCAAAGCCACGTCCCCTTCCGTCGCGCAATCATGGCGATCCTCATATCGCCCATGATCGTGCCCCTGATCATCTCGGCCGCGGGGATGTACTTCTTCTATTCGCGCCTCGGCATGCAGGGGACCTATTGGGGTGTGGTTCTTGCCCATGCCGCCCTGGGTATTCCGTTCGTCATTATCACGGTCACGGCGACTCTTGTGGGGTTCGATCGCTCATTGACGCGGGCCTCTGCGAACCTGGGAGCGGGTCCGGTGCGCACCTTCTTCAAGGTGCAGATGCCGCTTATCCTGCCTGGCGTGATCTCGGGCGGCTTGTTCGCGTTCATCACGTCCTTCGACGAGGTTGTGGTGGTGTTGTTCGTCGGTTCCGCCGGTCAGAAGACCTTGCCGTGGCAGATGTTCATCGGTCTGAGGGAACAGATCTCACCGACGATCCTGGCGGTGGCGACGATCCTCGTTATCCTGTCGATCATGCTTTTGACTGGTGTCGAATTACTCCGCCGCCGGTCGGAGAAGATGCGAGGCTTGTCGCCAGGTTAAGGCAGGATCAGTAGCCAGACCCAGACCGACAGCAGTGATACCATCGTACCGATCAGGACGCCCGACGCGGCTGACCGGCGGGCCGTGCCATAGATGTTGGCGAAAATATAGGTGTTCACGCCTGGCGCCATGGCAGCGGTCAGCACGCTGCCCCGGAGTTGGCCCACCGAAAGTCCGAGACCTTGTCCGACCAGCCACGCCACCGACGGATGGAGGACCAGGGATGCCCCGCAGATCAGGGCGATGACCTTCAGGTCACCCTCGGGCTTGTAGCGATACAGGATACCGCCCAAGCCAAACAGCGCCGCCGGAAGCGCCGCCCGTACCATCAGATCGACGGCGTCGCCCACGACCCGCGGCAGGGATACACCGCTGAGGTTGACGATGAACCCGAGCGCGATTCCGATCACCAGGGCATTGTGGAACATCGCGCGCGTCACCTTGCGCGGCAGGCCGCCGAGGGCTTCGCCCCGGGCACGGACGATTTCCATCACCGTGACGCCGACGAGGTAGCAGAATGGCGCATGTACGGCGATGATCGCGTAGTTGAAACGCAAGGCCTCGGTGCCGAACGCACGTTCCGCGATCGGCAGGCCGAGCAGCACCGAGTTCGAGAACAGTCCGCAGAACCCGATGGCCACGGCATCTTCCCATGACCGCCCGAACAGACGTCCACCGATGAGCCCCGCGGTGAAGCCTGAAATCGCGCCGAGGTAGAATGACAGCAGCAATGGCCACGAAAACTCGGCGCCGAGGTCGATCTCGACGATTCCGCGAAACAGCAGGCACGGGATCGCGAACCGTTGCGTGAAGTTCATGAGACCATCGACGCCCGCGTCCGAGAACCAGCCCAACCAGACCGCGCCATACCCAGCGCCGATCAGGATGAAGACCGGCAGGATGACGTCGACCAGGGCGCTCATGCGTCGTCCAGGGACAGCACCATCATGTCATAGGCCGGCTCGATATGGCGGGGTGTTTCGGCACGGACGACCTCGTAGTCCAGATCATTGTGCATGTTCGTCAGAACGGCCCGACGCGGTGCCGCACGTTGGATCCAGTCGAGCGTCTGATCCAGATGCGCGTGGCTGGGATGCGGCGCGCGGCGCAGAGCATCGACGACCCAGATATCCAGATCCTGCAGCATCGGCCATACGCTTTCCGGGATTTCGTTGACATCCGGCAAGTAGGCCAGCCCGCCAATGCGGAAACCCAGCGCTTCGATCCGGCCGTGTTGTACGTCGAAGGGATGCAGGGTGATACTGCCCCCGGCGCCGTCGACCTCGACCGGGCCTTCAATCGTATGCCGGTCAAGAATGGGCGGATAGTCGGACCCCGGAGGCGTCTGGAAAACGTAGGAGAATCGCGTCAAAACATCAGTTGCGGTCCGGTCGTCCATCCAGATCTTCAGCCGCGCGCGGGTGTTCATGACGACCATCCGAAGATCGTCCAGGCCGTGGCAATGATCTGCATGGGGATGGGTCAGCACCACCGCGTCCAGTGTCCCGACTTTCGCATCCAGAAGCTGCATTCGCAGATCGGGCGAGGCGTCGATCAGCACTCGGGTGACTCCGTCCGACCCGATGCGTTCGACCAGCATCGAGCATCTGCGCCTATGGTTTCGGGGGTTGGCGGGGTCACATTCCCCCCAATGCCCGCCCAGCCGGGGCACCCCGCCTGACGATCCGCACCCGAGAATAGTAAAGCGCAGGCTCATGCGGCCTTCCAGAACAGTCGTTCGAAGTTCTCTTCGGTCTGCCGGGCGAAATCGTCGAAGGACATGCCCACCGTCTCTGCCCCCACACGCGCGGTGTGCGCGGTATACGCGGGTTCGTTACGCTTGCCGCGATGGGGCGGGGGGGCGAGGTAGGGGCTGTCCGTCTCGACCAGGATGCGGTCGACCGGGGCTTCGGCGAAGATCGCCCGCAGATCGGATGATTTCTTGAATGCCGTGATGCCCGACATCGAGAGGTAGAAACCGAGATCCAAAGCATGTCGCGCCAACTCAGCCCCGGACGAGAAGCAGTGCATCACGCAGGGGAAGGGACCCTTCGCGTGCTCTTCTTCCAGAATGCGGGCCATGTCCTCGTCGGCGTCCCGCGCGTGGATGATCAGCGGAAGGTTGGACTGCCGGCTGGCGTCGATATGGATACGCAGGCTTTGCTGCTGAAGATCGCGGGTTTCGGCGGTATAGTGATAGTCCAGACCCGTTTCCCCGATCCCGACCATCTTGTGATGTTCGGAAAGTGCAAGAAGCTCGTCCACCGAGGTCATCGGCTCGTCGCCCGCGCTCATCGGATGCGTGCCGGCTGCCCACCACACTTCGGGATGCGCTTCGGCGATGGCCCGGACCCGGTCGGCCTGTTTGAGCTTGGTGCATATGGTAACCATGCGGTGGACGCCGGCATCGACCGCGCGTGCGACCACAGCGGGCCGTTCGTTGTCGAAGTCCGGGAAGTCGAGGTGGCAATGGCTGTCGGTGATCTGCGGCATATCCTAGCCGCGCAGGATCTCGCGGCCCGTCTCGTTGATCTTGAGGCCCGTATCTAGAACCAGCGAAGAGGGGTCAAGGTTGACCGCCCGCCCATGTGCGATCCGGGCAGAGACATCTTGCGCCAGATTGGCCCAGATGCGGCCCGCTGCCGGGGTCGGGGCAAGGTGGGAGAGGACTTCGGCTTCGCCTGGCGTCGCCTCGGCCTCAGGGGGCGCCCCGGCCCCTTGGCGGGCAAGTCGGGACAGGAAAAGGTCGATCAGGCGGGACAAAGTGTCGAGTTTCGTGCGCCCGCCCGCCCCGGCCAGGCCGTTCGTCAGGGCCAGAAGTCGGGGGCGGTCCATATCCGGGATCGATCGTCCCAGCGCCACGAGTTCGGAATAGAGCTTCGGCCCGTACTCCTGCAAAAGGCGCGCCGCCTCCCCGACCGAGCCGGAGGCCAATTGCGCCAGCGCGGCCGGCTCGATCTGCGGCTCGAGACCGGCATTCGCAATCGCCGTGGTCAGGTCTAGCCCCGACAAAGGTTTGCAGGCCAAGACTCGGCACCGAGAGCGGATCGTCGGCAGCAGCCGGGCGGGGGCGTGGCTGATTAGCAGGATCGTCGTGCGCGCGGGCGGCTCTTCCACCAGTTTCAGAAGCGCGTTGGCGGCCTGGGTGTTCAGTTGATCCGCCGAGTCGACGATCACCACCCTTTGGCCCCCGTCGGTGGCGGACAGATGCAGGAAATCCCGGAGGGACCGGGCCACGTCGACCGTGATATCGCGCCGCTCCGTCCCCGTCGGTGACAGGGTGGGGCGCATCAGGAACAGCCCCGGATCGCTAAGTGCCGCGACCCGCGCGGCCACGGGGTGATCGTCGGGAATATCCAAATTTTCGGGCCCGCCGAACATGCCCCCCCTGTCGGGCGCAGCAATCAGGAAACGGGCGATCTTCCACGCAAGTGTGGCCTTTCCCACCCCGCGCGGCCCGGTCAGCAGCCAGGCGTGATGCACCTTGTCGCGGGTCCAGGCGTCCAGAACCTCGGCTTCGGCGGCCTCTTGGCCCAGTAGGCGCGCGGTATGGCGTGGGTGCGGGACACCGTCGACGCGATCCGGCTCATAGGGGGGGGCTTCGCTCATCCCGATATGCTCAGGGCAGGGCCGACTGCACCGACGCGGCGACCGCCTCGGGCGCATGATTGCCGTCGATCACGACGATACGGTCAGGATGCGCCTCTGCCAAACCCAGGAAGGCCGCGCGCATTCTGGTCTGCATCTCGACCCCGAAACTTTCGAACCGCTCTTCATGTCCATGGCGGGAAAGGGCGCGTCTCAGGCCCTGTTCGGGGTCGATGTCGATCAGGAATGTCCGGTCAGGCTCGATCCCGATGACCGCGTCATGGAGGATATTGACGGTTTTGGTCAGGTCGCCGCGTGTGGTGCCCTGATAGACCCGGGTAGAATCCGCGAAGCGGTCGGAAATCACAACCGCGCCCCTCTCGATCCCCGGAAGGATGATCCGCTCCAAGTGATCGCGTCGGGCGGCCGTGAACAGCAGCAGCTCGGTCTCGGCCGACCACCGATCCGGGTCGCCTTCGAGGACTAGGCGTCGAATCTCTTCGGCGCCGGGGGAGCCACCGGGTTCTCGGGTGAGGACGACGTCCCGGCCGGCCGCCTTCAGGTGATCAGCTAGAAGCCGCGCCTGCGTGGACTTGCCGGAGCCGTCGATCCCCTCGAAGCTCAGGAAAAGACCCGTCACTCTGCTTCGGTGGGGGCGTCGCCGCCATTGGAGGCGCGGTCGATGGCCATTGCAAGAAGCACGTTCGCAGCTGTCTTGATCCGGGGAACGAAGCCGCCTTCTGGAACAGCCTCGGTGGCGATCAACGGAATCCGGCTGTCGGGCATACCTTCGATCGAAATCAGCAGAGTTCCAACTTCTTGTCCCGCTTCGATGGGGGCCCGCAACGGCTCGGCGTAGGAGGCGACGGCTTTGATCTGGCCCTGTTCCAGTGCGGGGATCAGCATCCGGCGTCCTTCCGCCGTAACGAGGTCGACGGAACTACGCTCGCCCATCCAGACCTGCGCGGTTGCGATTGCCTCGCCCTCATTCACGAGGTCCCTCTCGACGAATTGGCGGAAAGCCCAATTGACAATGCGCTCAGCCTCGTCAGCACGCGCACGTTCACTGTCGAGACCCGTGATCACGAAAACGATCCGCCGGTCGCCTTGGGCCGCCGAGCCCACAAGCCCGTACCCGGCTTCGGATGTATGCCCGGTCTTCAGGCCGTCTGCGCCAATGCCGAGCCCCAACAGGGGATTGCGGTTGAACCGGTTTTGCGGGGCGCGATCATCGAACGCAAATTCTTCCTGCGCGAAATACCCGTAAAGGTCGGGGAACTCCTGAATCAGGCGCGAGGCGAGGATGCCCAAATCACGCATGGACATCCGCTGGTCGGGATGGGGCCATCCGCTGGCATTGGCGAATGTCGAGTTCATCATTCCCAGATCTCGGGCGCGTTCCGTCATCTGCCTGGCGAACGCCGCTTCGGACCCGGCCAGCCCTTCGGCCACCACGACGCAGGCATCGTTGCCGGACATGACGATGATTCCCTGGATCAGTTCCTCGACGGTCGGGCGATCCCGCTCGTTGAGGAACATGGTCGACCCGCCCATTTCCTTCGCCTCGGTCGAGACGCCGAAGCGGGTATCCATATCCACCCGGCCGTCCTTCAGGGCCTCGAACAGCATGTTCAGGGTCATGAGTTTAGACATGGACGCGGGGGGCAACGGTTCGTCCGCCTGCTTGTCCAGTAGAACGGTATCGGTCGTGACGTCGTAGACATAGGCCGCCCGGGCACTGGTCTCGAACGCAGCGGCGGGCAGGGCAAGAAGCGTCGCAAGGCAAAGTGCCAAGATGCGCAACAGGATCATGACGGGTCCTCCGAATGGGTCTTTTCGCGGTGTATCACCCGGAAACGAAATAGGCATCCTGGAACCCGAGCCCTTTCACTTTCGTGAGCAGTTCGGCACGGGCAGCTTCCGAGGCCGCCGGCCCGACGACGACGCGATAGAAGACCTTTCCGGCGGTCTCCTCACGATTGACTGTCGGATCCGCCCCGATCCCCTCAAGGGAAGTCGCGGTGTTCCGGGCATTCTGTTCCTCGCTGAAGATACCGATCTGGATGAACGGTTTGGCCAGGGACGATGGGGGCGCCGCAGGGACAGGATCGACGCTGGATTCGATCACGGGGGGCTCGTCCAAAGCGCTCTCGGCTATAGGCGACGCATCTGGCAATCCAGCAGGTGCCGCGACGGGCTCCGAAGGGGCTGCGCCGGGGGCTTCCTCACGCCTCAGCGCGGTGATGTTGAGCATCGCCGGCGTGCCCGCAAGCATGCCAAGGGCCTCGGCCGCGTCCGAGCTGACCTGAGCGGTCGGCCCGACCGAGCCGGGCTCCCGGCGGAAGAGGGCGCCGATCACGAACTGGCCATTCTCCTCGTTGCGAATGATGACCCGTTCGGGATCGTCGGTCTCGGGATGCGCGACCCATACGCCTCCGAGGGACGGGCGCCCGTCCCATACACCGCGATCCATGGCCTGGAAGACCTCCGGCGCCTCGACATCGCGTTCCACGAGCCGTTGCGTCGTAGAGGGCCGAACGGCGTCCTCTTCCGCCGTGCCGCTTCCAGAGCCGACGCAGCCGCTCAGAACGCCCAAGGCCGCAACCGCGACGCATATGAGCCGGTACGATTTGCCCGATCGTCTTGCCATTCACCGCCCCATCATTGCCTGTGTACCGCGTTTGCGGCCTTTTGACGAAGCATAGTCCAGCGATCCGCCCATGAAAAGCATGCGTCGCACAGTTGGCGGACCCTCTCACGGGGCTTCCCCTTCGAAAGCGCGCGCGCTAGACGGTTCCCGACCGGAGGAGTGGCAGAGTGGTCGATTGCGGCGGTCTTGAAAACCGTTGGGCGTGAAAGCGTCTCGTGGGTTCGAATCCCACCTCCTCCGCCAGCCACATAACCCTATGTTTTCATTGGGTTTTACCTGCGAATTCCCTGCGGGTTTTCCGCGCGTTACGAGACGTTTCCCTGCACTGAGACTCTTTCCCGTCGGGTGATGCCGGGCCTTTCGGTGTGCCGTCTCGGAGCGGTGCATCGCGGCGTGCGGTTTGCGTCATTTTCCCTGGTAACAGGGAATCAACAGGGAAATGGCGTCAGATCAGCGGCTGTCTGGTGAATTGGCTTTGGAAAAGCTACGTCACAACAGTGACTTGTCGGCATTTTGCCTGCGCGGCTGAACAGGGAATTTTTTGCGGCGAACAGGGAAACCAAATCCCCTGAACAGGGAAAGAATTCAGAAGAACGGGGAGTGGTCAGCTGATGCCGAAGCGGCGCGCCTGCTCGGACCAGTCGAGCGGGAGGGGCGCGCGGATCATTCGGTTGACCGTCAGCTCGGGCGGCTGGGTGCCGGCGAGGATCGCGGCCTGGATCTTCGGCGACAGGAAGGCGAGCTGTGCGCGGGTGCGTATGTAGGAGTCCGAATGGCCGGTCCGGGCGGCAAGGTCGGAGAGTTGCTCTCCCTTGCGAAGCGCCGCCGTCCAGGAATGGGCCTCGGCCAGGATACGGACGAGCCCGGGATCGGGTGCCGGGGCCGGGCGACCGGCCATGAGCTTCACTTCCACGCCGCGGCGGCGCAGGGCGAGAGGGGCCTCGATCCCGAGGAGCGCGGGGCAGAGATCATCTGGCTCCACTGACAGCGCGGCGGCGAGGCGCGGGGCATCGAGGCTGAGGACGATGCTGCCCGGCCGGAGCGTGCCGGCCGCGACCAGGTCGCGCAGGGTCTCGCCGGCGCCGCTGCGCAACTTGCCGATCAACACCGCGGCGGAAGCCTTCACCTGCTCTGCCGTAACCGCATCGGGGCGGGCGAGCAGCGCATGGCGCGCGGCGCAGCTCTGTAGGTGATCCGCGACGATCTTCCCGATCGTCTGGTCGAGAGCCGGCGCCGGCAGCCGCCAGCCGGCGGGGTCGGCGGTTCCGGCCAGCAGCCGGTTCGAAACGTAGTAGCGCAGCCGCTTGCCGCGGCGGGTGGTGTGGGTCGGGGTCAGCCGATCGCCGGTTTCGTCGCGGAATTTGCCTGTGAGGAGGGAGCCGATGGCGGCGGTGCCGGCCGGGCGCGCATCTCGACGTCCGCGCGGGCGGGCGCCCACCGCCTGCAGCCTCGCCTGGACGCGATCCCACAGATCCTCGGGGATGACGGGCGGGTGTCGCCCCGGCCAGACTTTCTCCTTGTGCCGGATGCGACCGCGATAGACGGGGTTGGTGAGCAGGTAGTGGATCTGCCCGCGCGAGAGCGGACCGCCACCGCTGCTCCGGCCGGAGGCGGAGGTCCGGTGCCTGGAGCGCAATCCGAGCCCGGCGGCCGCGTCCGCCACCTGCCGCAGGCAGCCGTGCCGGTCGTAGAGATCGAAGAGGCTGCGCACGGTCTCCGCCTCACGCTCGTTGACGACGAGCTCGCGGATGTTCGGATCGGGATGTGCGTCGTAGCCGAGCGGGACGGTGCCGCCCATCCAGAGCCCTTTCTGCTTGGAGGCGGCGATCTTGTCGCGGATGCGCTCGGCCGTGACCTCGCGCTCGAACTGCGCGAAGGACAGCAGCACGTTCAGCGTCAGCCGGCCCATCGAGGAGGAGGTGTTGAAGGCCTGGGTCACCGAGACGAAAGAGCAGCCGGCGGTCTCGAGCCGCTCGACCAGCCTGGCGAAATCTGCCAGCGAACGGGTCAGCCGGTCAATCTTGTAGACCACCACCATCCCGATCCGGCCGGCCTCGATGTCGGCGAGCAGGCGCTGCAGGGCCGGACGCTCCAGCGTGCCGCCCGAGAGGCCGCCGTCGTCGTACCGCTCTGAACCAAGCGTCCAGCCTTCATGCCGCTGGCTGGCCACATAGGCCGCGCAGGCCTCGTGCTGGGCGTCGAGCGAGTTGAAGCCCTGGTCGAGCCCTTCTTCGGAACTCTTGCGGGTGTAGATTGCGCAGCGAATCGTGGACCGGCTCATCGGGTGCCGCTTCCGGTCAGCCCGAAGAAGCGCGGCCCCGACCAGTGCGCCCCGGTGATCTCGCGGGCGATGGCCGAGAGCGAGCGGAACGCGCGGCCGCGCCAGGCATAGCCGGTCTCGGTGATGTCGACGACATGGCTGGTGCCGTTCCATTCGCGGATCAGACGGCCGCCGGGATGGATCCTACGGGCTTTGGGCCTATCCTTGCCGGCGGCGATGTGGACAAGCTTCTTCTGCACCGCCGGGGACAGCCCGCCATGACGGCGGGCCTGAAGCTCGAAGGCGATGAAGCGGCGCAGGAAGGGCCGGCTCAGCCGCTTCGGGGGCGGGGCGCCGAAGGTCGCGCGCCACAGGGCGAGGAGCGCCTCCCGGTCCATCGCCTCGATCCGGTCGATCGTGACATCCTCCATCCTCACCGACCCTCCGGCGCAGGGGCCGGGGCGGAGGTGATGCGATAGAGGCTGGTTCCATCCCCGGCCTTGCCGCGCTCGATCACGCAGCCCGTCTTGCGCAGGTTGCTTATGGCGGCGCGCACCGAGTGGCTCTGCCAGCCGGTGGCCTCGCAGAGCTGGGACAGGGTGGCACCGGTCCCGGAGGCGAGCATGTCCCGGACGAGGCCAAGCTTGCTGAGTTTGGGCTTGGTGTCGCTGTCGGTCTGGATGGTGGACGTCTTGCGTGGCATGGCGGTCTCCGGGTTCGGGGTCGGCACCGTGCCGGCCCTTGTACCGCGACGCGCCCGGGCGGCGAGCCGGGCGTGGCAGGACCAATGCTCGGATCGCGCAGCCAGTCCAGTCCGGACAGGGCGACCACGCCCGATAATGAGATGTTCGCCTTTTGCCCCTTGCTGTTCTGGCCACGCAGTGCTATCGGAAAAGACAGAGATGATGGCGGTGCGCGTGCGCATCGCGGGCTTGGCCGGACGATAGATTCCCCCGGCTACACGCCCGAAACAGAGAAGACGAAGGCGGTGCGCATTCGCATCGCGGACCAAGCCGGAAATAGATCTCCCGGCCGAGCGTCTGAATGGATGAAGCCAGAGAGCAATATTGCCTGTTCGCGGGCACCCTGTGACCCCCATTCCGGGCCGCTTGAATCTGGTCGTCATCGTGTGATCCCGCACTCCCCGACCATGATCCGGCCCCCAATCTTCGGAGGCCGTTATGGCTGAGATCATCTCCATGCGCATCGATGCGCTCACACCCTGGTCCGGCAATGCGCGGACCCATTCCCGCAAGCAGATCGCTCAGATCGCCGCGAGCATCGAGACCTTCGGCTTCACCAATCCGGTTCTGGTCGATGAGGCCGGCCGGATCCTGGCGGGGCACGGCCGGGTCGCGGCGGCGCGGCAGCTTGGACGGGGCGAGGTGCCCTGCCTGCGCCTCGATCACATGAGCGCCGACCAGAAGCGGGCTTACGTGATCGCGGATAACAGGCTGGCCGAGAATGCCGGGTGGGACCGCGAGACGCTCGCGATCGAACTCGGTGCTCTGGCCGAGGCCGATCTGGACTTCGATATCGGCGTGATCGGGTTCGATGCCGGCGAGATCGACCTCCTGATCGAGGAGGTATCGCCCTCCGAGCCCTGCGTGCCCGAGGACGAGGCGTTGCCGCCACTGGACGCGCAGCCCGTCACCCGCTCCGGTGATCTGTGGCAGCTCGGGCCGCACAGGCTGATCTGCGGCGATGCCCGGGAGTCGGACGTGGTCGATGGGCTGATGGCCGGGCAGACGGCCCGCATGATCTTTACCGACCCGCCCTACAACGTGCGCGTCGACGGGCATGTCTGCGGTTCGGGGCGCATCCGGCACCGGGAGTTCGCGATGGCCTCGGGCGAGATGAGCCCGGCGGCCTTCCGCGACTTTCTCGAGGCGGTCTTTGCGCGCCTGGTTGCGGCGAGCACCGATGGGTCGATCCACTACGTCTGCATGGACTGGCGGCATATGGCTGAGATCCTGGAGGCCGGCGAGCGCCATTACAGCGAACTGAAGAACCTGATCGTCTGGGCCAAGGATACCGGCGGGATGGGGAGCTTCTACCGCTCGCGCCACGAGTTGATCTTCGCCTTCAAGGCGGGGACAGCGCCGCATCTGAACACGTTCGGGCTGGGGCAAGGCGGCCGCTACCGGACCAACGTCTGGCAGTATCGCGGCGCCCATTCCGGCGGCGCCAGCCAGGAAGAGCTGGCGCTGCATCCGACGGTCAAGCCGGTGGCGATGATTGCCGATGCGCTTCGCGACTGTTCCTGTCGCGGGGATGTCGTGCTCGACGCCTTCGGCGGCTCCGGCTCGACACTGATCGCGGCACACCGCACGGGGCGCCGGGCGCGGCTGGTGGAGATCGACCCGATCTATTGCGACCGTACCATCAGGCGCTGGCAGAAGGCCGCGAAGGACGACGCGCGGCATGTGGAAAGCGGCGAGACCTTCGACGCCCGCGCGGAGCGCCTGTTGCAGGCGCCCCGGCAGACGGAGGAGGCGTGATGTCCGACGAGGGCTCGTACGAGGTGGGCTTCGGGAAGCCGCCGAAGGCCACGCGCTTTCGCAAGGGGCGGTCCGGCAATCCCCGGGGTCGTCCGCGCGGCGCACGTGGCGTGAAGGTGCTTCTCGATGAGGCGCTGTCGCGGAAGATCACCGTGACCGAGGGCGGGCGCACGGCGCGCGTGAGCAAGAGCGAAGCTTTGCTGGTGTCGCTGATCAACAAGGCGATCAAGGGCGACATCCGGGCCGCCGCGCAGGTGTTGCGCCTGATGGAGACCCACGGCGAGCGGCCGGCAGACAGGAAGGAGCTGGTGATCAATGTCGTCGACGCATTTGACGATCCCGCATGACTGGCAGCCGCGCCCGCACCAGCGGCGCCTCTACGCGGCCTTCGGCCACGGCAAGCCTTGCAGGCGGGGCTGTGCGGTGTGGCACCGTCGGGCGGGCAAGGACAGCGTCGCGCTGAACCTCACCGCGCGCGACATGTTCCGCCGGGTCGGGACCTACTGGCATCTCTTTCCCGAGCAGGGGCAGGCGCGGCGTGCGGTCTGGAACGGGATCGACGGCGCGGGACGTCGGATCATCGACCAGGTGTTCCCCGCGTCCATTCGCACACGGACCAGCGCCCAGGAGATGCTGATCGAGACGGTGAACGGCTCCGTCTGGCAGATGGCGGGCTCGGACAATTTCGACAGCCTCGTGGGCTCCAACCCGGTGGGCGTGGTCTTCTCGGAATGGTCGCTCGCAAACCCCGAGGCGTGGGACTATCTCCGCCCGATCCTTGTGGAGAATGACGGCTGGGCGCTCTTCATCTACACGCCGCGCGGCCACAACCACGCCTACGGCACCTATGCGCGTGCACTCGAGGCGGAAGGCTGGTTCTGCGAGCGGCTGACGGTCGAGGATACCGGGTTGATCCTGCCGGACCAGATCGAGGAGGAACGCCGCGCCGGCATGTCGGAGGGCAAGATCCGCCAGGAGTTCTACTGCAGCTTCGAGGCAGAGACCGACGACCAGTTGATCTCGCACGAGCTGGTCGCCGGTGCGATGGCACGCAAGGTGCGGCCGGAGCGGTTCGAGGAGAAGGTCATCGGCGTCGACGTCGCGCGCTTCGGCGACGACAAGTCGGCGATCTGCTTCCGCCATGGCCGAGATGGCAATGCCGTCCCCTACGAGCGCCATGCGGGGCTCGACACGATGCAGCTCGCCGCCCGGGTGGGGGACTGGATCCTGCGGTGGAGGCCGGATACGGTCTTCGTCGATGATGGCGGTGTCGGCGGCGGGGTGGTCGACCGTCTGCACCAGCTGGGCTTCCGGGAGGTGCGGGGGGTGAACTTCGGCGGGCGCTCGGATGCCGCACGGACCGGCGAGCGGGCGGCGAACAAGCGCACCGAGATGTGGCTGAGCCTCCGCGCCTGGCTGGAGCGGGGCGCCCTGCCAAGGGACGATCTGCTGAGCACCGAGATGACCGCGCCGATGTATCGCTACGATGCCGCCAACGCGCTGATGCTGGAACGCAAGGACGACATGAAAAAGCGCGGCATTCCCTCACCGGACGTCGCCGACGCCTTCGCCCTCACCTTCGCCTATCCCGTGAGGGCCGCGCTCGAGGAAGACGACGATGCCCTGGACCAGGCTCGGCATGCGGGCGGGCGGGACCCGGTGACAGGATACTGATGGTGGATCGGGTTCAAACTCATAACCTGAGGGTCATAGGTTCAAATCTTACTCCCGCAACCAACTTTAGCGAACTTTCAAGACCAGCAAAGCCCGCCTCTCCGGCGGGCTTTGTTGCGTTCAGCATACGCACCAGGTTGCCGCGCAGTTCGAGGCGATGTGCCCCGATCTCTGCATCCCAATCCACAATCACCGTCTCGATCAGCTCATGCAACTCGTCGCTGGCTCGCCCGGCAACTTCTTCACCGGATAGCGTCTCGACCAGATCGGCGACATAGGCGCGATACAGCACCGGGAGATCTGGGGGCAGATCTATGCTGCTGGGCTCAAGTTCTGCGCGCCGCGCCTTGAGCGCCTTCAGTTCGGCGTCGACGGCATTCAGCCGGTCGATGACGGCGTCTGAAAATTTCCCCGACTCGACGGCGTTCATGAGATTGCCGTGCGTCTTCTCCAACTCGCGCACCTTCCGGTCGTGGAGGCGAAGCAGCTCAGCAGAGTCTTTCGACTGATCTCGAAGATGCGCCGTAAAGCGGCGGGAGAACTCCGCGTAGGCCTCATCCTCCATTAGGCCTGTCTTCAGCACATCGAGCAACGGTTTGGCCGCGTCAGCCTCCTTGAGCCCTTTCATGCCCGTGCACACCGTCGGGCCTTTCTCCTTGGCGTTGGCACAATAGTATCGCCGGGTCTTTCCGCTCCCGGCGACGGTAAGGTTTCCCCCGCACTGGCGGCACTGCAGAAGCCCCGAGAGAAGGAACTTACGCCGGCGCAGTCCTTGAGACGCGGAGAGGCCGTTGCGGTCGCTGGAGGTGCGAGGGCGCTTGCGGCGGGCAAGGCTATCCTGCTGAGCCTTGACGGCGCCCCATAGAGCGTCGTCGATGATGCGGAGACCCGGATCCTCGCTAACAATCCAGTTTTCCTGCGGGTTCAGCCGAGACACCCGTTTGTTGGTGTCCGGGTGCTTTGAATACTGCAGGCGGTTCCAGATCCGGCGCCCGATATAGATCTCGTTGTTCAGGATCCCGGTCCCGCGTTCACGGTTCCCGTTGATCGTGTTCTGCTTCCAGTGCCCAGAGCCAGAGCCAGGGCCGCGTCCGCGGGGAGAGGGGATTCCGTCAGCATTGAGATCGGACGCTATCTTCCGCGGCGAGGTGCCCGCGGCATACTCGCGGAAGATGCGCTGCACCACGGCCGCCTCGTCCGGGCTGATCGCCGGCACACGTGTCTGGGGATCACCGCTTGGATCACTTGTTAGTTTGTATCCGTAGCTTCGGCCTCCGGGGCTCTTGCCCGCGAGCACCCTGCCTTCGTGGCCGCGCCTCACCCGATCTGCCAGATCCTCCAGATACATCGCCGCCATGGTGGAGCTGAATCCCAAGGTCATCATCGTAACCTTACCCCTGCGCACCTCGTGTATATCGACCCTGCTATGCTGGGCGACCTTGTAGAAGCGGGCGGTGTGCTCCTGATCGCGTGCAATACGGTCCAGCAGTTCGACGACGACAACATCGCATTCCTCGGCGCGGATGGCCGCCTCAAGCGCCTTGATCCCCGGGCGGTCGCTGACCGTGCCGGATATGCCGTGATCGGAGTGTTGGCCGACGACGGTCCAACCATTCTGTTCAGCCAGACGACGGCAGATACGGAACTGGTCGTCGACCGAAAGCGGGTTCTGAAGGTCGGAGGAATACCGCGCGTAGAGCATTGCGCGGAGTGGCTTGCCGGTCATGAGGAGATGCCGAGTTCAAGGCAAGAAGGCGCCAGGAGGATGATTTTGCTGCCGCCTTGCTTTCGCCCAGATCGCCAGCCATAGATTGCGCACTGCGTCCGAGGCGTTTTCCTTCGGTTCCCGCCCCTGGGCGGCCCGCTTGGCAGCGACTTCGGCAATCAGGTCGATCATCTTCGTGAGGGGCATTCGGATCTCCTTCGGCTGAGGACATCCGAAACCGTCAGACCGGTGAGGACGGAGCCCTGAAAGGGTGGTCGAAAGTGTGCCCGCGTCGCGAGAGCGGCGCGGGCACACTGAAGATCGCCTCCCTTAGGAACTGCAGCGGACGTCAAGTGAGTGGCTTCTTCTCTGCCCGGTGCCAGCTTGCTCAGTTTGGCAGGGTTGCTTGGCTGCGGCGCCATTATCGGCTCCAGAGGCTTGACCAAGACCTTGAGTGCGTGTCTCAGTCGGGCTCGCTTCAGGTGGCAGGCCAGAGGGTTTCCGCCGAAGTTACGATACCTGGTCCGAGAAGGCGCTACGCGTGAAAATAACTACTTTCGACGGTCCAGTAGCTTCATGAGGTTCATCGACCTATTTGCTGGCCTCGGCGGTTTCCATCGAGCGCTTGCGGACCTCGGCCACGACTGCGTCTTGGCATCTGAACTCGACCCACAACTCGTGGACCTTTACGAGCAGAACCATGGCATCCGGCCCTATGGCGACGTCACAAAGATC
>Ga0114903_1000255_pt1 | contig 35125 bp, 37 predicted proteins | sample MalvirDeepMed_s2_FD_87289 | JGI IMG/M metagenome (GOLD analysis project Ga0114903, IMG submission 87289) | Marine viral communities from the Global Malaspina Expedition - Malaspina viral metaG DeepMed_s2 | ecosystem: Environmental > Aquatic > Marine > Oceanic | place: Mediterranean Sea...
GCACCGAGATGTTCGAGAGTGGGGATACCCGGTTCAAGTATATCGCCGCTATCCATGACGATGTTGATAGCCACCCCCATGCCCACATCGTCGTCAACCGGCGGGCAGACAACAACAAGCTGTTTCAGATGCGCAGCGGCACGGAGCATAGCTACGAGGGCTTCAGGGAAGCTATGGCCGCCCACGCAGAGCGGAGAGGCATTCACCTCGACCCCACCTCACGGTTCGAGCGCGGTATTCTTGAACGCCAGCCGTCCTACCAGGAACAGCGGGCCGCTCAGAAAGAGGGTCGAGCGCCCGTACAGCGCGAACGTACCGGGCAAGACCTGCAATTTGCCAAGGAGCAGGTCACTTTTTCCAGAATTGGCTACGAAGCTATGGCCGTGATCGCAGCCAACGCTGACTGCCCCAGGCTGGAACGAGCCTACGCAGATATGGCGAATTTCATCGAAACCTACGCAGGAGATTACAAGATGCCAGCCCTTAGCGAAGAAGAGAATGCACGGTTTGACGAGTATTCTGCGGTCCTGAACGAGAGCATTCGGCGCACCGAAACCATGTTGGAAAGCAAGGATCCCGCTGCGCGCGTTCCGGCAGAAAGTCGCATGAGCGAGATCATGGCGAATTTCACTCAGCTCAACCCCACCGCCTCTTACGCCCGCGCGCTTCACCAACCGGCACAGAGCAATTCGATCTATCAGCACAAGCCAGGTGAGAACGCGGCCGAACTGCGCGGGCCGGAGGCCCAGGCCACTATCCAGCGCGTCGCAGATGAGTATGGTCTGGACGCTGAAGCTGTCACCAGCCGCCTCGAAAACCCAGCGACAAGCCAGTACCTCGAGCAACGTTGGCTGATGGACGATGCCAGGCGCCTCGCAGAGCGGGATGGCATGAACTACAACAACCCGGCCGACATGGCTACGATCCGTGAAGAGCTGACCAACGCGCACCAGATCATGCGCGAGGAACTCGTCGCTTCCGGCGTCTTGCGGACTGTCCCGCACCTTGACGACGACTATCGCTACGAGCCCGAACGCCCGGACACCTACAGCTATGTAGCCGACCGTCAGGCGGTAGACGTCCGCGACATCATCGAACACTACAGAGAGGGCGGTGCGTCGGATCAGTGGATTGCCGAGAACCACGCGCCGATCGCAAACGATGTCTTCGAGCGGCACAACGCCGAGCACCAGCAGTTTCTCCATGAAAACGCTGAAGCCGCGAATCTCATGCGAACAGCTATTGGACGCAACGACGAGGGGCAGATGGTCATTGCCGATCGCGGTGCCGCCGAGCAGATCGAGGCTTACATTCAGGACCGCAACCTCGCATCCGAGGATCGAGCAACGATGCTGAATGCGATCGGGGCAGACTTCACCGAACGGTATCCGACGATGCCGCACCACGTCGCGGACGACATGAGCCGGCACTACGCTGATCTCTATGCGACGATGCAAGACGAGCGGGAGCGCCCGACAGAGTTTGAGGTAGATGCGTCCTTCGACCGTTGGGCCGAGAGGAGCGGCGACAACTACGAACTGGCCGCCGACGCGCATGACCACCAGGAGATCGTTCGTCTTGTTCAGGAGAACACGACAGACGCGCAGTACGAGCGGTTCCGCAATGGCGACTTGAACGCCATCGAGCACATCACGACTGACCCCGTTTTCGCTCGGCAGCTTGTCTCTGAAGTCGCCAACCACGAACGTGCCAACGGCACCGACTTTGACAGGGACTCCGAACAGGCAATCAAGGATCACCAACAGTACCTAAACGAGCACTTCGGTCTGGACCGTGACCGCGAGCATGAAAGGTAAGACGATGCCGAGACAACTTTCAGCCGGGGCTTTCTTCGGCCTCGGCGGCCTGATCATCGCCTACATCTTCGCAACGCTCTGGGTCGATTACCAACTGCCTTGGAGCGTGGGGTATCTGGACTTTCCGAAGACGCTCATCGACCTCCGAGGGTCGAACGACAACCTGTTTACCCAGCTTTGGCTCATCTTCCTGCTTCTGGGCTTGGCTGGGTTCGCTCTGGGAGCTCACTCCGCCGGTGAAAAACTGACCAACGAAGGCACTTCCTCGTGGCAGACACGTCGCCAGATGAAGCGTGGCAAATTCTTGGGGACACCCGGCAAGGGCTTCGTGCTGGCCAAGACGACCAAGCCAGGTCGCAGGGGCGAGTATGTCACCACCCAAGTCAACGGCTATACCAACTGTCTTGTCGTCGCACCGACCGGAGCTGGTAAGGGCGTAGGTTTCGTCTACCCGAACCTTCTCACCTTCGAAGGCTCGACGATCGTCCTCGACGTCAAAGGAGAGAACTACGCGACCACAGCGCGCCGCCGTGCAAAGATGGGGAACAAGGTCTTCAAGTTTGCGCCGGTGCAGTTCGGGGAAAACTCTCACCGCTACAACCCGCTCGAGCGCATCGGCAAGTTGGAGTCGTATTCCCAGATCAGCTACGAGTTGCGCAAGATCGCTACGCTCTTCCTACAGGCCGATGGGGCAGGGGAGTGGCTTAAGGGTGCGATCCAGTTGTTCACAGTCGCCGGTTGCGTTGCCCACGAGCAGAACGACTTCACCTTGGGCGGCATCTACAAGGTCTTGTCATCCGGCAACGGCAACATCCAGAAGCACGTCGCCGACCTCGCACGTACAGCCAAGCACCCGGCACTCGCGCGTGAACTAAGCGCACTGGCCAAGCTCGAAACCAAAACTCTCTCGTCATACATGTCGGTGATGAACAACGCCGGCTTCGACCTTTGGTCCAACCCGCATATCTGCGCTATGACGGCGGCGAGCGACTTCTCTTTTTCCAATCTGCGCCGTGAGAAAACGTCGATCTACTTCGTGGTGAGCGAAGGCGACCTTGAACCTATGGCTGGCCTGGTGCGGCTGTTCTTCAACGAACTTGTTTCAACGATGCAGGCCGCCCAACCGGGCAAGGACGAGCCGCACGAGTTCATGATCATTCTGGACGAGTTCCACCTTCTCGGGAAAATGTCGAAGGTCGCGAATGCGATGACCCTTATCCGCGGCTACGGCGGTCGCATCGCAATCATCACACAGACCATCCCGAAGCTCGACGCGATCTACGACAAGGAAGAGCGACACTCGATCCAAGGTGGCGCGGGCCTGAAGCTCTACATGACGCCATCGGAAGAGATCACAATCGAAGATCTTTCCAACGCGTGTGGCACCACGACGAAGCGAACGATCACGAAATCCCGGCGCAGCGGCCTTGGCGAGAAGACGACGATCACGGAGAAGACGGAAGAGCGCCCATTGCTCACTCCCAACGACGCTCGGCAGTTGCCCGACGACGTGGCGATCATCGTCGCAAAGGGACGCCAACCCTTCTACGTGAAGGCGATAAAGCACTACGATGATCCCACCTTCACGAAAATCTTGGCCCAGGACACGGCCGCAGATTGGAACGAGATCAACGAGCCGCTGGAAAAGGCGCGACGCCTGCGGAACGACCGCCAGATCGAGGCCCTGTTGAATGCGCAAGTTCGGCGCCTGGTCCCAGAGGCCGGCGACCGCCCGGTCGAGAAAGACAAGAACGGGCAGACAATCATTCGGCAGCACGACGATGACAAGTCGATGCCGGCTGTCACGCCCACTCTTCAGCCTGCCACAACGCCAGTGCCGGACACTCGATCGACCGAGGGCCTCGCCAAGTTGAAAAGCACTGTCGAAGCCAGCTTTGTTCTGAATGATGAGGTTCAGGCGTTGCCGGTCGCAAAAGCACCAGAACAACAGGGCAGGGGGGCTTCCGACGTGCCATTCGTCGAACGGAGCCGTCCCAAGAAGGCCAACATGCAGCCGCTACAGCTAGAGTTCGACGTGGGCGAGGAGCCGCCTTCGGACGATGTGGCAGCAGAATAAGAAAGGGGGCCGCGAGGCCCCCTTTTTCTTTGTCAGCGTGGCGGCTTGCGGAACCGCTCGATCCGTTCGGACAAGCGATTGAGTTGAGCCGCCCGATGTTCACCGGCTTGTACCAGGTTCGAACCTAGCTGCGACGGACGGACAAAGTTGGCAGTATCTCTTGCAGCCCCGCCAATGGCCGCCCCGGCGCGTTGCGACGCCGGGGCGCCATACGCTGCATCGTACCCCGCCGCGCCACGGCCAGCGCCGTAGGCACCTTGTCCAGCCCCCGCCGCACCTCTTCCAGCGAGGCTCGCACCAGTACCCGCAGCGCGCGTCATCATTCCACCCACCGCGCCAGTCATTCTACCCAGCTCGATCGAGCCACCCACCATCGACACGATAACGGGTGACAGAATGACCATGATGATTGACAGGATGAGCACCATGACAACGGGTATGATCGTGCCGATATTCATTTCCGCATCAGCTTCTAGCCCGGCAATCGTGTTGTTTCCCATCGCAAGGATCGTTGCGAACACACCGCTCAAGACGAGAGGAAACAGGAGCATCAAGATCACGGCCGACAGCCATGACGAGAAGAATGACTTTGTGACGTTCGTCATCGAGGCGACAATTGCGAGCGGCGCGAGGCCAACCAGAACCGCCAGAACGATCCGCGAGATGATCAGCGCCAAGGTCGCGAAAGCACCGAGGGCGCCGATCAGCACCACCATGATGCCGTTCATCACCGATCCGAGAATGTTGAGCCGCCCAGCTTGAACGTTCGCAAACTGCCCTGCCTTGGACGACAGGTTGTCCAACTCCCGCGCAAAGCTGGTTGTGTCGTTTGCGCCGAGACTTGCCGATAGTAGCTGGTTGCCCAAAGCTTCGAACATCTCGTTGAAGGCTTGGAACACGTCATCGAACTGGGTCCAGCTACCCATGAAGATTGCGATCAGGGTGAACCGCACGATGAGCCAGAGTGAGTCACTGACAAGCATCGGCCGTGTCTGAGTCCCCATGTTGATGAGAACAAGGATGATCAACAAGGCCGACAGAATTTGAGCGGTTTCAGCGAGCGATGCAGCCAGAGCCAGGTACTCAGACTCGCCAACGCCCTCGATGAACGCAAGCGTCGAGACGTAGGTGCTTTCGATGAAACCCATCGTGCTACTCCGGACTACTGCAAAGGCGACCGATCGCTACCGACATATTGGAGTGTTCGCGGGACAGGCCAGAGAGGGTCTCGTAATACAAATCAGCGGTCGAGGACGACCATTTGGCACGCGGCTGCGTCCCGATGCTCTTCCACATGGCCTCAATCTCCGGCCGAACGGCGGTCCAGTCAGGATACAGGGTATCGCAGGTGCATGTGTCGTCCTCAGCAAGCATTCGTCTGGTGCGCAGGGCCTTCCACGCCATCGCCAGCTCAACCCGCCATTCATACCCTTTTGGCTGCACCATCACCCAGCCTGGACGGCTAGGTGATTGCGTGCAGCTCGTTCTCCGCTTCAACGACGGGTCAACATATTCGTCCTCTTGGACAGCCGCGGGCGTCAGGTCCGGCAGCGTGACGCCCACCTGCTCTCCGTCAGCTCGTACGCCAGATGCAGCCGTTATGCCAAAGCAGACCGTCGCAACCAAAGATACTTTAGCCAGGTTCATGGGCCGTGTCCTTCCGAGCATCGTAGGTTCGCGGTAGGAACACTTCCAGGACGCCGCGCTTTCCATCTCTCTTGCCTACATGAACGATCACGTCGATGGACCGAACCACATATGCGATCATGTCCTGATAGGTCATTTTTGCGTCCGCCTCCAACGCCGTCTGCGCCATGCGCTCTATCGCCAGTTCGGCAGTTTCTGCGTGCACCGTCGTCATAGACCCACCGTGGCCGGTGTTGATGGCTTTCAAGAAGGTATAGGCGTCCGAGCCGGTGACTTCCGAGAGGATGATCCGGTCTGGCCGCATCCGCAACGACGCCTGTAGCAGCCTGTCCGGACTGCGCTCAGGGGCGTTCCGATCGGAGACCATCATCACTTTGTTCGGCTGGTTCGGAACGAGATCCGGCACGTCCTCAATGGTCAGGATACGCTCCGTATCCGCCACCTGCGCGATCAGCCACCGTGCTACCGTTGTCTTGCCGGAGCTGGTGCCGCCACTGACTACGATGTTCAGCTTCTCTGAAACGCACAGCTTCAAGGCTTCCGTGAGATTGTTCTCGGCCAGCGCCCAAACTTGATCCGTCATCTCGCGGCGAAGGGCGCTTGTGCTCTCAGGACCCTTCCCCAGATAGGCAGGTTCGAACAGCTCCGTGTCGGCCTTGAAGAACCGCATGGACAAGGCGTCTCCGCCCCGCACGACCGGACTTTGCACCATTTGAGCCCGAATTAGCCACTGACGGTAGTTGATCGAGACGCTTCCGACCGGGTTCTTTTCCGAGAGCCGAATGTTCCCTTCGGCCGCGATCTGCATTCCGGCATCATGCACTTCATCCGGCGTCAGGCGGATGGAAGATGCCTGCATGTCGGCATCGCCCCGGTTTTCCACCCAGACCCACCCGTCAGGGTTTACGCTGATCTCCACTAGCTTGTCGTTCAGCAAGGGCCGCAGTTTGGCGAACGCCTTGTCGACGTAAGTATCTTCCATCAAAGAATTTCCACATCTCGGTCCAAGACGATGGAGACCGATGTGCCTTGCCGGACATAGATCGTCTCTGGGATCGTCAGATACTCACCAATGGCGCTATCGGACGCGCGGGCCAGATCGTCACCCACGGTCTCGAGTGTCTCGCCGGTCACTTGATCATCGGTCTTACCGGCTATGAGCGCGGGACCAGCGCCGATGATCGAGATGGCGGCAGCACCCCCGAACTTTGTGCCGAACCGGGAGTCGACCGCACCGCCAGTCCCGCTTCTTCCCAGCCGGTCGGAGCCGTAGGACGCGATCGACACCGACCGATTGCTCGGCGTCAGAATCCGGGTCCAGACAATCAGGATGCGCTTTTGACCAAGCGCAATGCCGTCACTGTATTCTCCAAACACCTTCGACCCGGCCGGGATCAGGACCGCCGAACCGTCGATGCTGTGAACGTCCTCTGAGACTACGGCGCGGATGGCCCCAGGCAGAGTACTATCCACGGCCGTTTCTAACGAAGCCTGAATGATCGAACCTTGCGGGATGGTAGCTTGCGGATTTGCGATTTGCGACGCGCGGGAAACCGCCACGGGTTCCACGACCCTCTTCACGAACGCTTCCGCTTCACTCAATTCACGACCTTCCGCGGCACCCGCTTCTGTAGCCCCGCTGCTACCAAAAGCGATCATATCGGACGTCGCCCGTTTCTGTTCTTGAGCCAACCGTTCGTCGCGAAGGGCTTCAAGGCGCTCGCGATCGCGTTGAGCCAGTTCTGCTTGCGCCCGTTCCAGCTCCAGCCGCTCTTGCTCTAGGGGATCCACCGCACGAGCCTCACGAAGCTGCTGTGCATATTCGGCCTCACGCCGCGCCGCCTCTTGCTGTGCATCCGCGCGAACCCTCGCAAGTTCTGTCTCCGCCTGCTGCCGCGCTGTACTGCTGCTGCGCTCAAGTGCTGCGACTTGATCCTGCAACTGTTGAAGAGCTTCTCGCGAGCGGTCCTGGTCATTCTGAGCCGCGCTACGCAGAGCCGCAATATCACGGGAAAACCCATCACGTTCACGCTCTAGTTCTTCGCGCAGCTCACGCTCGGCTGCTGTTTCGTCTTCGCGCTCTTGAGCCAGTGCTTGGGCCGCCACCAGTTGCTCTTCCAGCTCCTCCAGGCGAGCCAATGTCGCGCTGTCTGTCCGCGTTGTGACAACAGGCCGCTCGATGATCACTGGTTCTGGTGCGGACGGCTGTTCAAGACTAGCCGCGGCCGACCTGTCCGCAGGGAACTCTTGCGCGGCGGACGAGGGTATGGAAGTGGCGGGCTCGTCGGGTTGAGCCAAGTCACTGAGGAAGATGTACCCGCCCAGTCCACCCACCACGACAGCCGATGCGATCCCGGCGATTTTCCCGCCAGAGCTGCGCTTGCCGCTGGCCGCAGCAGTGTTTTCGATCTCGGCCATTCTGGCCCGCAGGTCGCTCGTACCCTCACTCATGAGAACAACTCCGCCACACAGATTTCCTGTTCACCCAGTCGCAATGCCCACTGCCGCGACGTACCGCTCACGCGCACAACACGATCTTGGACCACCTGAGAATTGACGCTCCGCTCCATCCCATTTGTGACCTTGAAGATCGCAGGGACGGGGGCGTTTGGACGAAACTGGAAGTAGGTAAACGAACCATCGTCCCAGATTGCGACAGGGGTAATTTCACTGCTCGCACTGACGCCATAGTTGGCATTCTGCGCCGTCCGGCGAGGTTGGTTGCCCGCCGACTGGCTTGCCCGCTTGGGATAGTCGAACCTGACCACATAAAAGGCGTTCGATGCCTCTTGCAGAGAGAAATAGTAGGACCGCCGGTCAGTATAGACCGTGACGTTCGTATTCACCCCACGCGCGGTTGGCTTTATTGCGAAGACGCGATCACCGGGAACACTCTGGAATTTGAACGCCTCGGTGTCACCAGCAACAATCGAGACGATGCGCTCACCTTCCTCGAATTCTACGGTTGTTGCACGGGTAAGCGATGTGTTGATCAGATACACTTGGCCATCGACATGCCGAGTGACGCGCACCCGACTGTCATGTGCGCCGCGCCCAGGCACCGCCTCGGCAAGCGCTGGCCCGGCCAGGAACGACACAAGGCAAGCACACAGGATTTGTTTGCGCATCATTCCGGCCGATCTCCATAAAGTTCGTACTGCGTCACAGTGAAGCCGAGGGGATTGCGCCACACTGCTTCAAGCGTCGGTTGCTCGTTCGGATCGAAGTCATAGCCAACGATCGCAGTGAAATTGCCGGTAGTGGACCCATCTGGGTTGGTCAGCAGCTTGCGCATCCTGACCTGAACCCGACCCTCATCAAGCAGCGTGATGCCGGTTACGACGACATCAATCTGTGTCCGATCCCCGTACCTGTCGGGCAGGTACTCATCGCTTCCCGAATCCCAAAGGCTCACAAGACCTTCCCGAGCCGTGCCTTCCGTTCTTGCCAGTGCCCGGTTTATCCGAATGTCGTTGTCGATCTGGTTGTAGGTCTCACGGTCTTGAACGTACTGGTAGACGAGAGATTGTACGACAGCAGTGCGCTCATTCAGCGTAACACCAACCACGTTCGCATTCGGAACAGCCATACCTGTCGTCGGATCGAACGGCACCACAACCGGCGCCGGTGGCTTGTGCCAAATCATCACTGCGCCTGCCACTCCCATTGCGAAAATGGCCGTCACAGACATTCCTGCCGTGGCGAGTTTCCAGTATTTCTCGCGCCGTTGGGCACCATAGATGACTTCGGCGTCAAAAATCGTCTTAGCATTATCGGCCATTAGTCAAACTCGGGTTGGGTGAAGTCGGTGAATTTCTCGATGTCCGCCAGGGTGGCGGCATCAAGCACGCCGGCCATACCGACGTTCATCGTCTGGACACTTTCGAGCTGCCACATCGCTGCCATTGCGATCGCCAGTTCCGCCGTGACGCGAGTATTGTGATCCACTGATTTCTTCAGCGAATCCATGTTCCCAATGTCCGTTACCAGCAGCTTGACGCGCTCCACCGATTGGGCTGCCTCATCGTATGCCACTTCCGCCGCAGCCGATGTTGCCGCACCTGACGTGGTAGCCGTCGCATTCCGTTCAGCTTCCACGTTGCCAGAGTTGGCTAGAGCCTCGATCTGTGACTGAGACGTGCCTGCACCTTCCAAGGCCGCTGTAACACGCTCTTTGAAGGCGTCAGCTCCTGCTCCTTGCAGACCGCTCCAGTCGCCGCGAGACCCTTTAAGGATCGTTCCGACGATGTTGACGTCAAACTCACCCTCCAACAGACCGTCGAGATCGTCCCCCATCACCATGCCGAGCAGTTCTGCGGGATCTTCCAAAAGACCTTGGATTTCCGTCAACTTGTCCATCTGTTCTTGCAGCAGACGCGCCTGTTCGAGCAGTTGGTTCAACTGGTCGTTTTGCAGCCCTGCATCAGTCAACATTTGCTCGAATTCTTTGAGTTGCTGTAGGAAGGACTGCGTATCCACGACAGGTACGCCTTGCGCGGCGCCCATGACCGGGGAGACAGCGATGCTTATAGAGGTCGCTGCGACTTTAAGCCAATTCATCACATTCATGGCGGACTCCGATCAAAGGTCAGGCGTGGAAAAATCTACGTAGGACATGGCAACCCGTTGTTGCGCGAGCCTAGCGGCATTCTGGGCGTACTCGGCTTGCGTCCGTGCCGCCTTTGTCCGGATCCGCGCGTTGAGGATCAGAATCAACTCGGCGCGCATCATCGTATTCAGGTCATAAGCCGCTTTGGGATCAGCCGTTGACCCGATCTGGGCTACCAGGTTGCGAACACGGATAAGGGCCTGTTGAGCATTGCTCAGTTCATGCTCGGCATAATGCAGGGACCCCGCCGACAAGAGGCTTGCACTCGAAGCGGCATAGAGGGCCGGATCAATAGTGCCTTGCGCCTCGACACCGCCGACCGTCAACAGGTAGCTATTATACTTTGCCGGAATGACCTGCACATAGTGCTGGGTTTCCTTGTACGGTGGAACACCATCGTACTCCAGAACTGCCCCCGGTCCCGCATTATAGGCGGCCAGCGCAAACACTATGTTTCCGTCGAAGCGCTGGAGCTGGGCTGCCAAATACCGCGCTCCTCCCACCACCTGAACGTAGGGATCGGTGTAATACTCAGGGTAGATACCCAGGTCCCTCGCGGTGCCGGGAATGATCTGAGTGAGCCCGAAGGCCGCAGCCGGCGATCGCGCGCCTACCTTGAACCGGCTTTCCTGCCAGATCAGCGCCTGCATCAAACAACGCCATTGCAGCGGCGACAAGCCGGCGGCGCTCACGCCCGGCAACCCATAGGTATCCTGCGACCCCCGAATGATCAGCTCTTCGATGTTCTCACGAGCGTCCCCGAACACGAAGCGTCCGCCCGGATTGGCAAGCGGCCCATAAACCTCCTGCACACCCTCCATGTTGGTGTCACCGCCCAGGAACGCGCCTTGAAACGTGGAGACCGAGCTAAAAGCAGCGATCATGTTATCGAGGGCCTCGATCTGCTGCTTTTCAAACTCTCGGATTTCCGCCCGGTTCGTTGCCTTCTCGACCTGCGTGTCTTCATCCCGTTCAAGTTGGGCGAACGCGCGCAGGCGTTCCGCGAAGCTTTTACCGTCCGACACCGGCACACCTTGCGCCATCGCGCCGCTCGCCAGCAGCGCAAACATCGCAGATGAAGCGATCAGGCAACGGAGCTTATGACCGCGAAGATCACGCACCACACAGTTCCGGCTCTTTGCCTTCATCTTCGGCCCAAACGACAGACATACGTGACCCAGACAGGTCGGTCGTCCCCGAGGCCATGAACGAGTACACGGCGGCATTTCCCGGCAAAGGCGTGAAATCGCATGAACCCGAGGCCGTGCCATCGGCGCGGAAGCACTTGCACCGAGCCTCTTTCATCGAGGTCGTTGCGCAGCCCGAAATGGCCATTAATCCCATGATCAGCACAGCTTTCTTAATCATTTTGCGTTTCTCCAAAAGTCAGGTTGATCGCGGAACTTCGGGCCGACGGCGGAGAGACCGGCATCGCCGCCTCCGAGGATCTGTAGGTAGCTGCCGAGCGAAGAGAGATCGCCGTTAAGGACGACTGAGTTATCGTCATCGCGCAGGAGGAAATTCCGCCCTGTTGATCGGGACGTCACGATGTCCAGCTCAGCGGCGTTCAACCGGAGCGCCGTGTAATCGTCATGCGCCGATTTGTTGTCGGGAAAGAGGATTTGGGTGGGGAAAAAGCTGAACACCCTCTCACCGACCTTGGAACGCGTTAGCTGCGATGCGTTCTGGGAAAGCATGACAACAACCGCGTTCTGCTTCCTAAGCGTAGCCAGCCAGCCCTCAATCACAGTTGCGAAGTATGGGTTGTCGATGGCTTTCCATGCTTCATCAATAAGAACAATCGTGCGCTTCCTGTCCTGCATCTGCCGTTCAATGCGGCGGAATATGTAAGAAAGCACCGCAGTTCGTTCGCGATCCGACTGCGCGTCGAGGATTTGGGTAAGGTCGAACCCAACTACATCACCGTCCAGCGAGAAGGTGTCTTCTAAGGTATCTCCAAAGACCCACCCAAAGCGGCCGCCTTTTGCCCATTCCGTGACACGCGCCTGAACATGGCCGTCGTCATCCGTCGATGCGAACTGCTTGGCGAAGGTTTCCCATTTGCGCAGACCGGGCGTCGCATCTGCGTTTCGCTTGACGTTTTCCATGATCGCGCGGGTTTGCAGAGAAGATAGTTCTTCATTCGGAGACAAGATGTTTGACAACCAGTCGGTCAGCCAGGAAACGCCTTCGCTGTCTGTCTCAACCCACAATGGATTAAGCCCGGTTGGCATCCCGCTTTCGATCACGGAGTAGCGTCCGCGCATGGCGCGCGTCACCATCTCCAAGCCCCGGCGATAGTCGAATACGAAGACGCGCGTGTCAGTACGGCGGGCCTGAGCCATCAGAAAGGATGCGAGGACGGTTTTACCTGACCCGGTGTCTCCCAAGATCAGGGTGTGACCCGCCGGCGGCTCGCCTTCAGCCGAGCCTCGCCGGTGAAAGCTGAACCGATACGATGATCCTCCAGCGGTGGGAAAGACGGCGATCGGCGTCTCCCAGGGTACATCCTTACCGGACTTGCCGAGTGGGGTCCGGTGCAATGAAGCGTAATCTGCGAAATGAACGTTCGTGATGACGTTCATCCTCGAACGAGTTGCCAGATTGCCGGGAAACTGAGCGAAATAATGCGCCTTCTTCACGAAGTTGTCTTTCACGAGACGAGCCCCACAATTGGTCGCAACTCCTTCCAGCTCTGATACAAGCTCCCGAACCTTCACCTCGTCCTTATCGAGCAGGGCAATGCTCAGTTGGTGGCTTCCCAGAGAAACGTCCTGGACCAACACACGCTCATGGAGAGCGGCAAGCTGTTCACCAGCCTGCGCCCGAACGTCTGCCGTGGAGTTCATGATCCGACGCTTGCGCTGAATCATATCCGCGGCCGCGTTGTTGCTGATTGGTGTAAAGCTCTGGCTGATGACATAATCGCAGGGCATGGCGAAGTCGTCGAAGATCGTAACCCAGGACTGAGGCGGGTACGTCTTAAGCACCCGAATTTGCCCATAGCGTTCACCTAACGGACCATCTTCAAGCCGGAACCCCTCGGCCGAGAAGGTCACGCGATCCGACAAAATATCATCGGCAATGACGTTCAAAGCGCCACTTGGATAGATGGGGCGTTCGTCGCCAGTTTGGACCGAGCCGAGAAAGCCCAGAAGATCGCCCGAGGATGCTGTCAGGATCCGCGTCGCCTTTGTGCCGATGGCAGACCGCATAAAACGGCACAGTTCCTCCAGCATCTCGATGTCGCGGGCGTCGCTAGCACCGTCAATCAAGTTGCTTGCGCGCTGGAACAAACCAGCGGTCTTCTTCAATCGTCCGGTCCGGATGATTGAGATCGTGAGAATACTGTCCCGAAGGTCTCGATCCCTTAGACCCTTATTCCAACGCTCGTCGATCGCGGTGGAGAAATCGTTGCCCTTCAATGGCTCGAGTTCTTCCGTCAGATCGACTTTGCGACTGACTTTGTGGGTATAGACAGTGAAGTTTGGCCCCATCTGCGCCACAACGCCCGCGAATGCCTTCTTCATGCTGTCGAGTTCGTTATCCGAAGTCGTGGCGGCGTTTAGTCCCTCAACGCGAATACAAGTCATGAATGAGTTGTCGCGGAGTCGAACAGTCTTGTCGTCCACAAGCGTCACATACGGAACATGCATGAAGCCGTTCCGAAGAATATCTCGTTGCGAAACAATGCTGGCGGCAACAGCCGACACATTAAGCGCCATAGCTGTCACCCCCGAACATTTTTCGCGTGCGCGTGCCGGGAACGGCACGCGATCCGGTTAGAAAGACGTCGATGATTTTCTCATCTTTCTCAGCGGCCCAGCGGCAGAGCCCGTAGACCAGGATGCACCAGACCGCAGTATAGACACTCACTGACCAGATCAGCGGTAGAACGGTCCCCCCCATGAAGGGCAACGCAAAACCATACGGCAGGCCGAACAACTTAGACGACTGCGTTAGTGCGATGTAGAAGGGGGTCCGTTCTTGCATTTTATACCGCCCAGATCGACTGAACGACGGTCGGGATTACGCCGATCACGACGATAATGAGAAGCAGCGTGAATACACGCGCCCAATCCATGAAGTTGAACGCACCGCCGAGCAGGACAAATACCGCCACGATGGTCATGACGGTGCGCCCTGTTACACCAGTCAGAGCATCGAGGATGCTCGTTAGAAGGCTATCGACCGCACTTAGGTCGATATCCTGAGCCAGTGCAGGGTGCGCCCAAAGGAAGGCTGTAAACACCCCGAACATAATAAACTGTTTCTTCATGTGTCGCTCCTAGTTTGACGTAATCTGGTTGAAAACGGACATGACTTTCCGGACGTGTCCCTGCGTCTCCCGGTATGGCGGAATACCGTCATATCGGGCGACTGCTTCTGGGCCCGCGTTGTATGCGGCGAGCGCCAACTCTCCCGAACCGAAGCGTTTCAGCATCGCGAGAAGATACCGCGCAGAACCATCAAGATTCTCGTGCATGTCATGCGGGTTTACCCCAAGCTGACGTGCTGTTTCAGGCATCAACTGCCCGAGGCCGATTGCGCCAACGTGAGATCGCGCGTTCGGATTGAAAGCGCTTTCTATCTGGATATTGGAGCGGAATAGCGACACCCACTCGGTTGCCGACAATCCAGCAGCCGCAACCGCGCGATCACTCGCATAGCGGAAGCCAGCGTGGTGGATAGCGTCAAGAATTTCGGCGCGGGGTACTATGACCCGGTGAGGGCGAACGGGAGAGCCACTTGTGGAAACCGTCACCTTCGGCTGGACCGGATCAGAGCCAAAAGCTACGAGACTATGACCATGTTCATAATCTACGAAGCCGCTTTCGCCGACCACGAGAACGTCCGCACTAGCGGAGCCAGCAGAAATGGTAATAGCTAGTAGAAGTCCGGTGGCGCTAGTCGTTACTGTCCTGCTTCGCTGACCTAGACGGCAGCGAGAAGACGGTTCTTCCCCCTGGGACGAACGGAATGTCCATATTCTCAAACCCCAATTTGTGGAAGAATGAGCAAAGACCGTTAATGGTTTTGAACGCTCGGAATTTGATCTGCTCGGTCTGAGCGACTCCTCTCCGGACGTTGACCGAAAGGACTTTTCCAAAAGTACGGTCGCTACTGACCACGCGAATGATCCATTCGCCGTACCAGACTGAGCCCTTGATGTAGGTCTCCTCCAGACAGACGATCTCGGCTTGGAAGCCGCTGGCAACCAACATCCGGAATTCTGCTTCCGTAACCACATTCGGCGCTTCTTTTTCTAAGTCCTCATCCACGCCTGTGGTCCTTCTTGACGAAGGTCAGGCCACCCGTCAGGGTTGCCATGACCGTACAATACTATAGTGACGTACCACAACCTATATTGTTGAGCATCGCGGCACTTTTTTGTCTCGGAACATCCTTAGGGGTCAGAACTCGTGATTCAAAGAGACTACAGGAGCAGAACATGCGTCGTGTCCTGACTACATCGGCTGTCTTTGTGCTGTTCGTGATTGAGGCAACACCGCATGCCTTCGCGCAGGGCTGCTTCCCGCCAGTTCGGCCGATCGTTCCCACCAATGCGAACGACGCACGGGAATTCTCCCACATTATCAAGGACGACTTCGAAGCGTACTTGTCGGAGGTCCCCAGGTACTTCGCGTGCCTAGACGCCGAGCGCGCCCGTGCATTTGCCGAGGCACAACAGGTCGCGATAGACTACGGTGCGTTCTTAGACATTGTCGGCCGCTAGGCAGAACACCCGACCGGCTCCGCCCGGCCACGTCAGTTACTCACGGCGTCCTGCTATCAAAGAGGTCGAGGATCTGAGCAGTTGCCGCCTCACGAATTTTTGGCACCTCGTATAGCAGGTCATGATGACCTTCGGGGACCAAGACGTAGTTGCCGTTCGGCCAATGCCTCATGCGGTTACGGATCGCTTCCTTATCCACATCTCCGTCAGCCTCTCCGCACATAGCTAGACACGGGGTCGCGGGGGAAGGCATCGAAGAGAGCGCGCGACACTCTTTCAAAGCCTCGTTAAGCCACCCGAAGCTGACTCCACCGATAGATAGCTCGGGATGAGCCTTCACCTGTGACTGCCAGTAGGCATATTCATCGGCATTCCCCGTCATAGTGTTCTCTTCGAAGGGGGTTTTTAAGAAATAACTCTGTCCATCTTGTCCAGGCACAAACCGTTCTCCGAACCCACTAAGCCGTGCCGACTTGGACAACAGGCTCGCGATGGGACGAACAACTGCCGGCAAGGTGATACCCCACATCGGTGCAACGAACGCAGTAGCACTCATTTCAATTCCACGGATCAGACCGCGTAGAGCAATAGCGGCTCCCATAGAGTTCCCGATCAGCATCCAGGGCCGCGGCAGATCAAGATCACAGGCCGCCTGCATCATCGCATCGAGATCGTGCTGGTAGTCGGTAAACCGCCCAACGTGGCATACTTTCCGATCCTCAGTCAGTCGATCCGATAAGCCGTGACCACGCCAGTCAATCACAAACGTGCCGAGACCTGCCACGCGCAGTCGCTTAGCCAGGTGCCCATAGCGCTCGATGTAGCCAGATCGTCCAGGCGCTACAAACACAGTCCCTTTTCCTTGAGGAGCCGAGCTGGGGATTGGCCAGTGAGCAAGCCGAAGCCTCACGCCATCGTCAGCACGAACCCAGAAGGCGCGACCGCCTTCTGGACCTTCTGCGATCTCTGTAAAGAACGGTGCTTCTTCCATACTATTCACTTCCAAGACGAATGCGTGGCCTCGTCAGCCACCAGACCGAGAAGGCCAGACAGCAAATAAGTGCCAGTGAGAAGCCCTGAACCTGTCCTATGGACAGAAGGCTGGCGGCGAGAACAGCTTGACAGCAAAGGAACGTCTTCCAAGAGACATACCCAAGCTGGGAATGTGGTGGTGTTTCGTCATCTTGATCAGACTGACTTAGCGACACTTGACCCCGGCCGACCCGTGTAGCGCATACGAAGAGTGCGAAATTGGCAACCGCTATCATCAGAAATGTCGTGAAGTGTGAGACAGAAGTATTGGGAAGGCTCCCATTCAATTCGTCCGACAGCCATAGAGCGGCAGCGAAGTCACGGAACAGCCACAAGACGATATTAGGCGCATCCGAAGACAAATAAGCAGCCTGTAGCTTGATCGTAATAGCGGCCCACCCGATCAAGAGCGCAGCATCAAACGCAGCAAGCGCAATCCATGAACCCTCCTGAATCGCGACTTTCCGGTCGATTTGAACGCCCTTAGTGTTTCTTGCTAACATTTCATAATCCCCAGACAGCACAAACAGAAACATAATACCCGTCAGAAATATGAAAACGTATAGAGCCGAATACAAATAACCGAACATAGACGTGAGCGCTGATGCAACTGGCCCAATAAAGTCTGGTCGAACGAGCGTCAGCAGGTTCCTATCAATTTGATAAACCCCGGCTTCACCATCCGCGTAAAGTCGAAGGCATATCCCGGCCCATTGAGCAAAGAAAACACCTCCTACACACAGCACGAGGATCACCCAGAATGGGAAAGAAGTTCCGTCCAAACGTGCATCCCACGCCAAGGTATCTTTCGCGGTGCAGTTCTCGGACGACGCATTTTCCATAAGCCGACAGCGCCCGTAGTATCGCCAGTGCGCCAGTATATCGCTTAACCGCATGACGAACAGCGGTAGGATTAGTGCAGGCAGAATCGTCCAGGTCGGGGTCCATATGAACCCGACCTCCTTTGAAAGAACGGGTGTAACACTGTAGCTCACGGATAGTAAGCTCAGGATTCCGTTCAACAGCCCATTCACAGCGTAGGCAGCCCAGATCAGAATTGATAGCCTGAGTGCGTCATCGCCACTAAACAGAGACTCCCACGACCTTGCCAGACTAGGTTTTCTGTTCAACTCCACATCCGACCAATTCTCGTCGGGAACGAGAACCCGGTCTTCGGACGGGCTATCATTCGTTCCATTCCGCTGTTCAGCTCTTGTGCGTTCCCGCGCCCGCATCAACGCCATCTGCCAAGATCGCGTCCGGCTGGGATCACCACCTCCGAAAACTGACGCAAGTCGGCTTAGATTGGGAACACTTACGCCACCTCGACCATGAGGCGCGAGCCATCGCTGAACAGTGCGTAAGTCGATCACGCTACCACGCGGTTCATTCTGCTTGATCGCGGTCGTGAGCGCTTCAGCCGTCCAGGGCTGCACCGGTTCACCGTCCTTCGGCATTTTCCGTCCAACACCAGAAGCGATCGCTACCTGAAGTAGAGACCTGAAGTCATGATCGGTGGCGGGAGGCTCAATGTAGTATCTTCCGTTTGCCATCAACCAGTTCCAATAACAGTCAGAGGTGTACCTCTGTGTCGAGGTGAGGTTGTTTTATAACATAACACTGTATGAACCCTCACCCCCCTGTCGGTTAATTTTCTCTTAACATTTTGCATTGTTTTTATCGTGCTTTTTCAGTGGCTTATCGTTGACATTGTCGTTTCGTGTCGTTGGGCGTTTCGTTCCGTGTCGTTCGTGTCGCCGTGTCACTAGCCATCGTCGAATCCGTATGTCTATTCCCGTTCCATTGATTGTGCACCTGCTACGGAAACCGACGGGCTGGAAGCAGACCGATGAGTTACGTGGCATCAAGTCGATCAATGGAACTTATCATCTTTAGAAGCAGGCAGACCTGTCACTGTTTTGCGACTTCCAGGGCACCGTATGATGACAACGACAAATAACACCCCTCAGCTTTCCGATAGGAAACGCGAGAACCGGCCTAGCAAAAAAAGACACGCACGCGCGATCAAACGCATCTTAGACAGTAAGAGCCGTGAAATCGTCGGATGGCTCTATGAGTGGAACACGGGTCAGATCGCGGTCATGTGGAAGGACGAACCGTGCGAAGACGTGATCTACGTGTGAAGCATACTGGTATCGAACGAATCCACGATGTCTATCTACTCGCTCAGTATGCGTGCGACAGTCTTTCGGTCGATACCTATCTCCGATGCTATTGATCTTTGGCTGCGTCCAGCCATTGCAAGTTCACGAACCTTGCGACGATGTTTTCGCACTACTGGCGCATCGCCTTTTTTCCTACCTAGCACCTTCCCGTTTTGCTTCGCGCGCGCCAAACCAGATCGAACACGCTCTTTAAGCAAATCAGCCTCGAATTGCGATATTCCCGCCAAGAGCGTTGCGACCATACGTCCGTTTGCCGTCTTGAAATCAACATCGAAGCCATTCAGTGCTCTAAGCGACACCCCGCGACCTTCAAGTTCATCCAGGGTTGAAAGCAGGTCCGGTGTCGAACGGCCCCATCTCGAAATCTCTGTCACTAGAATGGCATCTATATCTCGGCGCTGCGCTAGCGCGAGGATCTTCCGCCGCTCGGGTCGAGCATCATTCCGGCCACTTGCAGTTTCTTGGAAAACGCCCACCACCTCGAACCCCATCCGATCCGCAAAGTCGCTCAAGTCAGACACCTGGCGGCTCGTGTCTTGTCCGGCCGTTGAGACGCGCGCGTAGATGGCAACTTTTGGCCCCTTTGAACCCTGTCGTTCCGGAGCCTTCCCCGTGCTTGATTTTTCAGTCACTTACGTCCCTCTGAGTTTGGCCCCACTAGACATATGTCCAGACGGGCCATCGGGCCAGTTCGGTGGGTTCGAGACCAGTCAACTCCTGATTGTCAAACCTCTTCACCTAGCGTACAAGACTATAGTATTGCGCAAAAGCGAGGGGACCAGGATGCTCAATTTCGTCAGATCGAGTGCGACCGCAGCGGCTCTGGCTTTCGCCAGCTCACCCTTCGGCGCAGCCCCTGCTGCCGCTTACCCAATCGACTGCGCGATCCTGATCTGCTTATCGGGCGGGTTTCCTCCGTCCGTGCCATGCGAGCGCGCTCGTGCCGAGTTCATCCGCCGCATCACGCCTTGGCCCATCGAACCCCCGCTGCAAATCTGGCGCTGTCCGATGGGCATCTCCTACGAAGCCGATCCTTCGCAGACCAACGTGCAACGGTTTTTTGACATAGCGATGGGACGCGACGTACCAGGGCAATCGTACCCGCAAGAACATCCAGCGGCCGTCGATGCAGTCCCGCAACCAGCCGTCATGCGCTTGAGCGGCGATTCCGCCGCACGGCTGCCCGAGTCGCTGATGCTACAGCTCGTGCAAGACTACAGTGACGACAACGGCTCGGCGGACATCGACATCAGCGGTGACGCCTTCAGTTTCGTTCGCTCTATCCGGGTCTACCACGTTCAAGCCAGTCAGCGTGAAGTAGGTGACACTGATCCGCGGTGCTACCGATTCAGCGACGTGCGGCTCGGTACGTACGGCGTCCAAGGGGACTTCGGGTGGACGCGTTCCAGCGTAAGTGCTCTGCCCGCCGCTCACGTCGGATTAGAGCGATACGGCCAGAACTGCCCTTCCACATCCAGCCGCTCCGTCTTCATGGAGTGGCGCGACTATGCGGGCCAGTACGGTTACGAGCAGGTGAACTACTAAGCGTAGCGCGCGGCGAACCGTCAAACACAATAATCGCGGCACCGAACAACCCGAGCTAAGGGTGTTAACGACCGCGCAAAGGAATCAAGAAACAGAGCAGACGCAAACTCCAAAAAGCAAAACCCCCGCGAGGCGGAAACCTGCGGGGGGCGGTTAGAACCGGGACGCCAATCCCAGAACGACCAACACTTGCAGGTCTTATTCTAGCCCCTCCCAACATGGCGAGCAATCAAAAAAACGCACCTGTGCGAACCCCAGAACTTTGCTCGCTCACCGCCTCGCTTCATCAAGCGTGGACAAAACCAGTGACGAGACGACAACCTAAACTTCCGACCCCATCGACCGCGCAGTTTCACGACTACATCACCAGGTACGCGAAGCCCCTGCTGTACCGGCAGCACTCGCGCCCACTCGCGAACCAGCTCATGTTGGTCCTCTACTACCTCGAACATCAGAGGTATGATTTTTCCAAAGACCGCGCCTATCAGACGCGGCCTATCTGCATCCATGAGCTGGCAGAACACTTCGAAGTCACGGACCGGAGCGTCCAGCGGTGGCTCGCGATGCTGGAAGCACTCGTGATCATCCGACGCGAGTATCGCAAGGATCCGGACAGCCGGTTCAGGAATAAGTTCAGCCGGATTGCCCTCGGCGGGTTCAAAGCGTGGTTCGCCAGGACACTCGAAGCCGCCAAGCAGGCTATGAGCGACACAGCGCGTCACCCTCCTAAGAAAGCTATCTTCAATAGCAGTTTTAGCACAGAAATAGACGCAGAAGATAAGGAGACACCACCACCCTTCCCAGCGTCAGGCGCCATCAGATACAGCCCGTACTGGTACGAGATCGCTGTGAAGTACCTGCCAGGCGGATCGAAGAGACCGTGCACGACGTTGGTTGCAGATAGGTTTAGGGCCAACTTGAGGCAGTATAGCGTCCCGTTAAACCATAAATCTCTGCCTGCGAGGTGGATAAAGTTCTGCCAGAACGCGAAGCCCGCGTTCTAGCATCAAGGCGGGAGTTGGACCCCGCACCATGACAGCTAGAGGCAATGAGACATGTCTATCTACAGTGACCATCGGGCCCACTATGAGAAGGCGTCTCGGCACGCCGCCCTGTACGATAAGCGTCGCGAGACTGGTAAGGCCGGTGGCCACGGCCTTGCGCTCCTAGGCGGCGCGGCTGTCTTTGTCGCGCTTTATGTGCTGGTCCAAGTCCTGAGCGAGGTAAGCTCGTGGATCGCTTCGCTATGGCCCTTCTGATCCCAAGACATCGACACCTAACCGCACTCGGACCCTATGATTTCCATTCTTTTGTTCGTCGGCGCAGGCAGTGGAGGCTTGTCGGCCGAGTTTGCGACTGAGACCGCTTGGCAGTCCGCCCTTGAGCAGATGACCGAGGAAGCCCGGCCGAACCCGTCGTTCGGTAAGTGGTTCGCCCTGAACAACTACCAACCGCCTGAATTTGCTGTCTGATCCCGTGAAATCGGTGGCGAGGAATTGCAAGGTTTCGTAAGCTGTGTTTTGAAACCTTGCGATTTCCGGAGCCGTGATGAAGCCTCATCCCCGCGCTGAAGAGCAGGATGACCTCCTGCGTCCCCGCCTGACCGACATGATCGATCTGCGGCACGAACTGGCGAAGCTGACAGAGCTGATCGACTGGGAGTTCTTCGAACAGGAATGGGGCGGGTTTTTCCCGTCCTCCGTTGGGCGGCCAGCGACGCCGCCGCGGCTGATCGCAGGGCTTCTCTACCTCCAGCACACCTTCGACCTGTCGGACGAGGCTGTCGTCGCCCGCTGGGTGGAGAACCCGTATTATCAGCATTTTTGCGGTGAAACATTCTTCCAGCACCACCCGCCGATCGACCCGTCCTCACTCACCCGCTGGCGCAAGCGCATCGGCGAAGAGGGCGTCGAATGGCTGCTGACCAAGACCATCAAAGCCGGGCGCGCCTCCGGAACGGTTGAGGAGAAGAGCTTGGAGCGGGTGTCGGTCGACACGACGGTTATGGAGAAGAACATTGCGCATCCGACCGACGCCCGGCTTTACGAGACGGCGCGGCAGAAGCTGGTGGCGCTTGCCGCCGAGGCCGGCACCGAGCTGCGCCAGAGCTATGCACGCCTGGCGCCGCGGCTGGCGATCAAGGTCGGACGCTATGCCCACGCCCGCCAGTTTAAGCGAATGCGCAAGGCGCTGCGGACGCTGAAGGGCTACACGGGCCGCGTCCTGCGCGACCTGCGCCGCCAGCTCGACAGCATACCGCAGGGTTCTCTACGGGAGCGTGTCCTCGACATGCTGGTGCTGACCTCGCAGCTGCTGCGGCAGCAGCCGAAGGACAAGGGCAAGATCTTCAGCCTGCACGAGCCGGAGGTGGACTGCATCTCCAAGGGCAAGGCGCGGGTGCGCTACGAGTTCGGCACCAAGGTCAGTGTCGCCGCCACCATCGACGAGGGCTTCATCGTCGGCATGCGGGCGCTGCCCGGCAACCCCTATGACGGCCATACCCTCGCCGAGGCCCTCGAGCAGGTCGAGGTGCTGACGGATCACCGCCCGGCTCTCGCGGTCGTTGACCGCGGCTACCGCGGACACGGCGTCGACACCACGCGGGTGCTGATCAGTGGCACTCGAAAAGGGATGACACCGACACTGACCAGGCTTCTGCGTCGCCGAAGCGCCATCGAGCCGGAAATCGGCCACATGAAGACCGACGGGCGGCTGACGCGCTGTCCGCTGAAGGGAACCACCGGCGACGCGCTCTTCGCCGTCCTCTGCGCCTGCGGCCACAACCTCCGCAAGATCCTCGCCCACCTCAGGGCTCTTTTTGCCCTCCTGATCGGAGCCCTTCTCAGCGCGTTCGCAGCGGGCCGCCCTCACGGAAACCGAGCTGTCGCCGCCTGATCGGATTGTTCAGGGCGGACTAAGTGGTTCCGAAAGGCAACGTCCTTCCGATCGGTCCGCCGATCACCGAGGGCGAGTGGCAGAACTTCATCCTGGCGATCCGGCGCTGCTGGAACGCGGATGTCGGATCCGAGGCGGCGAGTGCGAACGTGACGATCCGATTCAACATGACGCCGGACGGGATGCCGATGTCAGAGCTCGATCATGCAGGTCTCGGCCAAGGGGCGGCTCCGAGGCGGCGCAGCGGGCTGCGCTTCGTGATCCCTAGCAGCTTCGGCTTGCCCCCTGTAGTCGCCCGGCGGGGACGAGGCCCAGCCAAGCGTCGAGGTCGCGCCCGCGCCCGACGGTAGCGGCGTCGCCCACAGTCACGACAAGTGCGGTAGCATTCAACGCGCCGATCCCGAAGATGCCTGTCAGCCGTCGGGCGCGTTCGTCGGTCCGCGCGATGGACGCGAACTCGGCGTCACAGGCGGCGATATGGCGGCCTAGCTCAGCACCATGCTGATCGCCGAGATGCCAGAGCTCGGCAAATCACGGGTGAACAGGCAGCAGCGCTGACAGGTCTCGCGCCGATTGCCCACGATAGCGGTGGATAGGAAGCGTCGATCGCCCATCACTTCTCGCCGTTGCTGCAGCCGTTCGTTTGACAGGGCCGTGCTAGCAGGGCCACGCCCGGTTGCCACTGCGAAGCATATGTTCTCGAGCGAGCGGATGAGCAACAGAACGCATCACAACGCCAGCGGGCGCAGCAGATTCAGGCGACAGCATTATCCCGAGGTTGCTTATGCTCGCCTGACCGCAGGCAGCCCCCTCTCGGACGCTTGTGACACGCGCATGAGTTCAGGTGCGGAAGACTAGGGGCGGAAAGCGGTCATGTGGCGCTGCGGCATAGCAGTCGCAGCAGACCAAGGCAGCGGTCACTCCTTTAAGAGGCTGCGACCTGACCTATCAGTGCAGGAAATACCCCATCATCGCTCGCGCATATCAGCTTGAACGTGTAGCGTTCTGCCGCTGCTGCGTGTTGTGCAATTGACTAGGTCAGGCGCCAAGCAGCGTACGCACAAACCGTGGCACATCCCTACCTCTCGCCGGCGAGCAGGTCGCGGTTAGGCCCCTCGTCGTCGAGAGACAGCTTCGCAACTGTGTTAGGCGTTGCGAGTTTTTTTGTCGTGTGCAACAGATAACCATGCCGCTACAAACGATCCAATTCACCCAAGAGCAAGTGCGCGAACTCGCCGGCGTGTCGCCAGGTGAGGTACGTGCATGGCGCAAGTCAGTAGGCTATCTCGCCGCCAAGCCAGGCAAAGCGGCCCGTTTTACCTTCGCAGACATCCTCGGGTTGGCGATTACGCGGCGGCTCACCGGCGACTTCCACGTTCGCATCAGCGATATCGGTGGCAGTGTGGACGCGCTGTTTCGCGCTCTGTCAGAAACTCGGCCATCTGACCTTGAGAGCTCGGTCGCTCTCATTGACGCTCAAACAGCCCGCTTGGTGGCTAGCGCGGACCTTGGGTCCAAGGTGCTTAAAGACCCAACTATCATCGTCCCCTGCGACCAGCTCATCCACGATTTGAGCCAGAGAGTGATGCCACTTGCGCCCACCTCGCTCCAGGCGGCTCTGCCCTTCGCGCCCCTGATGGTGAAGACGGGCCGATGATTAGCGAGGCGCTTCGTCAAGTCCTGTCGGCAACGGGCTATATGGCCGATGGCGAAGCTGCACCGGGCGTTTTGCTCGGCGGCGAAGCTCGCCCGGGCCGTCGAGGCCGATCCTTCACGCCCGATGCCTTGTGGCGCGGCCAGTCCTCGCTGACGGTCTATTTCAAGTTCACTTCCAGTCCGCCAGCCGATGCGGAATTGGCCGCGTGGCGTCAGGAAATCTGGAATGAGGGTTTCGCGCCCCTTCTCTGGGTCGTGTCTCCAGACCGCGTCGAATTGTATAACGGCTTCGGTCGGCCTCGACCCGAGGCCGATCCGGCCAAGAACCGACTCGCGACGTTCCTGACAATCGCGTCTGGACTGGAGGAGCTCGACGCGCTCGCCGGCCGCTTCGCAATGGAGACTGGGCAGTTCTGGACCAGCACGAAGGAGGTTGATCGCAAGACCGCTGTCGATCAACAACTGCTGTCGGACCTTGCCGTGCTCGAAAAGGACCTAGTCTCGGCGAACCTCGTCCGGGACGAGGCCCAAGCGCTGATCGGCCGGGCGATCTTCACTCAGTATCTGATTGATCGCGACATCATCACCGCGGAACGGATGAACAGTCTTTGCGGAACGACACGTCTGTCAGCCGCGCTGCGCGACCGAAAGGCAACCAGCCAGCTGTTCCAGTGGCTTTCCGAGACCTTCAACGGCGACATGTTCCCACCGTCCTCGGCGGCCCCGCCCGCGCTAGAGCATCTTTCCCGGGTCGCGAATTTTCTGGACGCCGTCGATCCGGTCAGCGGGCAGACCACCTTCTTTCCATATCAGTTCGACGTCATCCCAGTAGAGCTGATTAGCTCGATCTACGAACAATTCGCGCACTCTGGCGCCGCGCCCATAGCCGGACGTTCCCGGTCCACGGAGGCCACCCGCGCGGGCGTTTATTATACCCGCCTGCCCGTGGTCGCCTTGATCCTTGACGAGGTCATGGACGGCCTCGACGGCGGACAGACCGTCCTCGACCTGACGTGCGGATCGGGCGTCTTCCTTGTCGAGGCGTTTCGGCGGTTGGTCCACCTGCAGGGCTTGAAAACGCCGCTGACGAGAGCAGGTATCCGTAAAGCGCTCTACACCCAAGTCTACGGCGTCGACATCAGCGAAGCTGCAATCCGGGTGGCGGCTTTCAGCCTCTATCTGGCAGCCCTGGAACTCGACCCCGATCCGCAGCCTCCGGAAGACCTGACTTTCGAGCCCTTGATCGGCCGAACGCTATTCGTTGGCGACGCCAGGACGATTGAGAAGACAGATGCAGGGATCGAACATCTCATCGAAGATGACGGCCTAAAGTCGTTCGACGTCATCGTCGGCAACCCGCCGTGGAGCTTCAAGGGTAAGACCGGCACCGCCGATCGCCGCAAGGGCGGACAGACCCTTCCCGCTCAGCCACGGGGCGTGGGCCTCGACTTTCTGATGCGGGCTGCCGAATTCGCGAACCCGCAAACGCGGTTCGGCATGGTCCTAAGCGCCACCCCATTTTTCAGCGCCAGCAAAACTGGCGCATCGGCGGCCCGCTATGTGGTCCGAGCCTTGGGTCCGGTGACACTTGTCAATCTGTCGAACCTGCGATCCTGGTTGTTTGAGGGCGCGGCGATGCCGGCTATGGTCCTGTTCGCTCGCCATCGGCCCCAGCCAACCGAGACTTTGACGATCGTCCAGGTGCCGTGGTCGCCTGCGGGGCCGCGCTCCCACACCTTCGAAATCGCACCCAGCGATATCGTCCGTCTTTCGCTGGACGACTGGGAAGCACGGCCGACCCGCCTCAAGACGGCTGCTTTCGGCCGGCGCCGGGACCTGCGCCTCGTTGACGATCTCATGGACAGGCATCAGCCGCTCGGCGAGCGGCTTCGTAATCTGGGAACTGTGCTGGGCGATGGCCTCATTCTTGGCAAAGCCGAGAACCGAAACCGAGACGCCGCTTACTTGACTGCGCTCGACTATCTGCAGAAGGACGACCTGCAACCATTCGCCGTGCCCGATGACCTGCCCTCGTTCGGACTAACGGCCGCGCAGTGGCCGCGCGACCGGGCGCTTTACAAAGCGCCCCTGCTGCTGGTGAAGGAGTTTCTGCCCGGGGAGCCGAGGCCGTTGACCGCGGTCTCCGATCGCGACCTCGTCTTCGCCGAAGCCTTCTTTGGCGCACCCTTCCCCGGATCTCATCGCGAAGCAGCCCATATCCTTGCCGGAGTCTTGGGCTCAGCCTTGGCGGCTTGGTTCTTTCTCATGACCGCCGGAGAGTTCGGCCTCTACAAACGGCGCCTCTTCCGACAGGACGTTGCGCTGCTGCCTACGCCGGATCTCAACCTGATCGCGGGTTCTGATGCCGGTCGAAAGATCTATGCGCTTGAGCAGCAGTTCCGATCACGGGCTGTGGTCGCAGAAGATTGGCGCGCGCTCGACGAGGCTGTCTTCGACCTCTATGGCCTTGATGCCGATGACCGGATCGTCGTGAGAGACGGGCTCGTCAAGGCCGGATGGCAATGGAGCGCGGGGCTTTCCGCCTCCATGACACCGGCGGAAGCGAGCGAGGGTGTTGCGGCCTATGCCCTGACTTTCTCGGCGGTACTGGACCGGTGGCTATCGGCTCGTCGCCAGCGAAGTGTTCGGGCAGAAGTGTTCGATCTGCGCGGCACTGAGGCCATGAGGATCGTCCGGTTCGTTTTGGAGGATGGCGCCAAGGCCCCGGAGATCGAGATCATTTCGCCTGACGGAAGTCTCGCAGCCGTCTTCGGACGGCTTGAGGACCGAATGAAGGTCCCTCTTGCCAGCGCCCTTACCGGTCAGCGAGAGTTGCGGGTCCATGGCCGCAACGAGGTCGTGATCATCAAGCCCGCCGCTCGTCGGCACTGGCTGGAGAGCGTGGCGCTGGAGGACGCGGACGCGGTGATCGCCGAGAGCTTTGCGGGCCGCCGACATTGAAGATCCCCCATGAGTCTCAAGGCGTGATTGGCCGCGAATTTATCGCTCTAGCCGAGGACGTCGTAGCCGCAATCCTCGTTACAGTGCGGGAGGGCTGGGCTTTGGCAGCCATAGATGCCGAAACGGCCTTGGAGGGCGAGGTCGTCATGACAGAGCGACTGCGAGACGGCATGCGCCAGGCACTGACGTCTGGCACGCTGGTTTGGGGCAAGTCCCTCATCGTGGCGCTCGGGATGGAATCGCGCTCCGCGCCCGAGATCATGACACCTGACGGTCGAACAGACATTCCCCTGTATGTCTTGGAAGTTTTTCTGCGCCTCGCTGAGCACGATCCTCACGCGATCATCGAGTGCAAGCGTCTGGATGGAAGCGACACCTACCTTTGCCGGGAGTATGTGGTCGAAGGCGTCGATCGGTTCTGTTCGGGTAAATACGCCGAAAACCATGCCTCCGGCTTCATGGCGGGGTATCTGCTCGGCGGCGATGCCCAGTCGGCAGCGGCGGGTGTAAACGCGTATTTGGGGCGCGTAAAGCGGGCCGACGAGCAGATCGTCCGTTCTCCAGTCGTCGATGATCCGGCATTCTGGCGATCCGAACATGCCAGAACGGTTGAACGGCCAGCAATCGCGATCCACCACGCTTTGCTCGCGCCAACCTCCGGAACCTAGTCTGCCAAATTGAGCCGTTTCGCTTACGCATTTGAAGGATGTCTCCTGCGACAACCGCTGAATGGTTACTTTCTAGTTTGCTGCCCCGCAGCAAGTGGGGGCACTGACCGTCAGCTTTGGGCCGACTGCGACAATCGGATTCACCTGTGCCCGCGAGAATTGGGAGGTTCGCTTCCTTCACATCGTTGACGCTCATGTCCCGCCCAGCGAACCGCCGCTTCGCCCTCCCCGTTCATCGCTCTCGCGCAGCGCCGAGTCGTTCAGCGCGACGGTCGGATAATCCGGCTATATGTCACCCCACACGTCTAACAGCGTGCCCTTTGTGGCATCAAAATTCCGGGTGTTCCGCGTGACGACGCTCGTGCCATGCGCCAGGGCCGTGGCGACGATCGACCAGTGCGCGAGGCACTTCACCTCGCTGACCGGCATCATTCCTGGTTGCGGCTACACCCTCAGGTCCGGCAATGAGGGTTATGGGCGATCGCAGACGGGGACCGCCTATAACGGATGTTCCCGGTCGCAAGCCTCCCCCAAGGGACCTGACCATCGATGTCATCGGGCCGGAATCCACGGTCGGTCGTGCCAGATTCAGGTCGAATTGGTGTCACGTCCTCATGAGGGCATAGCTCACGGCTGCCTCACGGAGGCATGAGCGCGATCTGACCGGAAAGATCGGAACGGTGGCAGGAGCGACCCGTTGATTGGTCAGAGCAGCAGGAGACGCTGCGAGAAACTGATAACGGAGAAGCACATGACTATCGAACTCAAGAAGATCGCGAGCATCGGTGCCATCCTTACCGCCCTGACCGCCGCTCCCGCGATGGCTCAGGAAATTGGCGATTGGGACGGCGATGGCGACGGCGCGCTGAACCAGGAAGAATTCAACACTGGCTGGAACGAAGGCATCGGTGAAGAGAGCGCGTTCAGCATGTGGGACGAAGACGACGACGGTGCGCTAACCGAGGACGAATATAATACCGGCGTCTACAACTCGTATGACGACGACGAAAGCGGAGCGATTGAAGAGCCCGAGTTCGGCGATGTCGGTGACGACATGGGCGACGGCGGCTTCTGGGACGTCTGAGTTGATGCGTGCATGATGCATTGAGATGCCTGGATGAGGGGCCGGCTGCGCCGGCCCTTTTTACGGCTTGCCGCAGCGCTGACCTTAATCCGTTAGACGTGCGTGAGGGGCTGATGGAGCGCGGAGTGGCAAAGGCGTCGAAGAACGCGAACTGGTGCAGATAATTACCTATCCCGGGCTGGCGCCCCTCAGAAGAGGTCCGGAACGAAAGTCTGTCCCGGTCCTTGAATGGCTAGTTCCAAAAGCCTCGGCCTAACCGGGAAAGTTCCTCATGTCCGACCTCGACAACCAAGCCTTGACGGCTTTTGCGCTGAACTGCTCGCTCCGTCCCTCCGGGTCCGATCAGCCAAGTTCGACCGACAGGATGATCGACGACCTCCTTGCCGCCATGCGACCTCACGGGATCACCGGCGAGGTCGAGCGGGTGGTCGATCACGACGTGAAGCCCGGGGTTCAGTCCGACATGGGCGCCGGTGATGACTGGCCGAAGCTGAGAGAGCGCGTGCTGGCAGCGGATATCTTCATCCTGGGGACGCCGATCTGGCTCGGCCATCCCTCGAGCATTGCGCGCCGGGTGCTCGAACGGATGGACGCCTTCCTCTCCGAAACGGACGAGCGGGGTCGGATGCCTCCCGCCGGGAAGGTCGCCCTGGTCGCCGTCGTCGGAAACGAGGATGGGGCGCATGCGTGCCACGCCGCCTGCTTCCAGGGCCTGAACGACGTCGGCTTCACCATTCCCGCCAATGCCGGCGTGTACTGGGTCGGCGAGGCGATGAACGCGACCAACTACGTCGATCTCGACACGATACCCGATCCCGTGCAGTCGACCCTGGGCACCGCTGCCTCCAACGCCGCCTACCTGGCCAGGCTGCTGAAGCAGAGCGCGTATCCCGGCACGTCCGGATGAGGCTACCTGCCCTCAGTGCGTCGCCGCCCCGATACTGCCGTTTGGGAGCCAAGGATGAAGAGCTACGACCTGCAGAGGCAAGAGCGATACGGCGCCGAGACGTCGCACTACACACTCATGCTCATCACGGACGAGGACAAGGCCTCACAGGTGACGCTCGAGGACGGCGAGACGTACTTCATGGCGCATCTGCGCTACTGCCGGGTGTCCAGGCAAGGAGGGCGTTACAGCTTCCAACCTGTCCCGGAAGCGGAAGGCGGCGAAGAGCATGTCTACTCGAAATTCGGGGAGGTGGACCAAGACACCTTTCGCGGCGGCGAGTTCTCCGAGCTCGTGAAATGGGGCCGCCATATGATGGTCTTCGACGACCGGACGGGGATCATCGGTGAAATCCGCGGTCGCGACCATACAATCATCCCGCGGCAAATCCTGATGACAGGTTCCGGAGACGAGGCCCAGAAGGGCTTCAAGTGCGAGTGGGCGACGCTCAAGGGCGACGACCTGCTTGTCGGTTCCCACGGCAAGGTGCGACACGAGGAATGGATCAAGCGCATCGGCTCGGACGGCTACCGCGTCACGAGCGAAGACTGGGGCCCGATCTATCAACGCATGCGGGACGCTTTGGGCGTTGGGGAAGATGGCTACGTCGTGCATGAAAGTGCCGAGTGGCACCCCTATCGCCAACGGTGGTACTTCTTTCCCCGCAAGGTATCCCACGAGCCCTTTCATGAGCCTCTGGATGAACGAGAGAAGGGCAACAACCTGCTGATCGAGGCCGACGAGGAGTTCCGGCAGATCGAGACACGACCGATCGGCCCACGAACGCCCGAGCGCGGTCCCTCTTCCTTCAAGCTCCTCCCCGGTCACCCGACGGAGTTCGTGTACATGAAGTCCGTGGAAATTGGCGGCCGTACCGAGAGCTGGATAGGGGCGGCGTCATTCGACGGTACACTCTTGGCGGACGAGACGAAGATCGGCGACTTCAAGTGCGAGGGGATCGAGGTCACCTGATCGCGCTGAGCACAGCTGCCAGTTGCAAGCCGAGCCAACCCGGCTGCTCGCCTCTCAGTTCCTCCAGATGATGGTCACTGATCCGCCCCTGCCTCCGCGATCTTGAAGCCCTCCCGGACAAGTGCCATCATTATTCGTGACCTGACATCATGACGGGCTTTATCATGGCGAACATGACGGTGAGAAACCTGCCGGACGAGATTCACGACCGGCTCCGCGCTCAGGCCAAGTCCAACCGGCGAAGCTTGGAAGCCGAAGTGCGTTCGATCCTCATGCAGTCGGCAATCGCATCCAGCGACGGCGGCTTCGGCCACCGCATCCGCGAGCGCTATGGCCGATATCTGGGCAACGACCTGACGGTAGAGCGTGACCAGACGGCGAGCCAGCCGAGCCTTTTCGATTGATCATCCTCGACACGAACGTGATCTCAGAGACGCAGAAAAAAGTACCCGACGATGCGGTGATGAGCTGGCTCGACGCGCAGGACCCTACGAACCTCTATCTCAGCACGATAACGGCGGCGGAGCTGGTCTTCGGTGTCCAGTCGATGCCGGAAGGGCGACGACGCGACGGCCTCACGAAAGCGGTCACGGCCATCATCGAGGGGGACTTCTCCAACTGGATTCTCCCGTTCGATGAAGCTGCGGCATGGATCTATGGCAAGCGAGTCGCAGCCGCATGCAGGCGTGGCCACACGATCTCGATGGCCGATGGACAGATCGCCTCGATCGCGCTCTCACGGCCAGGCGCGCTGTTGGCCACGCGCGATCAGACCCCGTTCACAGCGCTTTGGGCGGCCGTCCTCGATCCCTGGGCGCTCGGCGGACCGGGACGCCGATAGATAACTATTGCTCATCCAAGGAAGCTCTTGTCTGAAAGTTGACCTCCCCCGTCCCTTCATGTCCGAAAGGGGATGGATGGGCGACCCGAGCCGGTCGCTTCATCCCAAAGGATCCGATCGATGCGGCGCGCCCGTGGGCTGGCCGGATCAGTCCAAACGCCTGCCTGCTAGCTGTCTCCTGGTTCAGCTGGTTGTAAGGACGGCAGTCCAGCTCGGGCGGCTATGGTGACTTGACCCGGGCGGCCGCTTTTAGATCGGTCTAGTCAGGCGCCGCGGCAGCTCTACCGTCTGATTGCCGCCGAACTGATCGCATACTCTCTTGGCGGCAGGCCGGCTCAGAGGGGGATGGCTCCTGGCTCCGAGCCGGTCGCTTCACGATTGATCTGGGCAAGCCCGTCCGTTCGTTATTTTATCTTGCAGGCATTCTTGGGAAGGCCAAGCCCATGACCCGATCAGAACTCGTAAAGCGCCTGACGGATGACAATCCAGATCTGCCTGCCGCGACTGCGAGGTGCGTCGTCGACGCCATCCTTTCGACGATGATGGACGGGCTAGCCGAGGGACGGCGGATCGAACTGCGCGGCTTCGGCGCTTTTTGGGTGAAGCAAATTGCGCCTCGGGAGGCCAGGAATCCCAAGACCGGCGACACCATCCAAACGACCGGGACATCTGCCATCCGCTTCAGGATTGGCAAGAGGCTGCACGACAGGCTCAATCCAAGGCAGGAGCGCAGCTGACGCGTCGTCTCGCAGGGGAGTGGAGCATACACTGCCGAGCCACGTCCGCCGTGACAAGGACGTCGCCGGACAATGACGCGCCCGGCGACAACCGACATAGAGAGAACGGTATCATCATTCACTGATCTAGGATCAACGCCGTCCCCAAAAAGTTCCGGAGGCCTCTGTGGGCCGCTGTTCAATAGGGATCGCTCAGCGAGCGCTTGCTGATGGTAGTGTGATCCAGTTCGGTCCAACAGGCTTATTTCGTTGAAAAACTCGCGCTTGATCGAGGGGCATGGTGCTGATTCAATTCTGCCAATGGGCGGGAGGGTCGGCGATGATGGGACCGAGGCAGGAGGCGCAACCGGCGCTGTTCTACGAGTTCTCGCTTGAAGATCACGTCCCCCAGGATCACCTACTTCGATCTATCGACCGGTTCGTCGATTTGAGCAGCATCCGTGCCCATCTTGCAGATTTCTACAGCCACACCGGCCGTCCCTCCGTCGATCCCGAGCTGCTGATCCGGATGCTGCTGGTCGGCTATTGTTTCGGCATCCGTTCGGAGCGGCGGCTGTGCGAAGAGGTGCATCTGAACCTGGCATATCGCTGGTTCTGCCGTCTTGACCTGAGTGATCGGGTTCCGGATCACTCGACGTTTTCGAAGAACAGACACGGCCGGTTCCGTGACAGCGAACTGCTACGCCACCTGTTCGAGATGACCGTCGCGCGGTGCATCGAAGAGGGCTTGGTCAGCGGCCAGCGCATGGCGGTGGATGCCAGCCTGATCGAGGCGGATGCGAACAAGCAGAACTCGACGCCGAAGGAGGACTGGGACGTCTTGCAGATAAATCCAGCCGATGCGCCCCGCGCGGTTCGCGAGTATCTGGACACACTGGACGAGGCCGCGTTCGGGGCCGCCAGCGAAGTGCAGCCCAAGTTCACGTCGCATTCAGACCCGGCCAGCCAGTGGACCGCGGCGCGCAAGGGGCCGGCATTCTTCAGCTATTCCGACAACTACCTGATCGACACGGATCACGGGGTCATCGTCGATGTCGAGGCGACACGGTCGATCCGGCAGGCCGAGGTCGGCTCGACCAAGACCATGCTGGACCGGGTGAAGACCAGGTTCGACCTGCATCCCGAACGCCTGATCGCCGACACTGCGTATGGCACCGGGCCGATGCTGGGCTGGCTGGTCGACCGCAAGATCGCACCGCATATTCCGGTCTTCGACAAGTCTGGCCGCAGCGATGGCACCTGGAGCCGGGCGGACTTCGAGTGGGACGCCGAGAACGACCAATATGTCTGCCCCGAGGGCCAGACACTGAAGCAGTTCCGCCGAAACTATTCCGACCCGAACCGGGGGCCGACCAGTGAGGGTCGGGCCAAATACCGCGCCCTGAAACTGACCTGCCAGGCCTGCCCATCGAAACAGCAATGCTGCCCGAACGCCGATGCCAGATCCATCACCCGCGAGGAAGACGAAGACGCCCGCCAAGTCGCCCGCGACATCGCCAAGACAGAGCAATACGCGGTGTCGATGAAGCTGCGGAAGAAGGTGGAGATGCTGTTCGCGCACCTCAAGCGCATCCTCGGCCTCGGAAGGCTCCGACTACGGGGACCATGCGGCGCGAACGACGAATTCCTGCTCGCCGCCACCGCCCAGAACCTCCGGAAACTGGCGAAGATCCTTCCCGCACCGCAGAAACCGCGAAACGCCTGACAAGAAAGGC
>Ga0114903_1000257_pt1 | contig 35078 bp, 34 predicted proteins | sample MalvirDeepMed_s2_FD_87289 | JGI IMG/M metagenome (GOLD analysis project Ga0114903, IMG submission 87289) | Marine viral communities from the Global Malaspina Expedition - Malaspina viral metaG DeepMed_s2 | ecosystem: Environmental > Aquatic > Marine > Oceanic | place: Mediterranean Sea...
AGGTTTATACCGCTAACTGACAGGACCCTGCCGATGCCGGACCGTGCGCGCAGCTCGACCAGCATGAGCCTCGACCGCTCCGTCCTCGACGAGGCGCGAGCGCTGGGGATCAACCTGTCGCGCGCGGCGGAGCAGGGGCTGGTCGCGGCGATCCGCGCCGAGCGCGCGCGGCGCTGGAGGGCCGAGAATGCCGCCGCCATCGACGCCTACAACGGCTTTGTCGAGGCAGGCGGCATCCCGCTCTCCGATCACCGGAAATTCTGAGATTTGGCGGCGCAGTACGACGTGTGCACCGCTTCGGGCGGCACCCGTGTCGTGGTGGTGCAAAGCGATCTGCTTGACGGGATGACGACGCGCGTGGTGATCCCGCTGTTGCCACCGGCCGCCGGTCTTGTCCCGATGATCCCGCTGAATCCGGTGCTGCCATTTGACACCGACCGGCTGGTGTTGATGCCGCAGCTTATGGCGACGCTGAGCCTGCGCGAACTGGGCCCGCCCGAGGCCTCGCTTGCGGTCTACCGGGACGAGATCACGCGGGCGCTGGACATGCTATTGTCCGGCATCTGAACGGCCTCAGCCGGTCCAGCCCAGGCCGCTGGAGATGACGTGGATCGACATCAGCAGCCCGTCGACATCCGTCGGATCAGCCTCGGCCGCGCCACCGGCCCCGCGCACCTTGTCCAGCAGGTCGATCTGCATGCGGTGCACGCCGTTCATCTGCGGGCGGATCGCCTCGGCCAAAGCGCGGAATTCGGGAAAGCGCGCGGCGAGGCTGCGTTCACCGGTGACCGACAGCAGCATGTTGCGGGTGAGGTCGTGCTCGGCCTCGATCTTGGCGAAGATCGCATCGCGATGCGCGCCGTCGCGCACGAGCCCGGCATAGGCACGGGCGATTTCCATATCCGCTTGGAACAGTACCTTTTCGGCTTCATCCACCACCAGCCGGAACAGCCGCGAGCGTTCGAACATGCGGCGCAAGAGGTCGAGCCCATCGTCGCCGCGCACCCTCGTGAAGGACGAAAGCGCCGAACCGATGCCGTACCAGCCGGTCATCATGTGTCGGTTCTGGCTCCAGGCAAAGACCCAGGGGATCGCGCGCAGGTCGCCCAGGTCGCGCGGCGCGGTGCCGAAACGCTTGGCGGGGCGCGACCCGATCTTGAGCAGGGCCAGTTCGTCGACGGGACTTGCCTCGTGGAAATAGTCGATGAAGCCGTCCGAGCCGACAAGATCGAGGTACTTGACCTGGCTCAGACCCGACAGTGCTTCGAGCGCCTCGTTGAACTCGGGCGCGTCGGAAGATTGCCGCGCGGTCGGGGATTCCAGCGTGTGGCGCAGCACGGCGGCGGCGAGGAATTCGAGGTTGCCGAGCGCGGTACCACGATTGGCGAACTTGGCCGAGACGATTTCTCCCTGTTCGGTGACGCGCAGGCGACCGTCGACCGTGCCCTCGGGCTGGGCGGCAATGGCGCGGCCCGCGGGGGCGCCGCCGCGGCTGACCGACCCGCCACGGCCGTGGAAAAAGCTCACCGATATGCGGTGCTTCTGACCGATCCGACGCACTGCGGTCTGGGCCTTGGAGAGCTCCCAGTTCGAGGTCAGGAACCCGCCGTCCTTGTTGCTGTCGGAATAGCCCAGCATGATTTCCTGCACGTCGCCGTTCTCGCGGATCGCGCGGCGGACGGTGCGGTTGGAGAACAGCGTTTCGAGAATGTCGGTCCCGGCGCGCAGGTCGTCGATGGTTTCGAGCAGCGGCACCACCTCGATCGGCAGGGGCGTGTCCTGGGCAGCGGCCTCGTCCGGCAGGGTCCAGCGCGCCAGCAGGTAGCAGGCCATGATGTCGGCCGCCGAGGTCGTCATCGACAGGATGAAGGCGCCGATGGCGCGGCGTTCGCGGGCGCGGGTTTCGGCCATGAGCGAAAAGAGGTCGAGCGTTTCCGCAGCCTCTGCCGGCAGCTCGCCCAGGGCGGTGCGGTCCAGCGGCGCGTCGTGCAGCAGGGCGTCGTTCAGGGCTGCGGACCATTCGGGCGTGTTTTCCTCGGGAACCGTATCGCCGCGTGCCTTGAGAACCGCGGCGACAGTGCGGTTGATGACTGTGGCGTTCTGGCGGATGTCCAGCGACACCGTGTGAAAGCCGAAGGTCTCGATCCGCCGCAGGAGCGGCCCGGTGCGGCGCGCGGCGGTCTGCATCGCGCCGACCTTTCGCAACGCTTCGTGCATGTGCGCCACCACCTGCCGGAACTCCTGCGCGTTGCGGAACGGCTGCGCCAGGGTCTTTTCGCCGCGATCCGCCGCCAGCGTCGCGTCGAGCCGCAAGAGCAGGGCCGTGGCGCACTGGCGAAACGGTTCGGCACTGTTGTGTTCGCGCGTGTGATCGGCGGCGGCAGCGCAGAGGTTCAGCTGGTTCGACACCTCGTTCAGGAAATCGTCCGGCACGTCGGCCACCGACAGGCTCAGCGACAGGTCGCGGCCCATCTCGGCCAGCGCCGTGCGATAAGAGGCGAGCGCGGCGCGGCGATACTCGGCCAGCGCGGCGCGGGTCACGTCGGCGGTGACATGCGGGTTGCCGTCGCGGTCGCCGCCGATCCAGCTCGAGAAGCGCAGGAACGGGCCGGGCGTCACGTCGGCGGGAAAGTCGCGCAGCGCGTGGGACAGCGTGTCGTGCAACGCGGGCACGGCGTTGTAGAGCACCTCGCCGAAGAAATAGAGCCCCCAGGCAACCTCTTGCGGGACGGTCGGTTTCTCCAGCCGCAATTCGCCGGTGAGCCAGAGCAGCTCGATCTCGGCGGTCAGCGCGTCGAGATAGGCCTGCTCTTCCCGCGGAGCCCAGTTGCGGCCGACGAGGTCGGTCAGCCGGCGATAGATGCGTCGGTGATTCTCCAGCACCGTGACGCGTTTGGTTTCGGTCGGGTGGGCGGTCATCGTCGGAACGACCCGCAAGCGGCGCAAAGTGTCGGAGACCTTTTCCGGATCGGCGCCGGAGCGGGCGGCCTGCGACAGCACCTCGGCGAAGGAGCCGTCGATATCGGCGGCCGATCCCGCGCGTTCGGCGGCGCGGCGGTTCTGCACGGCGTCGAATTCGCGTGCGATCGCCAGAAGCTGGTGCCATGTGCCCAGAACCTGCAGCGCGCCAAAGCGGTCTTCGGGCGCCACGCGGTCCAGCGTGCGCACCCCGTCGAGCAGTTGCACCACATCCGGGATCTGCTGCCGGGTCACCTGGATCAAACAGGATTTCAGCACCGCGCGCAGGTTCGAAAGGTCGGGACGGTCGGCGATGTCGGGCAGTTGGCGTGTGACGAGCATGGAATGCGGCCTCCGGATTGGTTACCGCTATCATCCACGGGATCGCCCGAGTCCGACAGCACCGTCCGGCTAGGTTTCCTCCACCGTTCGTGGAGAATTTTCTTACCCGTTAGGGGATCGAAAGGTGGGCTGTTTCCACGACATTTCATCCCTGCCGTCGTGCCAGGCCGCTTCAGGATGCCGGTTCGGGTAAGCGCATCCCACCCCATCCGGGTCAGAAGACGTGTAATCCGTCTTATGTAATGTGTAGCGTGTCGTGTTGCGGTCGATCCGGAACGCCTCTGCGGTGATCGGGCTGCGACACCCTGCGCCTTCATTCCGGTGCGCGCGACCTATGCGATCCGTAACGAGGCGTTGGAGCGTCGCAACTGAAGATCGGCTCATTACCAAGCGCGCAGCCGTTCCGAAAAAGCGTTGCGCGAGCCCGCAAAGCAGGTCTGCGGGCTTCAGATCCTAGCTGTCCAGCAAATCCCGGATCGCCGCACGGTATGTCGAAAAGACGGCGTCACGTGCAACGTGCCGGCCGCCGGACACCATGTGCCGTCCGGCAGCCCAGACATCGGTCACAACGTCATCCTTGGCCGCGAAGGCGAACCCGTCGAGCAGGCTGTCACCGGACAAGGCGCAAAGCGCCGGCCTCTGGCTGTCGATGGCCACGAGGTCGGCCAGTTTGCCCGTCTCGATCATACCTGCGTCACGGTTCAGGGCCTGTGCCCCGCCGCGCGCCGCCGTGGTGTAAAGGAACGCCCCCACGGAGCCTTGTCCGGCGGTCATCACGTTGCGGCTGGTGTCGCGCAGACGCTGAGAATATTCCAGCGTGCGCAGCTCTTCGGTCAGCGAGACATTGATGTTCGAATCAGAGCCGATCCCGAACCGGCCCCCCGCGGCCGCATAGCCGGGGCCGTTGAACGGCCCGTCGCCCAGGTTGGCTTCGGTGACGGGGCAGAGACCGGCCACCGCGCTCGACCGGGCCATGGCCTCGGTTTCCGCCGGCGTCATATGCGTGGCATGGATCAGGCACCAGCGCGTGTCGACGGGCTGATTGTCGAGCAACCAGGCGACGGGCCGGGCGCCAAGCCAGGCCTCGATGTCGCGCACCTCCTGCGGCTGTTCGGCGATATGGATGTGGATGGGCCCCGGCCCGTGTGCGGCCACGACCCGGGCCAGGTCTTCGGGGCATGTGGCGCGCAGGGAATGCGGAGCGATGCCGATGCGCGCATCCGGCGGCAACGCGCGCAGGGCCGACGCCGCATGCTCGGTCAGGCGCACGAAGCTGTCGACGTCATTGCCAAAGCGCCGCTGCCCGGCGATCAGGTCGGCCTGAACTGCCCCGCCATACGAGTAAAGCACGGGCAGGTGGGTCAGCCCGATCCCCGTCTGCGCGGCGGCGGCAAAGATCCGTTCCGAGAGTTCGGCGGGGTTTTCGTAAGGCGCCCCGCCCTGCTGGTGATGGACGTAATGAAATTCACCCACACTGGCAAAGCCCGCCTCCAGCATCTCGACATAGACCTGCGCGGCGATGGCTTCGATCTGGTCGGGTGTCATGCGGTCCATGAAGCGGTACATGAGGTCCCGCCAGGTCCAGAAACTGTCACGGCCCGCCCGCCGAAATTCGGTCATACCTGCCATGGCGCGTTGAAAGGCATGGCTGTGCAGGTTGCCCAAAGCCGGCAGCAGCGTGTCGACGCAGCTGTCGCCCGTTTGCGGACCGGCATCCTTTTCGATGCGCACGATGGTTCCGGCGTCGACGGTCAGTCTGACATTGGCGGCCCAGCCTTCGGCCAGAAGGGACTGCTTTGCATAGATCACAGCCTTATCTCCACGCTTATAGTTTTTATGTCTAGACATATATCTGAGCCGGAGGTAGGAGAAAAGCAGAATATGGAGGGATGCCGGATGCCAGACGCGCTTCAGCTGATGACCAATCTGACCGCCGCCACACTGACCGGCGACACCCCCTATGGACTGATCGAGGATGCGGCCATCGGGGTCGCGGACGGCAGGATTGCCTGGGTCGGACGGCGCGAAGACCTTCCGCAGGATTTGGCAGGCGGCACGCCTCGCGACATGGGCGGCCGCATGGTCACCCCGGGTCTGATCGACTGCCATACCCACCTTGTGCATGGCGGCGACCGGGCGGCCGAGTTCGAGATGCGGCTGAACGGCGCCAGCTACGAAGAGGTGGCGCGGGCGGGCGGCGGCATCGTCTCGACTGTCCGTGCGACCCGCGAGACCGGCGAAGAGGTGCTGTTGCGCGAGGCGCTGCGCCGCGCCGATGCGCTGATCGCCGAAGGCGTCACGACGCTGGAGATCAAGTCGGGCTATGGCCTCGACATCGAGACCGAGCTGCGGATGCTGCGCGTCGCGCGCGGGGTCATGGCGCACCGGCCGGTGCGGGTGAAGACCTCTTTCCTGGGCGCCCATGCCGTGCCGGCCGAGTACAAGGGCCGAGACGATGCCTATATCGACGAGGTCTGCATCCCCGCCCTGCGCGCCGCCCATGCCGAGGGTCTGGTCGATGCGGTCGACGGGTTCTGCGAGGGGATCGCCTTTACCCTTGGCCAGATCGCCCGCGTCTTCGACGTGGCGCAGGAACTGGGCCTGCCGGTCAAGCTGCACGCCGAGCAACTGTCGAACCTCGGCGGCGCGGCCATGGCGGCGGGATACGGCGCGCTCTCCGCCGATCACATCGAGTATCTCGACACCGCAGGCGTGGCCGCGATGGCCAAGGCCGGAACGGTGGCCGTGCTGCTGCCTGGCGCCTTCTACACGCTGCATGAAACGCAAATGCCGCCGGTTAAGGCGCTGCGGGAGCACCGCGTGCCGATCGCCCTGGCCACCGATGCCAACCCCGGCTCCTCGCCGCTGACTTCGCTGCTGCTGGCCATGAACATGGGCTGCACCCTCTTCCGCCTCACGCCCGAAGAGGCGCTGCGTGGTGTGACGGCCAACGCCGCCGGCGCTCTGGGCCTGTCCGACGTCGGCACGATTGCGGAGGGCCAGCGCGCCGAACTGGCGGCCTGGGACATCGCGCACCCGGCAGAACTGTCCTACCGCATCGGCTTCAACCCGCTGCACTCGCGCATCTTCGGAGACCTCGCATGACCGCTCTGACCCTGACCCCCGGCGCCGCCACGCTGGCCGACCTGGCCCGCGTCTATCGCGAAGAGGCGGCCGTCCGCCTCGATCCCGCCTGCCATGACGGCATCGCGCAGGCGGCGGCGCGGATAGATGCGGCGGCCAAGGGGGACACCGCCGTTTACGGGGTCAACACCGGCTTCGGCAAGCTGGCTTCGGTCAAGATCGCGGCCGCCGACACCGCGACGCTGCAGCGCAACCTCATCCTGTCCCATTGCTGCGGCGTGGGCGATCCGATCTCGCGGCGGCACGCGCGGCTGATGATGGCGCTCAAGCTGTTGTCGCTGGGGCGCGGTGCCTCGGGCGTGCGGCTGGAGCTGATCACGCTGATCGAAGAGATGCTGGCGCGCGGCGTGACGCCCGTGATCCCGGTGCAGGGATCGGTCGGGGCCTCGGGCGATCTGGCGCCGCTGGCGCATATGGCCGCGGTGATGATGGGCTATGCCGAAGCGGAATACGAGGGCGAGACGCTGCCGGGCGCAGAGGCGCTGAACCGCGCCGGGCTGGCACCGGTCGAACTGGGCGCCAAGGAAGGGCTGGCACTGATCAACGGCACACAGTTCTCGACCGCCTTCGGGCTGGCCGGGCTGTTCGATGCCTGGTCGGCGATGCAGGCGGCGCTTGTGACCTCGGCCATGTCGACCGATGCGATCATGGGGTCGACCGCCCCGTTGCAGCCGGAAATCCACGCCCTGCGCGGCCATGCCGGGCAGATCGAAGCGGCGGCGGCCATGCGGGCGCTGCTCGATTCCAGCGAAATCCGCGAAAGCCACCGCGAAGGCGACACCCGCGTGCAGGACCCCTATTGCATCCGGTGCCAGCCGCAAGTCACCGGCGCGGCGATGGACATGCTGCGCATGGCGGGCCGCACGCTGGAGATCGAGGCCAACGCCGCCACCGACAATCCGCTGGTGCTGAGCGAGGCCGGGCTGATCGTCTCGGGCGGCAACTTCCATGCGGAGCCCGTGGGCTTTGCCGCCGACATGATCGCGCTGGCCGTGGCCGAGATCGGCGCCATTGCGCAGCGCCGGGTCGCGCTGATCGTGGACCCGACGCTGAACTTCGACCTGCCGCCGTTCCTCACGCCCGATCCTGGGCTGAACTCGGGCCTGATGATCGCCGAGGTCACCACCGCCGCGCTGATGAGCGAGAACAAGCATCTCGCCAATCCCTGCGTGACGGATTCGACGCCCACCTCGGCCAATCAGGAGGACCATGTGAGCATGGCCGCCCACGGCGCCGTCCGGTTGGGCCGGATGGTCGCAAACCTCGAACGCATCCTCGGGGTGGAGCTGCTGTGCGCCGGTCAGGGCATCGAGTTCCGCGCACCGCTGAAGACCAGCGCGCCGCTGGCCGCGGCCCTGGGCCGGCTGCGCGAGACAGTGCCGCCGGTGGTCGAGGACCGCTACCTGGCTCCCGATCTGGAACGCGCTGCCGCGCTCGTGAGAAGCGGCGCCCTGAACGAGGCGACTGGAGTCGACATGCCGGAGCTGAGCGCATGACCCCGGTCGAAGTAACCCAAGGCACCGGCCCCGTCGTTCTGGGCCTGCCGCACACCGGCACCTGGCTGCCCGACGAAGTCCTCGCCCAGCTTAAAGCGCGCGGGCGCAAGCTGGACGATACCGATTGGCATATCCACACGCTCTATGAGGGGCTGTTGCCCGGCGCGACCACGGTGCGCGCCGCCTTCCACCGCTATTTGATCGACGCCAACCGCGACCCTTCGGGGCAAAGCCTTTATCCCGGCCAGAACACCACGGGCCTCGTGCCGATGACCGATTTCGACGGCCATCCGATCTGGGAGAGCGAGCCGACGCCCGATGAGGTCGAGGCGCGGCGCGCCACCTACCACGCGGCCTATCACGCCGCCTTGTCAGCCGAACTGGAGCGGGTGCACGCCGCGCATGGCGTCGCGATCCTTTACGATTGCCATTCGATCCGCAGCACCATCCCCTTCCTTTTCGATGGCGTCCTGCCGGATTTCAACATCGGCACCAACGGCGGCACGACCTGCGATCTGGCTATCGAGGCAGCGGTGCGGGAGATCTGCGACCGGGCCGAAGGCTACACATCGGTTCTCAACGGGCGCTTCAAGGGTGGCTGGACCACCCGGCACTATGGCCGGCCGTCCGACGGCTACCACGCCATCCAGATGGAGCTGGCGCAATCCGCCTACCTGGCCGAGGAGACCGCGCCCTGGGATTACGACCGCGCCAAATCCGACCGGCTGCGCGCCCACCTTTCCGACATTCTGACGACACTGGCCGATCTGGCCCCGACCCTTGGAGGCAAACGATGACCAATCCCCGCCACAACATCCGCGACGTCTATCCCGACACGGGCACCGAGATCACCGCCAAGAGCTGGTTGACCGAAGCGCCGATGCGGATGCTGATGAACAACCTGCACCCGGATGTCGCCGAAAACCCGCATGAGCTTGTCGTCTACGGCGGCATCGGCCGCGCAGCGCGGACGTGGCAGGATTTCGACACCATCGTCGCCAGCCTGAAAGCGCTGGAAGACGACCAGACGCTGCTGGTCCAGTCCGGCAAGCCCGTGGGCGTCTTTCGCACCCACAAGGACGCGCCGCGCGTGCTGATCGCCAACTCCAACCTGGTGCCGAACTGGGCCAATTGGAAGCATTTCAACGAGTTGGACCGCAAGGGTCTGGCCATGTACGGCCAGATGACCGCCGGGTCCTGGATCTATATCGGGTCGCAGGGGATCGTGCAGGGCACCTATGAAACCTTTGTCGAGGCCGGCCGCCAGCATTACGACGGCAGCCTCAACGGGCGCTGGGTCCTGACCGGCGGCCTGGGCGGCATGGGCGGCGCGCAGCCGCTGGCGGCGGTCATGGCCGGCGCCTGCTGCCTGGCGGTGGAATGCGACGAGACCCGCGCCGATTTCCGCCTGCGGACCCGTTACGTGGACGAAAAGACCCATTCCATCGACGAGGCGCTGGAGATGATCGCGCGCTGGACCAAGGCAGGCGAGGCAAAATCGGTCGCGCTGATCGGCAACGCCGCGGACGTCTTCGCCGAATTGGTCAGGCGCGGCGTGCGGCCGGACATCGTCACCGACCAGACCTCGGCCCACGATCCGATCCACGGCTACCTGCCGCAGGGGTGGTCCGTCGCGGAATGGCGCCAGAAGCAGGAAAGCGACCCCGACGCGGTGGAAAAGGCCGCCCGCGCCTCGATGAAGGTGCATGTGGCGGCGATGGTGGATTTCTGGAACGCCGGCGTGCCGACGCTGGATTACGGCAACAACATCCGGCAGGTGGCACTGGAAGAGGGGCTGGAGAACGCCTTTGCCTTCCCCGGCTTCGTCCCCGCCTATATCCGCCCGCTGTTCTGCAAGGGGATCGGGCCGTTCCGCTGGGCCGCCCTGTCCGGGGACCCGGAAGATATCTACACGACCGACGCCAAGGTGAAAGAACTGGTGGACGACCCGCATCTTCACAACTGGCTCGACATGGCCCGCGAGCGGATCAGCTTTCAGGGCCTGCCGGCGCGAATCTGCTGGGTCGGCCTGGGCGTGCGCCACAAGCTGGGCCTCGCCTTCAACGAGATGGTCCGAAACGGTGAGCTGAAAGCCCCTGTCGTGATCGGCCGCGATCACCTCGACAGCGGCTCGGTCGCCTCGCCCAACCGCGAGACCGAGGCGATGCAGGACGGCTCGGATGCCGTGTCCGACTGGCCGCTGCTGAATGCGCTGCTGAACACCGCCTCCGGCGCGACATGGGTGTCGCTGCACCACGGCGGCGGCGTCGGCATGGGGTTCAGCCAGCATTCCGGCATGGTGATCTGCTGCGACGGAACCGAAGACGCCGACCGCCGGCTGGCCAATGTGCTGTGGAACGACCCCGCGACCGGAGTCATGCGCCACGCCGACGCGGGCTATGACATCGCAAAGGACTGCGCCAGAGAGCATGGTCTGAACCTGCCGGGCATCCTCTGACATTCGAATTGGCCTGCCGCGGCGCCCTTGCCGCGGCGGGTCAGTATTTGGTCGTCATCCTGTGGCCGCGCCGGTACGTCAGCCTGACCAAGGTGATCGCCCGTTCCCTGAGCCAAGTCGTACGTTCGGTGCGGAACAGGGCATTTCCGGCAAAGCATCCCATGTGATCGGCAAGATCCTGGGTCGCCTCCACCGCCATGAAGCTGATTTCGGCATTGGAGAACGGGATCTCGGCGAGCAGCCATTCGTTCGGACCACTTGCGGAGAAGTCGGCCCTGAGCACCGACGGCACGACCTCGGGATTGATCCAACGCTCCTCATGCTGATAGGGAATTCCGTCGGCCCAATGCATGCAGACCACGCGCACGACCTGTTGCCCCGGCGTCAGAGAAAGACGCCCGCGCAGCCAGTCCGGCACCTCCGCAACCGTCCTGTCGATCAGCGCATAGCGGTACTCCGCCCCCTGCGCCTCGATTTCTTCGCGCACGATCGGAATCGAAAAGCGGGCCTGCCGGATCGGTGCCTTGCGAACCCGCGTGCCCGCCTTGCGCTTGCGCTCGACGATCCCTTCGTCCGCCAGTTCGCGCATCGCCCGATTGACCGTGGCGCGGGCGCAGCCGTAGGTTTCCGCAAGGTCCATCTCGTTCGGCATCAGCGTGCCAGGAGCCATGACGCCGCGCGCGATCTGATCGAGAAGGTCCGCTTTGACATCCTTGAAGGTCACGGTCATTGGCGTTGTCCCTTTGTTTCTTCAGCCAATCCAACCAATAGACCAACCCAGCTATCCGAACTTCGGGTGTACAGGAGACTGTAGACCTCGATAATGGTATACATAATGAAATAAGAGTGGACAATAGGATCGAGCCCTTGTCGCCCATTCTCAAGATCATACTGTCCCGGCTCGGCATGGGGATCCTGACGCTGCTGATCGTCAGCGTGCTGATCTTTTCGGCCATCGAACTGCTGCCCGGCGACATCGCGACGGAAACGCTTGGCAATCGGCCACCGAGGAAACCATCGCCGCATTCAAGGAGCGTTTCAACCTGAACGGACCGGTGCACATGCGCTACCTGGACTGGCTTGCCAACGCCGTTCAGGGCGATTTCGGCGTGTCGCTGTCCAACCAGCGACCGATCTCGGAACTGATTGCGCAACGCGCCGGGAACACCTTCTTTCTGGCCGGGTATGCCGCGCTGATCGCCGTGCCGATCGCCATCATCCTGGGGATGCTGGCGGCGCTCTACCGCAATTCGGCTTTTGACAAGACGGTCTCCGGCGCCACGCTCGCGGCGATCTCGTTCCCGGAATTCTTCGTCGCCTACATCCTGGTACTGCTGTTTTCGGTCATCTTCGGCTGGTTCCCCAGCCTGGCCAGCGTCGATGCGTCGACGGGGCTCGGCGAACGGCTCTACCGCACCTTCCTGCCCGCCCTGACCCTGACCTTGATCGTGGTGGCGCATATGATGCGGATGACCCGCGCCGCGATCATCAACCTGCTGGCCCTTCCGTACATCGAGATGGCGCATCTCAAGGGCATGCGGCGCTGGCGGGTGATCTCTGTCCATGCCCTGCCGAACGCCGTCGCGCCGATCATCAACGTGGTGGCGCTGAACCTCGCCTATCTCGTCGTCGGCGTGGTGCTGGTCGAAATGGTCTTCGTCTATCCGGGCCTCGGGCAGCTGCTGGTGGATGCGGTCTCGAACCGGGACGTGCCGATCGTGCCGGCCGCCTGCCTGATCTTCGCCGCCACGTACATCCTGCTGAACATGGCCGCGGACATCCTGTCGATCATCGCCAACCCCCGCCTGCTCCACCCGAGGTAATCGCCGATGACGCTGTTCCTGAAAAAACTCGGCGAGGCGCCGCTTTCGGCCTGGTTCGGCATCGTCATCGTGACGTTGATCGCCCTGATCGCCATCTTCGCACCGGTTCTTGCCCCCTACCCCGAATTCGAGGTGGTCGGCCCGCAGTACAGCCCCTGAGCCGCACCCTATTACCTGGGCACGGATGCGCTTGGCCGGGACGTGCTGTCGCGTATGATCTACGGTGCGCGCAATACCGTCGGGATCGCCCTGCTGACGACGGCACTCGCCTTTCTGCTGGGCGCGACCTTCGGCCTGCTGGCCGCGACCTTGGGCGGCTGGTTCGACATGATCGCCAGCCGGGCGGTCGATGTTCTGATGGCCATTCCGTCGCTGATCTTCGCGCTCCTGGTCCTGACGATCACCGGCACTTCCGTCAGTTCGCTGATCCTCGTTATTGCCGTTCTGGACAGCACCCGGGTCTTTCGCCTGTCCCGCGCCGTCGCCCAGGGCATCGCCACGGCCCTGGCCACACTGGCCGTCCTTAGCATCCTGAAGTAGCGCTCGCGCTACATGGCCGCCATTCTCCTGCTCTTCGTCGCCCCCCTCTTCGTGGCCGACGTCCTGATGGGCATCTCGACGCTGATCCTGAACGGCCTGTTCCTCGACATCCCGGGCAACCTCTGGTCGGCGATCCTGGCCAATGCCGTGCGCGCCTTTACCTATGCCATGCTGATCATCGCCACCCAGCTCTTCCGCTACAATTGGAAGCTCGACGACGCGGCCATGGTTTTCGGCGCGGGGCCGGTACGCACCTTCTTGGAGATCACCTTGCCCAACATCTGGCCGGCGCTGCTGGGCGCCTTCATCGTCACCTTCATCCTGTCGTTCAACAACCTGTACATCTCGTTTTACACGCTGGGCGCGGTACCCACGATGCCGTCCGTGGCCTGGGGCTCGCTGCGCTTCGGCATAAAGCCGGAACTCTACGCCATCGCTGCGCTGGTGAACGCGGGGGGTCTGTTCTGCCTCGCACTGATGTTCGCCCTGATGCGCACCGGCAAGGTCGGCTTCGGATACAAGGAGGGCCGGGACAGCTAGGTCGGAAGTGCGCCGCCATCCACATGAATGCACTGGCCGCCGGTGTTGCAGGCGCCAGGCGAACTGACAAGTACGACGAGCGCCGCCATGTCCGCGGTCTATTGCGTGCCTGGCGGCGGCCCGCATCCCTGTTCCGCCCATGGTGCGGATCACCATCGGCGTGCGTGCCCTGTCGCCGAACATGTAGCGGAACCTTGTTGCCTGGTGGTAGATCTGGTTCAGGCAGACGCCGATGAAATCGACGAACATCAGCTCGGCCACCGGATGGAGCCCGGTCAGCGCCGCTCCCGCCGCCGCACTGTTTGGCCAGCTGCCGGGTTCGTGGACACCGAGATAGGGTGTTCATGAAACTGGAGACTCTACATGACGAGAAGAACATTCAGCCGCGCGTTCAGGCAGGGAGCGGTAGGGTTGATGACGAAGCGTGGCGTCAGCACGGCGCAGGCTTCGAGGGATCTTGGAATACATGCCACTTTTCTTCTCCGTTGGGTTCGGGCATCTGAGACAGACGGGTCAGCTGCCTTCCCCGGTCACGGCAAGCTCACCCCGGAACGGGAAGAGCTCGGGAACCTGCGGCGCAAAGTGTCGAGACTGAAGGCGGAGCGGGACATTCCAAAAAAGGCCGCGGCCTACTTCGCCAGGGACCAGCTGTGATGTTTGGGTTTGTGGCGAAGCACCGAGGGGGCTGGCCGGTCAGTTGGATGTGTGACGCGGTCGGTGTGTGTCGGAGCGGTTTCCATGCCTGGCTGACGCGGGCACGCAGCGACCGGTCGATCCGCGACGAAGAGCTGTCGGCGGCGATCCGTGCGCGCTTTCTGCGATCGGACCCGACCCATGGTGCTCGACGGATCTGGCACGATCTTCTTGAAGAGGGCTATTCCTGCGGGTTGCATTGCGTCGAGCGATTGAACCCGCCCAATACACCAGCGAGCCGTTCCAAAGGCTGATGGCTGATCACGGCATCACCCGTTCAATGAGCCGATCGGGAAATGTCTGGGACAACGCCGCGATGGAGAGCTTCTTCTCTTCGCTGAAAACCGAACGGGTCAGGCGGAAAACCTACCGCACGAGGAAACAGGCACGCGCAGATGTTTTCGACTGCATTGAGCGCTTCTACAATCCGCAGCGTCGGCCCTCGACCATCGGCTATCCAAGCCGCATCACGTTCGAGGAGAGAGCTGTGAAAGCTTAAACTGCCGTCCATGAAACAGGCAGCAGGCCATATCCCCCCAGGGGGTTATCAAGTCAAGCCCGTCACGTCCGGATCAGACGCCCGTCCTGAACCTCCAGCCGGTCCGGGGCAAGCGCCTCGCGGAAGGCCGGCGAATGGCTGACCAGCAGGATGGCTTGCGGCAGGGACTGCAGGATGTCCAGCAACCGCGCCTCGTTCTTCGTGTCCAGCGCATTTGTCGGCTCATCCAGCGGCAAGACGTCGGGAGCCATCGCCAGGACGGTGGCCAGTGTCACAAGCCGTTTTTCACCGCCCGAAAGCTTGTGCGTGATCCGGTCCTTCAGGTGCAAAAGGTCCAGATCCCCCAGCACCCGGTCGACGATGGCCAAGGCCTCGTCCCGCGTCCTTCCAAGGTTCCGGGGGCCAAAGTCGATGTCCTCGGCGACGGTGGGACAAAAGAGCTGATCGTCGGGATCCTGGAAGACCAGTCCGACGCGCCGGCGCACCTCTTGGAAATCGGCCTCTGCGCGACGCGGCGCTCCGAATAGCGTCACGGTGCCCGATGTCGGACGCTGCAACCCCAGCGTGATCCGCAGCAGGGTGGACTTGCCCGATCCGTTCGGCCCGGTCAGGGCCAGCCTTTGCCCCGGCTTCAATTGCTGGCTCGCACCATTCAATACCGGCGGCTGACCCGGATAGGCGAAGCAGATGTCATGCAGAGCAATCAGCGTCATGACAGATCGAACGCCAGCAACGACAGGCAGATCGCCGACAGCCCGGCGGCAAAGACGATATCCGGCCGGGTCAGAGAATGCTCCTGCAATAGAAGCATACGCCCGGTGTACCCCCGGCATTTCATCGCTCCCAGGATCCGCTCGGATCGTTCGATGGCCCTAACCAGCATCATCCCGACGAGATACCCGAAGCTGCGATAGGTGTGCCAATTGGTGCCGGGCCGAAACCCGCGCACCTTCATCGCGCCGCGCAGGCGCAGGTATTCCTCGCGCAGAACCTCGATGTAGCGCTCCGTGAACATCAACAGATTTACAAGCGCTTCCGGGCAGCGCAGCCGGTGCAGCGCATGGCCCAGCGTCACCGATTCCATCGTGCCGACCAGCACCATCAGGACAAGGATCACGGCGTTGGCCGTCAGGGCAATCTCGACCGCTTGCCAAAGCCCCTGCCAGGACGCCGCAAAGCTCCAAACGGTCAGAATGGGATCGCCCGGAATCGAGAACGGCAAGAGCACCAGCATAAGGACAATGAACCCGTCCATCATCGCCATACGCTTGAGGGTCTGGCGTGGCGGCAGGTCCGAGACCGCCATCAGGCTCAACGACACCGCCAAAGCTGCGGCCAGCGCGGCAATCGAGGACAAGGCCACGGTGACCACGCCGAACACACTGGCCATGACGATGCGCATGCGCGGATCGAGCGGAACGATCAGGCCGGATCGGCCGCCCCGCTCGGACAGCGTCTTTTCCCGGGGTCCCAGAGCGTGCGCCATCAGACGGCCAGCCTGCGCCGCGCGGCCAGATAAAAGCCCAGTCCGAACAACCCGACGATATAGCCGATCCCACCGAGGATTGTCTGGAAATCGTTGTGCTCGCGATAGGCGGCGATCTCCCGGCGGAGCGGGCGCATCTCGTCACGCACCGCTTGGGCAATGGCCTGGCGCTCCGCGTCGGTCAAGGCGGCGACAGTGATCCCGCCCTTGCCGGCTTCGTCCGGGACCGGCTCGGGCGTGGCCGGGGTGGTGGAGGCGACGTCCATGATCCGCGCCACGTCCTCGGCAGGCATAAAGACCTCGGCCACGTGCCCCGCGCCCAGGTCGGCAAAGAAGGTATGCGCGACCGGCGCCGTCGGCGTGTAGACAAAGAAACCGTCGGCATCAGTCACCGCCCGGCCCAGTTCCGCGCCATCCGGCCCGGTGACAATCACCTCCTGGTCCGTCTCCATGTCACCGTTGGAAAACCCGATCTCGCCTTCGATCGAACTCCCCGACGCGAAGACCCCGGCAATCACCTTGTGCGCCATGGCGGGCAGCGGGGCGCAAAGAACCATCAGAATGAGGGTCAAACGTCTCATGCTGCGGTCTCCCTCGTGAAAAGCTCAGGTTTGACCTTGCGGGCCAGCAATACGGCAAAGCCGGTCAGAAAAGCCTCGATGACCATGACCGGGATATGTGCGAACAAGACAAGCTTTGTGGCGGGCAGGAACTGGTCTCCGGACAAGGCCAGCGATGCACCGACCATGATCGTCGTTGCCGCGATCGCGAAGACGCCGCCAAGGCCACCCCAGACGGCACCCGCGACGGGCACTCCGCGCCCGATCATCGGACGGAAGAGCAGTCCGGCCATGACGGCCGGCAACGCGATGTTCAGGGTGTTGATCCCGAGCACCGTCAGCCCGCCGAAGCCGACGAAGACGGCCTGAAGCAGCAGCCCCACGAACAACGCCGGGAAAGCGGCCCAGCCGAGCAGAAGCCCGGCCAGACCGTTCAGAATCAGATGCACCGAAGTCGGGCCGATCGGCACATGGATCAGCGAGGCCACGAAAAAGCTGGCCGAGAGCACCCCGGCGGTCGGAATGCTCTCCAGGTCGAGCGATCTCAACCCCTTCGCAACGCCCCCGGCGGCAGCCAGCGTGCCGCCGATGACAACCGGGTTGGACAAGGCGCCGTCGACGATGTGCTGGATTATTCCATGTTCCAGGCGCGGATCCAGATCACCGCATCCTGGCTCAGCTCCTTGCCCTCATGTTCCGTCGCCGGGCCAGACCCCAAAGCCGCGAAGCCCCAGTAACCCGCCTTGGGTACGCCAAAGGTGAAGTAGCCATCGGCGTCAGGCACGGCCACGACAGACCCGCCCGCCATGGGCGAAACGGTCGGCGCAGAGGATGCGGCGCTGTCCATGTCGGGCTCCGCCGCCATGTATTCGATCTCGATTTCTGCGCCGGCGACCGGTTCACCATTCGCGACCACCAGCCCGGTGAAGGTGCCACCTGCGATGACGTTGTAGGGCTTGTTGAGCGGGATGATCTCGGTCGGCAGGCCAACGGGGTTCATCCAGTCGGTCGGCAGTTCGTTGCGGTTCAGGAAGGCCTTGGTGATCTGCTGGATATAGATATCCTCTGAGGCCTCGTAATAGGGGACCGGCACAGTCGCCAGCACGTAGTCGCCCGACCGCTTGACCGGAACGGACCCCTTGAAAGCCGCGCCCGAGTTTTCTCCGCCAGTGAATTCGACAGGCTTCAGAGTGCCTTTCAGATCCGTCTTTTCGCCATTATGGATCATGTAGAATTCTTCTGGCAGCTCGAGATCCATCACATGGCCATTTTCGAACGGGTGCCAGAAGATCAGCTTGACCGGAACATCGCCGGGAGCGTCGATCATCGTGTCCGTGGTGTATTCGAGCAGGAAGTGTGCCTGTGCCATCGCCGGAATGGCCAACGCGGCCGTGGCCGCCAAAAGCAGGTTTTTCATGGGTCTTCGTCCTAGTCCCGTCGTGCCAACCCCGGCACGAGTTGTCAGTTGACAACAGGACATGCGACACTAACCGACCAGTCGGACGATCAGGTCTGGCGCACGCCGCGACGCCGTGGAATCACGCCATTTCCAAGGGCGCCTGTCCGGCAGGTTTCCTGACTTGCGGGTCAAAGCGTGAGGCTGGCCTTCCCGGTTTCCCAGTGGCGTTTCAGCCTTGCTCACCGCCTACAGTTGCGGGGGCAGTTGCGGCATTGGGCCAAAAGACAGCCCGCACCGCATTCCCTATTTCTTTCGGGTCATCCCGAAACCAGACATGCGCGTTCGGTGCCAGCCTTCGCGTATTGCTGTCAACGGAAATTCGAATCCGCCTCAGAAAAGCCGTCGCGCAAGCAGATCCATCGAAACCACAAGACCTGTATGACCGCCTTGCTCTCGGGATCGCGACAAGACGGTCGGAACGCGCCCGAAATCGCGAGCGCCTCCGTTGCAATCGACATGGACATGGCGGCGGCTTCGACAACCGCACGCGGCGGAGCGCCCGGCCGACGCACCGCGCCCACGGGGATTTCCGCGTCGACGGCAACGGCGCAGAGGGCATCCGGCGGCTGGCCGAGCGGCCCGCGCCCCTGGGCTTGGCGGCCCTCGCAGCGGGAATCGTGACGCTCCCGCAACAGGCGTCGATCCGCGCGTGTCCGGGCATTGCATCTCCCGTATATCCGACGTTTTTTGTCAGGCGGACCCGGTTGCGCAATTGCTTTCGGACAGGACGCGCCTGAAAGACCGGTCCACCCTGATCGTCGTCCCCGCCCGGAGCCGTTTCGGCCTCTGTCGAACCGACCGGACCCGCGAAGACGCCTTGCCCGGCCAAGGGCGCAAACGCCAGCCGACGTGCCAGCCAGAAAACTTCTGTTTCACTGAGAAGGAATGACATGCACAGGTCATCTCTGGCGGTTTCCGCCATCGCACTTCTGTCAGCAACCCAGGCCGCGGCCCAGGCCACCGGGCCGCTGGATATCGGCACCATCGTCCTGGGGTCTGATGCGACCACCGCCGAAGCCCTGGAGGGCGACGACCCTGCCGCCGGCGGCGCGGACATCGGCATCGACAACGAGGATCTGACGCGGATCAACCCAAGCGATCTGCAGGACGTCTTCAAGTCGCAGCCGTCGATCCAGGTGGGCAGCTCGCTGCCGATCTCGCAGAAGATCTACGTGAACGGCGTCGAGGAAAACAATCTCAACGTCACCATCGACGGCGCGCGCCAGAACAACCGGATCTTCCACCACTCCGCGACCACCTATGTCGATCCGGAATTGCTCAAGGCGGTGCGGGTCGATCCGGGCGTTGCCCCCGCGGACGCGGGGCCGGGCGCGGTGGCAGGCGCCATCGCCTTCGAAACCAAGGATGTGGACGACCTGCTGCTGCCGGGCCGCGATGTCGGCGGGCGGGTGTCGAGCGAATACCAGAGCAACGGCGATACCTGGACCAACACGCTCGGTGTCTACGGCCGCAACGACGGTTTCGAATACCTGCTGTTCGGCAAGGCCGCAAACGGGGACGACCGTGAAGACGGCTCTGGCACGACCGTTCCCGGTTCGACCACGGCGCTGAGAAGCGGGCTGGCCAAGCTGGCCTACACCGGCGCCGACGGCAGCCGGATCGAGTTTTCCTACGAAAGCGTGGAAGACGACGCCGACCGCAACGCCCGCGCCGACTTTGCCGGAATGCGCGGCGTCTACGACGAGCGCCGCTGGCGTTTGCGGCGCCAGAACGTCGTGCTGACCTTTACCGGCGGCAACACCTCCGAATTCTGGGATCCGACCTTTCAGCTGGCCTACAACAGGAACGAGATCGAAACCGGGCCCTGGTCGCGGGACCCCGGCACCTCGCTCGGCGAGACGACAAGCCTGACCGGCAAGGCGCAGAACCGGTTCAGCCTGGCCAATGGCACGATCACCGCCGGTCTCGATTTCTACATGGATGAAGTCAATTATGCCGAAAAGGGCAATCCGGCAGCCTATCGCGAGGAAACGGCGAACAACATCGGTCTCTTCGCCCAGGGCCGCTTTGACCTGACGGATCGCGCGCGCCTGTCGGCAGGGCTGCGGTACGATTACCAGACCTTCACCGGGACCGACGGAACGGACTATGCCAACGGCGGGTTTTCGGCGAACCTGGCCGGCGATTACGACGTGACGGATGCGGTCACGATCAGCGCCGGCGCGTCGCGCGTCTGGGGTGGGATCGCACTGGCGGAATCCTACCTGTTCTTCAGGGACTGGGATTATCCGGACAGCATCGAGCCTGTCACCTCGGACAACGCCTTCATCGCCGCGACTGCAGAGCTGGGCTCCGGTTTTTCGATCAAGGCCAAGCTCTTTGGGTCGAACATACGCAACGCGCGCACGCTGTTCGACGGTCCCGCATCCGAAAGCTTCGGGCTGGATGCCGGGGATACGTCCGACCTTGAAACGCGCGGCTTCGAGATCGGGGCAGGCTACACATGGGGCGCGGGCTTTGCCCGTATCGCCTATGCCGAAGTCGATGCCGAAATCGACGGGGTCGAGGCGGACAGCTACACAGGTCGCTACCTCACGACCCCGATCGGCAATACGATTGTCCTGGAGGCGGCGCACAGGTTCGACAATATCGGGCTGACCATCGGCGCCGACGCCCAGCACACAATGGGCCAGGAGATCGAGTATCTGGGGGCGCCGTCGGGCGAAACCGACGACTACACGGTCGTCAACGCCTTTGCGGAATGGACGCCGCGCCGGGTGGACGGCCTGACGATCCGCGCCGGTGTCACGAACCTCTTCGACGAGCAATATGCCGACAGCGCCACCTACGGGCAGGAGTTTGGAACGATCGACCCGCTTTACGAACCGGGCCGCTCCGTCACCCTTAAGGCGACATACCGGTTCTGATGACCGATGAGCGCCGCCCGATCCCCGAGGGACGGGCGGCGCGTGGACATGGTTGCGCCTGGCCCGTGTGTCGGACGGCGATCCCGGCCGCAGTCAGGTCCAAGACATGGTTGTGAAGTCTTCGCGGAACGCGAAGCGTTCCAGGTGGCTGTCGACGATGCGCTTGGCCTGGTCGAGCTCTTCGGCATCCGGCGCCATCACTTCGACCCGCAATTCGGAGGCATTGGCCCAAAGACGGCAGGGACCGGTCCCCAGGGCCACCTCGCCGCTGCGGTCATCGCAGCGCGCCTGGACCTTGTGGGCAAAGTGCTTGCAGAGTTGTTGCAGGTATTTGCTGGCATTCTCTGTCTCGAAGCGTCCGGTGGCCGCGAGTCCCGTTTGCATGATTCAATCCTTCGCGTTAAGGCTCGCAAATAGACTGACAAAAACACTCGGACATGTCCAGCCACGGTTAGCCACGGCCTGTCCCCGCATCCGGGAATGGATCATGAAAACGGCATTCGTGGCAGCTTTTCTGTCGTTCGCGCCGATTGCGGCGCTCTGTCAGACCGTGACGGTCGAGACATATGCAGGACCCGCCGAGGTGCCGCAGAGGCCCGAAACGGTGGTTGCGCTGGACCTTGCGGCCATAGACACGCTGCACACTCTCGGCATCGCCATCGACGGCGTGCCGGCCCTTGTGTCGCCGGCCTATCTGAGCGCCGCCATGGAGGGCGCGAGCCCGGTCGGCAGCCTGTTCGAGCCCGACTTCGAGGCGCTGGCGGCGATGGCGCCGGACCTGATCGTTGCGGGCGGCCGGTCGCAGCCGCAGATCGCGTCGCTGAGCCGGATCGCGCCCACCATCGACATGACGATCTGGGGCGACAACCTGATCGGTCAGGCCCGAGAGCGCGTCAGAGCCTACGGCGCGATCTTCGACCATCGCGCCGAGGCCGACGCACTTCTGGCAAAGCTCGACGCTGCGTTGGTCCGGGCACGGGAGGCGATCGACGGCAAGGGCGACGCGCTGATCCTGCTGAGCAACGGCGGCACGGTGTCGGCCTATGGCGACGACAGCCGCTTTGGCTGGCTGCACCGGGCGCTGGACCTTCCCGAGGCGTATCCCGACATCACCGCAGAGACGCATGGCGAATCGGTGTCCTTCGAATTCATTGCCGAAACCGATCCCGATTGGCTGATCGTGATCGACCGCGGTGCCGCCATCGGCCAGGAGGGCGAGGCCGCGGCCGTAACGCTGGACAATCCGCTGGTCATGGGCACCAAGGCGGGCCGGGCCGGGCAGATCGTTTATCTCGACAGCGCGGCAACCTACCTGGCCGGCGGCGGCATCCAGTCCATGCAGATCCTGCTGGACCAGATTGCGCAGGCGTTTCAGGACGGCGCGTCGAAAGGGTGACGGTCGTGAGCGACACGCACCGGGGACTTGCCGTGCTCGTTCTGCTGTCAGCGGCGAGCCTTGCGGTCGGCGCCGCCGACCTTTGGGGCGGCGGTCTGGACACAGGACTGCTGCTCGCGGTCAGCCGGGTGCCGCGGACCTGCGCTGCGCTGTTGGCCGGCGCGGGATTGGCGCTGGCCGGCGTGGTGATCCAGCAGACGGTGCAGAACCGCCTGGTGGAGCCCGGTTTGACCGGCACGCCCGAGGCGGCGATGATCGGCCTGTTGGGCGTCACGCTCGCAGCGCCCGGGGCGGCGCTGCCGATCAAGATGGGTGCCGCGTCGGCGGCGGCGCTGGCCGGCACGGCGGGCTTTTTCCTGCTGGCGCGGCACGTCCCGCGGCGCGATCCGATGCTCCTGCCGCTGGTGGGGTTGATCTATGCCGGCATTCTGGGTGCCACCGCCTTGTGGATCGCCTGGAGCGCGGACCTGGTGCAGTTCATCGGCATCTGGCAGACGGGCGAGTTTTCGGGCGTGCTGCGCGGGCGCTACGAGTTCTTGTGGCTGATCGCGGCTCTGGCTGTGGCGCTGTACCTGCTGGCCGACCGGATCACGCTCCTCGGCCTTGGCGAGGATCGGGCGCGCAGCCTCGGGCTCGATTATCGCGGCACCGTTCTGGCGGGGCTTGCCATCGTGGCCCTGTCGGTGGCGGTAGTGGTCGTGACGGTGGGCGCGATGCCCTTTGTCGGTCTGGTTGTGCCCAATATCGTCTCGCGGTTTCGAGGCGACAACCTGCGGCGCAACCTGCCGCTGGTCGCAATGCTGGGCGGCAGCCTGGTGCTGGGCGCCGATGTGATCGGGCGGCTGGTGCGCTGGCCCTACGAAATCCCGGCGGCAACCGTCTTTTCCATCGTCGGCGCGGCGCTTTTTCTTTGGCTTCTGAATGCGAAGGGCGGACGGTCGCGTGGCTGAACGACGACTCATGGCGCTTGGAGGGCTGCTGGTCCTGGCAGTCGCACTGTTCCTGCTCTGGGGGCTCAGAGCGCCGGTCGCGTTCATCCTGTCGCTGCGGTCAGAGAAACTGGCGGCGCTCGTTCTGGTGGGCGCGGCGACGGGGGCGGCAACGGTGATCTTCCAGACCATCGCCGCGAACCGGCTGCTGACCCCCGGAATCGTCGGCTTCGACGCGCTCTTCATCTTCATCCAGACGACGCTGGTGATGATCCTGGGCGGGGTGGGGTACGCTGACTTGCCGGTGACGCCGAAATTCCTCGCCGAGGCGGCCTGCCTGACGGCAGCGGCCATGGCGCTTTTCGGGGTGCTGTTCCGAAAGGGGGCGGAGGATGTGATCCGCATGATCCTGACCGGCGTGATCCTGGGCGCGCTGTTGCGCGGGCTGGCGGAATTCGTGCAGCGTCTGCTGGATCCGTCAGAATTTGCGGTCGTGCAACAGGCGAGCATCGCCAGCTTCAACAGCGTGGACGAGGGGCAGCTTGGCATCGCGGCGGTGGTGCTGGTGCTGGCGCTGCTGGCCGCGTGGCGGCTGGCACCGGCGCTTGATGTCGCGGGCCTTGGCCGGGCCAAGGCGCGGACGCTCGGGCTGCCGCATGACCGGCTGGTGCTGGCGGCCCTTGGCATCGTGGCGCTGCTGGTGTCGGTCTCCACGGCGCTGGTCGGTCCGATCACGTTCCTGGGGCTGCTTGCCGCGAGCCTCGCCCATGCCGCGCTGCGCGATTTCCGGCACACGGTCCTGATCCCTGCGGCGGCGCTGATCGGGGCGTCGATCCTGGTGGCGGGGCAGGCGGTGTTCGAGCGTGTGCTGGGGCTGCAATCGGCGCTGGCCATCGTGGTGGAGTTCGCCGGCGGGCTGCTGTTTCTGGCACTGGTTCTTGCGAGGCGAAGGACATGATCGAGGTTGAGAACCTGACCCTTGCGCGCGGCGGGGCCGCGGTGCTGCGCGACCTCACGTTCCGTATCCCCGCACGCGGGATCACGGCCGTCATCGGTCCGAACGGCGCGGGAAAATCGACCCTGCTGCACACGCTGGCAGGTCTGATGCGGCCCGATGCCGGGAGCGTAAGGATCGCCGGCACGGACATCCACCGGTCGCGGGAGGACGAACGGGCCCTGATCCTGTCGCTTCTGACCCAGAGCGCGGGCACCGTCCCGCGTCTCAATGTGCGCGATCTGGTGGGTTTCGGACGCTGGCCGCATCACCGGGGCCGGCCGACGCAGGCGGACGCGCGGCTGACAGATGAGGTGCTGGAGCGGTTCGACCTGACCGACCTCGGTGGCCGAGAGGTCGAAGAGCTGTCGGGCGGGCAGAAGCAGAGGGCGTTCCTCGCCATGGCCTATGCGCAGGCGACGCCCTGGATGCTGCTGGACGAACCGCTGGCGGCGCTCGACCCGAAATACACCCGCGACATCATGGAGCGGCTGCGTGCCATCGCGTCCGACCCCGACGATCCACGCGGCGTAGTCCTGGTGCTGCACGACCTGTCGATCGCCGCAGACCATGCCGACTGGTGCGTGGCGTTGAAGGACGGTCGCCTGCATTGCGCCGGGCCCTGGCGCGACTCGATGACCTCCGACCGTTTGAGCGCGCTCTACGACACACCGCTACGGATGGTGTCGGTCGAAGGGCGGACGGTGGTCATGGATGCCTGAGGGCTGCGGATGCACCGCGCGCTCGGCCGTCGGGTCATCGACGTGACACAGGTGCGGTGATGCTTTTGCACCCGTCCTGTTTCGGGCCGCAAATGGCGTCGGCAAGATCTGACAGACACGCCGTGTCGACCGCACCCGGTCTACGGCGGGCCTGTGTGCGGCGGCAGGACGGCCCACCGCTTTCCCCGACGGCACTCTGTTGTCGACTATTTCAGTCAACAATCGTCTTGACCCCGGTGCCAGTGCTGGTAAATGCTTGGGTCGGCGCAGCCCGTCCTGGAAATGCCACGACCAGCCCCGCCTGTTTGTCCGACATCTGCAGGAGGTTCCGTTGCCCCGCCTTGCCCTTCTTCTCGCCGTGTGCGGCGGTCTCTCAATCGGCATCTCCGCCACGTCCCTTGCCGCTCAGGAAGACGCCACTGGCGCGCTCACCATCGAGCTGAACTCGGTCGAAGCGCAGGACACCGGCTGCCGGATGAGCTTTCTGGTTCTCAACGGCCACGAGAGCGATCTCAAGTCGGCGGTGTTCGAGGCGGTGCTCTTCGATGCGGCGGGCAGCGTCGACCGCCTGACGCTCTTCGATTTCGGCGCGCTGCCGGCGGGCCGTCCGCGGGTGCGGCAGTTCGTGGTGCCGCAGCTTGGCTGCGATCAACTTGGTCAGGTGCTGATCAACGGGGCGCAAAGCTGCGAGGCAGAAGAGGCCGCGCACGATCTGTGCAGCGACGGTCTGATGCTGCGGTCGCGGATCGACGTCGAGGTGATCGGATGATCGGGACGGTATTCGACGCGCTGCGGCGCATTGCCGACCTGGGCGGGCCGGTCGTCCTTCTGCTGGTCGGGCTGTCCGTCGTCGTATCGACGGTGGCGGTCTACAAGCTTTGGCAATTCGCCGCGGCGGGTGTCGGGCGGCACAGGGCGCTGAGCCGTGCCATCGTGGCCTGGGACGCCGGCGACCGCACCGAAGCCCGCGCAGAGCTTGACCGGTCCAAGAGCTACCTGCGCCCGGTGATCGACATGGCGATCTCGGGACAGACCGACGCCGCCCGTCTGGACGCCGAGGCCGAGACCCGCTTTGCACGGCTGGAACGCGGGTTTCGGGTGCTCGATTCAATTGCGCAGCTGGCGCCGTTGCTGGGGCTCTTCGGCACGGTTCTGGGGATGATCTCGGCGTTCCAGGCTTTGCAGGAGGCAGGGAGCCAGGTCGATCCCTCGATCCTGGCCGGGGGCATCTGGGTGGCGCTGCTGACGACGGCCGTGGGCCTGGCCGTTGCGATGCCTGCGGCACTGCTGCTGAGCTGGTTCGAAGCGCGGATGGACGCCGAGCGCGTGCTGGCCGGAAAGGCGCTGCGCACGATCCTGTCCCCGACCGGCGGCGCACATCGCGCATCCGACGCCCGCGCGGTCGGTGGGCTGCATGCGTAAGCGCAGCCGCCGCAGACGCCTGTCGATGACATCGCTGATCGACGTCATCTTTCTGCTGCTGCTGTTCTTTATGCTGAGTTCCACCTTCACGCGCTTTGCCGAGGTCGAACTGTCGGCCGGTGGCGCGGGCGGGGCGGCTGCCCTGTCATCCGGCACGGCGCCGTTTTTCCTGCGGCTGAGCCAAGAAGGCGTGACCCTCAACGGGCGCGGCGTCGCGTTGGCCGCCCTGCGCGACGGTTTTGGCGACAATGATGCCCCGGTGGTGCTGGTGTCCGTGCGGCCTGCGGTCACGTCGCAGCGGCTGACCGACCTGCTGGTGGCGCTGCGGGCTGTGCCGGGTGCGCAGGTCACGGTACTGGAGCGGTCGTGATGCTGCGTGTCAGGCGGAAGTCCGAACGAGAGCCCACCACGGCGCTGATCAACATCGTGTTCCTGATGCTGATCTTCTTTCTCGTTGCCGGCACGCTGGCGGTTCCGCTGGACGGCGATCTGACCCTCGTGCGGACCGCCGAACTGGAGCGCACGGCGCCCGGGGATGCGCTGGTGGTGCATGCGGACGGACGGATGAGCTTTCGCGGACAGGATATCGGCGCACCCTCCGACTATCTGGCGCGGCTGGACGAGGAAAGCCGCGAACGGGTGCGCATCGTGCCGGATGCGGAATTGCCGGCCATCGAGCTTGTGGCCATAGGCCGTGCGCTGCGCGGGGCCGGGGCAGAGGCCGTCGTGATCGTCACGGAAAGGGGGCTGGAATGATCGCGACATCCCGCCCGATAAAGCTTGCCGCGCTGATGATCGCCGGCAGCGCCCATGCGGCGCTGGCCCTGGCGCTGCTGTCGAGCGATCCGGTCGAAGTCGAAGGGGCCGCCGGTGGCGCCGACGTCATGCTGGGATCCTCCTTTGCGGACATGGTCGCCGGCGTGACGACAGCCGAAACGCCGCCCGACACGGCAGAGCCGGAAACGGCGACGGAAACCGCTCCCCCCGCCACCGTGGAAACCGCCCTGGACGTCCGGCCAGACCAAAGCCCCGCGCCGGAGCCAGAGATGGCAGAGCCGATCCAGGCGGACGCGACCGACCGGTCCGAACCCGATGCGGCAGAGCGTGCCGATCCCGCAGAGCCCACCGCGCCCACGGGCATGGCCGTTCCGGCAGACCCGCAGAGCGCCGCGCCGATTGCCCCGGTTGAAAGCGCGGCCGCAGAGGCCCTCACCGCCCTGCCGGCGGCGCGTCCCGAGCCTCTGGAAGCGGCCCCGACCAGGGCCATAGCGACGAAGCCATCGCGCTCCGAAACCAGCGAACCGGATGTGGTCGCCGGGGAAGAGCCAGAGTTCGCCACGCCCGCGCGATCCCTGCGGCCCGCCGCGCGTAGTCCTGAATTCGAGGCGGCCATGCAGGCCGAGGCCGCCGCGCGCGCCGCAGAGCGGCAACGCCAGCGAGCCGCCGAGCAGCAGCGTCATCGCGCGGCCGAGCAGCAACCGCGCCCCACCCAAAAGCGACAAGGCAATGCCAACCGCAACGCAAGTGCCGGCGCCGCCAGCGGGTCGCGGGCGGCCACGTCGCGGTCGAGCGGCTCGGGCGGTCGCGCGAACCAGGCCGGCAACGCCGCGGCAAGCAACTATCCGGGTGTCGTCATGGCCTGCCTGTCCCGCGCCGGACGGCCCAATGTGCGCGGCGGCGGCACGGCGCGGGTGTCCTTCAGCGTTTCCGGCAACGGGCGAATCACCGGTGTGGCGCTTGCACGGCGCTCGGGCAATGCCGCGCTCGACAATGCGGCGGTCCGTCTGATCGCCCGGGCGGGATCATGCCCGCCGCCACCACCGGGCGCACAGCGCAGCTTTTCGATCGGGGTGCAGGCGCGATGACGTCCGGGTCTGTGCAACGCCGCTCCATGGCGGGGCGTGGGCAAGCCTGAGCCTCCTTGCCTGTGAGGGTGATTTCGGACGTGCGGACTTGCCGTGGATGTCAGGATCATCGTCAAGACATCATTTAGGCACCTGACGACACGGACGCCGCGATACCGCCCCGAGAATGCAAGCGTATCGAGGTGCATCAACCCGCCCGACCGGCCCGCGACGACGTCCCCAGCGTCAACGCGAGCGATGACCGCTATCGGACGCTTCTCCTGCCGAAAGGACGGGACAAGGCAAAGGCCGATCTGCATCCCCTAAGGCGCGTAGCGTCAAGCTCGGCGAATGCGGGTAGGTTCACGGTCGATGCGAGACCGGGCGTGTTCCGCGCCTTCGGCTTCGACGGCCATGGCTTCCAGCTCGCGCCGGGCGTGGGCGACGTGATGGTCGCGTTCATGGTCTCGGGCCGAGAACTCGTGCCGCTGGATCACGTCGGGGTCGACCGCTTTGCGGCCCATGCCGAGGCCGCTGCCGCCCACGTCTCCGGCACGGTCTGTAACCGTGTCGGACCCTTGCCGGGACAGACCCTGCCCGTCACGCCATGGCGGCGCGGACGTCCGGGTCCGCCAGCGTCTGGTCCAGTGTCAGGCGGGTCAGGTCCACGATCCGGTCGATTTCGTCGGTCGTGCAGCAGAGCGGCGGCGCATAGCCCAGCACGCCCTGCGTGAAGGCGCGGATGATGAGCCCGTTCTGCCACGCCCTGTCGAAGATCCGGGTGCCGGGCGCCGCCGCCGCGGGCAACGGCGTCTTCTTCGCCTTGTCGGTGACCAGTTCGACCGCCGCCAGCATGCCCCGGCCGCGCACCTCGCCCACCAGAGGATGATCCGCCAGGCCCTGCAGCCCCGCCATCAGCCGCGCGCCCATCGCCGCGCCATTCTCCAGCAGGCCGCCTTCGTAGAGATCGAGCGCCGCAAGCGCCACCGCCGCGCTGACCGGATGGGCGGAATAGGTCTGGCCGTGACCGACCATCGCCAGCCCGGCCCCGTCGGCGATGGTCTCGTAGACATGATCCGACAGAAAGGCCGCGGACATCGGCACATAGCCTGAGGTCAGGCCCTTGGCCGTGGTCATCATGTCGGGAACGATGCCCTCGTCTGCACAGGCGAACATCGGGCCGGTGCGGCCGAAGGCGGTGATGACCTCGTCGGCGACAAAGAGGATGTCCATTTCCTTGCAGACCGCGTGCATGGCCGCGACCCAGCCCGGCGGCGGGACCAGAACGCCGCCGGAGCCCTGGATCGGTTCGAGGTAGAAGGCCGCCACGCGCTCTGCGCCGATCTCGGCAATCTTGCCGCGCAGATCCGCGACGGAAGCGGCGATGATGGCCTGGGCATCCTCCCCCACCGGATTGCGGTAGGGGTAATGCGAGGGGATCTTGTGCTGCCAGTCCAGCGGCACGCCGAAATTGGTGTGAAAGACCGGCAGCGCGGTCAGCCCGGATCCCACTGCCGAAGAACCGTGATAGCCCTGTGCCACCGAGATGAACTGGTCCCGCTCCGGCGCGCCCCTGGACTGCCAGTAGTGCCGGACGAAGCGGATCGTGCTGTCAACGGCATCCGATCCGCCGAGCCCGAAATAGACATGGTTCAGATCGCCCGGGGCGTGATCCGCCAGCCGCCCCGCCAGTCGTGCGGCGGATTCCGAGCCGAGCCCGAAATAGCCTGTCGCATAGGGCAACTCGCGCAGTTGGCGGGTGGCGGCCTCGATCAGGTGGTCCTGACCGTACCCGGCGTTCACGCACCACAGTCCGGCAAATCCGTCCAGCAGGCGATGTCCCTCTGCGTCAATCACGGTCGCGCCCTTGGCCGACGCCAGAAAGCGCGCGCCTGCCTGTTCATGTGCGCGCCACGAAGCGAGGGGGTGGACCAGATGTCTCCGGTCGAGTTCGGCGATGGAATTGCTCAGCATGGTGTCCCTTTCTCTGTCAGCCGAAGGCCCGCATCCCGCGCAGACCGCCGCGGCCGCGCTTGGGCGCCGTTGCGGCCCGGCGGCTCTGACCCCAGCGCGCGCATTGCCGGCGGTGCAACGGCACCTCGGCCCTGCCGGGCCACAGCGGTTCGGATATGGTCTGCCCCGGCGCGGGGTAGGATCGGGGTCATGGCAGGCCTCACGGATGATCTGCCGCCCATTTTCCCTCCTTGCGGAATTAGAAGTCGCTGGATGCGGCGGCCCGGCAGCAATCTTCGACCGTTGATGTGCCAGCCGGCGGCATGAAATAGGGCGCTGTCCTCCGCCGATCCCGGCTTGCCGATGAAATCGGGACGACGGAAAGCCTCGCCGGTCAGCCAGCCTCCCGCGTGAAGATGGAAAAGCGCGTGGTCTCAATCCTCGCCCCCCGTCATCCCCGAAATCGGAGGGCCTCCCCCAACTTCCCCAGGTCGATTCAGGAAGAGAAGCCGGGGGTACGCTCTACCGCCTTCCGTCCCTTCACGCGCATCAGCCAGGGCGACAGCGGCAGTCCGGCCGCATCGGCAGGCCGGAAACCGGTGATCCGCCCCTTCGCTACGGCGGCACGACGGGACGGCGGCAGCGCGACGAGCAACCGGTCACGCCCGGCTTCCCGGCCGGATCCGTTTGAAGATCCGGCCGTCGGGACACGACAGAGCTTTCGCGGTGGGCCGCGCATCAAATTCCGTGAGGTCCGGATGAAACCGCAGGGCCTGCGGCGCCGTCCCGAAGAATGGCGCCTTTGGTCTGCGCCGGGGCGGTAAGCTAAGGCCATCCCGTCCCTAAAGAGGCCATCTCAATGACGCTTATCGTTCCCATTGAAACCAGTCCCGACTTCGAGCCGCGCAATGTACCGGTTCCCCCCGACCGCGTGCTGGCGGGTAGCCCGGTCTGCAAAGCCTGGGACCTCGACACATCGAAAGACGGCCTGGTGCGCACCGGCATCTTCACCGGGAGCGAGGGGACCAACAAGTCGATCAAGGGCGAAAAGTTCGAATTCTGCCACATCGTTGAAGGCGTCGTCGAAATCACCGAGGATGGCGGCGCGCCGACGGTGTTCCGCGCCGGCGACAGCTTTGTGATGAAACCGGGCTTCGTCGGTCAATGGCGGACGATCGAGCCCTGCAAGAAGATCTTCGTGACCGTCGAGTAAGCCCCCGGCGGCGCCCGCAGACGCCCCACCCTTTCGACCACCTTGGGCGGACGACGACGCAGATCAAGGCAACAGAGGACAGACGCATGCACGATCCGAACCCGGGCCTGGACCGGCTGACCACGCCCTGCCTGGTGCTGGACGAAGCGCGCATGACGCGCAACATCCGGCGGCTGGCGGCAAAGGCGGAGGCGCTCGGCGTCACGCTGCGCCCCCATCTCAAGACCGCGAAATCCGTCGACGTGGCGCGCCGCGTGCTGACGGGCGGGTCGGGCCCGGCGACGGTCTCCACCCTGGCCGAGGCCGAGGTCTTTGCCGCAGCCGGGGTGCAGGATATCCTCTATGCGGTGGGCATCGCGCCGCAGAAGCTGCCCCGCGTGCTGGAACTGCGCGCCCACGGCTGCGACCTTGTCATCCTGATCGACAGCCTTGCGCAGGCGCAGGCGGTTGCCGAAGCGGCGCAGGCCGCGGGCCAGCCGATCCCGGCACTGATCGAGATCGACAGCGATGGCCACCGCGGCGGCCTGCGGGCCGGCGATCCCGAACTGATCGAGATCGGCCGACGTCTGCACGACAGCGGCGCAGAGTTGCGCGGGGTCATGACCCATGCCGGCGAAAGCTACGGGGTCGACGGATCAGCCGCCCATGCCGTATTCGCGGGAAAGGAACGTGACGCGACCGTAGCCGCCGCCCGGGCGCTGCGCGAAGCCGGCCTGCCCTGCCCGGTCGTGAGCGTCGGATCGACGCCGACGGCCCATGCGGCCGAGGACCTTTCCGGCGTGACCGAACTGCGCGCCGGTGTCTACATGTTCTTCGATCTGGTGATGGCCGGCATCGGGGTCTGCGACACGAACGATATCGCGCTGTCGGTGCTGACCACGGTGATCGGCCATCAGCACGATCGCGGCTGGGTGCTGGTCGATGCGGGCTGGATGGCGATGTCGCGCGATCGCGGCACCGCGGCACAGACCGTCGATCAGGGCTATGGTGTGGCCTGCGATCTGGACGGCAGGATCTACCCCGATCTGATCATGCGGCAGGCCAACCAGGAACACGGTATCCTGGCGCTGCGCCCCGGCTCGACCGAACGCCTGCCGGACCTGCCGGTCGGCACCCGGCTGCGGATCCTGCCCAACCATGCCTGCGCCACCGCCGCCCAGCACGACCGCTATCACGTCATCCCGGAAGACGGGTCGGGAGCCCTGATGGAATGGAACCGCTTTGGCGGCTGGTAGGTCATGCACCCCGACGGGGAAGGAGCTGCTCTCCTCGTCACCCGCAAACCGTCCGCCGACGCGATCCGCACAGCGCTGCGCGGCACCCATCACGACGGCGGTGGCTCGGTCTCGATGCCTTCTTCCGCCGAAGCCCGTCCATTCCTGCCAGAAAGGGTGAGGAATTCACTCGTTTATGCTGCGGACACCGAAAGCTTCCGCAAATTCGTTCTGTCGATGCCGCTAGCCTTGCAGGCAGGTCGAACGAGGAACCCCGATGGCACCCATCTGACCGATATCCATCGCGTCGACGGCTTCAGCAGCCTGACCAGCTGCAACATGTGCATCCGCAACAGGGTCCGGATCGACCGCGGATACGAGCCGGCCAACCCTTTTTCGACGACGCCGATACGCGCCGCCTGGCCAGCCTTGTCCGGCTGTAACGTCCCTATTCCGCTGCCTGTCCTCCCATCCGGTCGGCCGTGCAGCAAACGAAGGAGCCAATCATGAGCAACGCTGCCGAAATCGAAGCCGCCAAAGCGCGCTTGCATCAGTTCTACATCGACGGCGCCTGGATCGATGCGTCGGGCGCGGAGCGGTCCGGTGTCGTCAATCCGGCGACCGAAGAGGTGATCGCAGAGGTTGCACTCGGCTCTGTCGAAGACACCGACAAGGCCGTTGCGGCGGCACGTGCGGCCTTTTCCGGATGGGCCGCGACAGCGCCCACGGAGCGCGCCGGGAAAATCGCGCGGCTGCGCGAGCTGATCCTTGAAAACACGGAAACGATCGCCCGCGCCATCACTGCCGAAATGGGGGCGGCGACGAGCTATGCGCAGGCCGCGCAGGTGCCGCTGGCCGCGGAACACCTGCGCGCCGCCTGTGAAGTCGTACGCGACTACCCATTCCTGACACGCCGGGGCCAGGCCGCCATCCTGCGCGAGCCCATCGGCGTCTGCGGCCTCATCACGCCCTGGAACTGGCCGCTCTACCAGATCACCGCCAAGGCGGGAGCGGCCCTGGCGGCGGGCTGCACGGTTGTGCTGAAGCCCAGCGAACTTTCGCCGCTCAGCGCGGCGCTCTTCGCCAAGATGGTCGATCGGGCGGGGTTTCCGGCGGGCGTGTTCAACCTTGTCAACGGAACCGGCCCCGTCGTGGGTGCGCGGCTGGCCGGCCATCCCGATGTCGACATGGTCTCGATCACCGGATCGACCCGGGCCGGCGTCGCCGTGGCGCAGGCCGCGGCTCCCACGGTCAAGCGGGTCGCGCAGGAACTGGGGGGCAAGTCGCCCAATGTGATCCTGCCCGATGCCGACCTGTCGAAGGCGGTGCCGCCGGGCGTGGCCTCGGCGATGCGCAATGTCGGCCAGTCCTGCAGCGCGCCGACCCGGATGATCGTGCCCCGTGCCCGGCTGGCAGAGGTCGAGGCGCTGGCGGTCCGGGCGCTCGAGGACATGCGTGTCGGGGATCCGACCGATCCGGCGACCACGCACGGCCCCTCTGCGAACCGGACACAGTATGCCCGCGTCCAGACCATGATACAGACCGGCATCGACGAAGGTGCCAAGCTGCTGTCCGGCGGCCGCGGACGCCCCGAAGGTCTGATGCGCGGTTTCTTCTCCAGACCGACGATCTTTTCCGAGGTCGCCACCGATATGGCCGTCGCGCAGGAAGAGATCTTCGGCCCGGTACTGGTCATCCTGCCCTATGACGATGTCGAGGAGGCGATCGCCATCGCCAACGATACGGTCTTCGGGCTCGGGGCACAGGTCCAAGGTACGGACCTGGCACTGGTGCGCAGCACCGCGGCGCGCATCCGGGCGGGGCAGGTGCATCTGAACTACCCGGCCTGGGATCCGCATGTGCCCTTCGGCGGCTACAAGCAGTCCGGCAACGGGCGCGAATACGGAGTCGAGGGGCTGGAAGAATATCTCGAGACCAAGTCCATCCTCGGCTATTTCGACGGGGAATGACCGTATCAGCCAACGCATCGGCGCGACGTCCGCTGTTTTCGCAAGTGGGCTGATCGCGACAGGATCGCGCCGGTGGCATCTCATCGAACCATGGCCGGAACGCATCAAGCCCGTCTGACGCGCTGGCGCAGGATCAAGGCGACGCACACTGGACGTAAAGACCGAGCATCGATGGGATCGTCGTGCGCGCCATTCCCGCAGTTTCCTATACCGCGCGGTGGCGCCCAATGCCGATGAATCGTGCCGATGACCGATGCGCTTTCCGTTGAGGGGAACGCGCCTCTCTGCCAGCCCCGAGATCTTGGCAAACCCCGCCACCGGCGTGAATCGATGGGACGATTGTCCGCCCGGAACTCTACCGCCCCCTCCGGCAGATTCATCTACCTCCGCCCGCCGTGCGCAATCATCCACTGCGCAGACACGAAAATCGGCACGTAACGCTCCGGCACGCGCGGCAGACTGAAGTCAACAGAAGGCCCGAAAACGAGGCCCGGACCGCATTCCCGACAGGAGCCGACATGACGAACCTGATTGC
>Ga0114903_1000262_pt1 | contig 34633 bp, 33 predicted proteins | sample MalvirDeepMed_s2_FD_87289 | JGI IMG/M metagenome (GOLD analysis project Ga0114903, IMG submission 87289) | Marine viral communities from the Global Malaspina Expedition - Malaspina viral metaG DeepMed_s2 | ecosystem: Environmental > Aquatic > Marine > Oceanic | place: Mediterranean Sea...
CGCCAACGCCCGCCTGTCGCGCGACCTCGACACCGCCGCCCCCGACCGGCGCGCGGGGCAACCCACCATCGGCATGGTGTCGCTGGGCTGTCCCAAGGCTCTGGTGGACAGCGAACGCATCCTGACCCGACTGCGGGCCGAGGGCTACGGCATCTCGCCCGATTACGACGGAGCGGACGCGGTGATCGTAAACACCTGCGGCTTCCTCGATTCGGCAAAGGCGGAAAGCCTCGACGCCATCGGCGAGGCGCTAAACGCAAACGGCCGCGTCATCGTCACCGGCTGCCTGGGCGCCGAGCCCGAGTACATCACCGGCGCGCACCCCAAGGTCCTGGCCGTTACCGGGCCGCACCAGTATGAGCGTGTGCTCGACGCCGTCCACGCCGCCGTCCCGCCCGCGCCCGATCCGTTCATCGACCTTCTGCCAGCCCGCGGGATCAGCCTGACGCCCCGGCATTACAGCTATCTCAAGATCTCCGAGGGCTGTAACCACAAGTGCAAGTTCTGCATCATCCCCGATATGCGCGGGCGTCTTCAGTCGCGCCCGATGAAGGCGGTGCTGCGCGAGGCGGAAAAGCTGGTCGAGGCCGGGGTGGGCGAACTCCTGGTCATCAGCCAGGATACCAGCGCCTACGGCACCGACTGGGCCGACCGCCCCGAAAAGGCGCCGATCCTGGGGCTAGCGCGCGAGCTGGGGCAGCTCGGCGCATGGGTGCGGATGCACTACGTCTATCCCTACCCCCATGTGCGCGAGCTGGTGCCGATGATGGCCGAGGGGGGCGTGCTGCCGTATCTCGACATACCGTTCCAGCACGCGCATCCGGACGTGCTGAAGCGCATGGCCCGCCCCGCCGCCGCCGCGCGGACGCTGGACGAGATCGCCGCTTGGCGTGCCGCCTGCCCCGACCTGACCCTGCGCTCGACCTTCATCGTCGGCTATCCGGGCGAGACCGAGGCCGAGTTCCAAACCCTGCTCGACTGGCTCGACGAGGCGCAGCTCGACCGGATCGGGTGCTTCCAGTACGAGAACGTGGCTGGCGCACGGTCGAACGCCCTGCCCGACCACGTCCCCGCCGAGGTCAAGCAGGACCGGTGGGAGCGCTTCATGGAGAAGGCGCAGGCAATCTCCGAGGCCAAGCTGGAAGCCAAGGTCGGCACGCGCCTCGATGTCATCGTCGACTTGGTCGAGGATGACGCCGCCACCTGCCGCACCAAGGGCGACGCGCCCGAAATCGACGGCCACCTCTATATCGACGAGGGACACGAAGGCCTGACCCCCGGCCAGATCGTCACGGTCGAGGTCGACGAGGCGGGCGAATATGACCTCTGGGGGCGCCTGGTCGGCTGATCACTCCGTCAGGGTGGCCGCGATCTCGGCATCCCTGATCCGGTCGAGTCGCGTCTTGTTCACGCAGAACTCCGGCGCATGGCGGGCATCGTGGAAAGCGTCCGCAAGCCAGGACCTGCAAGCCCCGACATGCGTGCAATCCCGGCACCGATGCACGATGTCCGAAAGGTCCTCCGGGTCCAGATGACGCCGGTCGATCCCGACGGCCTCCGTCATCTCTCGGACAAGGCGAAAATGCGGGTCGGCGGTCATGGGGTGTCCTCCTTGGCGTGCGACATGCCCCAGCCTTCCAGCCGAATCGCCGCAGCGCCTTGACCCATGTCAAACCGCCCTTCCCTTCATCCTTGGGAAAATACCCCGGGGAGCGCGAGGGGCCGCGCCCCTCGCCCTTCGCTCAATATCCCTGAACCACCTGCCGGACCGTCTGGATCCGCTGCGCGTTGGGCGGGTGCGTGCCCAGGAACTGGTTGCCAGGGTCGGGCGCATCCTGAAAGAACATGACGCCCCGCACGGGATCGTACCCGGCGCGCAGCGCAAGCAAGGCCCCCAACGCATCCGCCTCGAGCTCGAACCCTTGGGCATAGCGGCGCGCGCCGTAGAAGGCGCCCGCATCCTGCGCCTGACGCACCGCCACCGGGCTGCCGCCGCCAGCCGCGACAAGCGCACCCGCGACGAATGCGCCTGTCCGGGCCGAGGCCTGACCGCGGGCGATGTGCCCCTCGATATGGTGCGCGGCCTCGTGACTCAGAATGAAGGCTAGCTCGTCCACGTTGCGCGCCAGAAGGATCAGCGGCAGCGTGAAGCCGACCACCGGCTGACCGCCCGGCCCCAGCGTCTGGAACGCGTTGGGCGGAAGGCCGGGGCGGTCGTCGACGACTACGACATAGTCGCAGCGCACGCCGCGCGTCCGCTCGCGACAGGCCGTGCGGGCGACGGGCATCACCGTCTCGACCACGCGCACGAAATCCTGTGCGGCGCGGCTGGGGTCGCGCGTCACCTGCGGGGCCGCGGCCGGGGCGCGCGGCGTCGCCACGATGACCGGCGGCGCGACGCATCCGCCCGTAAGGGTCAGAAGAAGGACAAGAAAAATGGCGCGCATGGAAGCCCCCGTCATCGCTCGCCCCCACTAGCATAGCGGGCGCGATCCCCGCGACCAGCCGTTGCGCACCGGGACGATCCGGCGCAGGCTGCCCAGAAACGGAGCGCCCATGTTCACCATCGAGCACGATTTCGACGCCACGGTCATCACCCTAGTCGACGACCCCGCCCGCCACCGGCAGGAGGATGTGACGGTCAATGCCTTCGAGGATTGCGTCACGCTGGAGCAATACGACGCGCAAAGCGACCGGGTGATGCGTGTGACCCTGTCGCCTGCGCAGGTCTCGGACCTGGCCGCGGCGCTGGACCTACCTGAGGGCGCCTACAAGATCGGCCGCAAGTCATAGGATCGTCACGGTCTTGTCCCGTCCCGTCGTCCCCGCGGTGATCGCAAGGCGCGTTTTCGGGACCCCGAGAGCCTTGGATAGCACCTTCATGACCGCCGCGTTGGCCTTCCCCTTTTCGGGAGGAGCCGTCACGCGGATGTGAATCGTATCCCCCTCGATCCGCAAGCCTGCCTGACGGGCGTTCGACGTGACGCGCAGGGACAAGCGTGCGCCAGTTTGCGCCAGGTGCGACAGGTCGGTCATGCGGCACCCCTACGCTATCGTGGTCGGATTTTCGCGCCGAAAATCTGCCCCCGGCCCGTGAAGGGGCGCGCATCTGTTGACCGGATGGGGCGAAGGGCCGACATGAGGGGCAAACCCGAAGGAGAGACGATGCCCGATCCCGATCCCGCCGCCCTGAACTTTCTTCTGTCCCGACGCTCGCGCCCGGCGAAAACGCTGGTCGACCCGGTTCCCGCGCGCGCTCAGCTGGAGCCCATCCTGACCGCCGCCCTGCGCTCTCCCGATCACGGCAAGCTCGAGCCATGGCGACTGATCGTGCTGGAACGTGCGGCGCTGCGTCGTTTGGCCGATCTGGTGGGCACGCGTGGCGAAGCTTTGGGCCGCCCGCCCGAGGAGATCGACAAGCAGCGCCTGCAATACAGCGAGGCGGGCCTTGCCGTTGCGGTGGTCTGTTCCCCCGTCGACAGCCCCAAGATCCCGCAGGTCGAACAGGTCCTGTCCGCCGGGGCGGTCTGCACGGCCCTTCTGAACGCGGCTCTGGCTTCGGGCTGGGGGGCGAACTGGCTTACCGGGTGGGCCAGCCATGACGAGGGCTTCCTGCGCGAGGGGCTGGGCGTGGAGACGCCCGAGTTCGTCGCGGGTCTCATCCATATCGGAACCGAGGGCGTGGCCCCGCCCGATCGCCCGCGCCCCGACATGGCCACAAAGGTGGAATGGCGGGCGGAATGAGGTTCCTCGGGGACGTCGCCCGCGCGGTGGCGCAACTGGCTGATCCTGCGTTCCAGCGGGTCCTCTGGACCGGGATCGGTCTGACGGTCGCGCTGCTGGCCGCCTTCGGCGCGGCCTTCGTCTGGGGGCTGAACTGGCTGCTCCCTGATACAGTTTTCCTGCCGTGGTTCGGTCAGATCGGCTGGCTGGACGACGTCGCGTCCGGGGTGTCAGTGTTCGGGCTTCTGATCCTGTCGGTGTTCCTGATGGTGCCCGTCGCCTCGGCCTTCACGTCGTTCTTTCTGGACGACGTGACCGACGCGGTCGAGGCGAAGCATTACCCCCACCTCTCCCCCGCCCCACGTCTGAACCTGGCCGAATCGATCCGCGACGGGGCAGGGTTCCTGGGCGTGCTGATCCTGGCCAATATTGCGGCCTTCGCGGCCTACCTGATCCTGCCGCCCTTCGCGCCGTTGATCTTCTATGCGCTGAACGGCTTCCTGCTGGGGCGGGAGTATTTCCAGCTGATCGCGGCGCGACGGCTGGGACGGGCCGCGGCGGCCGAGTTGCGGCGGCGCCATAGCTTGCGCATCTGGGCGGCGGGCTGCGTCATGGCGGTGCCGCTGACTGTGCCCATCGTGAACCTGACCGTGCCGCTACTGGGCGCGGCGGCGTTCACCCATTTGTATCACCGCCTACCGCCTCGCGCGGGGGCATCCGGTCGAACCAGTCGAAATCCCTGACCTCGATCCAGCCCGACAGGATCACCCCGGCGATCACTGCCCAGATGAGGGTGCCCCAGATTGTCGTCTGGATCACCTTCCTCTTCAGCGGGAATCGCGCGGGGCTGCCGGCATGGGTGCCCGGCACGATCTCGCCCTCGTCGCCCTGGGTCGACAGGCCGATGGGCAGGACGACGAAGAACACCATGAACCAGACCACGGCATAGAGGACGATTGCAGAGGTTGGGCCCATCTCAGACCTCTTCCAGCTCGATCAAGCAGCCGTTGAAATCCTTGGGATGCAGGAACAGCACGGGCTTGCCATGGGCGCCGATCTTCGGCTCTCCGTCACCCAGGACGCGCGCGCCGTCGGCCTTCAGGCGGTCGCGGGCGGCCAGGATATCCTCGACCTCGTAGCACATGTGGTGAATGCCGCCCGACGGGTTCTTGTCAAGAAACCCCCGGATCGGCGACCCCTCGCCCAGCGGATAGAGAAGTTCGATCTTTGTATTCGGCAATTCGATGAAGACGACCGTGACGCCGTGATCGGGCTCGTCCTGCGGTGCGCCCACGTCGGCGCCCAGCGTGTCGCGATATTGCGCCGCTGCCGCCTCTAGGTCGGGTACGGCGATGGCCACGTGGTTCAGTCGTCCGATCATGGGGGCCTCCTTCTTCCGCGGTGGGAATAACGACCCACCGACGCAGCGGCAAGCGGCGCACCGTCGCGGTTAACCCAGTGTTAGCATTCGGCGTGGCACCAAGGATCAACGTTAACGGGACAGATGCCATGACCGACCTTTCGGAATACCAGTTCGCCCCAAAACCAACCGCCGATCGCCCCCTTCTGGGCCAGACGATCCTTGTCGTGGAAGACAGCCGCCACGCCGGCGAGGCGATGCGGCTGATGTGCATGAAAGGCGGCGCGAGGATCCGGCGCGCGGATTGCCTGAAATCGGCGTCGCGGCACCTTGTCTCGTACCGGCCGACGGTGGTCATCGTCGATCTGGGCCTGCCGGACGGGTCGGGACTGGGGCTGATTCGCCAGCTTGCGACGACGACACCGCGTCTGGCAGTGATCCTGGCGGTCTCGGGCGATCCGGGGCTGGAACAATCGGCCATGGACGCCGGGGCTGACGGGTTTGTCGCCAAGCCCTTCGGAACGGTCGCCGCCTTCCATGCGGCTATCTTGCACTTGCTTCCCCCCGAGATCAGACCCAACGGACCACGCCCGGTGATGAATACTGAGGTCCATCCCGATCAAAGCGCCCTGCGTGGCGATTTTGCGCTGATCTCGCATCTCCTGGACCCGGATGCGGACGAAGCGACACTGGGCTATGCGCTTGGGTTCGCCCGCAGCTTGGGCCGCCTCGTGGGCGACACCGAATTGGCGGACGCGGCCAATCAGCTGGAACGCACGCTGGAAAACCGCGGCGCGTATCGGTCCGACCTGTCCCACTTGGCTGCCATCGCGCAGAACCGCGTCGGCGCCGCGGGAAAGGTCGCGATCCGGGGGTAGCGTTGCGGCGCGAACCGCTTTATGTTCGGCGAATGTTCTACCCGTGACTTTCGCACCGGACCGGTCCATATGTTGGAAATGACAAGCACTCCTGCACAAGACCTGTCCGATTTTCTGGGCAAGGATCGCTTCGGCTGCGTTCTGGCTGATCCGCCCTGGCGGTTCACCAACCGGACCGGAAAGGTCGCGCCGGAACACAAGCGCCTGGCGCGCTATCCCACCATGACGCTGGAGGAGATCTGCGCCCTGCCGGTCGACGATCACCTGGCGGACCGGGCGCATTGCTACATGTGGGTCCCGAATGCGCTGCTGCCCGAGGGGCTGCAGGTGCTGTCCGCGTGGGGGTTCGAGTACAAGTCGAACATCGTCTGGCACAAGGTGCGCAAGGATGGCGGCAGCGACGGGCGCGGCGTGGGGTTCTATTTCCGCAACGTGACCGAGCTGTTGCTGTTCGGCACGCGCGGCAAGAACGTCCGGACCGAGGCCGCGGGACGGCGTCAGGTCAACATGCTCCAGACCCGCAAGCGGGAGCATTCGCGCAAACCGGACGAGCAATACGACCTGATCGAAAGCTGCTCGTGGGGGCCTTACCTGGAGATGTTCGGCCGTGGCGTGCGCGAGGGCTGGACCGTCTGGGGCAATCAGGCCGATGCCGACTGGAAGCCCGACTGGAAAACCTACGCCTATAATTCGGGCGTCGCGGCCGAGTAATGTTCGACCCCGAATTGGCGGTCAGGGATCTGTTCCCCGCTGATCTGCACGGGCGATACCGGTTCCGCAGCTTCCGCGGCGCGGCCGCGATCCTGGCCGCCAATGCCCCCCAGGAACACGCGATGCTGGTCGCCGTGCTGCGACGATTCCGGATCCGGATGCTGGACATCTGCAAGCCCGGCGGCAGCCGATCCGAGCCGACCGAGCTGTTCGGGAAACTGGCGGTGCGCGAAGGGTTCTCGGAAGAGGTGTCGCTTGCGGCTGAGTTCCACTGGCGGCTGAACCACGGCCGGACCGAGGTGCTGGCCTGGAAGAACCGCGAGCATCTGTTCGGCCACAAGATCGACCATTGGTCGAACGCCGTGGCGCTGGATTACGAGTGGAACAGCAAGGACCAGACCTACGACCGCGATCTGCTGGCGTTCCGGCAGTTCTATGATCTTGGCATAATCTCTTGCGGGGTCATCGTCACGCGCGATCTGTCGACGCAGGTGACCGGGTTCCTGCCCTCGCTGGAAGTCTTCGATCCCCAGCGCAGCTACGACCCGGCGCAGATGCGGACGCTGTTCACGCGGCGCGGCCAGACCTTCGTGCAAAAGCGCGGGCGGACCGGGGCGCCGATGTACCTGAAGGACAAGATGGGGGCCAGCACGACAGGGCTGCCGAAGCTGTCGTCACGCCTGGCCGCGGGTCGTGGCGGGGGATGTCCGATACTGGTCGTGGGGATCGGGGACGGCAACCTGATCTGAGGGTTATTTCCAGTCGAAGAAGTCTTCGGTGGTGCGCGACAGAAGACGCGCAGCCAGTTGCTGCCCCAGATTCGGGCCGTCCGCGATGAGCCCCGAAATCTCGTCCGCCAAACATTCCGACCCGTCGGTGCGCAGGATTTCGCCCCGAAGACGCAGGGTATCACCCGAAAGTTCGGCCAGGCCGGCGATCGGCGTCTCGCACGAGCCGTCCAGCGCGGCGAGATACGCGCGTTCGGCCGCCAGTCGCAGACCCGTGTCGCGGTCGTGAATGGCAGCCAGCATTTCGGCCACGCGGTCGTCGTCCTTGCGTCGCTCGATCCCGATGGCGCCTTGCGCGACTGCGGGTAGCATCTCGTCCTCGGGGATGGGGGTACGGGGCACGTCGTCGTCGCCCAGCCGGTTCAAGCCTGCCACGGCGAGAAAGGTCGCGTGGGCCACGTTGTCGGCCAGCTTGCGCAGGCGGGTCTGCACGTTGCCCCGGAACTCGACCACGTTCAGGTCAGGCCGGCGGTACAGAAGCTGTGCCTTGCGGCGCAAGGACGAGGTTCCGACGGTGCGCCCTTCCTCAAGCGCGGACAGGGTGCCGCCGCCCAGCGCGATGAAGGCGTCGCGGGGATCCTCGCGCGGCAGGTAGGTGTCCAACGTCAGGCCGTGCGGCTGCTCGACCGGCATGTCCTTCATGGAATGGACGGCGATGTCGATCTCGGCCGACAGCAACGCCTCCTCGATCTCGCGGGTGAAGAGGCCCTTGCCTCCGATCTCCTTCAGGGGGCGGTCGATGATCCGGTCCCCGGTCGTCTTGATGACGACGATGGTGAACGCCTCCCCCGGCAAGTCGAAGGCCGTGGCCAGCCGGTCGCGGGTCTCGTTGGCTTGGGCGAGTGCCAGCGGCGAGCCGCGGGTGCCGATCTTCAGCGGGGTCATGGGGGTGGGCATCTGCATGGGGCCATGCGTAGCCGGGCCGCAAGGGCGGGGCAACCGAAAGGGTTGACACGCGGACGTGCCCGGCGGACCAAACGGCACTGCATATGGGGGATTGGCATGGCCGAGAAGAAACTGTTGCGCGCGCTGAAGGGCGAAGTCATGGACGTGCCGCCCGCGTGGATGATGCGGCAGGCGGGCCGGTATCTGCCGGAATACCGTGCGACGCGGGCCAAGGCGGGCGATTTCCTGTCCCTGTGCTACAACCCCGAATTGGCCGCCGAGGTCACGTTGCAGCCGATCCGCCGGTTTGCCTTCGACGGCGCGATCCTGTTCGCCGACATCCTGCTGGTGCCGCAAGCCCTGGGCGCGGATCTGTGGTTCGTCACCGGCGAGGGGCCGCGCCTGTCGCCCATCGACACCGAAGAAAAGATCGACGCGCTGAAGCCCGTGGATGCCGTCCACGAGACATTGAACCCGATCTATCAGACCTTGCGGATCCTGTCGGGTGAATTGCCGGACGACGTGACGCTGATCGGTTTCGCCGGCGCGCCGTGGACCGTGGCGACCTACATGGTCGCGGGCCGCGGCACACCCGATCAAGCGCCGGCCCATGCGCTGAAGGACGGCAACCGGGCGGCGTTCGACCGGCTGATGGACCGGATCACCGGAGCGACGGTGGAATACCTGTCGCAACAGATCGAAGCGGGGGCCGAGGTGGTGAAAGTCTTCGACAGTTGGGCCGGATCGCTGAAGGGGCAGGATTTCCACCAATATGCCCTGAAGCCCGCCCAGCGCATCGTGTCCGAGCTGAAGGCCCGCCACCCGGAGATCCCCGTCATCGCGTTCCCGCGTGAGGCAGGCGATGGCTATATCGGATTTGCCAAAGCGACAGGTGCGGATTGCGTGGCCATCGACAATTCGGTCGATGCCGACTGGGCGGCGGCACATGTGCAGGTCGACGGGTGCGTGCAGGGCAACCTGGCGCCCCATCATATGGTCAAGGGCGGGCAGGACCTGGTGGACGAGGTGCGCCGCATTCGCGCCGCTTTCGCGAAGGGCCCGCACATTTTCAACCTGGGCCACGGGATCACGCCGGATGCGGATCCAGACAACGTCGCACTGATGTTGGAGACGCTTCGAAGCTGATGCGCCGGCGGTCTTGGCGGAACCCCACCCGCCCAAATCCGTTGCCGGCCCATGATCGAGTTCATCGCAGAGCATCATAACGTCATTTCGGTCATCACCAGCAGCATTTTGATGGTGATCTGGCTTCTGTATCTGAACCTGTTCTATGTCGGGATCCGTCGCACACGCCGCCCGATGATCATGGTCAGCCGCGGTGCCGGCAAAGGCCCCGAGGCGCGCCTGTTCGTGTCGAATATGGGGGCAGAGCCGATATACATCACCGCGCTGATCGCGGATGCCCAGTGCGGCGACAAGACGATCACTGCCTACATCACCCAGAACGATCACATCGGCAGCGATTCTCTGGAATCCCCCGATGCCGCGACGAACGAAGGGCCGCTTGGGTCGGGCGACTATCTTGACGCCGGCAGCTTCGAAAGCATGCTGACCCGGATCAAGCTTCACGCGGCAGAGGCTCTGGACACGGATCAGATCGAACGGCTGACGCTGACCGTCGTGGCGGCAACGGGGCATTCAGCGGCGATTTCTGCCGGACGGAAGATGTATCACGTGATCCGTCGAGAAGACGAGATCATCTTTCATCCCGAAAAGGTCTCGACCGAGCAGATGCGCAACTGGCTGTCGCGGCGCCGGATCCGCAAACGTCTGGAATCCGAACTGGCGGCCGAGCTTTAGCGGGCGCGTCACCCTGCCACGCCCGGGAACAACTGCGCTTTGCCCGCGCTGGACAGGCAACAGACACGCACCGGAGAGGAGCATCCCATGCCCACCACCCCCATGCCGGACCAGACCGCACCCGATCTTGACGTCAAGCTGATCATCGGCACCGAATGGAAGCTGAAGGATCAGTCGCCCGACGCGTTCACGCAGATCATCGTCTATCGCGGGCTGCATTGCCCCATCTGCAAGCAGTACCTGTCCAAGATGCGCGAACTTTACGACGAGTTCCTGTCAAAGGGGATCGAGACTATCCACGTCTCGATGGACAGCGAAGAGCGTGCGCGACAGGCACACGAGGACTGGAGCCTCGACCCGATCCCGATGGGATACGGCCTGACCGAGGAACAGGCGCGCGACTGGGGCCTGTACCTGTCCGAGCCCATCCAGGACAGCGAGAAGGGCACCTTCGCCGAGCCTGCGGTCTTCTGGGTGCGCCCCGACGGGCGGCTCTATCTGGCCAACATCTCCAGCGCACCCTTCGCGCGCCCCGATCTGGAGGCGCTGCTGGGTCGCGTCGACATGATCAAGGAAAAGGAATACCCCGCCCGCGGCCGCAAAGCGGCCTAAGACACCCTTCCTCCCTCGGGCGGGGAGCGGCGCCGCACGCCAAGTGCGGCGCCGTTTTGCGTATCGGGCTGGCCGGGCGCGGTTCCGCACTAGCTTTCGGCCATGCCTCACGATCACCACCATCATCATGTCGATCCCGATGCCGGCGATGCCCGCGTCGCCTGGGCGGTCGGCGTCAATCTGGCACTGACCGTCGCGCAATTCGTGGGCGGCCTGCTGTCGGGATCGATCGCCCTGATCGCCGATGCGATCCACAACCTCAGCGATGCGCTGTCTCTTGTGATCGCCTTCGCCGCCCGCCGGATTGCGCGCCGCCCCGCCGACGACACCATGACGTTCGGATATGGCCGGGCCGAGGTCGTAGCCGCGCTGGTCAACCTGACGACCCTGATCGTCATCGGCCTTTACCTGATCTACGAAGGGATCGAGCGTCTGTTCGCCCCGCCGCAGGTGGATGGCTGGATCGTCGTGATCCTGGCGGCGCTGGCGCTGGTCGTGGACGTGGTCACGGTGCTTCTGACCGTGCGCATGGCGAAGGGGTCGATGAACATCCGCGCGGCCTATCTGCACAACCTCGCCGACGCCTTGGGCAGCGTGGCCGTCATCGTCGCGGGTACGCTGATCATCCTCTATGACTGGCGGCTGGTGGACCCCATCGTCACGCTTCTGATCGCGGGATACATCCTGTGGCATGCGGGGTCGGAACTGCCCCCCGTGATCCGCCTTCTGATGCTGGGCGCCCCGGGCACCCCCGACACCGAAGAAGTTCGGAAGGCCCTGTCCGGCGTGGCAGGGGTCGAGGATGTCCACCACGTCCACCTCTGGCAGATCGACGAAAGCCGCGCCTCGGTCGAGGCGCACCTGGTTGTCTGCGATGTTTCCTCCGGGCCGGAGATCTGTGCGCGCGCGAAATTGCTTCTGCAAGATCGATTCGGCATCCCGCATTCAACGCTGGAGGTCGAGGCACAGGGCGGGGGCTGCGCCTGAGCCCGTCAGTCCGGCAGGTCGCGCGCAGGCGCGATAGGAAAGAACGTGCCGGAGGAGACGACGCCGAACCATTCGGCCCCGTCATGGTCCCGCACCTCGCCTATATCGACAAGGCGATAGAAGCTTTTGCGGTCGATCAACGCCTCTAGGCCGCGGCGCACCTCGACATAGGGCGAAGGCTCTCCGTCTTCGTCGCGCACCACGCGGATCGGGTGGTCTGAATCGGCGGTCACCCGGTCTCCCACGTTGGTGGTGAAGGTCAACGCGCCGTCATCTTCCGTGAAGTCGATGGCGACGAAGGGCGCGTCCTCGACCTTGATGCCCACCTTTTCGACGGGCGTGACCAGAAAATAATCATCGCCCTCGCGCTTCAGGATGGTCGAGAACAGGCGAACCATCTTCGGCCGGCCGATGGGCGTTCCCTCGTAAAACCATGTCCCGTCGCGGCGGATCTGCATGTCCAGATCGCCACAGAACGGCGGATCCCACTTGTCGACGGGCGGCAAACCGCCTTTCGATGCAGCACGGGCGGCCTCTTCGAGCACTTTGGCGTCGGGCATCACGGCCATTTGTCCCACCTCCGGTTTTGTCATTTGTGTGCCCTGAGATACCTACGCAGGGTGTGCGGATACACCTAGCAGCCTCAGGAGCGATGTCATGGCCGACCCCATTCTGGACGAGATCGACGCATTGGGGGGCAAGCTGGCCGAGGCCCGCACGTCCATCACCAAGCGGTTCATCGGCCAGACGCGTGTCGTGGACCTCGTGATCTCGACCCTGTTGTGCGGCGGTCACGGGCTGCTGATTGGTCTTCCGGGCCTTGGCAAGACGCGCCTGGTGGAAACGTTGTCGACCGTCATGGGCCTGGACGGCAAACGGGTGCAATTCACACCCGATCTGATGCCCGCGGATATTCTGGGATCGGAAGTGCTGGAAACCGGGACCGACGGCAGCCGGGCGTTCAAGTTCATCGAGGGCCCGATCTTCACCCAGCTTCTGATGGCCGACGAGATCAACCGCGCCAGCCCCCGCACCCAGTCCGCGCTGCTGCAGGCGATGCAGGAGAAATCGGTGACCGTCGCGGGGCAGGCCCATGCGCTGGCCGCCCCGTTCCACGTGCTGGCGACCCAGAATCCGATCGAGCAGGAGGGGACCTATCCCCTGCCCGAAGCGCAGCTTGACCGGTTCCTCGTGCAGATCGACGTCCCCTACCCCGACCGCGCGACCGAGCGGGACATCCTGCTGGCCACCACCGGCGCGACCGAAGAGACCGCCCACGCCGTCTTCACCGACCACGAGCTGATCGCCGCGCAGATGCTGCTACGGCGGATGCCGGTGGGCGACGGGGTGATGGACGCGATCCTCGATCTGGTGCGCGCCTGCCGCCCCGAGGACGAGACCGCCCCGGATGTCGTGCGCCAGTATGTCGGCTGGGGCCCGGGCCCACGCGCCGCGCAGGCGCTTATGCTGACCGTGCGCGCCCGCGCGCTGATCCAAGGGCGGCTGGCGCCCAACGTGGAAGACGTGGCCGACATGGCGAACCCGGTGTTGATCCACCGCATGGCCCTGACCTTCGCCGCCCGCGCCCGTGGCGAAAGCCTGACCCGCGTCATCGAAGAAACGGTCGAACGGACGATGCGCGTCAGGTCCGCCGCGTGAGCGATCCCGTCGCCCTCCGGTCCCGTGCGGAACAGCTTGCCGCGCCCTTCCCGCCACTGTTGGCCGGTGCGCGGCACTTGGCGGCATCGGTCGTGCTGGGATCGCACGGACGGCGTCGGCCGGGTCCGGGCGACGAGTTCTGGCAATACCGGCAAGCCGTTCAGGGCGACGAGGCGCGGCATGTCGACTGGCGCCGCTCAGGACGGTCGGATCTGCATTTCATCCGGCAGAAGGAATGGCAGGCGGCACAATCGGTGACGCTGTGGGTAGACCCGTCAGCCTCGATGCGGTTCGCATCGGACCGCAAACTGCCCCAGAAGGGCCACCGCGCGTCCGAGATGGCGCTGGCGCTTGGGATTCTGCTGATCCACGCTGGCGAGCGCGTGGGCCTCATGGGCCACGATCTGCCCGCCCGCACCGGCGAGGTGCAGCTGATGCGCTTGGCCGAAGCGATGGAGCGGCCGGACTCCGACGGCGAATACGGCACCCCCGAAGCGCGAGAGATGCCGTCGCGGTCGCGCGCGGTGTTCGTCTCTGATTTCCTGGGCGATCTGTCCCCCGCCCGCACCGCACTGACCGAAGCTGCGGATCGCGGTGTGTCGGGCGTGCTGCTGCAAGTCCTCGATCCGCAGGAGGAGGCGTTCCCCTTCGACGGCCGCACCATCTTCGAATCCATGGGCGGCGGCATTCGTCACGAGACTCTGAAGGCCCGCGACCTGCGCGACCGCTATCTGCAGCGCCTGGCCGAACGGAAAGCCGAACTGGCCTCACTCGCGCAAGTCGCCGGCTGGCAATATAGCTGCCACCACACGGACCAGCCCGCGACGAGCGCGCTGTTATGGGCCTATTCCGCGTTGGAAAGGGTGATCTGATGCTGATCATCGGCCCCATCGGTTTCACCGCCCCCTGGATCCTTCTGGGCCTGATCGTGCTGCCGATCCTGTGGATCCTGCTGCGCGCGGTCCCGCCTGCGCCGATCCGACGCAGGTTTCCGGGCGTGGCGCTTCTGCTGGGTTTGCAAGACGAGGAACATCAATCCGACAAGACGCCCTGGTGGCTGCTGCTACTGCGGTCGTTAGCCATCGCGGCGCTGATCGCTGGCTTCGCGGGACCGGTGCTGAACCCCGAACCGAGGGAGCCCGGAACCGGGCCGCTTCTCGTCCTGCTGGACGGGACATGGGCGGACGCGCGCGACTGGCCGCGGCGGATCGACCGGGTCGAACAGGCGCTGAGCGAGGCCGCGCGGGACGACCGGCCGGCTGCGGTGGTGACGTTGACGGACCGCCCCGAGGGCGACCTGCCCTTCCGTGCCGCGCAATCCTGGGCCGCGCAACTTCCGGGCCTCGCGCCGGAAGCTTGGGCGCCGGACGGCGCGGTCGACTGGGCCGAGGGGCTGGACGGCGGCTTCGACACGATCTGGCTGTCGGACGGCCTGGCCTATGACTGGCGCGAGGACGTGCTGGCTGCGTTGCAGGACCGGGGCAACGTCCGCGTCTTCGAAAGCCCCCGCCCCGTCTACGGCCTGCGCCCGGCCGCGTTCGAGGACGGCGCCATCGCCTTGTCGGCCACGCGCGCGACGGCGGGGGACGAAGCAGCGGTCACCATCGGGGCCAGCGGTCTGGACCCCAACGGGATCGAGCGGAGGCTGGCCGAGGCCGAGATGACGTTCCCCGCGGGCGAGACCGAGGCCGCGCTGGCCTTGTCCCTCCCGCCCGAGCTGCGCAACCGCGTTTCTCGGTTCGAAGTGGTCGGCACCCGCTCGGCCGGGGCGGTCAGCCTGACCGACGACGCTTTGAAGCGGCGCGAGGTGGCGTTGATCGCGGGACAGGACGACCGCGAATCGCTGGAGCTTCTGAACCCCACCCACTACCTCGAACAGGCGTTGGAGCCCGTGGCCGACCTGCTGGATGGCGGCCTGTCGGAGGTGCTTCTGGCCAATCCCGACGCGATCATCTTGGCCGATGTCGCGACGATCCCCGACGGGCAAGCCGACGCGTTGGAGGAGTGGGTGGAAGCCGGCGGCCTGCTGGTGCGCTTCGCCGGGCCGCGCCTGGCCGCCTCGGACGTCAGCCGCAATGACGAAGATCCGCTGCTGCCCGTGCGCCTGCGCGCCGGGGGCCGATCCGTCGGCGGCGCGATGAGCTGGGGCGAACCGAAGGCGCTGCGCAGTTTCGACGCCGAATCCCCGTTCTCGGGTCTGACGATACCTGGGGATGTGACAGTGAACGCGCAGGTGCTGGCCCAACCCGACCCGACCCTGTCGGAGCGCACGATCGCGTCGTTGACCGATGGCACGCCGTTGGTCACGCGCAAGCGGATCGGCGCGGGGCAGGTCGTGCTGTTCCACGTCACCGCCAATGCTGAATGGTCCAGCCTGCCCCTGTCGGGCCTGTTCGTGTCGATGCTGGAACGGCTGGCCATCTCGACCCGCCCGGCCCAGCTCGAAGCCGAGGAGCTGGCGGGCACCACATGGTCCATCGACCAGCGCCTGACCGCCTTCGGCCAGGCCGAGGAGGCCGGGAACCTGCCCGGCGTTTCGGGCGAAGATCTGGCCGCACAGGTGCCCGGACCGGACACCCCCCCGGGCCTCTATGCCGGGGAGGATCGCCGCATCGCACTGAACGTGATCGGGCCCGAGACTGTTCTGACCCCGGCCGTTTGGCCCGGGAATGTCCCGGTCGAGGGGATCGTGACGACCGAGGAACGCCCCCTTGGCGGGCTTCTTCTGTCGCTAGCGCTGGCCGTCCTGGCGATCGACGTGCTGGCCGCGCTGTGGCTGGCCGGACGCCTGACCGGCCCGCGCGCCGCCGCGCTTGTTGGTGCGCTGGCCGTGCTGCCGATGGGCGGCGAGGTTCGCGCGCAGGAGACGACGGACGAGGCTTTCGCCGTCGACGTCACCGCCGAGGTGACGCTGGCCCATGTCCTGACCGGCGATGCCGAGATCGACCGCGTGGCCGAAGCCGGACTGAGCGGCTTGGGCGAGGTGCTGTTCCGCCGCACCTCGGTCGAGCCGGCCGAGCCCGTGGGCGTTGATCTGGAAGAGGACGAGCTGGCGCTGTTCCCGTTCCTTTACTGGCCCGTGACAGCGGACATGGTTCGCCCCTCGGACGCGGCTTATGCCAAGCTGAACGCCTATCTGCGCACCGGCGGCATGATCTTGTTCGACACGCGCGATGCGGATGTCTCGGGCTATGGCGGGACCACCCCCGCAGGTCGCAAGCTTCAGGAGCTGGCCCGGCCTCTCGACGTGCCCCCGCTGGAGCAGATCCCCGACGATCACGTGCTGACGCGGACCTTCTACCTGCTTCAGGATTTCCCGGGCCGCCACCGCGAAGGGGGCCTGTGGGTCGAGGCCGCGCCCCCCGACGCCGAGGCGGTGGAAGGAATGCCCTTCCGCGACTTGAACGACAACGTGACGCCCGTGGTCATCGGAGGCAACGATTGGGCCGCCGCCTGGGCCGTGGACGACGGTGGCCGCCGGATGTTCCCGGTCGGGCGCGGGTTCGCAGGGGAACAGCAGCGCGAGATCGCGTATCGCTTCGGGGTGAACCTGATCATGCACGTGCTGACCGGCAACTACAAATCCGACCAGGTGCACGTACCCGCCCTTCTCGACCGGCTGGGAAATTGAGCCGCGTGGGATTGGGTATTTTCACAAGGGTGAAAGGCAAACCGCTTTGACCGAGACCGTGATCTTCGATCCGCTGGTGCCATGGGCGGTGATCGCCGGGCTGGCGGTTCTGGCCCTGTTGGTCGTGGGCGTCGCCCTGTGGCGCGGTTTGGGCGGCTGGTGGCTGCGCGGGCTGGCAGCGGTGGCGCTGCTGGCGGCGCTGAGCGGGCCATCGCTGCAGAGCGAGGATCGTGCCCCGCTGACCGACATCGTCATTGCCGTAGTGGATGAAAGCGCCTCGCAGCGGATTTCCGACCGGGCCGACCAGAGTGCGACCGCGCTGGAGCGGCTGGAGGCCGAGATCGCGGGGCTGGAGAATACCGAGCTACGCGTGGTGCGGATGGGCGACGGCATCGGGGACGACGGATCGCTTCTGATGACGGCGCTTTCGGAGGCGATGGCCGAGGAGCCGCAGGCGCGGCTGGCAGGGGCGGTGCTGATCTCGGACGGGCGGCTGCATGATGTGGACCGGGCGCCGGACCTGCCTGCACCGCTGCATCTGCTGATGACGGGGCGCGAAGGCGACTGGGACCGGCGGTTGGAGATCACGACCGCCCCCGCCTTCGCGATTCTGGGCGAGGAAGTCGCTTTGCGCCTTCGGGTGGACAACCAGGGCGACGTGCCGGAAGCGCAGGAGGGCCTCGTGGAGCTGGAGATCGCCATCGACGGGGGCGAGCCTCGGACCTTCACTGTCCCGACCGGCGAGGAGATGGAGCTCCCTGTTGTGCTGCCGCACGCGGGGATGAACGTCATCCAGTTCAACGTGCCGGCTGTCGAGGGCGAATTGACCGACCGCAACAATGCCGCCGTGGTGCAGATCAACGGGGTACGGGACCGTCTGCGGGTGCTTCTGGTCTCGGGCGAGCCGCACCCGGGTGAGCGGACGTGGCGGAACCTGCTGAAGTCGGATTCGAGCGTCGATCTGGTGCATTTCACGATCCTGCGCCCCCCCGAGAAACAGGACGGCGTGCCGGTGAACGAGCTGTCGCTGATCGCCTTCCCCACGCGCGAGCTGTTTCTGGAAAAGATCGACGAGTTCGACCTGATCATCTTCGACCGCTATCAGCGGCGGGGGATCCTGCCGGCGATCTACCTCGATAACGTACGCCAGTATGTCGAGGACGGGGGTGCGGTTTTGGTGGCCGCCGGACCGGATTTCGCGACGGCCGCGTCGCTTTATCGATCACCCTTGGGCGACATCCTGCCCGCCGCGCCGACCAGCCGCGTGCTGGAAGAGGCGTTCCTGCCCGAAATGACTGATCTGGGGCGGCGGCACCCGGTGACCCAAGGCTTGGGCGGCACCGCCGAGACCCCCGATTGGGGCCGCTGGATGAGGCAGATCGAGCTGGAGCCGTTGTCGGGCGACGTGGTGATGACGGGAATCGGCGACAGCCCCCTTCTGGTGCTGGACCGGGTCGGCGAAGGGCGCGTGGCGCTTCTGGGGTCGGACCACGCGTGGCTTTGGAGCCGCGGGTTCGAGGGCGGCGGCCCGCAACTCGACCTGCTTCGGCGGCTGGCGCATTGGTCGATGAAGGAGCCCGAGCTCGAGGAAGAGGCTTTGACCGCCACCGCGGACGGGCAGACGATGACAATCACCCGCCGCACGCTGGAGGACGCCGCCGGCCCGGTCGAGATAGAAGGGCCGGACGGCGAGACCGTGACGCTGGAGATGGAAGAAGTGGCACCGGGGCGGTTCCAAGCCGAGTATGTCGGCCCCGAGATCGGCCTCTACCGCCTTGCTCAGGGCGAGGAGGAGGCGGTGATCGCCCTTGGTCCCAGCGCCCCGCGCGAGTTCGAGGAAACCGTTGCAAGCGGTGAACGGCTGGATCCGGTGATCGACGGGACGCGCGGTGGGATCGCCTCGATCGAGGATGGCTTGCCGGATGTGCGGCAGGTCCGCGAAGGGCGGCCCGCAGCGGGACGCGGCTGGATCGGGATCACCCCGAGGGAGGCCTACCTAACGGCGGACGTCACGGCGATTCCGCTTCTGCCCGCGTGGGTCTGGCTGCTTGTGGCCGGGGGCCTTGCCATCGGGGCGTGGCTGCGCGAAGGGCGGCGATAGCAGGGAACCCGTATCGTCGCGCAAGGTTGCCCCGCCAGACCTTCAACCGGGACGCATTATGCTGGACCTTCTAAGCCAACCCCAGGCGTGGGCCGCCTTTGCCGCCCTCGTCACTATGGAAATCGTGCTGGGGATCGACAACCTCATCTTCATCTCGATCGTTTCGGGCAAGCTGCCCGAGAAACAGGCGCGTATCGCGCAACGCGTCGGGCTGTCGCTGGCCCTGATCCTGCGTCTCGCGCTTCTGTCGGTGATCGCGTGGATCGTCGGACTGACTGCGCCGGTGATCGACCTTGGAATTCAAGGCGCGCTTGGCGAACATGGCGAGCCAAGCTTCGAGACCGCGTTCTCGTGGCGTGACATCATTCTGATCGCGGGCGGCGCGTTCCTGTGCGTGAAAGCCACGCAGGAGATCCATCACAAGGTATCCCCCGAGGCCCATTCAGACGGCGGCACCAAGGCGGTCACGTCCCTTGGCGCGGCCATCGTGCAGATCATCGCGCTGGACGCGGTGTTCTCGGTCGATTCGATCCTGACGGCGATCGGTATGACCGATCAGCTTCCCATCATGGTCGCCGCCGTGATCGTCGCCGTGGGCGTGATGTTCGCCGCCGCGGGGCCCGTGACGCGGTTCGTCAACAACAACCCCACCGTGGTGATGCTGGCGCTGGCGTTCTTACTGATGATCGGGATGGTCCTGATTGCGGACGGGTTCGGGCGGCACGTGCCGAAGGGCTACATCTATTCCGCGATGGCCTTTGCCGTGGTGGTCGAGGTGCTGAACATGCTGTCCCGCAGGCGGCGCACCAAGGCGCAGCACCCGGCCTAGCGGTCGCCCGTGGCCTCTCGCCAGTGGGTCCGGCAGAGCGAAACATACGTCTCGTTCCCGCCGATCTGGACCTGATCGCCTTCCGTCAGGGCGCGCCCCTCTGCGTCCTGACGGACCACCATGGTCGCTTTCCTGCCGCAAAAGCAGATCGTGCGCACTTCGCGCATCTCGTCCGCCCAAGCCAGAAGCGCGGCCGAGCCGGGGAACAGCTTGCCGCGGAAATCGACGCGCAGGCCATAGCACATCACGGGCACGTTCAGGTCGTCCACCGCGCGGGCCAGTTGCCAGACCTGCGCGTCGGTCAGGAACTGGGCCTCGTCCACGAAGACGCAGGCGATGGTCGCCTCTGCAATCCAGCCCTCGATCCGGGCGAACAGGTCGTCTTGGGGGTCGTAGGTCTCGGCCGGGGCACCGATGCCGATGCGGCTGCCGATGCGGGCGTCGCCCGCACGGCGGTCCATCTGCGCCGTCAGCAGCCGCGTTTCCATGCCGCGTTCGTTGTAGTTGTAAGACGCCTGAAGCAGCAGGGTCGATTTGCCGGCATTCATCGTCGAATAGTTGAAGTAAAGCTTGGCCATGCGCCCCGGTTACTGGTCCGGGGCGCGAAGGCCAAGGGTCAGGCTTGCAGCGGGCGGACCACCAGATCGCCGGTGCGACGGGCCTGCATCGCCAGCGCTGCGGCATGGCTGCCGGACAGCGTGGTGAAATACGGGATCTTGCCGTACAGGGCGACAGACCGCATGGCGCGGCTGTCCTCGACCGCCTGCGCGCCTTCTGTAGTGTTCATCACCAGATCGACGCCGCCATCCTTCATCACGTCCACCACGTTGCGCCCGGGCTCGTAGACCTTGTTCACAAGGGTTGACTCGATCCCGTTTTCAGCCAGGAAACTATGCGTTCCCGAAGTGGCGACAATCGACAAGCCAAGCTCGATCAGGATGCGCGCGGTCTCGACAAGCTGGTCGGTCTTGTCGGTGTCCTTGATTGACAGGAACACCGTCCCCTCGTCCGGCAAATGCACACCCGCGCCCATCTGCGCCTTCAGGAAGGCGGTGGCGAAGTCGCGGTCCCAGCCCATCACCTCGCCGGTCGAGCGCATCTCGGGGCCCAGAAGCGTGTCGACGCCGGGAAAACGTGCGAAGGGAAGCACCGATTCCTTGACCGAGAACCACGGCATGTCCGGGTCGGCCAGCGTCATCGGATCGGCCAGCGGCAGCGGGCTTTCGACCGACGCGTCCTCGGGGTACGGAGGCCGCGCGGCGAAGGCGCCCAGCTTTTCGCCCGCCATGAGGCGCGAGGCGATGGCGGCGATGGCGCTGTCGGTGGCCTTGGCGACGAAGGGCACGGTGCGGCTGGCGCGGGGATTGACCTCGAGCACGTAGATCTCGCCGTCCTTCACCGCGAACTGCACGTTCATCAGGCCCACGACACCCAGCTTGAGGGCCATGGCGATGGCCTGACGCTCCATCTCCTCGACGATGTCGCGCGGCAGGGTGTGCGGCGGCAGGCAGCAGGCGCTGTCGCCGGAATGCACGCCCGCCTCCTCGATATGCTGCATGACGCCAGCGACATGGACGTTTTGACCATCCGACAGGCAGTCCACGTCGACCTCGACCGCGCCGGACAGGTAGCTGTCCAGCAGCACCGGGTTCTTGCCCGACACGTCCACCGCGTCGCGGATGTAGCGCTTCAAATGGTCGGTATCGCGCACGATCTCCATCGCGCGCCCGCCAAGCACGTACGACGGGCGGATCACCAGCGGGAAGCCGACTTCGGAGGCCATCTCAAGCGCCTGTTCGTCCGACCGCGCCAGGCCGTTCTTCGGCTGCTTCAGGCCCAGCTCGTTCAGCATGGCCTGGAACCGCTCGCGATCCTCGGCCAAGTCGATGGCGTCGGGCGAGGTCCCGAGGATCGGGATCCCGGCTTCTTGCAAGTCATTGGCCAGCTTCAGCGGCGTTTGTCCCCCGAACTGGACGATGACGCCTTTCAGGGTGCCGTTTTCCTGTTCGACCCGCAGGATCTCCATCACATGCTCGAAGGTCAGCGGCTCGAAGTAAAGACGGTCCGAGGTGTCGTAATCCGTGCTGACCGTCTCGGGGTTGCAGTTGACCATGATGGTCTCGTAGCCCGCATCCGACAGCGCGTAGCACGCGTGACAGCAGCAGTAATCGAACTCGATCCCCTGCCCGATCCGGTTCGGACCGCCGCCCAGGATCACGATCTTCTCGCGGTTCGAGGGGCGCGCCTCATCCTCGACCTCGCCCATCATCGGGGCCTCGTAGGTCGAATACATGTAGGGCGTCTGCGCCTCGAACTCGGCGGCGCAGGTGTCGATGCGCTTGAATACAGCCGTCACGCCAAGGTTCTGACGTGCGCGGCGCACCTGCGCCTCGTCCCGGCCGGTCAGCTTGGCCAGACGCGCATCGGTGAAGCCCATCATCTTCAGATCGCGCAGCCCGTCCTCGTCGCGGGGCAGGCCGTTCTTGCGCACCTGTTCCTCGGCGTCGACGATCTCGTGGATGCGGGCAAGGAACCACGGGTCGTAGCTGGTGGTGGCGTGGATCTCGTCCAGCGTCAGGCCATAGCGCATGGCTTGGGCCACGATGCGCAGCCGGTCGGGGGTCTGGCGGGCCAGCGCCTTGGTGATCGCGGCGCGCGACTGAGACGAGGCGGGATTGTCGTCGATGCCCGGAATCGCGATCTCGTCAAAACCCGACAGCCCCGTTTCCATCGAAGACAGCGCCTTTTGCACAGACTCGTGGAAGGTGCGGCCGATGGCCATGGCCTCACCCACCGACTTCATCGCCGTGGTCAGGTCGTTCTTGGCGCCGGGGAATTTCTCGAACGCGAAGCGCGGGATCTTGGTGACGACATAGTCGATCGACGGCTCGAACGATGCGGGCGTGACGCCGGTGATGTCGTTGTCGAGCTCATCCAGCGTATAGCCCACCGCCAGCTTCGCAGCGATCTTGGCGATCGGAAAACCGGTGGCTTTGGAGGCCAGCGCAGAGGAGCGCGAGACCCGCGGGTTCATCTCAATCACCACCATGCGGCCGTCATCGGGGTTCACGGCCCATTGGACGTTCGACCCGCCGGTTTCGACCCCGATCTCGCGCAGGACGGCGATGCTGGCCGCGCGCATCTGCTGGTATTCCTTGTCGGTCAGCGTCAGCGCGGGCGCGACGGTGATCGAGTCGCCGGTGTGGACGCCCATCGGATCCACGTTCTCGATCGCGCAGACGATGATCGCGTTGTCCGCCTTGTCGCGGACGACCTCCATCTCGAACTCTTTCCAGCCCAGAAGGCTTTCGTCCACCAGCACCTGCGCAACCGGCGACGCATCCATGCCCGAGCGGACGAAATGCTCGTATTCCTCGCGATTATAGGCAACGCCGCCACCGGTGCCGCCCAGCGTGTAGGCGGGTCGGATGATCGCGGGCAGGCCGATATCCTCCAGCGCCTCCATCGCCTTGGCGACGCCCGCCTTGATGTCGAAGCCCTTCTCGGTCTTCGGCGCGGACACGATCGTGGCGCGGGGGTTTTCCAGCCCGATCCGGTCCATCGCCTCGCGGAACAGGCCCCGGTCCTCGGCCATCTCGATAGCCTCGCGGCGGGCGCCGATCATCTCGACCCCGTGCTTTTCCAACACGCCCATCTCTTCCAGCTTCAGGGCGGTATTCAGGCCAGTCTGACCGCCCATGGTCGGCAGCAGCGCGTCGGGCTTTTCCTTCTCGATGATCTTGGCGACCACCTCGGGGGTGATCGGCTCGATATAGGTCGCGTCGGCCAGACCGGGATCGGTCATGATCGTCGCGGGGTTCGAGTTGACGAGGATGACGCGATACCCCTCTTCGCGCAGGGCCTTGCAGGCCTGTGCGCCGGAATAGTCGAATTCGCAGGCCTGCCCGATGATGATGGGTCCGGCCCCGATGATCATGATGGACTGAATATCGGTACGTTTCGGCATGGCGTCCCCCGGGGCAAATCGTCCGGGGTTATACGGGCCGCGCTCGGGGGCGCAAGGCCCCTGAACGACGGGGGCCCGCCATCTTGGTCGAACCCTACCACTATTTGGGTCGCAGGCGGGGTGTGACCGGGGCGTTCCGGTTAAGGGAGACGTAGCGAGGGCGCCCTCGCCGCCTATCCGTAGAGGTAGTCGCGCGTGATCGGGACGGCGTCGATCTCTCGCGTCAGCTGAAGCTGGAAGACGACCTGATGGCCGGCGATGAAGCTCATCTCGGAAGCGATGAGGTAGTAGCGCCACATCCGGCAGAACCGCTCGTCATACAGCGCGCGCGCCTTGTCGATCCCGGCCTCGAAACGGTCCGTCCAGCTTCGCAGGGTCTTGGCGTAGTGCAGGCGCCAGACCTCGATATCGGTCGAGGCGAGAGACTGACGTTCGATGGCGGCCGAAGTCTCGGACAGGGCGGGAATATAGCCGCCGGGAAAGATGTACTTGGCGATGAAGGGCGATGTGATGCCGGGCGGATTGGTGCGCCCGATCGTGTGGATCAGCGCCACGCCGTCCTTGTCCAAAACCTCGCGGACCTTGCCGAAATATTCGTCGTAATGGGGCTGGCCGACATGTTCGAACATTCCCACGGACACGATGCGGTCGAACGGCCCTTCGACGTCGCGGTAATCCTGCAGACGGATGTCCACCTTGTCCTGCAGGCCCCTGGCGGCCACACGCTCCTGCCCCAACTTGTGTTGTTCTTCGGACAGGGTCACGCCGACGACTTGGGCCCCGAACTCCTCGGCCAGGGTGATCGCCATGCCGCCCCAGCCGCACCCGATATCGAGGACGCGCATCCCCGGCTCGATCAGCAGTTTCTTGGCGATGTGGTGCTTCTTGGCCAGCTGCGCCTCTTCCAGCGTGATGTCGTCCGAGGGCCAGTAGGCGCAGGAATACTGCCGGTCGTCGTCAAGAAAGATGTCGTATAGTTCGGCCGACAGATCGTAGTGATGGGCCACGTTCTTGCGCGCCCGGGTGGCGGGATTGAACTGCGACACGCGGCGCAACTGGCGGCCCAGGCCGACCTGCGCGTTCTGGATCCAATGGCGATTCCCGGCGCGCATGTTGCCAAGGATCAACCCCATGAACCCGCGCAGATCGTCGTTCTCGATCAGGATGTCGCCATCCATATAGCCTTCGCCCATGCCCAGATCGGGGTTTCGGACGATATCGGCCAGGCGGCTTTCGGTCTTGATCTCGACTGCGATTTCCGGTGCCCCGGATCCGGCCCGGAACGTCCGACCCGACGGCAGCGTCACGTCCAGCGTTCCCTGCTTCACGATCGATCGAACGATTTGTTCGAACACCCTCTCCCACATGGGCTTGTCCTCGGCTTTTCTTCTTCTGTTACAACGTCTGCGACTCTTCACCACACCTTGAACTCTGTTCTTCCGGGCGGCGGGGTCAAGTACCCCCTGCGCTTGACTTCATGGCGGCAGGCATGTGTATCGCGCGGGTCAAGCCCTGTTTCACGGAGTCCGTCATGCACGCCTACCGCAGCCACACCTGCGCCGACCTGAGGAAAGCCAATGTCGGCGACGACGTGCGCCTGGCCGGCTGGGTCCATCGCGTGCGCGACCACGGCGGCGTGCTGTTCATCGACCTGCGCGACCATTTCGGCATGACGCAGGTGATCTGCGACCCCGACAGCCCGGTGTTTTCCGAGGTCGAGAAGGTCCGCAGCGAATGGTGCATCCGCATCGACGGCAGCGTGAAGGCCCGTGACGAAAGCCTGGTGAACGCCAAGCTGCCCACGGGAGAGATCGAGGTCTATTGCCGCGGGATCGAGGTTCTGGGCCGCGCGGGCGAGCTTCCCCTGCCCGTCTTCGGCGAACCCGAGTACCCCGAGGAAACGCGCCTGAAATACCGCTTCCTCGACCTGCGGCGCGAGACGTTGCACAAGAACATGGTGCTGCGGTCTGACGTCGTGCGCGACCTGCGCGAGCGGATGTGGGGCCAGGGCTTCAACGAATACCAGACACCGATCCTGACCGCTTCGTCCCCCGAGGGCGCGCGCGACTTTCTGGTGCCGTCGCGCCTGCATCCGGGCAAGTTCTATGCGCTGCCGCAGGCTCCGCAGCAGTTCAAGCAGCTGATCATGGTGTCGGGCTTCGACAAGTATTTCCAGATCGCCCCCTGCTTCCGCGACGAAGACCCGCGCGCCGACCGCTCGCCCACCGATTTCTACCAGCTCGACCTGGAAATGTCCTTCGTCGAGCAAGAGGACGTGTTTGCCACGATCGAGCCGGTCATGCGCGGCTGTTTCGAGAAGTTCGGCGGCGGTCGCGCCGTGGATCAGGCCTTCCCGCGCATCAGTTATGCCGACGCCGCGCTGAAATACGGCACCGACAAGCCCGATCTGCGCAACCCGATCGAGATGCAGGTCGTTTCCGAGCATTTCGCCGGGTCCGGCTTTGCGATCTTCGCCAGCTTGCTGGAAAAAGAAGGCACCGAAATCCGCGCCATTCCCGCCCCCAAGGGCGGCAGCCGCAAGTTCTGCGACCGGATGAACAAGTTCGCGCAGGAGCAGGGCCTTCCGGGGATGGGATATATCTTCTGGCGTGACGGCGAAAACGGCCTCGAAGCCGCCGGGCCGCTGGCCAAGAATATCGGCCCCGAACGGACCGAGGCGATCCGCCAGCAACTGTCGCTCGGCAAGGGCGATGCCGCCTTCTTCCTTGGCGGCAAACCCTCGGATTTCGAAGGCGTCGCTGGCCGTGCCCGCACCGTCATCGGGGACGAACTTGGGCTGACCGACAAGGACCGCTTCGCCTTCGCGTGGATCGTCGATTTCCCGATGTACGAGAAGGACGACGAGGGGAAGATCGACTTCAGCCACAACCCGTTCTCGATGCCACAAGGCGGGATGGAGGCGCTGGACGGCGACCCGCTGGAGGTGAAGGGCTTCCAGTACGACCTGGCCTGCAACGGGTACGAGCTGGTGTCGGGCGCGATCCGGAACCACCGCCCCGAAATCATGTTCAAGGCGTTCGAGATCGCGGGCTACCCCGAATCCGAGGTGCGCGAGCGCTTCGGCGGCATGGTCAACGCGTTCCAGTATGGCGCCCCGCCCCACGGTGGCTGCGCCGCCGGGATCGACCGGATGGTGATGCTGCTGGCGGACGAGCAGAATATCCGGCAGGTCATAATGTTCCCGATGAACCAGCAGGCGCAGGACCTGATGATGGGCGCCCCTTCGGAGCCTACGCCCGCCCAGCTGCGCGAGCTTGGCCTGCGGGTTCTGCCGCGCGAATAGCGCCTTTTACAGAATGCAAGAAGGCCCGCCACCCGGACAGGATGGCGGGCCTTTTTCATGTCCCCGTCCGGGATCAGTTCGAGGGCTTCAGCCCCAGAAGCGCATTGTCCAGAACGTCGTCCAATCGCGCGATCCACTGCCCGATGGCCTCTTTCGCCCGGGCGCCGTCGATGTCGATCACGATGACATCGCGCGAATTGGCGACCCGCATCGAGAACGCCTCGCCATAGACGGACTGGCCCAGGACATCGACGCTTTCGACACCCGCTGCCGTGAACCGCGCCATGAACGGGTTCGACACGTCCGCGGTCAGGCCCTGATCCTCGGTGAAGGCCGGGGACCGCACGGCCAGCATCGTCTCGGCCTTGCGGTGGCCGGACCCGGCATCGGCGAACTCGGACGAGGTCATGAAGTCCGACAGGTCGTTCAATTCGTCGCGCAACCGGGTCGAGACTCCGGCCGTCTCGCGCAGCGAGGTTGCCCAAGCATCGAAATTGTCGATCTGCGTGTAATCCTCCATCAGGAAATACCGCAGCGCGTTCGTCACGGGAAACAGCTTCGCCCGGTCTGTGCCTTCCATGTCCAGGATGACCAGCTTTGCAATCCGCCGCTGAGCGCGGCTCATCAGCAGAAGGTTGGTGATGAGGTAGGCCGCCGCCATCTGCTCGGCCGCGGCACCCAGATGTTCGGCATTGCGCACGGCCAGCACCAGCTTGCCCAGATCCGTGATGGATTTGCCGTGGGCGAAGGCGTCGAACTTGGCCTTCTCTTCGTCCACGAAGAAGGCGATGTCGTCGTATTTCGGGTTGCTCATCGCGGCCTCCGTCATGGCTTGAGGAATCCGTTCCGACCGGACCGGCGCGGATCGGCTTTGTAGGACCCCAGGAACTTGGAATACGAGATATGGGGCTCAATGTCGCGCATGGCGTCGATCAGCTTCTGCGCCTGCCCGCCGCAGCCCACGTCCAGATAGAAGGTCGGAAGCTCGGTCCGTTCGGAAATCATGTAGGTTTCCAGCTTGGTGATGTTCACGCCATGCTGCCCGAACACCGCCAGCGCCTGCACCAGACTGCCGGGCTTGTGGCCCACCTGGATGATCAGCGAGGACATGTCGTCCACGTCGTCGAACGTCGCTTCCTTGCCGACGATCACGAAGCGGGTAATGTTGTCCTCGCGGTTCGAGATGCCCCTGTGCAGCACTGTACCGCCATAGTGCTTTGCGGCAAATTCCGACCCGACGGCCGCCAGATGCCGGTCCTTCGACGCGACGACTTCGCGCACAGCGGTCGCGGTGTCGCTGCGGGTGCGGCGCTGCGCGTCGGGGAAGCGGTCCTTCAGGAATTTTGAGGATTGCAGGAAGCCCTGCGGGTGGCTGAAGACCGAATGGATCTCGGCCTCGACCGCGGGGCCGCAGGTCACCAGGCAATGCGACACGTCCAGCAGCAGCTCGCCCATGATGAACAGCTCCATCGACACGACCAGCCGGTGGACGTCCGGGATGCGCCCCGATTCCGAGTTTTCCAGCGGCAGCACGGCCTCGGCTACTTCTCCGGTTTCGGTCGCCGTCACCAATTCCTCGAACGAGGGATAATGAACATGCTCGCCGTCGGGGCGAAGCTGCGTGGCGGCCTGATGCGAATAGCTGCCGGGTTGGCCCAGATAGCCGATCTTGGTCATTCTTCGTTGCTCCGATTAAGGGTCGCGGCAATGGCGGCGGCGGGGTCCAGTCGGGTGGCGACACTGGTCCCCTGCCCCGCGAAGGCGTTTCTGAGGGTCATAAGCTCGGCGATCAGATCGTCCAGCGCGGCCGACACCGGCTCGGCGTTCTGTTGCAGGATTTCGCCCCACATCCGGGTGTTGCCGGCGGCGTGCCGGGTCAGCGTCTGGGTCGAGCGTGAGGAAAACACCTGAAGCTCGTCGGGGTCCATTCGCGACAGGACGTTGGCATAGGCGTAGGACAGCAGGTGCGGCAAATGCGAGGTGCGCGCCATCAGCTCGTCATGGGCCTGCGCGTCGGTTCGCACGACCGAGAAGCCCAGCGAGGCCAGGAACCGCTCGACACGTTCGATATCCGCCTCGGCGTTTCCGGCATGGGGCGTCAGGACGAAGCGCGCGGCGACCAGCACATCGGGCGCCGCCCGGAACGGACCAGCGCGGTTGCCGCCCGCAAGGGGATGGCCGCCGATGAAGCGCGGGGCGTCCGCCAACCCCTCGACCAGCTGGCCCTTCACGGATCCCATGTCGACGACCAGCGCGTCCCCGGCGTCCAGAACCTCTCGCGCGATCTTCGACAGTGCACCCGGCGGGGCACACAGGAAGACCATGTCGCACCCGGCCAGATCGGCGGCGCGATGCCTCCACGCGACACGCGGCAACTGTGCGGCCACGGCCTGGCGATAGGGGCCTTGCGGTTCCACCGCCTCGACCCCGATGCCGGGCTTGCGCCCCGTGACCAAAGCCGCGAAGGCCGCCCCGACCAAGCCGGTGCCGACGATTCCGATTTTGCCCGGCGCGTCCATGAGGTCCCTTTCGCTGCGCGGGACTGTCTTACAGGCCATGCGCCCTTTGACAATGGCCTCAGGCGGTGTTGTTTCCACCGCGCCACGCCAGCCCCAGCCCCCCGGCCGAGATCACCAGCGCCGCGATCCACGCGACCAGCCCGTAGCCGCCCAGCGCCGTGCCGCCCGCGAAGATCCCCGCCGCCAGAAGCTGCGCCGCCAGATTGCTGAGCGCGATCAGCGAGCCCCCTGCCCCGGGCCGCGCGTCCATCAGGTCCTGCAGGAACGCGTTCGGCACGGTCAGGATGATCGCCCCGCCCAGTGCCCCGAGGATCGGCAGGATCCACACCGCGGGCGACGGCCCCAGCACCGGCATCAGCCCCACGAAAGCGGCATATACCAGCGCCCCGAAGGCGATGGTCTTCACCTGCCCGAACCGCGCCAACGGGGTGGCCAGCATCAGCATGAACGGAATCTCCAGCCCCGCGACCGCACCCGCGAAGATCGCCACATCGCCCGCATCCCTCCCCTCGAACCCCGTCAGGACTAGACCCACGAGGATCAGGTAGATCTGAACGCCCGACAGCACCAGAACCACCAGGGCGGACCGCCCCACGACACGCGGCTCGGCCAGTTCCCGCAGGGCGCCGACCAGCGTCAGCCCGGAGGGTGCATCCTTCCAGCGGGTGCCCCCGTCGCGCGGCCAAGCCAGCAGGAACAGCGTCAGCGTCATCGCCTCGGCCATGGCGCAGACGCCATAGACCCAGATCAGCGGCACCCCCGCCGACAGGACGACCGACCAGACCGGCAGAACCAGCACGAAAGGCACCGCGAACGCGGCCCGGATCGCCGACAGAAGCGCCGTCCGCGTCTCGGGCGGGTGGACCGATGCCGCCAGTCGGGCCAGCGTGAAAAGCTGCGAGAACAACGTCATGCCGATGGGAAAGAACAACACATGCGCCAGCACGAAAGCCCATGTCTGGTCCACGAGGAACACCAGCGCGGCCCCCGTCACGGCCGAGGCCGAGGCCAGCCGCGCCGCGTTGCGCCGTCGCCCCGTCCGGTCGGTCAGGATGCCCACTCCGATGGCGCAGAACAGGCTGAGGGTCGATCCCAGCGCGAACACCAGCGAGAACATGCCGTCCGATAGCCCGAACCACTCCACCCCCAGAAGCGAGCGATAGGGCACCAGTGAGGCGGCGAAAGTCCCGTGAACCAGGAACGCCAGCGTGACGAGTTGCAGCGCGCGGTCTTGCGCGATCAGGCGGAGGGCAAGCATGCCGCGCCATTGGCACGCCGCCCCCGTACCCGCAATGCCCCTACGGCAGAACCTTGCCGGGGTTCATGATCCCCTGCGGATCCAGCGCCGCCTTGATCTTGCCCATGACTTCCAGCGCGACCTTGTCCTTGCGCCGCGCCATGGCCCCCCGCTTGCCCAGCCCGATCCCGTGCTCGGCCGAGAACGAGCCGCCCATCTCCTGAACGATGTCCTCGACGATCTCCATCACGCGCTCGTATCCGTCGTCCCCGTCCGAGGGCCAGACTGTCAGATGCAGATTGCCGTCGCCCAGATGGCTGACTAGAAGATGCCGCACGTCGGGATCATCGGCCTCCAGCGCGGCATAGGCGCGGTCCAGGAACGGCTCCACCCGGTCCAGCGGAACGCTGACATCGGTCAGCACGAAGGGACCAGCGCCAAGCGACAGCTCGCCCGCGATCTCGCGCCGCTCCCAGATCTCGCGGCGCTGCGCTTCGGATCGGGCGACGGTGGCGTCCAGCGCCGTGCCGGCCTCGATCATCTCGCCCAGCACCTCTTCCAGATAGGCCTGGATCGGGATCTCTCCGGTTTCGTTGGGTGTCGCGTCGCGGGGCGCGGTGGCGCCGACCTCGACCATGATCGCGTGGTCATAGGTCGTCTCGAACGGGGGCCGCTTGTCCGGTTCGCGCTTGGTCCACCCTTCGAAGTAGCTGCGGGGCATGTATTCGAACGCCTCGACAGCCCCCCCGGTGGCGCTTTGCAGGCGGTTCAGAAGCCCCAACGCATCGGCCACGGACGGCACTGCGACCATCGCCGTCGCATAGGCCAAGGGCTTGGGGTGCAACCTCATCACGGCAGCGGTGACGATGCCCAGCGTCCCTTCGGCCCCGATGAACATGTCGCGCAGGTCATAGCCGGAATTGTCCTTCATCAGCTCGGACATGGTGTTCAGCACCTGCCCGTCCGGCATCACCACCTCCAGCCCCAGACACAGCGCCCGCGTGTTGCCATAGCGCAGGACGTTCGACCCGCCGGCATTTGTCCCCAGAACCCCGCCGATCCGGGCCGAGCCTTTGGCCCCGAAGGTCAGCGGGAATACCAGCCCATGCTGGTCGGCCGCCTCGTGAAGCTGGGTCAGCACGACACCTGCCTCGACGATGGCGATGCGCGCGCCTTCGCGTATTTCGCGAATCCGGTTCATCCGCTCAAGGCTCAGCGCGATGCGGCCCGGCGCGTGCGTGCCGCCCATCAGCCCGGTATTCCCGGCCACAGGCACTACCGCGATCCCAGCCGCCGCAGCCGCCTTCACAACCGCCGCCACCTCGCCCGTATCGGCGGGCCGCACGGCACAGATCGGCTCGCCGCGATAGGCGCCGGTCCAATCCTGGGCGAAGGGGGCGGCATCCGCTCCCGTCAGAACATGCGTACTGCCTACGATCCCTCTCAACGTCTCGATGATGTCCATGCGGCCCTCCCCGTCGCGATGGGCGGCAGCATCACGCATCGCGCGACAATGCGCCAGACCGCGTCACTCGGCGCGTTCCACCAGGTCCAGCACATCCGGCCCCAGCGTCTCGACGATCACTGTCACGCCCTCGGCATTGGGGTGGATACCGTCCGATTGCATGAACTCCCGCATCGCCGCCTGCCGATCCTCGATCTGCATCAAAGCGCCCAGAAAAGAGCTCTCGGCCAGCGGAACACCCCATTTTTCCGACAATTCGCCGTACATTCCGTCGAAGGCGCGTTTGTAGTCCGCGCCGTAATTCCCCGGCGCTTCCATACCGACCAGAAGCACCTCGACCCCCGCCACATCCGCTGCCTTAAGGATACCGTCCAGGTTCTCCCTGGACGCCCCCGGATCGAGGCCCCGCAACAGGTCATTGCCCCCCAAAGCCACGATCATCGCGTCCACATCCGGCGTCAAAGTCCACTCCACACGGCTCAGACCGCCCGCCGTCGTATCGCCCGACACGCCCGCGTTGATCACCGACACATCGGCCCCCTGCTCCTGCAACCAGGCCTCCAACCGGGGCACGAACCCGTCCGATTGCGCCAGCCCATAGCCTTGCGTCAACGAGTCGCCCAGCGCGGCCACCGTCACCTCGGCCGAGGCCGCCCCGGCGAGACCGATCACCACACCGGCCTTGAGCGCGCCCGAGGCCACCCCATATGCCACACGCAACAAAGGGTACCGCATGTCCGACACGATTCTCAGCCTCGAAAAGGCCGACCTGACCCTCGACGGCAATGCCGGACCGGTCGACATCCTAAAGGACATCACGCTTGACGTAAGGCGCGGCGAAACGCTGGGGCTGGTGGGGCCGAGTGGATCGGGCAAATCGTCTCTCCTCATGGTCATGGGCGGACTGGAGCGCGCCACCGGCGGCAAGGTCCATGCGTTGGGCCAGGACCTGACCGCGATGAACGAAGACGCGCTGGCCCGGTTCCGCCGATCGCATATGGGGGTGGTGTTCCAGTCCTTCCACCTGATCCCGACGATGACGGCGCTCGAAAACGTCGCAACCCCGCTGGAACTCGCCGGCCACGCAGACGCCTTCGACCGCGCGGCCGAGGAGCTTTCGGCCGTCGGGCTGGGCAAACGGATGAACCACTACCCGTCCGAGCTTTCGGGCGGCGAACAACAACGCGTCGCCCTGGCCCGCGCCGCAGCCCCGCGCCCCGAGATTCTGCTGGCGGACGAGCCCACGGGCAATCTGGACGGCCCCACCGGCCAGACGATCATGGACCTGCTGTTCGACCTGAACGCCCGCCACGGCGCAACCCTGATCCTAGTCACCCACGCCCCCGACCTCGCCGCCCGCTGCAGCCGCACCATCCGCCTCGTGGACGGGCGCCTCGATCGCCAGGCCGAGGCCGCCGAATGACCCTTCATCCTTGGGAAAATACCCTGGGGGGCCCGCAGGGCGGGGGCAACGCCCCCTCGGACATCGCCCAATGACCGCCGCCCGCAACATCGCCCGGCGCGAGCTTCGCAATGGCTTCCGCGATGGCCTGCGCGGATTTCGCGTCTTCCTCGCCTGCCTGACGCTCGGCATCGCCGCCATCGCCGCCGTCGGCTCGGTGCGCGAGGCGATCACCGAAGGCCTTGCCCGCGAGGGCGCCACCCTTCTGGGCGGCGATGCGAGCGTCGAGTTTACCTACCGTTTCGCCGATGACGCCGAACGCGCCGCCCTGGCCTCCCTCGGCGACGTGTCCGAGATCGTCGAGTTCCGCTCGATGGTCACCGTGGGCGAGGACCGCGCACTGACGCAGATCAAGGCCGTCGACGACGTCTATCCGATCTATGGGGACCTGATCCTCGATCCCCCTGGACCGCTTGCCGCCACCCTGCAGGGCGATCCCCCCGGTGCCGCGATGGATCCCGTTCTTGCCGACCGGCTAGGCCTCCAGGTGGGCGACATGTTCACGTTGGGCGAAAAGGCATTCCGCCTTGCCGCCCGAATCGAGTCCGAGCCCGACAATGCCGGCGGCGGTTTCGATTTCGGCCCTCGGACCCTGCTGTTCACGGATGATCTGGACGGCACCGGGCTGATCCAGCCCGGTACGCTGTACGAGACCGAATACCGCCTGCGCCTCCCCGAAGGCACCGATCTGGAC
>Ga0114903_1000263_pt1 | contig 34612 bp, 31 predicted proteins | sample MalvirDeepMed_s2_FD_87289 | JGI IMG/M metagenome (GOLD analysis project Ga0114903, IMG submission 87289) | Marine viral communities from the Global Malaspina Expedition - Malaspina viral metaG DeepMed_s2 | ecosystem: Environmental > Aquatic > Marine > Oceanic | place: Mediterranean Sea...
GCGCAGCACCACCCGTTCGCCGAATTGCGACGGCAGGGTCGAGATGCGGACGTCCAGTTCGTAACCGCCCACCCGCAGCGACACCCGCCCGTCCTGCGGAATGCGCTTTTCGGCGATGTCGAGCTTGCCCATGACCTTGAGCCGGCTGGCCAGCAGCGGCGCCAGCGCGCGTTTCGGCTCGATCACGTCGCGCAGCACGCCGTCGACACGGAACCGCACGACGAGGCGCTTTTCCTCGACCTCGATATGCACGTCCGACGCGCCGTCCTTGACCGCCTCGAGCAGCAGCGCATTGATCAGGCGCACCACCGGCGCGTCGTCCTTCTGGTCGAGCAGATCGTCCACCGACGCCGCGGTTTCCGCCAGTGCCGAGAGGTCGGCATCGTCCTCGCCAGCCAGCTGCGCCGCCTGGGACGCGCTGTCGCGGTAGATCGTCGACAACGCCTCTTCGAAGGCGGCGCGTTCGACGCGTTCGAAGCCGATGCCGGTGGCCGCGACGCGCTGTGCCTCGGTCAGGGCCGCGAGCGGCGCGTCGGGCAGGTGCAGGCAGCGCAGCGCGCCGTCGCCGCGGGCCTGCAACAGCACGCCATGCGCCTTGGCGAACCCGTAATCGAGCCGGGGTTGCGCGGATGCGGTCATGTCGCTTCCTCCAGCGTCATCCGGGCCGACACGCGCCCGGGCGCGGGCAGCCGGTCCAGCGACAGGACGGTGACACGGACGGCCGCCTGCGACTCCAGCGCCGCGATCCAGTCGATCACCGCGGCGAAATCCGCCTCGGCCAGCGTGACCTGCAACGCTCCGTTTTCGGGCGCGAGGCGGGTGAGGTTCAGCCCCGCCGCATCGGCGCTTTGGGTCACGCGCAGCGGCAAGGGCCGGGTGTCGCGCGGCGCCGAATCTGCCGCGCGGGGCTGCTGCGCCTGGTCGGCCACGGACATCAGGGTGAGGTAGCGCTCCATGTCCTGGGCAAGCTGCGCGCGCTCGGCCTGCACCGGCTGCCAGCCAAAGCGCCACAGCGACAGCGCGATCATCAGCGCGCCGCCGCCCAGCACCATCACCCGCTCGCGGCGGGACAGGGAAGAAAAACCGGTCATCCGTCTCCCCCCCCGCGCAGGACCAGTTCGGCCTGTGCGGCGCCCTCGGCCTGGGTGGCGGTGCCGGCGGTCACCGAAAGGCCCGCGCCGCGCAGCGCCTCTTCCATGCGCTGGATGTCCTCGAGCCGCGCGGCCTCGACCTGAAGGGTCAGCGCGCCGCTGCGGTCGGACCAGGACAGGCTGCGCACAGAGACGGGACGCCCCGCCGCCAGCAGCGCGTCCGCTGCGGTTTCGAACACCGGCAGCACGCCGCCTGTGCCGCTGCTGCCGGACCGCGCGAGGCTGGCCATCAGGAGTCGCGGATCGTCGTAGATTGTGGCTTCGGGGATGCGCTCGGCCAGCAGGCGCTGCGCCTCGATGCGCAGATCCTCCGCCAGCGCGCGCTGCGCCCGCAGGTCGGCATAGGCCAGCCCGAGATGCGCCAGCGCCGCCAGCGCCACGACCGCCGCCAGCGCCCGGAGCGGCCGCGCAAGGCCGCGGTCCGGCGCGAAAGCGCCCTGCCGCAGATCGGTGGCGAGGGTCGCCGCATCCGGTATCTCGGCACCCGCTTCGGCGTCGGACCAGCGCATGTCCGACGGCAGCGCGGCGCCGAAACTGGTCACCTCGGGTTCGCCCGCGTGGCGCCAGAGGTGGCTCAGAACCCCGATCTGCGCGGCGAAACCGGTGCCGTCCGACAGCCGCACCAGGGCGCGGTCGCCTTCGCGGCAGACCGCCCAGCGCATCGCGCCGGTCTCGGCCGCGGCGGGCACGGGCAGCGTCAGACATTCGGGCACGAGCTGCTGTCCATCCGCCGCGTCCCGCTCTGCAAGCAGGGCATCGCGGGAGATGACCGCAGCCAGAACCCCCGGACCGCCCGCCCCGTCGCAGAGCGCGAAATGCAGGCCGTCGATGGGCCCCGCCAGCCTGTCCTCGAGCGCGAAGGGCAGCGCCGCAAGGCGCTGACGGCTGCCGCGAATCGGCAGATCGAGGCGGAAGAGGCTGACCGCTTCGGCGGGCACGATGCGGATCCGGTCCGCCCCGGCTGGCCCCAGCGACGCCACCAGCCGATCCCGCGCCAGCGCCTGCGGCACGGGTCGAACCGGCGCGGGCGCGGCATCTACAACGGGATCAGAGGCCGCGAAAGCAGCCTGCGGCATCCTCATAACCCCCGATTTTTCCATCATTTTTCCCTTTGCAAAGGGCAATTCTGTGATATCGTCGACTGTGTGACATTGGTCGAAACTGCGGAGGTCTTGCTGGCAATCACGCAAGCCCGAGGATTAAGTTTCATGGCCCCGAAAAAACAGTCTGCCACGCCCCGCGATGCCGGGGTCACGCTGATCGAGATGATGGTCGTGCTGGTGATCATCGCCGTCATCGCCGCCATGGTCGTTCCCAACGTGATCGGCCGACCGGACGAGGCGCGGGTCACCGTCGCCGAGACCGACCTGCGGTCCATCGCCAGCGCGCTGGAACTCTACCGGCTCGACAATCGCACGTACCCCACGACCTCGCAAGGCTTGCAGGCCCTGGTCAGCCCGCCGTCGACCCCGCCTGTGCCCGAGAACTGGTCGCCCGACGGCTATCTCGAGGTCACGCCCGAAGACCCCTGGGGCAACGCGTATGTCTACCGGTCGCCGGGTCAGACCGGCGACTACGACCTGGTGAGCCTCGGCGCCGATGGCCGACCGGGCGGCGACAGCGTCAATGCCGATATTCCGCTGAACGCCCAGCGCGCCGCGTCGAACTGATGGCGCGGGCGGCCCATCCGCCGCGACCCGGCGACGCCGGGGTCACGCTGATCGAACTGCTGGTGGTGTTGGTGGTGATCGGCGTGCTGGCCGGTGCCGCGGCCCTGACGGTCGGTCAGCCGGGCCAACGCCGCGACGCCGCACAGGAGGCAGCGCTTCTGGCCGCGCGGCTGGACATCGCGGCGGAACGCGCCGTGATCGACGGGCGCACGGCCCGGATAGACTGGCGCGAGGATGGCTATGCCTTTGCGCAATGGGACGGGTCCGACTGGCGCCCGCACGCGGTACAAGCTCTCGCCGACCATCACGTCCTGGCCAACGGCGTCATCCTGCGGCGCGATCCCGGCGCGCGGGCGGGTGCGTTCCGCATCACATCGGCGCTGGACGGTGGGGGCGAGGATGCGGCCGTCTTCGAACTCGCGACCGAGGGAGGCACTCTCGAGGTTCGCTTCGACGGATTCTCCGCCAGCGCGGAGACGCTGCCATGACCGCACGCACCGACTCCGGCTTTACCCTTATCGAAACACTGGTCGCCATGGCGATCCTCGCGGTGGGTAGCGTGACGCTCCTGACCGCGGTCGAGCGGCACGCCGCCCAGACGACCGCGCTCGAAGACCGGATCGCCGCGCGCTGGGTCGCCGAGAACGCGCTGAGCGCGCTCTCGCTGGGCCTGCCGCTCGATCCGGCCTGGCAACGGATGCTGGGCGCGGAATGGGACGTCGACGTGGCGCGCCGCCCCCTGCCCGACACCGGGCTCGACGAGGTCCGGGTCGCCGTCGCACGTGCCGGGGACGCGGGCGGGCTGGTGACGCTGACCGGCTACCTGGAGGGGACCCGATGAAAGCGCTCTATCTCTGGGCTGTGGTGCTGGTGGCTGTGGTCCTGGCGGCCTTTTCGCTGGCCGGTCCGGCCACGCAGCTGGGCTGGCACCTCGCGGGCCGCGTGACCGCGACGGCAGAGCCGCTGCGCGCCCCTGCCGGCGGCGACGCAGGTGCGGGCGCGACCGGCAGCGTGAACGCGATCCAGGCGCTGGCACCGTTCGGCAGCAGCGCCCCGGCCCCGGCGTCGCCGGACAGCGGCGACGTCAGCGACATCGCCGGGCTCGGCCTCACCCTGCGCGGCGTCCTCGTTGACAGCGACGCATCGCGGTCGCGTGCCTTCATCGCGCGGAACGGACGCACCTCGGCCTACCTGCTGGGCGACGATGTGGCCGAGGGCGTCCTGCTGACCGAGATCGCCGGGCAATACGTCATCCTGTCCCGCGGCGGCGCGCAACTGCGCCTGAGCTTTACCGACGCGGTGGCAGAGCCGGGGACCGAAGAGGTGGCCGCGCAGGACGCGGAAACCCTCGACCCGATGGCACGTCTGCGCGACTCGCTGGTCAAGGGACGCGGGTCGCTCGACTTGCGCGAGGCCCCGCCGCCCGAGGATATCGACGGCTATATCGACCTGTGGCGGGAACGCATCATCCGCAATCCCGATGCGGTGCTGGAAACGATTGGTTTGGAGCCCTCGGAGAACGGCTATACGATCACTGAAAATCCGAACATCGGGGTCACCTTGGCCGGTCTGCGAAGCGGCGATGTGGTCACCCGGGTCAATGGGCAGCAAGTCGGCGATCCGCAGCGCGACAGAATTCTGTATGACGAGGTGGCCGCATCCGGTTTCGCCCGTCTCGAAATAGTCCGGGAGGGGCGCACGATGATGATGTCCTTCCCGTTGCGGTAAAGGGGCCCGAATGCGCGGCGGCATCACGGCGACATTGCGGACGATCTGCCTGCTGGTCCTGACCTGGCTGGCCCTGCCCGCGTCGGCGCAGGCGCCGGGAGATGGGCCCTTCGTCATCAACCTGCGCAACACCGAGATCTCTGTCCTGGCCGAACAGGTGTCCGAAATCACCGGCCGCACGCTGGTTCTGGACCCGGCGCTGACCGGTGAGGTTACGGTGGTCTCGGCCCAGCCGTTGACGCAGGACGGGGTCTGGTCGCTCTTTCAGTCGATCCTGCGGGTCCGCGGCTTCGTCGCCGTTGAAAGCGGCGTCGTCTGGGAAGTGGTGACCGAAGCGCAAGCGCGGTCCAAGGGCGTCGCGCCGCGCGCCGGCACCCCCGGCAGTCAGGACGTGGTGACCCAGCTCCTGCCGCTCGACCGCCTGCCCGCCGAAGAGGCGGTGCGCGTGCTGCGCCCGCTGGTGGACGAGGCCGGATATATCGAGGCGCTGCCCGATCCCAACGCCATCATCATCACCGACACCGCGGCCAACGTCGCCCGCATCGCCGAGATCGCGCGCACCTTCGACGGGCCCACCGACCTGCGCACCGAAGTGGTGCGCTTTTCCTATGCCGAGGCGACGGCAGTCATTGCCGCCATCCGCGAGGTGCTGGGCAATTCCGGCACCGGCGCACGACTGTCGGTCGATCCCGGATCGAACACGCTTCTGGTGCGCGGCACCGAACGCGACATCAACCAGATCCGCGACCTGGCCCGCGATATGGACGTGCCGCCGCGCAACAACCCGCGCGAAGAGCTTCGGACCTATATCTACGGGCTGAAATACGGCGATGCCGAAGTCGTGGCGGAGATCGTCAGCAACACGCTGCAGGGCGGCGTCGACCTGACAAACCCGGTGGCCGAAGCAGTGGAGGAAGGCGCACCAGTGCCAACCGGCCCGGCGCCCGAAGTTTCCGTGCAGGCCTCGACCGCGACCAATTCCATCGTCATCCGCGGCACGTCCCGGCAGATCGAGGAAGTCTCGCAGCTGGTGGCCGCTCTGGACCAGCGCCGCGCGCAGGTGATGATCGAGGCGGCCATCGTCGAGGTGTCGGGCGAAATGGCCGCGCGGCTGGGCGTGCAGCTGGGTCTGGGAGACAACCTGCCCAACCGCGGCATCGCCGCCACGTCCTTCGGCAACGGCGGCGCGTCGCTGGGCAACGTGCTGGCAGCGCTCGGCGTGTCGCAGGCCAGCGGGCTCGCCACCGGCCTGACCGTGGGTGGCGCACAGGACAATTTCGGCATGCTCGTCCAGGCACTGTCGCAATCGACCTCGGCCAACCTGCTGTCGACCCCGTCGATCACCACCATGGACAACAAGTCGGCGACCATCGTGGTCGGCCAGAACGTGCCGTTCCGCACCGGCAGCTTTGCCACCGACGGCAACACGCTGACGCCCTTCACCACGATCGAGCGGCGCGATGTCGGAATCACCATGCAGGTGCTGCCGCGCGTGACCTCGAACGGCATCGTCCGGCTCGAGATCGCGCAGGAAGTGTCGTCGCTGGTCAATGCCAACGTGGCGGGTGCGGCGGATCTTATCACCAACCGCCGGGTCATCGAGACCACCGTGCAGGCGCAGGACGGCGGCACCGTGGTGCTGGGCGGACTGATCACCGACGACCAGCTGGAATCGGATTCCAAGGTGCCGGGCCTCGGCGACGTGCCGGTGCTGGGCGAGCTCTTCAAGTCGCGCAGCCGCGACCTGACGCGGCGGACGCTCTTTGTCTTCATGCGCCCGACGATCATCGACAGCGACCACAAGGCGCAGGCCGTGGCGCAACGCAAGTACCAGAAGCTGCGGCACGCCGATGCCACCGAACCGCCGCGCAGCCTGCTCAAGGAACGCAAGGTCGAAAAGCTGCCGCTCGAAATCAACGGGCTGTATTGACCGGCGGCGCGATGCGACGGGCTATTCGTCTTTGCGGCTGCAGCCGGACGGATCGTTTTTCGGTGACCCGATTCCACCCGCACCGGCTCGGTCCCCCGCCGCCATGTCCTCGGCGCCGCGCCGAAGGTCGAAACGTCTTGGCAAAGTTGGACATCCGCCGCCCCGGCGCCCGACAGGTCGCGGGATGACAGACACCGCGCTGTTTTCGCTGTTGCTTATCCTCGTCGCACCGGTGGCCGGGTCATTCCTCGGTGTCGTGATCGACCGTCTGCCGCGCGGCATCAGCGTCGTCGCCCCACGCTCCGCCTGCCGGTCCTGCGGCACCATTCTGGGCGCGCGCGATCTCGTCCCGGTGCTGTCCTACCTCAGGCGCCGGGGCCGCTGCCGCACTTGCGGCGCGGCGATCCCGCCAGCTCTTCTTTACACCGAGATCGCCGCCACCGCGTCGGCGGTACTGGCGGTGATCGTTGGCGATACGCCCCTGCAAATGGCCCTGATCGCGCTCGTTCTCTGGCTGCTCTGGACGCTTGCCCTCATAGACCTGTTTCACTTCCGCCTGCCCGATCCCCTGACCGCGCCGCTGTTCCTGGCAGCCCTCGCCTACGCCTGGCTTTACGGCGATCCCGCACTGGCGCTCTCCGGAGCGGCCATCGGCGCGGGCAGCTTTCTTCTCTTGCGGCTGGTCTATTCCGCGCTGCGCCATCGCGAAGGGCTGGGGCTGGGGGATGTGAAGCTCATGGCGGGGCTCGGCGCGCTGGTGCCGCCCACCGATCTGCCGCTGCTGGTGCTGGTGGCGGCGCTGTCGGCGTTGGTCGCCGCGGCCCTTACACGCGGCGGCTGGACCGCGGACCGGCCGATACCGTTCGGCGTGGCGCTCTGCGCGGCAGGTGCGCTAGTGTGGCTGGCGCGGGTCGTCCTGCCCTGACCACGCGCCCGGTCAGGTGAACTTGCGAAACAGCTTGGTCTTGTCGAAGAGCTCCTCGAGCTCTTCCATCCGGTCGCGGGTGCTGTCCCATGTCAGGGTCTGGATCGCCGAGATCATGCTTTCCACCAGCAGCATCGTCGTCGTCGCAGAATCCCAGGCTGAAGGCACGATGATCTGGCTGGTCAGGCAGATGTCCGCCATGCGGTGCACCGGCGAGCGCCACTGATCGGTAAACAGCACGATCCTGGCGCCCCGTTCGCGCGCCAGTTCGGCCAGCTTCAACGTGTTGTTCTCGTAACGCCGCACGTCGAAGATCACGAAAACGTCGCCTTCGCCTGCGTTCAGCAGGTAATGCGGCCAGGTGTTCGATGTCGACTGCACATGCGTCAGGTTCGGCCGGATCACCTGCATGTGCAAAAACAGGTATTCGGCCAGCGTGTGCGTGACCCGCCCGCCCACGATGTAGAGGTGCCGCGACCGGTCCGCGACCAGCCGGCAGGCATCGTCGAAGGCCACCGGGTCGATATGCGCCATGGTTGTGCGGATGTTGTCGATCACCGCTTCGGTGAAGCGATTGAGGATATGTTCGGACGGCGCAGCCCCGGCCCAGGTCTCGTGCTTGGCGATGGGGCCCTTGGCGATGGCGCTCAGCTCTTCGCGCAGGTCGGCCTGGAAATCCGGGTAACCCTTGTAGCCCAGCTTCTGCACCATGCGCGCGACCGTGGGCACCGAGACATTAGCGCTTTTCGCGAGGCTCGCCAGCGGCCCCAGCCCCGACGCTGGGTAATTTTCCAGCACCGACAGCGCCAGCTGCCGTTCGGCGCGGGTGAGATCGTCCATCCGTTTCTGGATGCGTTCGGCAATCGTCTGGCTGCTGGTCCCCATGGGCGGCCCCACCTTTTGAGCAATTTATAACAGAACCGGACGCCCTGTGATATTCTTTTCACAATTGTGTTGACAGAAGGTCGCGCTGGCAAGACGCTTTGTGCATGGGGGCCGCGATGAATCACCTTGAGACAGATGACCAGGCTGCCGTTGCCCTGCGCAACGCCGATGCCGCTTCGCCGCTGGTCTTCGTCTGCGAACACGCCAGCGCCCGCATCCCGGCGCGCTTCGGCGATCTGGGCCTCGCACCCGAGGCACGGTCCAGCCACGCCGCCTGGGACCCCGGCGCCCTGGCGCTGGCGGAACGGTTGGCCGACTGGTTCGGCGCGGTGCTGGTGGCGGCAACGGTGTCGCGGCTGGTGATCGACTGCAACCGCCCGCCCGAGGCGCCGGATGCCATGCCCGCCCGGAGCGAGGTTTTCGACATTCCCGGCAACGCAAATCTGGACAAGGCCGAGAGAGAGGCCCGAGCGCACAGCTACTACACCCCCTTTCACGCGGCGGTGGCCAAGGCGATGGCGGAGCGAGACACGCCGATCCTCGTCACGATGCACAGCTTCACGCCGGTCTATCATGGCGCGGCTCGGACGGTGGAAATCGGCGTGCTGCACGACCGCGATGCGCGCCTGGCCGATGCGATGCTGGACGCCGCGGACCGCGCCGGCGCGCAAAACGTCCGCCGCAACGACCCCTACGGCCCCGAAGACGGCGTGACCCACACGCTGAAGAAGCACGCCCTGCCCGGCAAGCACCTGAACGTCATGCTCGAAGTACGCAACGACCTCATTGCAGACGCCGCCGCGCAGGACGACATGGCCAAGCGCCTGGGCGACTGGCTGGAAAGCGCGCTCTCCACCACGGGGGCCGCCGCATGCTGAGCCTCGTGAAACGCTACATCGCCTTTGTCGACGGCATGAATTACCGCATCGGGCGGGTCGTCATGTACGGGATCTTCGTGATGATGGCGATCCTGCTCTGGTCGTCGATCTCCAAGACCTTTTTCGACCCGGCGCTCTGGACGCTGGAGATGGCGCAGTTCGCCATGGTCGCCTATTACGTTCTTGGCGGGCCCTATTCGATCCAGATGGGGTCGAACGTGCGGATGGACCTGCTTTACGGAGAGTGGTCGGACCACCGCAAGGCGCAGGTCGACGCGATGACGGTGATCTTCCTCATCGTCTACCTGGTCTTCCTGCTCTGGGGCGGGTGGGAAAGCTTCATGTATTCGATCAGTTACGGCGGCGAGCGCAGCAACTCGGTCTGGCGCCCGTACCTCTGGCCGATCAAGGCGATCATGCTGGTGGGCATCTTCCTGATGCTGCTGCAGGCGATTTCCGAGTTCTTCAAGGACGTCCTGCGCATCCGCGGCCAAGACATGGGAGCAAAGACCTGATGTCCTACGAGGTCATTGCCATCCTCATGTTCTCGTCGATGATGCTGATGCTGCTGACCGGCCAGCGCGTCTTCGGCGCCATCGGCTTTGTCGCGGTGATCGCGGCCTTCTTCCTCTGGGGCGACCGCGGTGGGTTCGACCTTGGCTTTGCCGCGGCGATCAAGCTGATGAAATGGTATCCGCTGCTCACGCTGCCGATGTTCATCTTCATGGGCTACGTCCTGTCGGAATCGCGCATCGCCGACGATCTTTACAAGATGTTCCACGTCTGGATGGGCGGCCTGCCCGGCGGGCTCGCTATCGGCACCATCGGGCTGATGGTCCTGATCTCGGCCATGAACGGCCTGTCGGTCGCGGGCATGGCCATCGGCGCCACCATCGCGCTGCCGGAGCTGCTGAAACGCGGCTACGACAAGCGCATGGTGACGGGCGTGATCCAGGCGGGATCGAGCCTCGGCATCCTCGTGCCGCCCTCGGTGGTGCTGGTGCTTTACGCGATGATCGCGCGGCAGCCGGTGGGGCAGCTGTGGCTCGCGGGCGTGCTGCCGGGGCTGATGATGGCGGCGATGTTCGTGATCTACATCGTGATCCGCTGCCGCATCACCCCGTCGCTGGGCCCGGTCCTGCCGGCCGAAGAACGCGCCATGCCGATGGGCGAGAAGATCCGTTTGCTGGGTGCCGGACTGCTGCCGCTGTTCATCTTCTTCACCATGATGGTGCCCTTCGTGAACGGCTGGACCTCGCTGGTCGAAAGCTCGGCCATCGGCGCCATCGCCGCCTTCTTGGCCGCCGTGGTCAAGGGCCGCATGACCCGCGAGGTGTTCGAGACCTCGGTGCGCAAGACGCTGGGCATCACCTGCATGTTCATGTGGATCATCCTTGCCGCGCTCGCCTTCGGTGCGGTCTTCGACGGGCTGGGCGCGGTCAAGGCGATCGAGAGCCTGTTCACCGAAAAGCTGGGCCTCAGCCCCTGGATGATCCTGATCCTGATGCAGCTGAGCTTCATCCTGATGGGCACGTTCCTCGACGACACGGCGATGCTGGTCATCGTGGCCCCGCTTTACGTTCCTTTGGTGGGCGCGCTGGGGTTCGACCTGATCTGGTACGGCGTGCTATACACGATCACCACGCAGATCGCCTACATGACCCCTCCCTTCGGCTACAACTTGTTCCTGATGCGCGCGATGGCCCCGCCCGAGATCACGCTGCGGGATATCTACTCGTCCATCCTGCCCTTCGTCGGCGTGATGGTCGTGGCGCTGGCCATCATCATGGCCTTCCCCGAAATCGCACTTTGGCTGCCGGGGTATGTCTATGGAAATTAACCAAGAAGAAGATCCCGCACACGGGGCATTTTCAAACGCATCCACAGAGAGGAAAGACCCATGACGACAAGACGCACGTTTCTTTCATCCGCTGGCCTTGGCGCCGCGGCCACGCTGGCAAGCCCCGCCATCGTCAAGGCGCAGGACGCGATCACCTGGCGGTTCCAGACCTACGCGGGCGGCGCGCTCGGTGAGCATGTGACCAAGCCGGTCATCGACTACATCAACGCCAATGCCAACGGCGAGCTGCAGGTCGAACTGTTCTATGCCGACCAGATCGTGCCCACCGGAGAGCTGTTCCAGGCGCTTCAGCGCGGCACCATCGACGGCGTGCATTCGGACGACGATTCCATGGCCTCGCCCACCCCGCTGCGTCAGTTCGGCGGGTATTTCCCCTTCGCCACCAAGCACATCCTCGACGTGCCGGTGCTCTTCAACCAGTACGGTCTCGCCGAGATCTGGGCAGAGGAATACGCCAAGGTCGGCGTCAAATGGCTGTCGGCGGCGGGCCAGGACCCGTGCAACTTCAACACCAAGAAGGAAATCACCTCGGTCGCGGACCTCGACGGGCTGAAGCTCTACACCTTCCCGACCGCGGGCCGCTTCCTGTCCAAGTTCGGCGTGGTCCCGGTGAACATCCCCTACGAGGATGCCGAGGTCGCGGTGCAGACCGGCGAGCTTGACGGCATGGCCTGGTCGGGCATCACCGAGGACTACACCGTCGGCTGGGCCGACGTGACCGATTACTTCCTGACAAACAACATCTCGGGCGCCTGGATCGGGTCGTGGTTCGTGAACCAGGAACGCTGGGAAGAGCTGCCCGATCACCTCAAGTCGGTGGTCATGGCGGCGACCGAAGCCGGGCACACCTACCGCAACCAGTGGTACTGGGGCGGCGAGGCCGCGCTGCGCGCCAACGGCGACAAGCTGGCGCTGCGGTCGGTCCCGGCCGCCGAATGGGCCGAGGTCGAGAACGCCGCCAAGGAGTTCTGGGAAGAGGTCGCGCAAGAAGGCGAGATCCAGCAGCGGATCGTCAACATCTTCAAGGAGTACAACGCCGTCATCAACCAGGCCGGCGCACCCTACAACTTCGAATAAGGCCCGGTTCCCGGACCCGAGACCAGGGCGCCCCCGTTCCGCGGGGGCGCTTCCCCACCAGAAAGGACGTGTCCAATGCCCGCCAACCTCAGTTTCGACGCGCTCAAGCAGGCCGTGGCCGCCGGCGAAATCGACACGGTCCTTGTCTGCATGGTCGACATGCAGGGCCGCCTGATGGGCAAACGCTTTCACGCGGCGAATTTCGTGGAGTCCTCTTTCGAGGAAACCCATTGCTGCAACTACCTGCTGGCCACCGACCTCGAGATGGCGACGCCGCCGGGCTACAAGGCGACCAGCTGGGAACGCGGCTATGGCGACTATGTCATGGCCCCGGACCTCGCGACCCTGCGCCGCGTGCCCTGGCTCGAGGGCACGGCGATGGTGCTCTGCGACATGCTCGACCACCACACCCACGAACCGGTGCCGCATTCGCCCCGCGCGATCCTCAAGGCCCAGATCGCGCGGCTGTCCGCGATGGGATACGACGCGATGATGGCGACGGAGCTGGAATTCTTTCTGTTCGAGAAGAGCTTCGACGAGATCCGCAAGGGCGGCTTCCGCGACCTGACCCCGATCAGCGGCTACAACGAGGATTACCACATCCTCCAGACCACCAAGGAAGAGGCGGTGATGCGCCCCATCCGCAACCACCTTTACGCCGCCGGCATTCCCATCGAGAATTCCAAGGGCGAGGCCGAAGCCGGGCAGGAAGAGCTCAACATCCGCTATGCCAGCGCGCTCGACTGCGCCGATCATCACACCATCGCCAAGAACGCCGTCAAGGAAATCGCCTGGCAGAACGGCCATGCGGCCAGCTTTCTGCCGAAGTGGAGCGCCGACCGGATCGGCAGTTCCAGCCATGTCCATCAGTCGCTTTGGAAAGACGGCAATCCTGCCTTTTACGATGCCGACGCGGAGCTCGGCATGTCCGAGCTGATGAAGCACTACATGGCCGGGCTGATCGCCTATGCCCCCGATTACACCTATTTCCTGGCGCCCTACGTCAACAGCTACAAGCGCTTTGCCAAGGGCACCTTCGCGCCGACGAAAACCGTCTGGTCCGTGGACAACCGCACCGCGGGGTTCCGGCTGTGCGGCGAAGGCACCAAGGGCGTGCGCGTCGAATGCCGGATCGGCGGATCGGACCTCAACCCCTACCTCGCGCAGGCGGTGATGCTCGCAGCCGGGATCAAGGGGATCGAGGACAGGATGGCGCTGGCGCCCGCCACCAGCGGCGATATCTATGATGCCGCAGAGGCGAACGAAGTGCCGCGCACCCTGCGTGCCGCGACCGAAACCCTGCGGAATTCGGCATTCCTGCGCGAGGCGCTTGGCGACGAGGTGGTCGACCACTACACCCGCGCCGCCGAGTGGGAGCAGGAAGAATTTGACCGCGCGGTGACCGACTGGGAAATCGCGCGCGGATTTGAAAGGGCCTGAACCATGATCCGCTGTATCTCCCCCATCGACGGGTCGGTCTTTGCCGAACGTCCCACCCTCTCCATGACCGAGGCACAGGATGCCGTCGCGCGTGCCCGCGCCGCGCAGGCCGACTGGGCGGCGCGCCCGCTGGACGAGCGTGTGGCGCTGGTCCGCGCCGGTGTCGCCAAGGTTGGCGAGATGAATGACGAGATCGTGCCGGAACTGGCGCACCAGATGGGCCGCCCGGTCCGCTACGGCGGCGAATTCGGCGGTTTCAACGAACGCGCCAGCTACATGGCCGACATCGCGGCCGAGGCGCTGGCCGACATCGTGATCGAGGACAGCGACAGGTTCCGCCGGGTCATCAAGCGCGTGCCGCACGGTGTCGTGCTGGTCGTGGCGCCGTGGAACTATCCCTACATGACCGCGATCAACACCGTCGCGCCCGCGCTCATCGCGGGTAACGCGGTGATGCTGAAACACGCGAGCCAGACGCCGCTGGTGGGCGAACGCATGGCCGCCGCCTTTCACGCGGCGGGTGTGCCCGAGGACGTATTCCGGAACGTGTTCCTCGACCACGACACCACCTCGGACCTGATCGCCGCGCGGTCCTTCGGTTTCGTGAACTTCACCGGCTCCGTCCCCGGCGGCGAGGCGATGGAGCGCGCGGCGGCCGGCACCTTTACCGGCGTCGGGCTGGAGTTGGGCGGCAAGGATCCGGGCTATGTCTGCGACGACGCGGATCTCGATGCCGCCGCCGACACGCTGATCGACGGGGCGATGTTCAACTCGGGCCAGTGCTGCTGCGGGATCGAACGCATCTACGTGGCCGAAAAGCATTTCGACGCCTTCCTCGAAAAGGCGATCAAGATCGTCAGCGGCTACAAGCTCGGCAACCCGCTCGACCCCGACACCACCATCGGGCCGATGGCGCACGCCCGCTTTGCCGCCACGGTGCGAGAACAGATCGCCGAGGCCATCGAACAGGGTGCCACCGCGCATATCCCGACCTTCGACGCTGACGACGGCGGCGCCTACCTTTCGCCGCAGATCCTGACGAACGTCACCCACGACATGCGGGTGATGCGCGAGGAAAGCTTTGGCCCGGTGGTCGGCATCATGCCGGTGAAGGACGACGACGAGGCCATCGCGCTGATGAACGACAGCGATTTCGGCCTGACTGCCGCGGTCTGGACCCGCGATGCCGCGCGCGCCGAAGCCATCGCCGACCGGATCGAGACCGGCACCGTCTTCATGAACCGCGCGGATTACCTCGACCCCGGCCTGTGCTGGACCGGCTGCAAGGACACCGGGCGCGGCGGCGGGCTGTCGATCATCGGCTATCACAACCTCACTCGCCCGAAATCCTACCATCTGAAAAAGGCCTGACCCCATGTCCCTGACCGCGAACTGGTCTTATCCCACCGCCGTCCGCTTTGGCGCGGGACGCATCTCCGAAATTGCCGATGCCTGCGCCGCCGCCGGGATCACCAAGCCCCTGCTCGTCACCGACCGCGGTCTTGCGAACATGGAGATCACCACCCGCACGCTCGACCTGCTGGAGGCCGCGGGCCTTGGCCGCGCGATGTTCTCGGACGTCGATCCCAATCCCAACGAGAAGAACGCCGAAGCGGGCGTGCGCGCCTTCAAGGACGGCGGGCATGACGGCGTCGTGGCCTTCGGCGGCGGCTCGGGCCTCGACCTGGGCAAGCTGGTGGCCTTTCTCGCCGGCCAGACGCGCCCCTTGTGGGATTTCGAGGATATCGGCGACTGGTGGACCCGCGCCGATGCCGATGCCATTGCCCCCATCGTGGCGGTGCCCACGACCGCCGGCACCGGGTCCGAAGTGGGCCGGGCCAGCGTCATCACCAATTCCGAGACGGAAGAGAAAAAGATCATCTTCCACCCGAAATTCCTGCCCTCGGTGGTGATCTGCGATCCGGAACTGACCGTGGGCATGCCCGGATTCATCACCGCGGGCACCGGACTGGATGCCTTTGCTCATTGCGTGGAGGCCTACTCCTCACCGCATTACCACCCCATGTCGCAGGGCATGGCGCTGGAAGGCATGCGGCTGGTCAAGGACTACCTGCCCCGCGCCTACGCCGACGGATCGGACATCGAGGCGCGCGCGCAGATGATGGCGGCGGCGGCGATGGGCGCCACGGCGTTCCAGAAGGGGCTGGGCGCGATCCATGCGCTGTCGCATCCCATCGGTGCCATCTACCACACCCACCACGGCACCACGAACGCGGTCTGCATGCCCGCGGTGCTGCAGTTCAACCGCACCGCCATCGCCGCACGCTTCGACATGGCGGCGGCCTACTTGGGCATCTCCGGCGGGTTCGATGGTTTCTGCGCCTTCGTTGACGAGTTCAACGCCAGCCTTGGGATCCCGAAGACGCTCACGGCGCTGGGGGTCAAGAACGTCGATATCGACCGCGTCGTGAAAGGCGCGCTGTCCGATCCAAGCACCGGCGGCAACCCGGTCGAGATGACGCCCGAGAACACGCGCGATCTGCTTATGCGGATCGTGTGATGGCCCTGTAAACCTGTGAGAATTATTGAAAAATATCAGTGTGTTTGACGTAATACTGTCATGGACCGCGGGCGAGGATGCGCCCGCCAATCAAACCAAAGAGGGAGAAATCACATGAAAACCAAACTCTTGTCGTCGGTCGTGATGATCGCCGCACTTGGCGCGCAAAGCGCACAGGCCGAAACGCTGCGCCTGCTGACCTGGGGCGGCTACGCGCCCGAAGAGGTCATCGCGATGTTCGAGGAAGAAACCGGCCACACGGTCGAGGTCACGACGTCGAACAACGAGGAAATGATCGCCAAGCTGCGCGCCACCAACGGCGGCGGCTTCGATCTGGCGCAGCCGAGCCAGGACCGGATCACCAGCGCGCAGGAAGAATTCGGCATCTACAAGCCCATCGACATGTCGATGGTCAACGCCGACCTCTTCATCCCGTCGATGCTCGAAGCCACCGCGGGCAACACCACTTACGAGGGCGAGGTCTACGGCCTGCCGCATATCTGGGGCACCAGCGGGCTCGTGATCAACACCGCCGAAGCCGAGGGCGTGACCGACTACACCGACCTTTGCAACGAAGAGGTGGCGGGCAAGGTGTCCTACCGGCTCAAGCGTCCGACCCTGATCGGCTTTGCCTATTCCATGGGTCTCGACCCCTTCGCGGCCTACGGCGACGAGGCGGCCTACCAGGAAATCCTCGACCAGGTCGAAGCCAAGCTGACCGAGTGCAAGCCCAACGTGAAGACCTACTGGGACGGCGGCGACGAGATCCAGAACCTGCTGCGCTCGGGCGAGGTCGTGGCCTCGATGGCCTGGGACACCGGCGGCTGGCAGCTCAATGCCGACAACCCCGACATCACCTTCGTCGCGCCCGAGTCCGGCGCGCTGGGGTGGATCGACACCTTCGTGCTGCCCGCCCGTGGCCGCGCGGACGAAGCCGCCTATGACTGGATCAACTTCGTCATGCGCCCCGACATCGCCGCGATGATCACCAACAGCGCCGGCAACTTCACCGCTGCCGTGGGCGGCGACGAGGGTGTGAGCGCCGATCTCAAGGCCCGCTACCAGGCGAGCTTCGACCAGGCGGCGATCGACAACATCAAGTGGTATCCGCCGGTGCCCGCCGGTCTCGAGGCGCTGGAGGGCGCCACGCTCGACCGCGTGAACGCCGCGAACTGATCCGCTTTCAAACACTTGGAAAGGGCGCCGGCCGGTGCCCTTTCCCACCCCGCGAGGCATCCCGTGACCACCTACACCCCCGATCTGTCCTGCGTCGACCTCGTCAAGGATTTCGACAGCTTCCGCGCCGTGGATCACGTCAGCTTCGAGGTGCCGCAGGGATCGTTCTTTTCCATCCTCGGCCCCTCGGGCTGTGGCAAGACCACGCTCTTGCGCATGATCGCGGGGTTCCAGTCGCCGACTTCGGGCGATCTGCGGATCAAGGGCAGGTCGATGATCGGCGTGCCGCCCAACAAGCGGCCGGTGTCGATGGTCTTCCAGCACCTTGCGCTCTTTCCCACCATGAACATCGGCGACAACGTCGGTTTCGGCCTGCGCCAGCGCGGCGTGCCCAAGTCCGAGATCACCCGACGCGTCGAGGACATCCTCGCCCGCGTCGGCTTGCCCGGCGTCGCGCAGCGGCGCGTCGACCAGCTGTCGGGCGGGCAGAAACAGCGCGTCGCCATCGCCCGCTGCATGGTGCTCGAACCGGACGTGCTGTTGCTGGACGAACCGCTGGGCGCGCTCGACCTCAAGCTGCGCGAACACATGAAGATCGAGTTGAAGGCGTTGCAGGCCGAGTTCAACACAACCTTCGTCTACATCACCCACGACCAGTCCGAGGCGCTGGTGATGAGCGACAATATCGCGGTGATGAACCACGGCCGTTTCGAACAGGTCGGCCCGCCGCAAGAGGTCTACCACGACCCCCATACCGCCTTCGTCGCGGGCTTCGTGGGCGAGGCGAACAAGATCGCCGCCACGGTTGCCGCCGTCAACGGCCCGCACCTCACCCTGCGCACCGAGGCCGGTACGGAGCTGAAAGCAACAGCGCCCGCCTCCGGTCTGCAATCCGGGCAGCGCGCCCAAGTCTTCCTGCGACCCGAAGCCATCGGGCTTTCGATGACGCCGGGCGACGCGGGCGAAGACAACGTAAGCCAAGGCACCGTCACCGCGGTTCTATTCAATGGCGCCAACAGTTCGGTCACGGTCGAGGACGCCTCGGGCCATGCCCTGAGCGTCGCCTTGCCGCAGACCGGCGGCTTTGCCGACCTGCGCCGCGGCAGCACGGTCTACACCCGCTGGCACCCCGACAAGGCGCGGCTCTACGCGGCGGAGGGCTGAGCCATGGTGTCCGACGGCTCAAAACTTGGCTTCTACCTGCTGCTGGCGCCGATCCTTCTGTGGCTGGCGGTGCTCATTATCCTGCCGCATATCGGGCTTTTCGTCGTGTCGATCAGCGAACGGGTGGGCCCGCGCGAATACGAATACGGGATCGGCAACTACGTCACCTTCTTCGAGGAGCCGCTGTACTGGCGCACCTTCGCGCGCACCGCGATCATGTCCATCGCGGCCACGGCGCTGACGCTGATCCTGGGCTTTCCCATCGCCTATTACATCGCCAAGCTGACGCGCGGACGGACCAAGACCACGCTCTTCCTGATGTGCATGATCCCGTTCTGGGTGTCGGAACTGGTGCGCACCTTCGGCTGGATGATTCTTTTGCGCGAAACCGGCGTTATCTCGAACGCGCTGCAATATCTGGGGCTGGTCGATGGCCCGGTCGAGATGCTCTACAACGACGCGGCGATCATGGTCGGGCTGGTCTATACCTCGATCCTGTTCATGGTCGTGCCGCTGGTCACCACGCTCGACAGCCTCGACGACAGTCTGATCGAGGCGGGCTATGACCTGGGCGGCACCGGGGCGGCGATCCTGCGGGAAATCGTCATCCCCCATGCCATGCCCGGCATCGTCTCGGGCTGCATCGTCGTCTTCATGCTGTCCTTGGGCAACTACCTCACGCCGATCCTGCTGGGCGGCAAGGACAGCCTGTGGTTCACCGGCATGATCTACACGCAGTTCATCACCCGCTTCAACTGGGAGCTCGGCTCGGCCCTGGGCTTCCTGCTGCTGCTGCTGTCCTCGGCGGTGGTCTTCCTCGGGCTCAAGCTGTCGCGGCAGTCCCTTGCCGAAACCATGGGGCGCGCCTGATGATCCCGACGGTGCCGCAGCCCGCATTCGCCAAGTGGTGCTACCGCGCCTACGTGCTGGTGTTCTTCGTCTACCTCGCCCTGCCGCTGACCGTGGTCTGCGTCTTTGCCTTCAACGACAGCGTCTTTCCCTCACTGCCGTGGGAGGGCTTTACCTGGGCGTGGTTCTTCGGCACCGAGGATCCGTTCGTCGGCGTTTTCCACGAACGCGCGATCCTGCGGTCGATCGGCACCTCGGCCTTCATCGCGGCCTGGGTGGCGGGGCTTGCGGTGTTCACCGGCACCTGCAACGCCTTCCTCTTCGTGCGACACAGCTTTCGCGGCAAGGCGCTGCTCTATATCCTCATGCTGCTGCCGCTGATCATCCCCGGTGTGATCCTCGGCATCTCGATCCTGGTCTTCTCCAGCAGCATCGCCAACACGCTCGAAGACGCCACGGGCCTGTGGTTCGACGGTCTTCGGCCCGGTCTGATCCTCGTGATCCTCGGGCAGTATTCCTTCATCACCACTTTCGCGACGCTGGTGATCGCCGCACGGCTGCAGAAATTCGATCCCAGCCTGGAAGAGGCCGCGCTCAATCTCGGCGCAACGCGTCTGGGGGCGGTCCGGCAGATCACCCTGCCGTTCCTGATGCCGGCGATCGTCGCCTCGGCGGTGGTGGCAGTGCTGATGAGTTTCGAGAATTTCAACACGACGCTCATGCTGGTCGGGTCGGACTCGCCGCTGACCATCACCATGTTCGACAAGCTCAAGCAGGGATCGACCCCGGTGCTCAACGCCGTGTCGCTGCTGCTCATCGTGGCCTCGGCGGTGCTGGGGCTGCTTTCGCTGATGTTCCAGAAGCGCAAGGACTGAACCGCGCCCGGACGCGTCACCGGCATCCGGGGGAAATTGCGCCCCCTGCCCACTCACGGCACAGGGACCAAAGCAGAGGGCGCAGACCCCGCTAAAATTTCGAGGCATTCTTGTTCCGGACGGTCGAGTCTTGGGCCGGACCGTCCGGCGACGTGGCACGTCACACACGCTAAGCGGGCCGCCACGGGCCGCACACGCGCTGTAGGACACTGCAAACGTAGATTCTTGCCTTGAACCCGCCAATCCCCTGTTCAGGGGAGATTTTTTCCCTCTAATATTTGCAAGATTTGAACGCACGACTGCACAAGGAAATTTCAGAATGACGCCAGGCCGGGTGATCGTCGCAGCCTTGCTGCTTTGTCTGGCGTTCTGCGCCGCCGCGATCCTGTCTCTGGTCGGACGCCCCTATGCGCCGCTTCCTCCGGGCGCCGTTCCGGTGTCGGTCAACGGGGTGGACATCACCGCCGCCGACCTCATCGAGGAACCCGACAAGCTGCCCGACTACGCGGCGCAGCGCGCCTTTTTCGCCCGCCAGAGCGTGCTGGCCGCGGAACTCGACCAGCCCGGCGCAGAGGTTGGCTACGCGCTGCCCGGCACGTCGGATATGGCGTCTGTCCCGGTGCGCCCGCGCAGCATCGGCGATCTGCCCGCGCCGTTCTGGTTCCAGCTCGGCGTCGGCGGGCTGGCGCTGCTGATCGGCGCGTGGATCTTCGCGTTACGGCCCCGGGACTGGGGCGCGCGGATGTTTGCCCTGACCGGCGTCTGCGTGCCGATCTTCGCCATCGCCGCCTCGGTCTATTCCACCCGGCAGATCGCGCTGCCCGGCGACACCTTCCGCTTGCTCGCCGGCATCAACCATTTCGGCGCCGGCACCTTCGGCATCGGCCTCGTCGCTCTTTTCGCCATGTATCCGCGCCAGCTTTTCCGCCCGGTCTGGCTACTGGTGCCGGCAATCGGCTACGGCCTGCTGATCGCGGTGGACCTCGCCCATGCCGCCCCGGTCAAAGTGCTGGATTTCGTGGTCATGTCGCAAACCCTGATCGCGCTGGGGCTGGCGATCGTACAGTGGGTCCTGTCCCGGCGCCAACCGGTCGACCGGGCGGGATTGCGCTGGCTGGTGTTGTCGGTGCTGATCGGCGTGAGCGCCTTCGTCGGTCTCAGCGTCGTGCCCGAAGCCCTGGGGCTGCGCGACACACCGCTGCTGCCGCAGGGCTATGCCTTCGGCTTCTTCCTGATCATGCACGTGGGCATCGCGCTGGGCCTGTTGCGCTACCGGCTCTTCGACCTCGACCGCTACGCCTACGTGGTCTGGTTCTGGGTCGGTTCGGCGGCGCTCATCATCCTCTTCGACGCGGTGTTCCTGTGGCTGCTGAGCGGCCAGCCCTGGGTGTCGCTGAGCCTCGCCCTGCTTCTGGTCAGCTTCATCTACTTCCCGGCGCGCCAGCTGCTCCTGAACCGGATCATGGCAACCCGGTCTGTGACCCTCACCGACAATATCCCTGAGATCCTGCGCACCGCGCTGGCCCCGGCCCAGGCCGACCGGGAACAGGCCTGGACCGACCTTCTGAACGCGATCTGGTCGCCGCTCGTCATCGACCGCGCCGACCCGGCGCCGGCCTCTGCGACGCTGCGCGAACAGGGTCTCGCGCTGGCCTTGCCGCCGTCGCTGGACGTCGGCGCGCAAGAGCTGCGCTATGCCGCGGCGGGGCGGCGGCTGTTCAATCCGCAGGACCGCAAGCTCGCGGATACGCTCTGCGGCCTGGCCGACATCATCCGCGAAAGCCGCGCCGCCTTTGAACAGGGCGTGACGACCGAACGCGACCGCATAAGCCGCGACGTGCACGACAACATCGGCGCGCAGATCCTCAGCGCCCTGCACACCGCCGAAACCGATCGCAAGAACGAGCTTCTGCGCGACACGCTGGCCGATCTGCGCAGCATCATCAACCAGGGCTTCCAGGGCACGTTCACACTACCCGAGGTGCTGGCTGACCTGCGCAGCGAAAGCGCCGACCGCCTGCTGTCGCACGGCATCACGCTCGATTGGGACCACGGCGACCCGCCGGACCGCAAAATGTCCTTGGCCGAAGCGAACGCCCTGCGCTCGGTCGTTCGCGAAGGCATGAGCAACGCGATCCGCCACGCCGATTGCTCTCACGTGACGGTGGTGGTGGACCTCGACGACACCGGCCTGAGGCTCGAAATCAGCGATGACGGTCGCGGCTTCGATCCGGCGCAAAGCGGGGCCGGCAACGGGCTTTCCAACATGCGCACGCGGCTTTCCTCGCTGGGCGGATCGATCCAGATCGGGCCGGCGCAGCCGATTGAAATATCCGGCAACGGCGTCGCCACCGCCACGCAGACCCGAAAGCGCGCCGGGACGCGCATTGCGCTGCGGATGCCGATCAGCGAAGGAACCGCGGTCGCCCCATGAAGTCGGTCTTGATCCTCGAAGACCTCTCGGAGACCCGGCGCTGGCTCAGCGCCGTCGTCGCCCGCGCCTTCCCGGGGGCCCGGGTGTCCGAAGCCGGAACGGTGGCCGCAGCGAAAGCGCTGATCGACCGCGAAGTCTTCGACCTTGCGCTCGTCGACCTCAACCTGCCCGACGGCGACGGGCTCACCGTATTGCGTCACCTGCAACGCCGGGCGCCGCGCACGATGGCCATCGTGTCGACCATCATGGCGTCGGACAGCGCCATCGTCGCTGCACTGTCGGCGGGCGCCGACGGATACGTGCTGAAATCCGAGGATTCCGAGCTGATGGAGCGTCACCTGCATCAGCTGTCGAGCGGTATTCCCGCCCTTTCGCCGGCCATCGCCCGGCGGATCATGGACCATTTCCGCAACACCGGCCCCAGCTTCGAGCCGGCGCAGGATCTCACCGCCCGCGAAACCGACGTGCTTCGGCTCATCGCGCGCGGCATGCGCGTCTCCGAAGCGGCCGCCGCCATCGGCATCGCCGAGACGACCGTGGCCACGCATATCAAGACGATCTACCGCAAGCTCGGCATTTCGAGCCGGGCCGAGGCGGCGATCCAGGCCGCGCGCCTCGGTCTTCTGAACGAATGACCGTTCAGCCGCCGTAGCAGCCGGCCATGCGTCCGCGCAGCTGCACCAGCGCCAGCACAGTGTCGATGGTCGGCGTCGGCGTGTCGGTCAGACGCCCCAGCTCCTGCACCGATCCCACCAGTGCATCGATCTCCATCGGCCGGCCCTGGTCCAGGTCCTGCCACATCGAGGTCCGGTGCGCGCCCACCGCCGCCCCGCCGTCGATGCGCTTTTCCACGTCGATGGGGAATTTCACCCCCAGCTTTTCGGCGATCTCCTGCGCTTCGAGCATCATGCCGCGCGCCACCGCGCGGGTGCCGGGATCGGTGCAGAGCACGTCGAGCGTCGCGTGGGTCAGGGCCGAGATCGGGTTGAACGACAGGTTGCCCCAGAGCTTCACCCAGATCTCGTCGCGCAACCGCGGCCGCACCGGCGCCTTGAGCCCCGCCGCCCCCAGCGCCTTGGAAAGCGCCTGCGCACGCTCGGACTTCGACCCGTCGGGTTCGCCCAGCGAAAAGCGGTTGCCCTCGATATGCTTGATGACGCCCGGCTCGATCACCTCCGCCGCCGGGTAGACCACGCAGCCCAGCACCCGGTCGGGGCCAAAGCCGTCCCACTGCTTGTTGCCTGGATCGACCGACTGGAGCCGCGTGCCTTCCAGATCGCCGCCGATCTTGTGGAAATACCACCACGGCACGCCGTTCACGCCCGAAACGATGGTCGTTTCCGGACCGATCAGCGGCTGCATCTTGTCCACGACGCCGGGCACCGAATGGGCCTTGAGCGTGACGATGACGTAATCCTGCACGCCCAGCTCTGCCGGATCCTCGGACGCGGTCACCTCAACGGTGCTTTCGCCCTCTTCCTCGATCAGCTTCAGACCGTTGGCCTGCATCGCCGCCAGGTGCGGTCCGCGCGCGACAAGGCTCACGTCGGCCCCCGCCTGCGCCAGTTTCACGCCCATGTAGCCGCCGATGGCGCCCGCTCCGAATACGCAGATTTTCATGATGCCGTCCCCTCGGGCGCGGCCTTTTGCAGACCGGCACCCGCTCCTTCATCTTGCCATTAAACTCCCGCCGGAGGCTGCCCGACATTGGCGACAAGCGCAACGCCGGGCGGCCTGTCCCTTAGGCGGGTTCCGTGAGACCCAGCTTTTCCGCCAGACCGATGCGCTGCATCTTGCCCGTGGCGCCCTTGGGGATCTCGTCCATGATGATGACCTTGCGCGGCACCTTGAAGTCCGCCATGCGCTCTGCCGCGAAGGCGCGGATGTCCTTCTCGGTCGCCTCGGCGCCCTCTTTCAGCACCACCGCCGCGGCGACTTCCTCGCCCAGCTTCGGATGCGGCATGGCGAAGGTCACCACCGTGTCGATGGCCGGATGATCCAGCAACACGCCATCGACCTCGAGCGGGCTGACCTTTTCGCCGCCGCGGTTGATGATCTCCTTGAGCCGCCCGGTCAGGTGCAGGAACCCGTCTTCGTCCAGCGCGCCCTGGTCGCCGGTGCGGAACCAGCGCTTGCCCTCGGCCTCGAAGAAGTTCTTCTCGTTGGCCTCGGGGTTACCCTCGTAGCCCGGCGTGACATTCGCGCCGGAGATCACCACCTCACCGGTGCCGTCCTTGAGCACGTTCTCGGATTCGTCGGCGATGCGCACCTCGGGTCCGGCGGGCAGGCCCACCGATCCGGGTTTCTGCGTCTCGAACGGGTTGCAGCACATCTGGTGTGCGGCCTCGGTCATGCCATAGGCTTCGATCACCGGCGCGCCGAAGGTCTCGTGCAGCTGCGCCATGACCTGCGCGGGCAGGCTCGCCGAGGACGAGCGCAGAAAGCGCAAGGGCACCTCCTTGATAGTCTCTGCGTTGCGGCCGGCGCGGCTCAGGATCGCCTGGTGCATGGTCGGCACGGCGGTGTACCAGGTTGGCCGCGCCTCCTTCATCCAGGAAAAGAACGACAGCGCGTTGAAGCCGGGGCTGCACCAGATCGACGCGCCAGCCGCCAGCGACGCGGACACGGCGGCGACCAGCCCGTGGATGTGAAAGAGCGGCATCACGTTCAGGCAGCGGTCGTCGGATTTCAGACCCAGAGATGCGCCGATGTTCTGCGCCGAGGCGGCGACGTTGGATTGCAGCAGCGGCACGATCTTGGGCCGCGACGTGGTGCCCGAGGTATGCAGGATGAGCGCGACGTCATCTGCCTGCGGCTCCTCCGCCGCGGCTTCGGTACCGGTGTCGCCGTCGGCGCGCAGCGAAAACGACCCCGCCGGTGCATCGGACTGCGCCACCACGCGCAGCACCAAAAGGCCCTGCGCCTTGGCGGCGGCCAGCGCCGGGCCGTCCTCGTCCTCGGCCAGCAGGATCGCCTTGGCCTTCAGGTCCTCGAGGTAGAAGGCGAATTCATCCTCGCGGTAGGCCGGGTTCAGCGGCGCCGTGGTGGCGGCCTGCGCAACGCAGGCAAAGGCCGTGGCCATCTCCGGGCCGTTGGGCAGCACGATGGCCACCCGGTCGCTGCGGCCGACGCCGAAACGGCGCAGGTCAGTCCTGATCTCTTCCGACAGCGCACGCAGCCCGCCATAGCTCAGCCAGCTCTTGCCAGGAGCGCCGATCGCCGGGGCGTCCTTGGGATGTGCTGCCAGAAGCTCTTTGAGAGTGTGCTGCGCCATGGGTCTGTCCTTCTTGATTCATCTGCATTGTCCTACTCCGCTGGAGCGACGGTCTTTTTCCCGGACCGCCTGATATATTTAATCAGTGGCAGCACAAAGAAAAGCGCTGCGATGGCCATGAACGTCCCCGAGATGGGCCGTTCGACGAAGGCAAGCACGTTGCCCTGTTCCGCAATGAGGGTCTGGCGGAAGCTTTTTTCCATGAGGGGACCCAGCACCAGCGCCAGCACCAGCGGCGCCAGCGGGTAGTCCGCCTTGCGCAACAGGTAGCCCGCGACCCCGAACCCGGCAATGAGCCAGACGTCGTGCATTTTCTGGCTGGGGGCGTAACCGCCGACGATGCACAGCACCATGACCAGAGAGCAGAGCACGGTGAACGGCATCCGCAGCGCCCAGACGAACAGCGGGATCAGCGCGATGTTCACAAGTACCGCGGCCAGGTTCGCCGTGTAGAGCGACGAGATCAGGCCCCAGACGAAATCCGGCTGCTCGATGAACAGCATCGGACCCGGCACCAGCCCCCACATCACCATGCCGCCCAACAGCAGCGCGGTGGTCGGCGAGCCTGGAATGCCCAGCGTCAGCATCGGCAGCAAAGACCCGGTGGAAGCGGCGTTGTTGGCCGTCTCGGGCGCGGCGACGCCTTCGATCTCGCCCTTGCCGAAATTCTTGCCCTTCTTCGAGATGCTCTTGGCCACACCGTAGGACATGAGCGCCGCGGGCGTTGCCCCCGCCGCCGGAAGCATGCCCACGAAGAAGCCCAGGAACGATCCCAGCGACATGGTCTTCCACAGCCGGTTCATCTCGCGCAGGCCATGGCCCAGTTCGCGCATCGTGATCTTGGCCGCGGTGACTGTCGGTGCGGTCTTCGACGTCTCGATTGTGTAGAGCACCTCGCCGATGCCGTAGACACCGATGGCCAGCACGAGGAAGGAAATTCCCGAGTAGAACCCCGGCTGGTCGAAGAAAATCAGCCGCGGCTGCCCCGAGATCAGGTCGAGCCCCACGGTCGACAGCACGAGCCCGAGGCAGATCATCACGATGGTCTTGAGCACGTCATCGCCGCCCAGCCCCACGAAGGTGGTGAAGGCCATGAGCACCAGCGCGAATTCCTCGGCCGGACCGAAGGCCAGCGCAATATCCGCCAGCGGCACGGCGAAAAGGGTGAACAGGATGACCGAAATCGTGCCGCCGACGAAGGACGCCACGGCCGCCGCGATCAGCGCCAGCCCGGCCTTGCCCTGCTGCGCCATGGGCCTGCCGTCGAATGTGGTCGCCACGGCGGTCGAGGCGCCGGGGATGCCCAACAGGATCGACGACACCGCCCCGCCGTACATCGCCCCGTAATAGATCGCCGCCAGCAGGATGATCGCCGAGTTGGGCGGCACGATGAACGTCAGCGGCAGCACGATGGCGACGCCGTTGACCGACCCGAGCCCCGGCATGGCACCGATGAACAGACCGGCGGTCACGCCGATCAGCACGATCATCAGGTTGAGCAGCGACAGCGATGTGGCAAAGCCATCGGCAAGATGGGACAGAAGCTCCATGGCGCCGGCTCCTCAGAAGAACATTGCGTAAAGCGGGAAGAACAGCGGCTCGGTGATGCCCTTGGGCAGCAGGATCTTGATCGTCACCTCGAAAAAGAAGAACAGGAAGATGGGCGTGGCGATCACCAGGCTCAGGGTCAGGACCCAGCCATGGCGTCCGAAGATCTTGAGATACCAGAACAGGAACAGCGGGATCGCGATATAGGAACCGAGGATCGGCATCAGAGCGATGGTGACGACAAGCGCCGCGATCACCTCGAGCACGGGTCGCAGCATTGACATGTCGAAAAAGGTGCCCGCTCGCGCATTGGTCTTGAAACTGCGCAAGAAAATACCCGCAGAAGCCAGCAGCATGATCGCCGACAGCCAGAACGGGAACCCGCCGCCGCCCGGGCCGCCGGTGGTGCCGTTCCAGCCGATCGGCAGGACGGTGGCGTGCCACATGAAGTAAAGCGATAGCGCCATCAGGGCACCGGCGATCACGCGATCTGCGACGAGCATGAGAAGAAATGCCTTTCGTTTGACGGTCTGTGTGCCCGGGGCGGTCGCGCCGCCCCGGACGGATCAGGACAGGGCGATCAGGAGGATTCGCCCATCGCACTCAGCAGTTCGGCATGCTTTTCGCGTTCGGTCAGGAAGTACTGCTGCAGCTCGTCGCCGGTCAGGAAATCCCGGTCCAGCGCCTCGTCCGCAGTGTATTTCTGCCATTCCGGCAGCTCGTTCAGCTTGGAAAACATCTCGGTGTAATAGGCCACGGCCTCTTCGGGCATGTCCGGCGGCGCCACAAAGGACCGCTGCATCGCGTAGACCAGGTCATGGCCTAGCTCGGTCATGGTCGGCACGTCCGGGAAGGCCTCGATCCGCTCGGGCGTGAAGGCCGCAATGGGAACGGATTTGCCAGCGTTGTAGAAACCCATCTGCTCGGACGGGTTGTTCACGGTCGAATTGACATGGCCTCCGACCAGGTTCTTGGCCACGTCGCCGCCGCCTTCGAAGGGCACGTAGGTCATCGAGAGGCCGAATTCCTTTTCCAGCATCGCGGTGACAAGGCTGTCCTCGGCGCCGGTGCCGGTGCCGCCCATCTTCCAGTCCTTGCCGGCCTCTTTGACCGCCGCCACGTATTCCTCAAGGTTGGTGATGCCGCTGTCGGCGCTGACCCAGAGCACAAATGTGTCGATGGCCATGCGCGCGATCGGCGTGAATTCTTCGATATCGACGCCGATGTCGGTGCGCAGCGGCGTGGTGTAATAGCTGTTGAGCGTCGCCATGATCACATGCGGATCGCCGGACTTGTCCTTGAGGTAACGCAGCGCCTCGGCGCCGGACCCGCCGCCCTTGTTCACCGGCAGCATCGGCATGTTTGACAGGTTCTCTTTCTGGATCATCGACTGGAACAGCCGCGCCAAACGATCCGCACCGCCGCCTTGGCCGGCCATGATGACCATTTCCACGGGCTTCATCGGCTTCCAGCCTTCGGCCAAGGCCGCGCCGGTCGTTCCGGCCAGCAGCGCGGCGGATGCCGCCAGCGCCAACGTAACACGCCGTGTCAAAGTGTTTTTCATGTTAAGACCTCCCTGGTTGTGAATGCGAACCTCTGTTGCGGCTTATTCCGCTTTCCTCTCCTGGCTCTGGTTGAGACATACCTCTGCGCAATAAAATTTCATCTCAAATCAGGTAAGCGTGTTAATTATTGCCATCACAAATTAAGATTGTGTAATGTTGTAAACATGAGCAAAACTCTCGTCGGCCCGCAACTGCGCCAACTCCGCCAGCAAATGAACCATACCCAGGCCGAGATGGCCCGGCGCCTGGGCATCAGCGCGGCCTATGTAAACCTGTTGGAAAACAACCAGCGCAGCCTTTCGGTGCCGGTGCTGATGAAGCTGACCGAAGCCTATGGCGTCGACTGGCGGGAACTGGTGCAGGACACCGACGCGGCACAGCTTGCGGACCTGCGGTCGATCATGCGCGACCCGGTCTTTGCCGGCGCCCGCCCCGATCTGACCGAATTGCGCGCCGCCATCGACCACGCGCCGCGACTGGTGGAACGTTTCCTTCAACTCTACCAGAATCACCGCGCCATGGTGGACCAGCTCAAACGCCTGCCTGGCACCGCGGCCGACCTGACGCTGACCACGCCGGAAACGGCCATCCACGATTTTTTCCGCAACCACGGCAACCATTTCGACGTGCTGGAACGCGCCGCCGAGGCGCTGCGCGACCGGATCGGCGGCAGCGCCGACGACATGTACGCCTCGCTCAAGCGGCATTTGCGGGTCGAGCACGGCGTACAGGCCAGCGTCCGGAGCCTGTCTGAGATGCCGGACATGCTGCGCGACTTCGACGCCGGCGCGCGTCGTATCTTCCTGTCCGAGGCGCTGGACCACACCAATCGCGTGTTCCAGCTGGCGCACATGATCGGGCTGCTCGAGGCCGGCGACATCGTGGCCGACCTCGTCGCGCGCAGCGGTCTGGACGATGGCAATGGCGGTGCGCGGCTGCGGGTGGAGCTGACCAACTATTTTGCCGCCGCCATGCTGATGCCCTATGCCCCGCTGCTCGAGATGGCGCAGGCTTCGGCCTATGACATCGACCGCATCGCCGCCGCCTTCGGCGTGAGCTTCGAACAGGTCTGCCACCGCCTGACCACGCTGCAACGCGACGGCGCGCGCGGCGTGCCCTTCTTTTTCCTCCGGGTGGACCGCGCCGGCAACGTCACCAAGCGCTTCAACGCCACCGGCTTCACCCTCGCCGAAGAGGGCGGCGCCTGCCCGGTCTGGGACCTGCACGGCGCGTTCCGCGTGCCCGGCCTGATCGTGCCGCAATTCGTCGAGCTGCCGGACGGCGGGCAGTTCTTCACCATCAGCCGCACCACCGACCGACCGGTCTTCAGCCGTCAGACCCAGGACCGGCGGCTGGTGGTGACCATCGGCTGCACCCGCGACCACGCGGACCAGATCGGCTATGCCCGCCCCTACAACCTGACCGACCCGCAGCTTTACAGCCCGATCGGGCTCAACTGCCATGTCTGCCCGCGGCATTCCTGTTCGCAGCGCGCGCATCAGCCGCTGCACATGCACCTGCCGCTGGACGCCAACCGGCGCGGCCAGACGCGCTACGAAAGCTAGAACAAATGCCCCGACTTCGCCGCCTTGGTGGCGAGGTAATCGGCGTTGAACGGGTTTTCCCCGACCCGCAGCGGCACCCGTTCGGTCACGCCGATGCCGCAGCGCTGCATCATGTCGATCTTGGCCGGGTTGTTGGTCAGGAGCCGCACCGACCCGATGCGCATCTTCTCGAGGATCTGCGCCCCGAGCCGGAAGTCGCGTTCGTCATCCTCGAACCCCAGCCGGTGGTTGGCCTCGACCGTGTCGAACCCCTGATCCTGCAGCGCATAGGCGCGCATCTTGTTGGCGAGGCCAATGCCGCGCCCCTCCTGGTTCAGATAGAGCAGAACCCCCGCGCCTTCCTGTCCCATCTGCGCCAGCGCCGCGTTCAACTGAGGGCCGCAGTCGCATTTCAGCGACCCCAGCAGGTCGCCGGTGAAGCACGCCGAATGCAGCCGCGCCAGCACCGGCGCGTCGCGGTCCGGGCGTCCGATCTCGATAGCGTAATGCTCCTCGGCGCCATCGGCCGGCCGAAAAATGTGCAGCCGCGCGTTCTGCGCCGCGCGCAGCGGCACCTTTGCGGCGATCACATGCTCAAGCTCGGCCAGCGTCATGAGGTGCGGCGCCGCCGCGACGGCGTCGATCCGCGTGAGACGGTGCAAATCGGCAAAGCCCGCTCCATCCCGCAGCGGCAACACCAGCGCCGCGGGCAGGAGCCGCGCCGATTTCGCCAGCACCAGCGCCAGCCGGTGCAGATCGGCCGACCCGTCGCGGTCGGTCGCCAGCGGACCCTTCATCGGGGCGCTCAGGTCGTCCGCCGGATCGGCCAGGCTCTGCACCAGCGACAGCGGCGCATCGGCAGGCAGCCGCACCCGCGCCACATCGCCGTCATAGGCGCGCGCCTTGAGCGTCGCCGCGCGCCGGCCCGTCAGCGCCAGCACCGGGGCGCCCGCCGCCTGCACCGCCGCCAGCCGCGCAGCGCTCAGCGTCTCGGCTGCCAGCACCAGCGCCGCCTCTGCCGCCCCGTCCAGCACCACCGGCACACCCATGCGCAGATCGGCGCGGGCGCGGGCGAGCGTTTCGGACAGGTCGGGCGCAAAGGTCATGAACGGGCCTGATCAACTCGAATGGCGTGCAACAAATCCTCAGGGATTTGAAACATTTGCCCTCTGGATACACGAGGACGTGAGAGGTTTGCAGCAAATCTTGCCGGAGCGCCACTCTGGTCACACATGCCCTGAAACGGAAGGAGGACGCAAGATGGCGCAACTCAAGAACATTCTACTGGTCGATGACGACGACGACCTGCGCGAGGCGCTGGCCGAGCAGCTGATCATGACCGAGGATTTCGAGGTCTTCGAAGCCGAGAACGGCGCCGGAGCCATGGCGCGCGCCAAGGAGCAGATGTACGACCTGGTGATCCTTGACGTGGGCCTGCCCGACACCGACGGGCGCGAGCTGTGCCGACTGATGCGCAAGCAGGGCGTCAAGGCGCCGATCCTGATGCTCACCGGCCATGACAGCGACGCCGACACGATCCTGGGCCTCGATGCCGGTGCCAACGACTACGTCACCAAGCCGTTCAAGTTCCCCGTCCTGCTGGCCCGCATCCGCGCCCAGCTGCGCCAGCACGAACAGTCCGAGGACGCGGTGTTCAACCTTGGCCCCTACACGTTCAAGCCGTCGATGAAGATGCTCATCACCGAGGATGACAAGAAGATCCGGCTGACCGAAAAGGAAACGAACATCCTCAAGTTCCTCTACCGCAGCGCCGATGGCGTCGTCGCCCGCGACACGCTGCTGCACGAGGTCTGGGGCTACAACGCGGGTGTCACGACTCACACGCTGGAAACCCACATCTACCGCCTGCGTCAGAAGATCGAACCGGACCCGGCGAATGCCCGTCTTCTGGTGACGGAATCCGGCGGATATCGGCTTGTGTCCTAAGGTAGACCTTTTTTCGAACCTGGCGGGAACCTAAGTGAGGTCCACGGGTTTGATCCCGAACCCCGTTGCATGTGCGGGTCCCTCACATGCACCTCCCTGTTGGACTGGCCCGGGCATTGCCCGGGCCTTTTTTTGCGCCGGCCTCGGGACGCGGAGGCACGGACCGATTTTTCAAGTCTTCAGACGATCGAGAACCTCTTGGCAAAACCGATCCCGCGATTCGGCGTCATCCGAATGCGCGATCCAGGTCCCGTCCAGTTCCAGCGATCCGACCGGGACGATCTTGTCCGCGATCTCGGTCGGGGTCGTCGCATCAATGCGGCCTCCTGCCCAATCATGAAACGCCGATGAGTAGCGCACGGCCGCGCCGCCCGTCGACAGGTCGACTGTTCCCCCTTCCGCAAAAAACGTGAGACCGTCCCCCATCTCTTCCCCGATCAGTTCGAGCCGCGCTCCGAGGCGGTGCTTCAGGATGGCGACGAAGACGATCGCAGCCGAGAAGGTAAATTTATCCACCAACACGCCAACGCGGCGGCCCTCCGCGCCCTCCAGGATCGCGTCGATCAACGGCATGGTCCGGAGAAAATTGCCACCCGTGTTGCCGCGAACATCAATGACAAGGGGCGTGCAGGGGCGCGATCTTACGCGGCTTGCCGCTTCGGAGACCGCCGCCGAAAGGTCGGTTTCACCGGGATCAAAAAAGCTCGGAAGCACCAGGAGCAGGCCTCGGCTGCCAAACTCCCTGATCTCCAGAAAGGTCAAGGGAGACCAGGATGCGTCAGCTTTCCCATGCTCGTTGCGCGGATACAGAGCGGCGCCGCGAACCCTGTTTGCGGTATCGGGAACGATCTCACTGATCCGCCCGGCCTCATCGCGTATTTGGTATTCGATTGTGCCATTACCGGAAAACACGCCGAGGCGGATCAATGCGCTTGGCCAGACGAAAAGGATTGGTGCAATAACGCGCTTCCGTTGTCTAGTTCCCGCAAGGAATGTGTCTGCGGCGACTTCGATTTCGCTCACCGGGACGCCGTTGATGGATATCAGTTCGCTGCCAATCGCCGCGTCGAAAGCAGGCGGAGCGCTCAGCAGGCATACAGCGGTCCCGATGGTCACGAACCTGAGCGGCAGGACCGAAATGGCATTATTCGGGATCAGGCGGGTATGCCCGTTCCCCGGAAGGGCCAGAAATCGCATCAGGGAAAGCAGGAAGTCGTCCGTCGCGTTCGCGAGTGCATTCTGCCGGGCTTCGGCGATGTGACGATCCAGGACATCGCGCTCGATGGCTCGAAAGCTCGGGTCGGTCGGCAGGACCATTCGCTCTATCTTTTCCAGGTCGTCGATCAAGCTCATGAGACATGTGTAGAGATGCGAGATGTCCTGTCCAGAAACTGTGGCCCAGAGGGTCCGCGAAGCAGCCAATTCTTCATAGAAAAAGGGCCCGCATGATGCGGGCCCTTCTCGATCTACTGTGCGAGGGATTTACCCTTCCGCAGCTTCTTTCTGCTGCTCGGGCGACATCTCTTCGCCTGTCTCCTGATTCACGACCTTCATCGACAGGCGCACCTTGCCGCGATCGTCGAAGCCCAGCAGCTTGACCTTCACGTCCTGGCCTTCCTTCAGCACGTCCGAAGGATGGTTCAGGCGGCGGTTCTCGATCTGGCTGACGTGCACCAGGCCGTCGCGCTTGCCGAAGAAGTTCACGAAGGCGCCGAAATCGACGATCTTCACGACCTTGCCGTCGTAGATCATGCCCTCTTCGGGCTCGGCCACGATGGACCAGATCATGTCATAGGCCTTCTTGATCGAATCGCCGTTGGGCGAGGCGATCTTGATGATGCCCTCGTCGTTGATATCGACCTTGGCGCCCGACACTTCGACGATCTCGCGGATGACCTTGCCGCCCGACCCGATGACTTCGCGGATCTTGTCGGTGGGCACCTGCATCGTCTCGATGCGCGGCGCGTGGACCGAGAATTCGGCCGCACCCGTGATCGCCTTGTTCATCTCGCCCAGGATATGCATGCGGCCGGCCTTGGCCTGTGCCAGCGCCTTTTCCATGATCTCCTGCGTGATCCCGGCGACCTTGATGTCCATCTGCAGCGAGGTGATGCCGTTCTCGGTGCCAGCGACCTTGAAGTCCATGTCGCCGAGATGATCCTCGTCGCCC
>Ga0114903_1000264_pt1 | contig 34534 bp, 35 predicted proteins | sample MalvirDeepMed_s2_FD_87289 | JGI IMG/M metagenome (GOLD analysis project Ga0114903, IMG submission 87289) | Marine viral communities from the Global Malaspina Expedition - Malaspina viral metaG DeepMed_s2 | ecosystem: Environmental > Aquatic > Marine > Oceanic | place: Mediterranean Sea...
ATTCAGAGGAGCCCGAAATGGCGAAGATCACCTATATCGAGTATGGTGGAAAAGAGCATGTCGTCGACGTCAAGAACGGCCTGACCGTCATGGAAGGCGCGCGCGACAATGGAATCCCAGGGATCGAGGCCGATTGCGGCGGGGCCTGCGCCTGTTCGACCTGCCACGTCTACGTGGCAGAGGGCTGGGTCGAAAAGCTGCCTGCCAAGGAAGCGATGGAAGAGGATATGCTGGATTTCGCGTACGAGCCCGACCCGGCCCGGTCGCGTCTGACGTGCCAGCTAAAGGTCTCCGACGATCTGGACGGCTTGGTCGTGCAGATGCCCGAAAAGCAGATCTGATGCTGCGCGTGGCCGTCTGCCTGATTTGGCTGGCGGGCACGGCCGCGGCAGATGTGGTCTCGGCCGGGTATACCGGGCCGACCACACGCTATGATCACGGGGTTCTGGGCGATGCCGTGGAATGGGGCGCCCTCGAGATGCGCACCAGCGATGGGCGTCTTGTGACAGTCACACTGCCCGAAACCCGCGTGTTCGAGGATACGGCCCCCCGTCTGTCCGATCTGGACGGCGATGGCGCCGCCGAGGTGATCGCAGTCGAAACGGACCTTCGACTTGGCGCGCGGCTGTCGATCTATGACGAAAGCGGTCTGGTCGCGGCGACCGAGTTCATCGGCCAGACGCATCGCTGGCTGGCCCCTGCGGGGGCCGCCGATCTGGATGGGGACGGCCGGGTCGAACTGGCCTATGTGGACCGACCTCATCTGGTTCGGCGGTTGAGATTCTGGCGGCTGGACGGGGATCGGCTGGTCGAGATTGCCGGTCTGGACGGCGTGACGAACCACAGGATCGGCGATCCGGAAATCTCGGGCGGGGTGCGCGCGTGCGGTGGGACCCCGGAATTGGTGCTGCTTTCCGCAGACTGGTCGCGAATCGTCGCAGTGACGTTGCCGGGACCGCGCATGCGCGATGCCGGGGCGAACGCACCGGGGGCTTTGGACCGGTTTCTGGCCTGCGAGAACTGATCGCCCGGCTCTAGTCGAGCGCGCGCCACCCGATGTCGCGGCGACAGAACCCGTCGGGCCAGTCGATCGCGTCGACCATGGCATAGACCCGTTCGCGCGCCTGCTTCAGGTCGTCGCCGCGGGCCGTCACGGACAGAACGCGTCCCCCCGCGGCCAACGGTTTCCCGTCCTCGATCCGTGTGCCGGAGTGGAACACGACCTGGCTTGAAGTCGCTGTCAGCGATTCGAGCCCGTCGATCCTGGTTCCCTTGGTGTACTCCCCCGGATACCCCATGGCGGCCATCACGACGGTCATCGCATGATCGTCGGCCCAGTTAACCCGTGCGTCGCCCAGCCGACTTTCGGCGCAGGCCTGCATCAGGTCCAGCGCCTGCGCGCCCAGCCGGATCATCAGGCACTGACATTCCGGATCGCCGAAGCGGGCGTTGAATTCCACCAGGCGCGGCGCGCCATTCTGGATCATCAGGCCGACGTAAAGGACGCCGGAATACGGCGTGCCCCGGCGCACCAGTTCGGCCATGCAGGGGCGCACGATCTCCTCCAGGGCCCGGCGCGTCGTTTCGGCATCCATGATCGGCGCGGGGGAATAGGCGCCCATGCCGCCGGTGTTGGGGCCGGTATCGCCCTCGCCGACGCGCTTGTGATCCTGCGCGGTGCCGATGGGCAGGACGTCATTGCCGTCGACCAGCACGAAGAACGACGCTTCTTCGCCCTCCAGCACCTCCTCGATCACGACCGCCGCACCCGCTGCGCCGAACTGTCCGCCGAAGATGTCATCGATGGCCGCACAAGCCTGTTCCGTCGTTTCGGCCACGATGACGCCTTTGCCGGCGGCCAGCCCGTCGGCCTTCACCACGATCGGGGCCCCGTGGGCCGTTACGTGATCTCGGGCGGCTTCAGCATCCTCGAACCTCGCATAAGCCGCGGTTGGTGCGCCTGCAGCATCGCACAAGGCCTTGGTGAAGCTCTTGGAGGTTTCGACCATCGCCGCATCGCGGTTGGGACCGAAGACCAGGATATTGGCATCGCGCAGGGCGTCGGCCACGCCCGCCGCCAAGGGCGCTTCGGGCCCGACGATGACGAAATCCACCGCATTCTCGCCCGCGAACTCGACCACCGCCGCGGGGTCTTCGATCCCCAGTGTCGAGATCTCGGCGATGCCCCCGATGCCGGCGTTTCCTGGCGCGACGATCAGGCGGTCGCATTTCGGGTTCTGCAGCACGGCCCAGGCCAAGGCGTGTTCACGCCCCCCGCCGCCGAGGATCAGGATATTCATGCGCGCCTCCGTCTTTCTCGGGTCGCTGATAGGCGCGAGGGAACCCGTTGTGAAGCGATCCGTGTTGGGTCCGGGAAAGAGGATGCCATGAAATACTACGTTAACACCGACGAACGCGAGGACGGCTCGCATGTGATGCATGCCGAGTACTGTCAGTATCTTCCCAACCCCGAGTCGCGGAAGGCCGTGGGCGATTACGCCAACTGCGACACCGGCCTGAAACATGCCCGCAAGGTGTTCGACGGCGCGAAACCCTGCCGGACCTGCTGCAGCGACTGCTCGGGGTAATGGCCCTTTCGAAACCGGATCGCTAGACTGCCGGTCATGGAACTATTCGACGAGTCAGGGTCGGGCGGGAATGCCCACGAATACACCGTATCGGAGATCTCCGGGGCGGTGAAACGGGTCATCGAGGGAGAGTTCGGTCGGGTCAAAGTCCGGGGCGAGGTCGGTCGCGTCTTCGTGGCGCGGTCCGGGCATCTGTATTTCGATATCAAGGATGATCGGTCGGTGCTGGCGTCGGTGGCCTGGAAAGGTCAGGTCGGGGGCCTCACGACACGCCCCGAAGAGGGGATGGAGGTCATCGCGACCGGCAAGCTGACGACCTTCGGCTCGCAATCGAAGTACCAGTTGAATGTGGACGACGTGCGGCCGGCCGGCGTGGGCGCCCTGATGGCCATGCTGGAAAAGCGCAAGAAGGCGCTGGAGGCCGAGGGTCTGTTCGCCGAGGGCCGTAAGCGTGCCTTGCCCTATCTGCCCGAGGTGATCGGGGTCGTGACCTCCCCCTCTGGCGCGGTGATCCGCGACATTCTGCATCGCCTGCGCGAGCGGTTTCCCCGCAAAGTGCTGGTCTGGCCGGTGGCGGTGCAGGGGCGCGATTGCGCCCCCCAGGTCGCCGCGGCTATTCGCGGATTCAACGCGCTGGAGCCTGGCGGCGTCCTACCGCGACCGGACCTTCTGATCGTTGCCCGGGGGGGCGGCTCTATCGAGGACCTGTGGGGCTTCAACGAGGAAATCGTCGCCCGCGCCGCCGCCGAAAGCGAGATCCCCCTGATCTCGGCCGTGGGGCACGAGACCGATACAACGCTGATCGACTACGTCTCCGACAAGCGTGCGCCGACCCCGACGGCCGCTGCCGAGCTTGCGGTGCCCGTGCGGCTGGAGCTTCAGGCCTGGTTGGACGGGCAGGGCGCGCGCCTATCGCGAGCCTTGGGGCGAGGGGTCACGCAGCGGCGCCAGCGGTTGGCCGACATGTCCCGGGCCCTGCCGCGCCCTGAGGCTTTGATGGCCACGGCGCGACAGCGGTTCGACTGGATCGAGGTCCGCTTGCCTCAGGCCCTTCTGGCGGGTGTGACGGCAAGGCGCGGGCGGCTGGCGGAAGTAGGGGCCGCCGTGCGCCCATCAGGGCTGCGAGACCGGATTTCGAACTGTCGAAACGCCTCGGCCAATCTGAGCAGTCGGCTGGGTCCGGCTTTGTTTCGAGCCGTCCGCGACCGCCGTCGCGCGTTTTCGGCTCTTGAAGCGCGCTTGTCGCCGATGCCTCTGGCCCGGCGGGCCGAATGGGCGGCACGGGAGGTCAGCGTGTTCGGGGCGCGGCTGGATCGCGTGTTCCGCGATCGTGTCAAAGCGGATCGGGACAGGCTGGACGGGCTGTCGCGGTTGCATGAAAGCCTGGGATACGACGCCACGCTGGAACGCGGGTTCGCCATCGTCCGCGAGGGGGACGAGGTCATCACGACCAAGGCGCGCGCCGCAGAGGCCGCGACGGTCGAGCTTCAGTTCAAGGACGGCAAGATCACGTTGGGGGCAAGCCCGTCCCGCAAGCCCAAGTCCAAGCCCACCCCGCCCGAGCAGGGATCGCTGCTTTAGGTCAGGCTAGACGCCGATCCGCGGGCCGTAGCAGAGCAGGGGCTCGTCGGAGGTCTCGGTCTCGTACAGCGTCGTGCCGGGGGTTTCGGAGACGAACTCGGCCCGCAATCCGCCCCCCTCGCGAAAGAAGTGCCAGCACTGCGGCGCGCTCTCGTTCCCGGCTTCGTCCTCGTAGACGAAGCAGATTGCACCGTCCTGCGGATACCAGGTTCCCGTGCTGCATTCCCCGTCCAGGAAAGACCATCGCACCTCGCGATCCTCCCGGTATTCTTCGGCCCCGTAGGGCATCCCGTTGGCCGAGAAGGTCAGCGTCTTGCCGGTGGTCTCCCTCTCGAACTCTGATGCGGACATGGGGGACTGTGCCAGCGCAAGGCCGGGCAGCAGACCGAAACACAGGAAAAGAAGGCTACGCCACATGTTCGTTCAATGCCTTGGGATGGGTCGGGGGTTCAAGGGGAGTGCGCCACCGGTTCGCGCGCCGGTCCATCACCCGGCGCCACAGGGTCGGCAGCATGGCGATCGCGCCCATGATCGGCAGCGAATAGGGAAGGCGCGGTGCCTCGGATTTCGGGGGTAGGGAGAGGTGATTGAACGGCCGCGCGGGATGGGCGTGGTGATCGGAATGGCGCGGCGCCTGCAGCATCATGGCGCCCGAATACCAGTGCGGGGCATTCCAGCTATGCGCGGGGCCGACGGGCTCGGGCTTTCCATCATCCCGGATCGATCGGGTCAGGCCGTAATGCTGAACATAGTCCGAGATCAGAAGCTGCATCTGCGACAGGGCGGACAGCACAATGTACCACAAAAGCCCGGCCGGACCGAACAGGATCAGCGCGGCCGCCGGGAAAACCACCGCTCCCCCCGCATAGAACAGGTATGGGTCGTGCTTCCACCAAGCCGCGCCATAGCGTGATTCCAGCAAGCGTCGTTCGGCCGCCCGTCCGGCCCTGAACCCGCCAATCCAGGCGCGGGGAAAATAGGCGTATACGCTTTCGCCCAGCCGCGCCGTGGCGGGATCGTTCGGCGTGGCGACATGGCGATGATGCACCTTGGGATGGGCCGATGCGTGATGACCGTAGAGGACGGAAACGAACAGCAGCGTGCCGAACCGCCTGAGCCACGTCTGCGGCCGGTGGATCAGTTCATGGGCGTTGGAATTGCCGACCTGACCGATCCACAGCGTCGAAGTATACAGCAGTACGGCCTTCCCGGCGAAGGTCAGCCCAGGTCCGGCAAGACAGGCCACTGCAAGACAGATCAGCCCCAATTGCGCCACGCCGATCGCGACCGAAAGGGTCGGACCGGCCGGAAACTCGACCTCTTCCGGCGTCGCGGGCAAAGCGATGCGGACAAGAAGGTCCAGCCCGCCGACCACTACAGTCATGGAGAGGGCCGCGGCCACGACCCACCAGCCGCCCAGAAGCAGCCCCAGAACGAGGGGCAGCAGCGGTGCAAGGGTTGCTATGGCGAACAAGGCGGGCAATGGAACCTCCGATACGGGGACATTAGATGCATAGTCCGAAAATGGGGTAAAACTTCGGCCATCTTTCACACCCGCGTCATTCGTCCTAAGTGGGGCGGGAAGGAGACCGCGCCGCATGTCGTTTTTCAACAAGCTGAAATCGAAGCTTTTCAAGTCGTCGTCGAAGCTCGAGGAGGGGCTGGACGCGATCGTCGAGGAGGGCGGCGCAGCCGAACCGCAACCCGATCCGGGGCCCGCCCCTGCGTCGGAGCCCGCGCCGGAGACGGTAAGGGAAGAGCCCGTTCGGGAGGAACCTGCACCTGATACCCCGCCTGTCGGGCCAAAGCCGGTCGAAATCCCCGAAACTCAGGCTGAACCCGCCCCGTCTTCGGGCGGGATGCTGGGGCGCCTCTTCGGGCGTCAGGGTGCGGACGTGGTACGGCGTCCGCTGGATGACGACATGCTCGAAAGTCTCGAGGATTTGCTGATCACGGCAGATATGGGCGTCGACACGTCCGCCCGCGTCACGGCGAACCTGGCCGAAGGGCGCTATGGCAAGCGCGTTTCGACCGAGGAGATCAAGGCCGCGCTGGCGCAAGAGATCGCCCGCATCATGGAGCCCGTGGCCAAGCCCCTGCCGCTTTACCCCAAGAAGCCGCAAGTCGTTCTGGTTGTCGGGGTCAACGGATCGGGCAAGACGACAACCATCGGCAAGCTGTCCAGCCAGTTCAACGCCGCGGGCAAGAAGGTCGTCATCGCGGCAGGCGATACGTTCCGCGCCGCAGCTGTCGAACAGCTGCAGGTCTGGGGCGACCGGGCCGGCGTGCCCGTGATGACCGCCCCGCAGGGCAGCGATCCAGCCAGCCTTGCCTTCGAGGCGCACAAGAAGGCCGAGGCGGATGGCGCCGATCTTCTGATGATCGACACTGCGGGACGCTTGCAGAACCGCGCCGACCTGATGGAAGAGCTGGCGAAGATCGTTCGCGTGCTTCGCAAACGCGACGAGACCGCGCCGCATAATACGGTGCTGGTTCTGGATGCGACCACGGGGCAGAACGCCTTGAGCCAGGTCGAGACGTTCCAGAAGCTGGCCGATGTCTCAGGCTTGGTGATGACGAAGCTGGACGGAACCGCGCGGGGCGGCGTGCTGGTGGCGCTTGCCGACAAGTTCGGCTTGCCGATCCATGCCATCGGCGTGGGTGAACAGATCGACGATCTGGCGCCCTTCGACCCCGAGGAATTCGCGGCCGCGCTGACTGGGCTGGCGCGATGAGCGCGGCATCGGCCCTGACCTGGAAGGAGGGCGACCCGCCGATCGTGGGCGAATACCTGGAATTGCGCGAGGCCGCAGGGTATGGGCGGGCCAGCGCCGGATCGGTTGCCAAGGCGCTGTCCGGATCCATTCATTGTGTCACCGCCAAGGACGGGGCGCGGCTGATTGCCATCGGTCGTGTGGTCGGCGATTGGGGTCTTCGGGCCAGCATCGTTGATCTGACCGTACATCCCGATTTCAACTTGGATGTCGTTGGCAAGGAAGCCCTGGATAGATTGCTTCACTGGTGTGACGAGACGCTGCCACGGTCCTGCGCCGTTGAATTGTTGCCGGAACCAGGGCGCTTCTCGCTCTATCGTTCGGCCGGGTTCGAGATCACGACCGGCATGAGGCTGATCCGCCCGTGAGATCGGATCACTCGTCGTCCGAGGTTCTGCGCCGCTCGACCGCACCCAGCACCGCGACGACCGTGAAGACGAGGGCTGTAGCCATGGCGGCCAAGGGCATCTGTCCCGCCCCGCACGCCAAGCCGATGGCCCCGCACAGCCAGAGCGACGCGCCGGTGGTGACGTTCTTCACCTTGCCCCCCGAGGTGAAGATGAGCCCCGCGGCAAGGAACGCGACGCCCGCGGTCGTGGCTTCGATCAGGCGAAGCGGGTCGATCCGCATGGTCTCGCGGTCGCCAAATTCGATGGCGCTGAGCTGAATGCCCACCAGAATGAAGAGGCAGGCCGCGATCGACACCAACATGTGGGTCCGCAGGCCCGCAGGTTTCGACCGGCTTTCCCTCTCCCAGCCGATGATACCGCCGAGAATCATCGCCATGCTCAGGCGGATCGCGGCGATGACGGGCGGGACGCCCGCGAACGAGCCGTCAAGTTCGTCAAGGATGGTATCAAGCATCATGTCGCCTCCCGCCTTTGAGGGGATCAACGACGCCTTCGGGTTCGCGTTCCGGAACCGGACGTGACCTGGATTGCGGACCTTGAGGGGACTGGGACCGGTCATACACTGGCAATGGTCTTGGCCCTGTTGGCTGCCGTCCTACACGCGCTGTTCGGTGCGCTTCAGAAAGGCCGGTACGACCCGTGGATCAGCCGCATGGCGATGGATGCCAGCTACGGTTTGATCGCTCTGCCATTCGCGCTTTTCGTGGTCCCGCGGCCCGAACCGCATATGTGGCCGATCTTCGGCGGTGTCTTCGTTATCCACCTGACCTACAAGCTGGCCCAAGGGGCGACCTATACCAAGGGGGCGTTCACGGTGGTCTATCCAGTGGTCCGGGGCACCGGCCCGCTGTTTGCGGTGATTGGCGCCTCCATCGTCTTCGGTGAGGTTTTCACCCCCGTTCAGTGGATGGGGGTCGCGGTGCTTCTGACCGGGATCTTCGGGCTTGCCGTTTACAACTTCGTCTTTCTGGATGTGCAGCGAGATAGCTTGCCCCAAGCCTTGGCCCTGGCAGTCCTGACAGGGCTTCTGGTTGCCGTCTACACGACGTTCGACGCCTACGGCATCCGCGCAACCGCTGATCCCTTCACGTTTCTGGCGTGGTTCTTCATGATCGATGGGCTGACCTTCTCGCCCCTTGTAGCGATCTTCCACCGTCGCGCGGTGGCGCGGATCGTGGATTGGCCGGGCCTGGTCCGGCGCGGGATGCTGGGCGGCGTGGTCGCAATCGGGTCGTTTGGATCGATCATGCTGGCAACGCGGCTGGACAAGGTCGGCGAGGCCGCGGTGCTGCGCGAGACATCGACGGTGTTCGCCGCTGCCATCGGATACCTGCTGCTGGGCGAAAAGGTCGGGCCAAGACGTCTGGCCCTCATGTCCCTTATCGCGCTAGGAGCAGTCATCGTCGAATTCAGCGGGTAGACCACATGTCCAGGAACGCATTGAAATCCGTCCTCGAGATCGGTCCGGTGGCGCTGTTCTTCATCGGCTATCTGCTGCTGCGGGAACGCACCTTCGAGATCGGGGGCACCGAATATACCGGCTTTATCCTTATCACGGCGGGTTTCGTGCCCTTGATCGCCGTATCAACCTTCCTTCTGTGGCGGCTGACGGGGCATCTGTCGAAGATGCAGATCATGACGCTGGTTCTGGTCGTCATCTTCGGTGGACTGACCGTATGGCTGAACGACGAGCGGTTCTTCAAGATGAAGCCGACGCTGATTTACCTGATCTTTGGCGCGATCCTGGGTGTCGGGCTTTTGCAGGGCAAAAGCTATCTTCGCATGGTGATGAGCGAGATGATCCCGCTGGACGAGGCGGGGTGGATGAAACTGACGCAGCGGTTCTGTTTCTTTTTTCTGGCTCTGGCGGTCCTGAACGAGATCGTCTGGCGCACCATGTCCACGGATGCCTGGGTCAACTTCAAGACATTCGGCCTGACCGCGGCGATCTTCCTGTTCTTTATCTTGCAGGGGCGGTTGTTCCAGGAACACGGCACCCAGTCCAAGGACTAGCCGTCCTAGTTCCGGATCGCGCTCCGACTGCGAGGGGGAAGCGTGCGCGCCATCACGGCGGACCGCAGACGGGTCCACCGCGCTTCGGGCTGCGGCAGATGGGCGCGGAGGAGGCCGAAGGACAGTCGCCGCCGATCCGACAGCAGTGCACGGTAGAGCGGCATCATGCCGGGACGCCTGAAGGCGGACCAGTGGCAAATCAGCGCCTCGGAGGGTGCGATGGGAAAGCCGAGGGCGGCCAGACCCGATCGCGTATCGGCCGCGTCGATCTGAAGGTCCAGCCAGCGGCGATCCTCCGTCCCCAACCCTGACCCGATGGAAAGGTCGCGAAAGCCCATCAGCGCCTCGACCATGGCATCGAACAGATCGTTCTCGCGGCTTGTGACGTTCACGATTTCTGCGGTTTGCGCTGCGGGTGCCGCTAGGGCCAATCGCGCCTCTTCCCGAAGGGCCGCGCCGGTCATCAGGATGACCCGATCCACGGATTTGGCCGGAGCCAGGGCCAACGCATGCAGGCAAACCCGCGCCCCCATCGAATGGGCCAGCAGATGAACCCGGCGGCCGCGGGACACGATGCGCGAGATCAGGCCTGCCAGCGGACGCGCGACGGCGGCGCTCTGTCGCCATGCTTGCCAGACGGTGCCACGGGCATGCCAGCCAAACCCGATACACAGGGCGCCGTTTTTCGCATCCTCGGCGCCCAGTCCTTCCGGCCACGACGTGACACGGCGCAAGTTGGTCGAGCGGTTGGCCGCGAACAGCCCGTCATGGGGCGAGTGTGCATCCGACCACGGGCTGTATTTGTACCCATGGACCATGATGACGACCGGTGCCCCCTGCGGCAGGAGGGCCAACGTTTCGCCCAGCCGATCATCCCCTTGGAGTGCCCCCTCGGGCGTGACGTTCACGGCGAGAATCGGCATGTCGCATCCCCTGTGGCCGACCCCATATCTTGTGGGTCCATATACGCTTTGGACTACGAACGTTCGGTGACGACACGGTGAAGGCTGCGTGACGGTGCTTGACGCGAAAAAGCAACGGCTCTACCCCGCATCCTACGTGGCGATTTGTTCACCGGATTGCGGGCCACGTTAAATATTCCGCTAAAGAGGTCGGTCGCGAGCCGTCCCAATCTGGTGGTCGGACGCGAGAGGATTTGAACCCGTGAAACAGGACAGAAAGACGCGCACGAAGCTCGTGCACGAGGGCATTCGCCGCAGCCAGTACGGCGAGGTCAGCGAAGCGATCTTCATGACCCAGGGCTTCGTCTACGACACAGCTGAACAAGCCGAGGCCCGGTTCGACAATCTGGGCGAGGACGAGTTCATCTATGCCCGTTACGGCAACCCGACCGTCCGCATGTTCGAGGAGCGGCTGGCCGCCATCGAAGGGACCGAAGATTGCTTTGCCGCAGCATCGGGCATGGCGGCGGTGAATGCGGCGATGATGTCGATGCTGAAGGCAGGGGACCACGTCGTGTCGTCCCGGGCGTTGTTCGGCTCTTGCTTGTATATCCTCGAGGAGGTGCTGACGCGATTCGGCGTCGAAGTAACGTTCGTGGACGGCACCGATCTGGACCAGTGGAAGGAAGCGATCCGCCCGGACACGCGGGTTGCGTTCATGGAAACGATTTCCAATCCCGCGCTGGAAGTGATCGACATCCAGGCTGTCGCCGCGTTGGCGCACGAGCAGGGCGCGACCGTGGTCGTGGACAACGTCTTCGCCACACCGGTCTATTCCAAGGCGGTCGAGCTGGGCGCGGACGTGGTCGTGTATTCCACCACGAAGCATATCGACGGCCAGGGGCGTGCCCTTGGCGGCGCCATCTGCGGCACGCGGGAGTTCATCCGCAAGACGGTCGAGCCTTACCTGAAGCACACCGGTGGCGCGATGTCGCCCTTCACGGCATGGATCATGCTCAAGGGGCTGGAAACGCTGGACCTGCGCGTCCGGGCGCAGGCGGAAACGGCCGGGACCCTGGCCAGAACGCTGGAAGGGCACGAGAAACTCGCGCGCGTGATCTTCCCGGGGCTCGAATCCCACCCGCAGCACGGGATCGCCGCCACGCAGATGGGCGGGTTCGGAACGATCCTATCGCTGGATCTGGCTGGTGGGAAAGAGGCCGCGTTCCGGTTTTTGAACGCGCTCGAAATCGTCACGATCTCGAATAACCTTGGGGATGCGAAGTCCATTGTGACCCATCCCGCGACGACGACGCATTCTCGCCTGTCCGCAGAGCAGCTGGACATCCTCGGGATCGGGCCGGGTTTGGTGCGGTTGTCCGTCGGGCTTGAAGATGCGGGCGACTTGCTGGACGATATTCTGGGGGCGCTTGATACAGTGTGATGCTGGCGGCGATGTAATTTGACGCAGGCTATGGAAGCGTGCGCGACCGGGGCTTATGTTCGTCATCTGCCCAAACGGGGGAGGGACACTGACATGAACCTGCATTCGCGCGAATTCGACACGCCAAAGGACCGGGACGAGGCGGCCGATCTGCTTGGACGTCTGCGGGCGTGGGCAGAGTCGGCCTCGCCCGAGGAAGTCGCCGACCTTGACCCCGGCCTGGCCCTTCTGGTGACCGGGCAGTCCGGGAGTTATCCGGCGTTGAAGCGTGCCTACCCCGAAGACTTCACGATCGACGATGCCTACAAGGCACAGATGCCCGATCTGCAAAACGGGCCCTCCAGTCTGATCCGCGGGGCGAAACGTGCGATTCAGCATGTGGGTATCAGCAACTTCAGGCTTCCCGTGCGCTATCACACCCGCGACAACGGGGATCTGATGCTCGAGACGTCCGTGACCGGCACCGTCAGCCTCGACGCCGAGAAGAAGGGCATCAACATGTCGCGCATCATCCGGACCTTCTATGACCGAGCTGAGCGGACGTTCAGCTTCGATGTCATGGAAGAGACGCTGGATGCCTACAAGGAGAACCTTGAAAGCTTCGACGCGCGGCTTCAGATGAAATTATCTTTCCCGGTGCGGAAGGATAGTTTGAGGTCCGGCCTGTCGGGGTATCAGTATTACGATATCGCCCTGGAGGTGATCGACCGCGATGGCGTAAGAACGAAGGTGATCCACCTGGATTACGTCTATTCGTCCACGTGTCCTTGTTCGCTGGAACTCAGCGAGCATGCGCGCCAGCAGCGGGGTCAGTTGGCCACGCCGCATTCCCAGCGTTCGGTGGCCCGCCTGTCCGTCGTCGTCGAAGATGGCCAGACGCTGTGGTTCGAGGACCTCGTCGATCTGTGCCGGCAGGCCGTGCCGACCGAGACCCAAGTCATGGTCAAGCGCGAGGACGAACAGGCCTTTGCCGAGCTGAATGCGGCCAATCCCATTTTTGTCGAGGATGCGGTGCGCCTGTTCGCCCAAGGCTGTCAGGCAGACCCCCGCATCGGAGATTTTCGGGTCGTCGCCAGCCATCAGGAAAGTCTGCACAGCCATGACGCCGTCAGTGTCTTGACGGAGGGAACAACGTTCGAAGGCGCAAGCCTTGAGCCGCGGCTGTTCGGGACGTTGATCCATGGCGGTTAGATGGATCATGGCGGCCTGAGAACCACGTTACCCGATGGTACGCCGGTGCTGCTTCGGGAAGTAGGGCCGGACGACGCGTCGGCTTTGCTTGCCGGGTTCAAGCGTTTGTCCCCTGAAAGCTTGGTTTTCAGGTTCCTGCGTGTCGTGAAACAGCTGAGCGCGGCCGATATCGATCGTTTTACCCGCCCTGATCATACAGAGCATGAGGCGATCGGCGCTCTCGTCGGGCGCGACGCGCCGGACGCAGCAGGCATCGCGCATTTCTTCCGTCTACCCGAAGCAAGAACACGGGCAGAACTGGCCCTGACCGTCATCGATTCGTTTCAGCGCCGCGGTGTCGGAACAACACTTCTGGGCCGACTACTGCGCTTGGCCCACGAGGGCGGGATAACCCACTTGGACGCGGTGGTGCATACCGAAAACTCGGGCATGCTTATCCTTCTGCGGCGGCTTGGCGCTCAGATGGTCAAGGACGGAGAGACTTGGACTTGCCAGTTGCCGGTTCATCCCGACCCCGTGGCCTATCCCCCGAATTCGACCGCCGACACCGTGCGCCGTGTCTGGAAGGCCCAGCCCCCGGTGCGGGGCGCTTGACACCCCCCGCAGCCGCGGCCAAGCGTCTGCCATGATAGACTTTCGCCCCGTTGGATACGTGATCGGCCTTCTGGTGACCGCGCTGGGTGCTTCCATGCTGGTGCCCATGATCCTGGATCTGATCTACGGGAACGGACATTGGCCGGTCTTCCTGAACTCGGCCGTCCTCAGTTGCCTGTCGGGCGGCGTCCTTGCCCTTGCGACGGCCAACAGCTCGACCGAACGGTTGACGCTTCAGCAGACATTCCTTTTGACCACGCTCGTCTGGGCGATGCTGCCGGTCTTCGGTGCGATACCCTTCGTGCTGTCGCCCCTGTCGGCGACGCCGACGGATGCGTTCTTCGAGGCGGTGTCGGGCCTGACCACGACCGGATCGACGGTCTTCTCGGGCCTTGAAGCCCTGCCCGAGGGGCTGCTGCTGTGGCGTTCCATGCTGCAATGGTTCGGCGGCATCGGGATCATCGTGGTCGCGATGGTCTTCATGCCGGAACTGCGGGTGGGGGGCATGCAGATCTTCCGATCGGAAGCGTTCGACACGATGGGAAAGATCCTGCCTCGGGCTGCCGAAATCGCGGCCCAGATCAGTTGGATCTACGTCATCCTGACGATGGCGTGCTTCCTGAGCTATCTTTCCCTGGGCATGACCAGCTTCCAGGCGATCAACCACGCGCTGACGACGATATCGACCGGGGGATTCTCGACCACGGATGCAAGCTTCGGCGCGTTCCAGGGCGCGCCCGAGTATTTCGCCAGCGTCTTCATGATCCTCGCCAGCCTTCCGTTCGTGCGATACATCCAGTTGGTGGCCGGAACGGCCAAGCCGATCTTCCGCGACCCGCAGGTGCAGGCCTACTTTGCCGTGATCGGCGTGGTCGCCCTCGTGCTGGCGGTCTTCCAGGTGGTTGCCGACGAACGCGGGATCGAGGAGAGCATTCGCGAAGCCCTGTTCAACGTGACATCAATTATCTCGGGGACGGGATATGCCAGCGTCGACTACCAGGCGTGGGGCGCCTTCGCGATGGTGGTGTTCTTCTTCATCGGACTGGTCGGGGGGTGCGCTGGATCGACGTGCTGTTCGATCAAGATCTTCCGGTACCAGATCCTGATGTCGGCGATCTGGAGCGTCGTGCGCCGCATTCATTCGCCCCACGGCATATTCTATCCCAAGTACGACGACCGCCGCGTGTCCGAGGAGGTCCTGTCCTCGGTCATGGCGTTCTTCGTGCTGTTCGTCGTCTCGCTGGGCGTACTGGCGGTCGCGCTGGGCCTGACGGGGTTGGACTTCGTCACGGCCTTGTCGGGGGCGGGGACGGCGATCGGCAATATCGGCCCCGGACTTGGCCCGGTCATCGGGCCTTCGGGGTTCTTCGGCCCCCTGAACGATACCGCGAAATGGCTGCTGATTGCCGGGATGCTGGTCGGGCGATTGGAACTGATGGCCGTCTACGTGCTGTTCACCGCCACGTTCTGGCGCGCCTAACCCCCAAAGCGATCCTGCCAGCACGGCACCGGGTCGGCGATGGCCGGGCGGGCGTGATATACGGCACGTGCGATGGCGCGTGAAAGGCAAACGCTTGCGGCGTGGCCGATCTGGGCCATTTGCGCGGGTCCGGGGGGCGGGCGGGCGCCGGTCGCGGCCGCGAAGACGAGGTCACCGTCGAAGGGCGTGTGCGCCGGCAGGATCGCGCGCGCCATGCCGTCATGGGCCATCGTCGCCAGCCGCGTGGCCCCGGCCTTGTCGAGCGTCGCATCGGTCGCCACGATCGCGATCGTCGTCGCGGTTCCGGGGCGTGCGTTCTTCGTTTCTGCCGCGGCCCGTTCCGGCACGCCACGGCCCCCGAACTCGTCCCCCTCCTCGAACGGGGCGGCCCAGAAGCGTCCCGTCGTGGGGCAACAGGTGCCACCCACGGGGTTCGCCGCGACAAGCGCGCCGACCGTGGTACCGTCGTCGAGCACGGCGGAGGCCGAGCCGATCCCACCCTTCAGGGGGCCCGCGATCGCCCCGGTGCCCGCCCCGACGGAGCCCAGCCCGAAGGTCCCGCTGGCAGCTTCGATCGCCTTCACGCCCAGGTTGGGGTAGGGCGTTTCGCTCCAGTCATGGTCACCGCCCGCGTCGAGATCATAGAGAATGGCCGCCGGGACGATCGGTACGATCCGCCCGTTTACCTCGAAGCCCCGCCCGGCCTGACGCAAGCGGCCCATGACACCATCCGCCGCCGCCAGCCCGAAGGCCGATCCGCCGGACAGGACGAGGGCATCGATCTTGTCGACCAAACGGTCAGGGGCCAGAAGGTCGGTTTCGCGCGTGCCCGGCGCGCCGCCCATGACGTGGACACCGGCCGTGAAGCGATCTTCGCCCACCAGGACTGTCACGCCGCTTTTCAGGACGGAATTGTGCGCATGGCCGACGAACAGGTGTGGCACGTCGGTGATGAGGTTTTTCTGTCCCGGCCGCATGTCGTTAAGGATGGTATCGAATGTAGGCATGGGCAAGGCGGAACTGGCCGGGCGATCCCGCGGCTTTGCCTTTGCGAACCGTGCCTGTCCTTGGCATACGGACGGCAAGGGAGTTCATGCCATGAAGTTTATCAGACTCGCCCTGCTTGCGTTGGTCATGCTCGGGGTTTTTGCGGTCCTGCATTATGCGCTGCCGCAGACCGACGTGGTGCGGATCGTCAATACTGATGTCCGTCGCATGGATTTCGGCGCCAACGCGATCTTCTATTCCGAAGCGGGCACCGGATCGAACACGGGCGGCAATCGCGACATCCGCTTCATCGAGACGGTCGAACCGGACGGTGATCCCATGGTGTATCGCAACGAGGACACGGGTTGGAGCTGGCCATTCTACTTCAAGTTCGACTCGGCCGACTTGCAAGCCAGCGCGGCCGACCTGGTCTCTACCCGCGAGGCGCCGATCTGGATCGCGGTGCGCCATTACGGATGGCGCTCTCGGCTGTTATCGGCGTTTCCCAACGCGATTTCCATAGAGCGGGTCGACGGGCCAGATGTGAAATTCTTCCCGTGGCTTACCCTCGTCATCCTGACCACGCTTCTGGTCGCGGCGCTGTTGCTTTGGAGGGTCGCACAAATTTTCTGGCGCCGTACGGTGCGCCCGCTCTTCAAACGCGGTGACGATATCTAGGGGTGATGCCGGGGGTCGCCGCCCCTAGCTCAGCTTGGCGTGAACTTCGTCCAGATCAATCTCTCCCACGGCCTTCTTGTTCGCGGGATTCTGGAAGTCGTATTTGAAAAGCCGGAAATCGCGATGGTAGATTTCCCACATGAGGTGCATTGCAAGGTCGTCGAAATAGTCTTCGACGGGATGCAGGCGCTTGGGGCCATGCCCCTCGGACTCGTTGAAGCGCGGAATTTCGGCCAAGTCGACGTGATGCGCGGTCTCGGTCCCGTCGAGGACTTTCTGCATGCCGTCGTTGAAATCCTCGGTCCAGAAGATGTGGTCGTAGCGCCCCCCGTTGGCAATGAATGTCGACACGTGGCCGGAGGTGGACGACCAGTGGATATCCGGCTCCATCGGTTTCTTCCAGCGGATGGTGTCCCGCACGAACAGAAGGAACCGCCGGAACGAGGCGATCTGGTCGAATTCTTCTTTGCCGTCGGGGCCGCCGACCTCGATCCCGTATTTCTGTATCAGAAGGGGGACGAGATTGCCGCGATAGCGCTTGCCGTTCCGCTGGATCCCGCAAATCTTGTCGAAGAACGACGACAGGATCCGGGTGTAAGGGTTGCGCACGCAGGTGAACGCGAAGACCTCGTGCGACTTCACGGCCCGGGTGATCGGGGCATGACTGTCGTCGAGCGCCCATTTGTGGATGCCTTGCGTCGCATCGTGGATGTCGCCATCGAAGAACTCTCCATGGTCGGCATAGTACATGATCTGACCGATGGTCGAACATGCGCATTTCGGGACGACGCGATAGACCATGCTCTCGCTTGTTGTCATCCAGGTTCCGGGAAAGCCCATTCGTAAAACACTCCAAGCGGGCAACTCCGCCCGGTCGACCGAAAAAAACCAAACTACGTCTGTTTACGCAATTCGGGTTCAGGTTATCACATGGCAAGTGTTGCCCATCTGTTAGCGATCCACGGACACATGGCGAAAATCGCGTACCTCCTTCTATGCCACAAGGATCCTGACGCTATCGTGGCGCAGGCGAGGCGATTGACGTCTGCCGGGGATTTCGTCGCCATCCATTTCGACCGGCGGGCGCCCCAGGCGGCCTTCGACCGGATGCAGGCGGAACTGGCCGACAACCCCAGCGTGGCTTTCGCGCAGGATCGTCTGAAATGTGGATGGGGCGCATGGAGCTTGGTGGCAGCGACCCTGGCAGTCTTGAGAACTGCGGTTGAGACGTTTCCGCGTGCGACGCATTTCTATCTGTCGTCCGGGGACTGCATGCCAATCAAGTCCGCGCGGTACTGCCATGAATTCCTGGATGCGGCTTCGAAGGATTTCATCGAAGGTCACGACTTCTTCCAGTCCGACTGGATCAAGACCGGCTTCAAGGAAGAGCGTCTGATCTATCGCCATCCGTTCAACGAGCGGACGCAAACCAGGCTGTTCTACTGGACTTACAACGTTCAGAAGACGCTCAGGATCACGCGTCAGGTCCCCCGCGGCTTGCGGATGATGATCGGATCGCAATGGTGGTGTCTGCGCCGGTCCACGGTCGAGGCACTCCTGAACCTTTGCGCGGAACGCCCCGACATCCTGAGGTTCTTCAAGACGACTTGGATCCCGGACGAGACCTTCTTCCAGACCCTTGTTTTTCACATCGTTCCCCGGATCGAGATCGAGAACCGGACACCTACGTTCCTCGTCTTCTCGGATTACGGAATGCCGGTGAATTTCTACAACGACCACTTCGACCTGCTGATGGGGCAGAACTATCTTTTTGCGCGCAAGATCAGCCCCGAAGCCCTGGATCTGAAAAAGCGGTTGGGGGATCTGTACGCCCAGGAGGACGCGACTTTCACGCATTCCGGGGAAGGGCGGCGGGTCTACTCGTTCCTGACCAACAAGGGGCGCGAGGGCAGGCGGTTCGCCCCCCGCTTCTGGGAAAGGGAAGCGACTATGGGGCTGGGACGCGAGTTGCTGGTCCTGACCTGCAAGAAGTGGCACGTGGCGAAACGTATGGCCATGCGCATATCGGACGAGACAAGCATCCCCGCCGTCGGATACCTGTTCAACGAGGATGAAGCCGGACTTCCGTCGCTCGGCGGGATCGAGACTTCCGTATCAAAGCGTCACCGTCACAGACGCGCGCTTCTCCGTCTCTTGATGGATTACTTCGAGACCGACCGCCTCGTAATCTGCGCCGACACGGCGGATCTGGATTTGCTGCGTGATTTCGAAGCCGATCGAAGCGTCATGCGTGTGCTGGAGCTCGATTGCGAATTCGATGACGGCTATCTCGCTGGCCATGCGCAACGCCTGGGCCTCTTCGGAGAGAACCCGGGCCCCGAAGCGCTGCATCGGCTTCTGCCCACGGTACGCGCCGACATTCATTTTGAGTCCGAGGCCATCCGCGATGCCGGCTTCGCGAACTACACGCGCATCCGCGAAGCCGAGCCCGTCGAAAAACGTATCGACCCGCTGGTCGAGTTTCTGAGCGTGAATCGCGAGGTCGCGGTGCGGATCACCCAACTTCCGTATCTCTTCGACGATTGAGGAAATCCATGAGCTATACCTACGACGATCAGAACATCTTCGCAAAGATCCTAAGGGGCGAGATTCCGAACGAAACGGTGATGGAGACCGACCATACGCTTGCATTCAACGATATTGGGCCCCAAGCGCCCACCCATGTGCTTGTCATTCCGAAGGGGGCCTATGTCAGCCATGATCATTTCTGCGCCGAAGCGACCGACGCCGAGATCCTGGACTTCGCGCGGGTCACGTCCCGTATCCTATCTGACAAAGGACTATCCCCGGGGCAGGGTGGGGACGGATACCGGGTCATTTCGAATGCCGGGACGGACGGTGTGCAGGAAGTTCCGCATTACCACCTGCACATTCTGGGCGGACGCCCGTTGGGACGTATGCTGCAGAAGCTCTAGGCTAGGCGCCGGGCGTCATTCCCTTAGGGCGGGCACCCACGAATGACCAACCGTCATCTTCCCGGTCAAAGGTCTTGGCCTCGACCGGGATAATCGCGCCCATTGTCTCGATCAATTTCGCGGCGCGGTCAGGGGCGTTGACGACGCCGTACCGTTCGACCTTCGCAAGGGAGCGGAAGCGCGCCTTCAGTGCTTCCAGATTGAGGGAGGCACCCGTTTCCGCACCGTCGTAGTGGTCGAAGATCAGAAGCATGGACACCTTGTCGTGCGTGTCGAACTGCGCGTTCATGTATTCGGACATGGCGGTCATGTCCTCGGCGCTGACTTCTTTGACGATGTGAAACGCGAAGACATTCCCGGTATCTGTCGGTTCTTCGCGGACGCTTGGCGTGGTGAACATGCGTAACACTCCCGGCTTGGTACATGGCACCAAGCGGTTATCGGGGGCCACGGTTCCGGCGGCTTCACGCCGCGGCGTGCGTTCCCCGTGTCAGGTCAAGGAATACATCCTCGAGATGCGGCTCCTCGATCGAGACGTCAGCGATCTCGACCCCGGCGTCGCGCAGGGCTGCCAGGATGTCGCCGGGCCGGACTTTTGTCTTGGCGTAGTTGAAGGCGATGCGTCCGTCGCTTCTGCGATCCATTTCGACATCGGGGGGCAGGGCAATCTGGGCAGGGGCGGGGCTGACCGGTTCGATCACCAATGTCTTTGTGTCGATCCGCGCGACCAGCCGCTTCGTCGTGTCGCGGATCAGAAGCTCGCCGTGATTGATGATGGCGATCTCGTCGCACATCTCTTCGGCCTCTTCCAGATAGTGTGTGGTCAGGATGATCGTTTTACCCTGACGGTTCAGCTCGCGCACGTTCTGCCAAAGCATCTGACGCAATTCGATATCCACGCCGGCCGTCGGCTCGTCCAGAACCAAGATTTGGGGGTCGTGGACCAACGCCTTGCCCAGTAGCAGGCGTCGCCGCATGCCGCCCGACAGGGCGCGGGCATAGGCTTCTCCCTTGTCCTCGAGGCCGATCAGGCGCAGGATTTCGTCGGTTCGACGCTGGGCGCGCGGCACGCCGTAGAGACCGGCTTGCACGTCCAGGCTGCCGCGGGGCGTGAAGAACGGGTCCAGATTCAGCTCCTGCGGCATTACGCCGATTGCCGCACGGCTTTGGCGGGGGTTCACGTCCTGATCGAAGCCCCAGATTTTCACATTGCCAGCCGATTTGGTCACCAGCCCTGCCAGAATGTTGATCAGGGTCGACTTGCCCGCCCCGTTCGGCCCCAGAAGCCCGAAGATCGAGCCCTGCGGGATGGTCAGCTCGATGCCCTTCAGCGCTTCCTTGGGGCCGGAACCCTTGGTCCCTGCGTAGGTTTTCCGCAAGCCCGCGATCTCGATGGCGTTCCCGCCCATGGCTCTGCTCCTGCCCTTGTCCCTGATGCCGCGATGACTATCATGCCGCGCGACCTAGACCCAGCCCGAGACCGGGCAACTAATCAGGGATTTCTTCAGATGTCCGAAAAGCCGGTCGACAACCAAGGCGATCTTCCGCCCACCGGGGTCTATGACACCCCCGAGACCGAATATGTCAAAAGCACCCGCGTGTCCTGCGATGGCGGGATGACCCATCCCCGCGTCTGGCTTCAGATCCCCGAAGAACGCGGGTGGGTCGAATGCGGATACTGCGACAAGCGTTTCGTCCTCGAGGACGGTGCGGGCGGCCACTGAGCCACCCGCACCGCCGGACCTTACAGCGAATTCAGCAGCTGCCGCGTCGGCCACGCATCGACCGGCAGGCCCAGCCGGGCCTGTTCGGCCCGGACCGCAGACCGCGTGCCCGCGCCCAGAATGCCGTCAACCTCGCCCACATCGTGACCGCGCGCCTGAAGCTTGCGCTGAAGCTCTTTCATCTCGGCGTCCGACAATGCGGGCGACGGGGTGCCCACGTCGAAAACCGGCGCGCCCTCAAGGCGCTGCGCGAAATAGGCCGCCGTCAGGACGTAGGTGAAGGACTGGTTCCACTCGAACAGGACCGAGAAATTCGGATAGGCCAGAAAGGCCGGACCGTCCTTGCCCTGGGGTACGATGACCGAGGCCGGAAGGCCTGGTCCATCGATGTTGCCGTCCCGGGGCGTGACCCCCAGCGAGGCCCATTCCGACGCCGGCCGCGTGGTCTCGAGTCCCGTCAGTTCCCAGCGGAAGTCAGAAGGCAGCGTGACCTCCTCCAGCCAGGGCTCGTTCGCGCGCCAGCCGAGGTCGCGCAGCATGTTTGCCCCGCTCATCAGCGCATCCTGCGGCGAGGTCTTGAGGGTGACATGCCCGTCGCCGTCGCCGTCCACGCCGTTGGTCAGGATGTCCTCGGGCAGCATCTGGACCATCCCGATCTCACCGGCCCAGGCGCCGGTGGTCGAACGGGGGTCGATATCACCGCGCTCGTACAGCTTCAGCGCCGCCATTACCTGGGGCTGAAACAGGCCGGGGCGGCGGCAGTCATGTGACAGGGTCATCAGCGAGTTCACGGTGTTGAAGTCGCCTTGGACCGCACCGTAATCCGTCTCGAACGCCCAGAACGCCAGCAGGACGCCCTCGGGGACGCCGTATTGCTGCTGGATACGCGCGAAGGTGTCGGCATACCGGTCGGCATTCGCCTGCCCGCGATCCATGCGGCTTTGCGAGATCAGCCGGCGCGCGAAATCGACGAAGGGCAGGGTGAAGACCCCCTGCCGCTGATCGGCCGCCAGCGTATCGGGATCCTGCCGCACGCCCGAGAAGAACTGCGCGGCCGCACCGGGATCCGCGCCGCGGTCGATCGCGGCCCGCTGCATGGCGGCGGTGAAATCGGCGAAGGACCCGCCGCAGGGGACGATGATCTCTCGGTCTCCCTCGGTCGCGGCGAAAGCGGGCCCGATGGCGCAGGACAGAAGAAGGCTGGTCAGAAGGGTTCTCATGGCATCTCTCAAATCGGAGCACATCTCGGGGGGCGAGGCTTACCCGAGTTGAGAACAACGGCAACCTGTCCTCGCGGAATTGTGCCACGCCCCCGCGTCTCGTCACCCGCGCCCGTGCGGGGCCATCCAGTCCAGAACCGGGTTGATCGGGATGATGCGGTTCGGGTTCACCATGTCGTGGCTGTAGTGGTAATGCCGCACGAAGTGGTCAAAATGCACCTCGTCCGCGATACCGGGCCACTGGTAGAGTTCGCGCGTATAGGCCCACAGGTTCGGGTAATCGCGCAGGTAGTTGCGATTGCACTTGAAGTGCGTGTGATACACCAGATCGAAGCGCACCAGGGTCGAGAACAGCCGCCAATCAGCCTCTGTGCAGGTGTCGCCGACGAGATAGCGGTTCTCGGCAAGTATCCCCTCCAGCCAGTCCAGCGAGTCGAACAGCGCGAGCACCGCCTTGTCATAGGCGTCCTGGCTGGTGGCGAAGCCGGCCTTGTACACGCCGTTATTGACCGTGTCGTAGACCCGGGCGTTGATCTCGTAGATCCGCGTCCGATGCGCATCGGGATAGTAGTCATCCGTATTCCCGGTGATGCCGTCGAAGGCCGAGTTGAACATCCGGATGATGTCGGCGGATTCGTTCGACACGACTGCCTCGGTCTTCAGATCCCACAAGATGGGAACGGTCACCCGTCCGGTCATCTTTGGTTCTGCGCGCAGGTATATGTCTCGCAGGAAGGGGACGCCGTAGACCGTGTCACCAGTAGCGCCCGGGAAATCGGTGCGAAATTCCCACCCCTCGGACAGCATTTCGGGATGGACGACGGAAACGTCGATCAGATCCTCAAGCCCTTTCAGTTTACGAAAGAACAGCGCGCGGTTGGCCCATGGACAGGCATACGAGACATAAAGATGGTACCTGTTGGCCTCGGCGGGATACCCTTTCCCTCCGTTGGAGCTGGGGGTGCCGTCCGGTGTGATCCAGTCACGGAAATCTTGCGCAGACCGTTGGAACTCTCCGCCTGTCTTGTCTGTGTCGTACCAGACGTCGCGCCAGACGCCGTCGATCAATTTACCCATAGCTCGGTTCCTTTTGTCGTTATGCCGCCACCTAGCCCTGCGCCGACCTGACGCAATCCATGCTGCAGTGCGTCGTGTACCTTTCATAATAGTGGGCTATCTTCGGGATGGCGGACCGATCCCGGTTTCGGACGATTCGAAAGGGTGTGGAATGAGGCCCGATTTCCTCGAGCCAAGATGGCGCGCAGATCAGTCAAGTGGCCCGGCTTACCGGATCGTGTGGGCGAACAGATCCATCCCGGTTCAATCGCTGACCGTCAACGGCCTGGCAATCGCAAGCGATACAACAACAAGCATTCCCGGCGTGGTCCGGCTTTACCGGGGGGATGAGCATGTCGCGACCGGACTTATAGTTTCTGGTGTAGTAGAAGGCGACCTGCATCATTTCCACTTCAAGAGGATCACCCTGTCCGGCTTTGCCCCGCCCAGGGACTATGCCCCGGATGGCGTGGTTCCCCCGGCCGATCCCCTCCCCGCAAGGATAAGAGCAGGCATGTAACCGATCACGTACGAGCGCGTACGTATGAAGTCAAAAAAACTCCGGCATGCCCTTGCCAAGAGAACCGTGTATCTTTAGGCACCGCTCTCACGCGCTGGTAGCTCAGTTGGATAGAGTATCTGACTACGAATCAGAGGGTCGGGGGTTCGAATCCTCCCCAGCGCGCCACTCTTCCTAGCTTTATCGTTCATTATCAGGACGTTATAGGAAAATCGCTTCATGTGAGGTGACACATGGAGTAACACAGTGTCCCTAGTGATCTACGAAGCTGGAGCAATCTGCATCGTGGCCCGATTCGTTCAACGCAAAGGCAAAACTTATTACTTTCGTCGTCGTATTCCCGATGATGTTGCCTCCCACTACCCCAATCGTAAGGGGGTCATCTTCTTCTCGCTGAAGACGCAAGATGCGAACGTGGCTGCGAGGAAGGCTGATGAGGAAGCTCGACGCCAAGACGCCCTATGGAACGGCCTGCGCAGCGGAGACATCGAGCACGGGCCTGAAGTTGATCAAGCCGCGGTAGCATTGCTGGAGGCCTTCGGTGTCAATCCTGGGGGAGCGGTCATCTATAAGCGGGCAGGACTAGAGCCTACGGAATTCTACAATTACCTGACCAAGCAGGGTAATATGGTCACGGGGTCGGACGAACACGAAGCGGCGTCACGGGGGGAGATCGAAAAGGCTTTAGGTCCTGATGATGATCGGGCCACGCTACGTCCCCATGAGCGTATGGCACTTGATCTTTTCCGAGGTAATCGGGGCAGGGTGATGCGCTTCTCCGAGGCCGTACGTTTCTTCCAAGATGAGTGCGGTGAAACGGGTAGGGCCTACACGTCCCGACAGGCGGCCACTCGTCGTCTCATAGAGATTTTGGGTGACCTACCTGTCTCAAGTTTCACAAGAGAGAATGCGCGGACTTTCCGTGATCATCTTATCGAACAGGGGCTCAAAACCCATTCGGTCAGGCGAAACCTGAACTACATCTCTCCGGTTATTAATCACGCTCTTAGAGAAATGGATTTAGAAGGTAAGAATCCATTCGAACGCCTTGCCATCCCCAACAAGGGTAAGGATGAGAAGCATAGAGAGCCATTATCAGTACCGGAAATCGACAAGATTCAGAGAGCCTCGTTCAGAATGGACGACGAAATTCGCCATCTTGTCGCGATGGTGTCCGATACCGGGTGTCGTTTGTCGGAGGTGGCGGGACTTCACATGGACGACATCAGGTTAAACAGCGAAGTTCCCCATATAATTGTTCGGCCCAATCGTTTCAGAGGTTTGAAAGAAGCGGTGTCGGAGAGACACATTTCACTAGTTGGTATGGCGCTATGGGGGGCAAAGCGAAGAGTCATGGCTAGAAGCGGTGGTGCTGCCTTCCCCAAGTATGTCTCTGAAGATGCTGCGAAGTCCAAACTTACGAACGCCTCCAATACGGTAGCGAAGTGGATCAGATCACAGGGCATAGACAAAACTGCACATAGCTTCCGGCATTCGATGAGAGATCGTTTGCGAGAAGTTGGAGCGCCCGAAGAGGTCCATGACCAGATCGGGGGATGGGCTTCTAAAAGCGTTGGCCGCTCATACGGTGGAGGTTATTCGCTCACCGCTTTGAAAGGCTGGATGGATCGGATCGTAATTTTGAGCGTTTGACGGTTCAATATGCTGGATGATCCGTATGCTCGTGAACGTAAGCGACGTCTGGGTGAGTCGAAGTCTACTCGATTGCAGCGATTGCTCATTTAGATCGATCTCAAGGGGCTTGATCCGGCAAACATGGCGGGGACCGCCCGGCTCTGCCCTGCAAAATAACGCTGAGGTTTCCCCCTCTTGTATAGTTGCGAGCATCAGTCGTTCGGGCAGCTTCCAAAATTTCTGAAGGTGACATCATGCAAACAACGATAACCCCGTCCGACCTGCTGGAGCATCACACAACGAAGCCCATTGACGTTGGGACACCGTTTCTCGCTGAAACGAGACCCTTTCCTGGCTTCATGCCCGACCATCTAGCGCTCCCTGTACCGATGGCCCCTGAAGAAAGGGGGGCAATTCTCGCCAAAGCATCCCGCGCCGAACTGAACGCCACGGCTGTGAGCGATGCCGCCAAAGAACTGACCGAATGCTTACTTGACGGCATGATAACGTTTGAGATGGCAAAGGGACTTCGGAAGCGAAGGCCCAAGTCAAAGGACAGGAACGGTCTGCACCGGGCGATTGAAGGTTTCACCTGCGATCTCATCCTGGGCCAAGGGCACACAGCGTCATCGGGGTTCGTTTACAGAGCCGTTGGCCGAGACTTCGAGACCACCCGAACCACGAAGAAAACCTTCAGTAGAGTGTACAAGACTTGGAAGGCGATGGGCTGGATCGAGGTGTTCCGAGGCTTTCAGCAGCATGGAGACTTCGAGGGCTCATCTGTCGTGGAGAGCCGAGTTGCTTCAAGGTTCAGGGCAAGTTCGTCCTTAATGACTCTCTGCCGCAAGCATTGTATTACCCCCAAGAACCTATGGGATCACTACACGGTGGAGTTGAGCGACATCGATGCGGTCGTGATCCGGAAGGACGATGGCGCAATGGTGCTCTCGACATCGGCAGAATATGAACAACAGAGGAAGTCCGTCGAGTTAATTAATAAGGCCCTTTCCCAGCATTCTTTCAGCTTTCCCCGCCGCCCCCAACTCAAGCGCAGCTTCAGGGCGGACCAAGACGGACGGTGCGACTATAGGACCGGAGGGAGGTTCTTCTCACTCGGAGCGGACAGCTATCAGCAGATGAAGCGAGTCGAGAGGGCTAAAATCGAGATTGACGGCCATCCCACTGTCGAAGTTGACGTTAAGGCAAGCCATCCGACGATTGCTCACCATCTTCTCCAGGCGAACGAGCCGCTACCTACTGATCCTTACGACATCCCAGGGTATCCCAGGGAGGTCATCAAGACAGCCACGGTGATCGCTTTCGGAAAGGGTGGTCCTCCTTCAAGATGGCGGAAAGACCAGAAGGATGAACTGGCTGCGCTGTATGGCGGCGACAGAAATCGGGTTCCTCGGGTGACCCAAGTCTGGAATTCTATTGTGAAGGCGCTGCCCTTCCTCGAACGGCTTGAAGAGGGAATTACCGATTGGGGTATCATCCAATATTTGGAAGCCGAAGCGCTCCGTACTGCCATGGAACGCTTATGGGATCAGGAAATACCAAGCCTCCCGGTTCACGACAGTCTGATCGTTCCGGCATGGGCGTCCAACGCCGCACGGGAGGCGATCATTGACGGATACGAGAGGGTTATCGGCGTTACCCCGAGGGTAGTGGAAAGCTAGAACGACGTGGGGTGAACCCTTAGAAAGCTTTGGGCCTGTAGGGAGTAAGGGGTGTGACCATGGTGGGGAATACATCTATCATCTAATATGAGTACCCTTCAGGTTTGGGAGAGGGTCTCGATGACACTAGGACTTTCTAAGCCCACTCCTAGAGCTTACTGAGCCCCGTAAGCACCCCCATTCGTCGCAATCCTCTTCCGCCCTGACCACGCCCCATAGCGGCCCTGAGAGCGCCGATGGGAGCCTACGTGTGATCCGCCCATCGATGGGCCTGAACCGCCACGATGGCGCTGAGCGACTCATTCACCGCCTCTCACGACCACCCCCGTTTGATCCGGGACACGGACACTCAACCGGATGAAGTGATTGTTTGGGGGCACTCCCTTCTTTCGACAGGTCGTTTTGGAAGGAAGAACAAGAACAAGACTAAACCCCCTCCTTTTTGAAGCAGCCTTCTCAGACCCCCACCCCCTTCGAGATCGCACCTGAAACGTCGTGAGGGCTTTCGGTTATTCCAGGGGGCGCAATAGGCCCTTCACGGTGTCCCGAATGACTATACCCAAACGCATCATCCTGATGAGACGCCAAGAGCGTACCATTAGGGTCCGTCTTTGGGTTTCGGGACACTTCCGTATCAGGGTCTAGAACCAAAAAGGACAATCGACATGGCAACGTATGGATACGCTAGGGTCTCCTCCACCGGGCAAAGCCTGGAGCTTCAGCGGGAGGCGTTGAAGGCGGCTGGATGTGAAATCATTCGAGAAGAGAAGGTCAGCGGCACAAGCCGGAAGGGACGGCATGAGCTCAACATCCTCCTGGACTTCCTCCGGCCTGGGGATGAGCTTGTCGTCACCAGGATCGATAGGCTAGCCCGTTCGGTCTCAGACCTTCAGACACTCGCTGAGACGCTTCAGGAACGAGGGGTTGCCCTCAAGGCGACCCAACAGCCCGTGGACACCGGGACGGCCGCTGGCAAGGCGTTCTTTCAGATGCTGGGGGTCTTCAGTGAGTTTGAGACGAACCTAAGGAAAGAGCGACAGATGGAAGGGATAGCCAAAGCCAAGAAGGCTGGCACTTATAAAGGCAGGAAGCCGACGATTGATGCGGCTGAGGTCAAAAGGCTTAAGGATGAGGGTTTGGGAGCCACACAGATCGCTCTAGGCCTAGGGATTGCTCGAACGTCCGTTTATAGACTTCTCGAATGATCCACACGATCATAATTCCAGAGTTACAAGATCAACTCTTGTTTCCACCCGAAGTCTTTATGAGGCTGGAAGTAATGTCAGCTTAACACCTTGGAGAGCTACATTCACAACTCCTAAATGCAGGCGTTCGAGCTTCAATCACGTGAGCGACCCGTATAGAAACTGAACCGCTTCAGCCTCATCAGATATGTCTGCTTTTCTACCGGTCGAAGATATTCCTCACTAGAGTAAATCAATCCGTGTATAGTGGTTAATATTTCATTCAGCGTGGCGGTTTCAATTTCTCTCTTCGGCATAAAGCTGCGAACGAAGTAAGGGTAATAAGTGAAGGAAAGTAAAATTCCACAGACTCCAAAGAAAATTGCAATAGCTTCACTTGAATTAAGAGGCGAATTGTAGAGATAAAACACGCCAATTACCAGACACGCAGAAAGAAATATTGCCATCGCCACACACCAGAGAAATAAACGGCGATTTATTCGGTCGATAACATGTATCTCAGAACGCACTTCTGCGGCGAGCTTAAAAAGGTCTTCAAGATCCTCTCGTAGGTCTTCGGACGAGGTTACACCGCCTGTGTAGAACTCCTCATCCATCACGCGCTCATGATATTCATGGTGGCTATAAAATGGTTGAGTAGGGCGCGTCGATCAGCGTCAGATATTGATCCTCGAGCAACTTCATCTCCCCACTCGAAGTTCTCAACGAAGCTACTTACAGGCAACGATGTCGCGCGGATATTATCCGAACCCACTCGTTGGGCAATCTCGTCTCGATAGATTGAGTAGAACGATCGAGTGCCATTTGACAACGTTTTGCTGCTAGGCTTGGCGTCAAGGCTGTAATATGATTCCGCGTCGGAAAGTCGATCATAGTAGAGATCAGCCTTCGATACCGCGACAATAAACCATACCGGTCGTTTGCTCACCTGATGAAACTTCCTTATTTCGACGCAAATCTTCCTAAATTCGTCGGCTTCGGCGGACAACATCTTTGTCCTCAGCCTTTGCAATTCGGGCGCCTCTTTCAAAAACTTCTCGCGCACGGCTTTCGATCGCGGATACATGTAGCCCCAATTGGCGACAAATACTACTCCCGCCAACCGGCCGTTTTCCGAGAAAGCCTTCTTTTGCCATACATCCTTTTGACGGACTTCCTGCCCTGGGATCACGGTCACAACCTTAGACCACTTGCCGATAGTAATTAAATCACGCTCTGCGTCCGTAGAAGGTTCTGGAAGCTTATAGGAATGCTCGCGTATACGCACCTGCAAAGCATCGTTAAGCACGGACTTTCCCGAATTTTCAGGCCCAGTTATCGCGATATTCGTCATAGGCTCTAAGAGGGAAACTGTTTGCTCGGTGGAAAGCTGAAGCTTCCTCCAGAGATGGTGTATCAGTGGAGATTTACCATATGCTAAATTCGCGTAACGCAGAAAACTGGGCGCGATATCTTGCCAAGATAGGCCGTCGAGAGTCGTCGCCATGTCGTCTTCTGGCATAGTGGCTCGCCATTGGGTTGTTGTAGACCATGATCAGTGCTTCATGCTCAAGCGCTTAGCAGTACATAGCGCTAGTTTGGCCGAAGGTGCAACGCAAAGGTCATTCGCGTACCCAGGCATTGCATGTAGCAACCTTAAGCGAAGTCACCTTGACCGGGCAGAGCCTGAACCTTCAGACACTTGCTGAGACGCTTCAGGAACGGGGGGTTGCCCTCAAGGCGACCCAACAGCCCGTGGACACCAGCACAGCCGCTGGCAAGGCGTTCTTTCAGATGCTGGGAGTGTTCAGCGAGTTTGAAACAAACCTCCGCAAGGAACGCCAGATCGAGGGGATCGAGAAGGCGAAGCGAGCTGGGGTCTACAAGGGTCGGAAACCGTCCATAGACGTCGCTGAGGTGCGTAGGCTGAAAGACGAGGGTATTGGGGCCACCACTATCGCCCAGCGCCTTGGTATAGCCAGGACGTCAGTGTATCGAGCGTCGAAGTGCATAGACAATGGCTAAGAAGCCAAGCCGGAATGAGTGTTGAGCGGCTACCGGGTATAGACAACCCCAGATGATTGTCTGCCGGTAAGCCGCTCAACAAAACTTCCACGGCGCTCATTCTGGCTGGATGCCAAATCGTAGCGTCACCCCATAGCTGGGAAGGAACCGATGGTGGTAGAACAGTTTGCGAATTGGACTATCAGACCAGAGTGTCCCGGTCAGATCTCTTCACCGTAAGCGCTCTTCTGAAAATTCTGAGCCGCCTTCGGATCATTCAGCAGGTCTAGCAACTCCCTCAAGCAAACAACCTCAAAGTGAGAATTGGCAGAAGTCAGACGATGGGTAAGTCCGTGATGTGGTCGCCGATGCGTTTGGTCAAAATCAAGATAGGACAAAATATCGTATTCCTTCTCATATTCCGTACCCATCTCCCAGAAGATTGCCATATCTAAATCATTCTCGTGCTTGTATCCAGACTCAAATTCCCTGATCAGACCGTCGAGGTTGAACTTATACTCTAGCACCTTCGGTTGCGTCTTGTAGGTCTTTGTTAAGCCCTCTTCATACACCCCCAACGGATTATTACTCTCTTCGAAAACAAGGTTTTCCAACGGCTCTTCAGCTACGAACCGAAACACTCCATCGTATTGGCTAACTTGCGACGTTGAGAGCAACCGTATTCCTCGAATTACGCCGCCAGCAATGAGCTGGTTGAACAGAACAATTACATCTTGCTCAGTTCTCGGGATCGAGGAAATCGAGATTTGTTTAGTCGGGAGGAAGAACTTCTCGCTTTGCAACTTGAGCGGGTTATTCTCCTCGTGCTTTTCGAGGTCCTTGAGCCATTCGTGAACCTTTATTTCCTTGTCGATATCGGCTTGAGCACCACTATCAGATTTTAAAAACTCATCGCGCCGGGCGCTCAATTGGCGAACAATGCCCACGGACAAAACTTCAGCCAACTCCTCAAGTTCTGGCTGAAACCCCTTCCTTCCGAGATCGGGCTCGGCCCCATCGAAATGTATTAGCACGTGGGTTTGGTTTTGATGTCCGATACTTTTGGTCAGCGGAATAGTGATCATCTCGCCTTGCACCATACGATTGCAAGCGATTTGCAGGCCGCCACGTAGGATTCGAAGCCCCTTTCTAAGCTTCGCCTTCTTATCGTTGAGTTGGTCCCAAACCTCAGTGGAATAGGTAAAGTAGCCATACCCTGTGGCCTTATATTCATTTAAGAGGCGTGACTGCTCTTCGCTAAGCTTAGCAACACCCTGCAATTCATTGGTATCATATATCATGTAAAGGCCGTTAGACTTCTTATACTTATTAACTGCCTTCGAGGGGTCTTTCCCCGCCTGAATTGCTTTAGTCTGTGCGATTACAATATCTGTCAAGTCGTGGCTGGCTTTTATCTCTTGATGCGGATACTTGTAACGCGCATCGACATCAGGGCAGGCGCCTTCGTTCCCGCTTTTATCCACAACCACGATGCCGCACGACACATCTGCCGATTCAAGCGATGGAAGATTGATAGCGCCGAGCGGCGTTTTTAGAAGCAGTAGATACATCCACTGCTCTGGCGTCTGAGCCTGATACCACGACAGGTTACTGGGCCGAACATGTTTGCCGGAAAAAACGATCCTAAAACTCGTTCCCTGGTCGAGAGCATCAAATGCCGCACTTGGTTCGATAGCCTTCTCAACAACAGGCCGGGAAACGGTGCCCGTGGTGTCCTCAATCCACTCGCGGCCACGTCTCAGCCTCCCCTCGAACGCAAAATTCTTGTTCTTTGTTCTTATGGTTAGGTCATTGAATCCGTAAGCAATATAAGTGACGCCGACGCCCTTATTTCCACGGGTCTTCCCACCAGATTTGAAAGATATGTTTGGGGCCAGGAAAGAGAGAAACTCAGCCTTTTCAAACCCCACCCCGTTGTCGACGACCTCCACATAGTTCTCTTTAAGATTGATGATGATCTTGATCTGAGGCGATGTGCCTTCGTTCGCAGCACGCTTTTCCGCAGCGTCCATAGCATTTTGAATTAGCTCTGAAAATGGATCATAGTTACTAACATAGGACTTAAGGATGTTCTTAATCTCGCGCTTCTTCGCCGCCGCCAAGACATCCTTGTCAGTTGCTCCCGCTGCCTCGAGTGGGTCCCAACTGCCAATCTCCATTTCGACCATATCGCGCTGATCCTCTAGCCATGCTCAAAGTTTTTTGAAAGGTGTAAGATTGCTCGGAAGAATGCAATACTGGATCGAAGCGATTTTCGCTAGTGTGGAATGAATTTCCTCTTTCAAGATCAAGCACCTGCACAATTTCCTTTACGGCGCAGTGGTGCTGGCAAACATTGCAAAGAGTGACCAAGTCTTATGCAGCGTTCGCGCCTCCCTTAGCGTAGTGAACAACACAGCGTGGGCGGCAGCGACTACGCTTCGTCGCATACAATCATGGCAACGAAGACGGGCCGCCGGGGTCGACAGCCGTGTCTTTCATGTAACCCGCCCCACACCTCGCTTAATGGCGCGAAGAGCGTAGGTGGAAAATATTCCAGGTAGCCCAGATTTATCAGCAAAATCAACGCTCTTACTGATCACACAGCTTCTGGCGGAGGAGGTGGGATGCTCACCCGTACTTTCCTCGGGACAGCCGAAACTATCGGGGCTAGGGTGACACAACAGGTGTCACAGTCCTCTTCGCGATATTGAAAAGAATAACAATATCAGTATGATGGTGATACATCTAACCCTTACACTCGCCTCCCCAGCGCGCCACCACCTTCTGCAAGACATTGATTTTGTTTGAATTTAGGCCCTGCATGTCTAAGACAGTCAGGTCCTTAGACAAATTCTGGCAGGCTGGAAAATCAGAGTGCCGGCCATGGCTTAGTTTCCGTCCTTTGAAATTCTCTTCTGTGTTGTCTCTATGCCGTGCCTCGGAACGCGTAGGGCCGCGCCAAGTGCGGCCCTCAAAAAGTGTGTTTGAGCGGTTGGCTACGGGAACTTGCCTGTCTTAAGCGCTGAGGGTCCGGGGCTAAGCAGCCGGCGCTTCTCAGCGCGTTTCGTGTAGCGCTCAATCTCTTTCAGCGGTTCATGCCCGCTCCACGCAGCGATCTGATGGATGTTCGCGCCACTCTCGGCATGGAGGATCATCCGGCTCTTCCTAGACCGTGAGAGGTCTTCCCTGCTGGGACCCCGGCCATTAGTGCCCTTTCTGAGAACCATTGCGAGGCACCTTTGCAGGAGCGAGGTTCGCCGTACATCGTTAACATGAGGGTCCCAGTGCGTTCCCCCATAGCGGCAATAGCGAGGTGGAGATGTTCAAGATCTTCGGCAACCGCGAGCTTCGGCAAGCCTCGGTCGAATGGCACCGAAACTTCACTTCCGGTCTTCTTCTGGATGAAGACGAGCCAACCATCATCATCGACGTTCTCGGGGCCGAGACCAACAGAGTCCGAGATCCGCCAACCTGCCCAGTATTGCAGTTCGAAAGCCACGCGTTCTTCGGTTCCATACTCCCAACGTGAGCGATACGCGGTGACCTGCCACTGATCTTTCATCCAGCGACGACCGGAGCCCGGTTGGTATTTACGCCGGTTGGCGCAGGTTGAGCAATCGCCCGACGTGCGGAGCTTTCATCTCACGCAGCGGGGCGGTTGATTGCGGTGGTCAGGGTCTGCGCGTAGTCGACCGGGGTCTGGTAATCCAAGGCCGAATGCGGGCGTTCGGTGTTGTAGTCGTTAGCCCATGCGGCGATCACGATCCGCGCATGGGCCAAGTTGCGGAACATGGTCTTGTTGAGCAGTTCATCGCGCATCCTGCCGTTGAAGCTCTCGACGAAACCGTTCTGCATTGGCTTTCCCCCCTCCCGGGATCATGCTCCGCATGACCCTGCCGGGCAACGGGACGCGATGTAGTGCCATTCTACC
>Ga0114903_1000265_pt1 | contig 34523 bp, 30 predicted proteins | sample MalvirDeepMed_s2_FD_87289 | JGI IMG/M metagenome (GOLD analysis project Ga0114903, IMG submission 87289) | Marine viral communities from the Global Malaspina Expedition - Malaspina viral metaG DeepMed_s2 | ecosystem: Environmental > Aquatic > Marine > Oceanic | place: Mediterranean Sea...
CGTCGGCCCAAAGCGGGCCCAGCTCGGTGATCGACCCGTCGGGTTCCTGCCGGTAGATGCTTTCGGAGGCCGCGTAGGTCGGCAGCGTCACCTCGACCACCTCGAGGCTGCGGTAGCGCGACGAGACCTTTGCGGTGGGCTGCACCGCCGGGCCGGCAAAGCGGACGTCAGAGCCCGAGCAGGCCGCCAGTGCCGGCAGCGCAAGCGCGATCAGGGAGATCTTGAGAAAGGGTCTGTGCATGATGTTTACCGTCCCAGAAGCAGCGAATTGGGGTTGCGTTCGATGGTGCGTGCCAGCTTTTCGATGGCATCCGCCGCCGAGGTGACGCTGGTGATCGCGGCGCGGGTTTCGCGCGAGAAGCGCGAATCCTCGGCGAAATCGGCCAGCGTGGTGTTGGCCTGATCGGCGACGCGGCGCAGGTCGCGCGCCAGCTGCGGCAGCACCGACGTGGCGTCGGCGATGGCGTTGGCCGCATCGCGGGCCGAGGCCAGCGTGGCGTTGGCATTGGCCACCAGGCCGCCGTTTTCCAGCTCCTGCAGCGTCGCGCGCAGCGAGGCCAGCGCGGCGTTCAGCTCTCCGGGCAGCGCCCGCGTGCTGTCCTGGTCGAGCACGTCTCCGGCGGCGTTCAGCAGGTCGGTCGCGGAGTCTGCCAGCTCGTCGATCCGCGCCTCTCCGGCCTGGTCGAGGATGCCACGCGCCTGGTTGACCAGTTCCGGCAGACCGTCCGCGGCTTGCGCCACGTCGTCCACTGCGGCCGTGATCTGCGTGACCACGTCCTGAGCCTCGAGTTCGGTCATCACGCGGTTGAGTGACGCGGCGGTCTCTTGCAGGCGCGACAGCAGCGCGTTGGCGCGTTCGGGCAGCGCCTGCACCTCTTCGTTCTCGGTGATGTCACGCACCGAGGCGAGGATGCCGCGCAGCTCCGCCGGAACCGCCTGCATGTCCTCGCCGGCCAGCAGCGCGTCGGCCTCGGTGACCAGGGACTCGGCGCTTTCCAGCAGCGACGACAGGTTGTCGGCCAGCTCGTCCAGCGGCACTTCCTGCGCCTGCGCCAGCACCGCGCGCACATCCTCGACCAGCGCCGGCAGCGTGTCCACGGTGGTGCCCGCGCCTTCGATCACGCCGGTAAGCTTGGCGATGGTCTCCTGCTCCTCGATGTCCGACGTCACGTTGTCCAGCGTCTGGGCGGTTTCAAGCAGCGACTCGAACAGGTCGCCCACCTGCCCCGGAATGCCCTGCACGTCGTCGCTTTCGGCCACTTCGCGCACCGCCGCCAGCAGCGCCGTCAGTTCGCGCGGCGCGCGCTGCAGGTCTTCGGAACCGATGAGGCCCGAGGCGTTGTCGAGGAAGTCGATCACCGACTGCATCACCTCTTCGATGGGCAGGTCGCTCACGCGCTGTAACGCGCCCTGCGCCGTGGCGCCCACGTCGGTCACGTCGGACGGACCGGTGGGAATCTGCGGCAACGGTTCCGCGTCGAGATCAAGCTCGGCCGGCTCCGCGTTCGGCAGCATAGCCAGGTCGATCTTGAGACCGCCGGTGAAAAGCGACGCGTTGGTCAGCCGCGCGCGCATGCCTTCTGCGATGCGGGTTTCGAGGTAGTCGTAAAGCTCCTGCTCGCCGGCATCCTCGCCCAGACCGATGCGGCTCGGGTTGAGCTGCACGGAGGCGATGAGCCGCACCTCGCTGTCGCCGAAGCGTTCGGGATCGACGATGCCGTTGATGCTGCTCACCTCGCCCACGCGCAGGCCACCCAATTCAACGGCGGAGCCGGTCGCGAGACCCGCCAGGTTCTCGTCGAAGATCATGATCATGTCGACGGTCTGGCCCTCGCCCGAGACAAGGAAATCGTCGCGCGCGGCGTCCTCGTCCGGGAACAGGTCGAAGGTCATGCCGTCGGCCAGCGCCTCGCCGCCCGATCCGATGGTTTCGAAGGTGATGCCGCCCGAGATCAGAGAGGCCAGCGAAGTAAAGTTCAGCCGCGCGCCCGAGGCGCCCAGCGAGAAGCTGAAACCCGAGATGTCCCAGAACCGGGTCGAGCTGGTGACGTATTCGGTGTGCGGCTCGTAGATCACCGCCTCGGCGGTGACGCCGGTGCCGTCGGCATTGACCGTGCTCTGCCCGATGACGCCGACCTGCACGTTCTTGTACAGGATCGGCGTGCCCTCGCCCGGCAGCCCCTCGGAGGACCGCAGCGTGAAGGACCGTCCGTCGGTGCCGGTGGACAGCAGCGGCGCCTTTTCCAGCCCGTCGAATTCGGTCTGCAGCGCCCCGGGCTGGTTGTCCCAGGAGCCCTGGATATAGACCCCGGACAAAACCGTATCGAGACCCGAGACTCCCTGCGCGCTGACCTGCGGGCGCACCACCCAGAACTGGGCGTCCTCGTTGATGTAGGGCGCCAGCGCCTTGTCGATGCGAATGCTCGCGATCACCTGATTCAGGTCCGAACTGAAGCTCACCTCTTCGACGCTGCCCACGGTGATGTCGCGATACCGCAGCTGCGTCTCGCCGCCGCGGATGCCCGCCGCCTCGTCGAAGGCCACTTCGATCACCGGACCCTGGTCGGCATAGTTGCGCCATGCGGCAAACAGCGCGATCGCCAGCGCGATCACCGGAACCGCCCAGATCAGGGTCGAGGAATCCCACAGCGACTTGCGCTTGGCGGTTATCGGCACGTCGCCCGGGCGGTCGCCGCCGGTGCTGGAGGGATGGTCAGCCACGTGTATTTCCTTCTCGTTCGTGCCGGTCCCAGAAGAGACGGGTGTCGAAAGCCTGCGCCGACAGCATGGTAAAGATCACTGACAGCGCGAATGTCAAAGAGGCGGGCCCGGGGTGGATCGAGGCGACCACCGACAGTTGCACCAATGCACTGAGGATGGCCACGACGAAAACGTCGATCATCGACCAGCGACCGATGAATTCGACCACTTCGTACATGTGCGTGCGGCGCTCGGCCGAGGTGTTCGACCCGCGTTTCACCGAAATCGCGAGGTACGCGATGGCCAGAAACTTGCCGACGGGGATCAGCACGCTGGCGATGAGAATGATCGCCGCGATCCCGTAAGAGCCGTGTTTGGCGATCTCGACCGCGCCGCCGACGATGGTGCTTTGCGAGGACTCGAGCAGCGTGTCGGTCACCAGCATCGGATAAAGGTTGGCCGGGATATAGCAGATCAGGCCCGCGACCCAGAGCGCCCAGACCCGGTTCAGGCTGCCAAGGTCGCGCGATTGCAGCGTGCTGCCGCAGCGCGCGCATTCCTCGGTGCCCATGGGCCAGACCCGGGCACAGCGCTGGCATGTCACCAGCCCCGCCTCGCGCGCGGTCAGGAGTTCTGTGTTTCCAGGGATTTCCATACCGACCACGTGCAAAGATATCTGTCGTTGAAGATGACGATCACGACCAGCGCCGAGAACATCCAGAACGCGGGACCAAAGCCGATTGTGGCCAGGTCCGCCACCTTGACCAGCGCCACGGCGCAGCCGATCGCGAAAATTTCCGCCATCGCCCAGGGCTTGAGTTTCTGACTAAGCCGAAACGCCCGGCGTGCATGGGGAAAGGGCGTTTCATCCCGCACGATGGGCATCAGGACGTAAAGCACCAGCATCATGCGCAGCAGTGGGATGACCAGGATCATCGCCGCTACCGCCACCGACAACAGCGCCATCGGCCCGGACTGGAACGCGGTGGCGGAATCGAGAATGGACGCCTTGTTGCCGAAGCCCTGGACGGAAATGTCGAGGAACGGAAAGAACGTCGCAGCCACCAGCAGCACCAGCATGGCAAGCGTCAGCGCGATGATCTTGATCCCGGCCTTGCGCTTGGGCGCGATCAGCACCAAGTGGCAGCGCGCGCAGACGGCGCGTTCCCGCCATCCGGGCGTGCGCGCACGATACAGCGCGTCGCAATGCGGGCAGGCCATCAGCTCGGACAGATCGCTCACCCCGTAGGGCAACGGCATATGATCGACGTCGGTCACGCGACAACACACCCATCACTCGGCAACAATGAAACCTGGGCGCATGAAAAAGAAGATCCCGGCATACCGAGGTTACTAGCGAGTCCGTGCCGGAATGCAAGGTGAAGGCGAAATGCACCTTCACAATCTCGACAGCGCCGCATGCCTGCCTGCGGGCTCTCCGCCCGCACACTCTGCAGGCGCCGTTCAATCCTTCCGTCGCCTTAGGAAGAAGGCCCAGAAGGCCCAGGCGCCGAGACCGCCGAAGACCAGCGCCCAGCCGGAATTGCCCTGCACCAGCTCGAAAAGCCCCCATCCCGCCGCCACCGCGACGATGACGATGCGGCGCCAGAGCGGCGCATAGAACGGGTCGTCCGGGTCGAGCATCGCGGTCCTCTCAAACATTCGCCGCAGAGGGCGCACAGCATTCTTGCGGCGTCCCCGGCGGCCTTATATTCTGGCCGCATGTCCCTGTCGCCGCAACCCGTCCGCCGCCTGATCGCCCTCTCCTGCGCCGTTGTCTCGACCGCCGGCGCGGCCTGGGCGGAGCTTGCCCTGCCCCCGGCCCCCACCGATGCCGACTACCGCGAGGTGGATCGCGCCGCGGCCGAGCTGGGGCAGCTTCTGTTCTACGATCCGATCCTGTCGGGCAACCGCGAAGTGTCCTGCGGCACCTGCCACCATCCGCGCTTCGGCACCGGCGACGGGCTGTCGCTGCCGCTGGGCGACGGCGGGCGCGGGCTGGGCCCCGACCGGGTGGCCGACCCGGAGAACCCGCCGGAACAGCGGGTGCCGCGCAACGCGCAGGGCCTCTTCAACCTCGGTGCGCATGAATTCACCGTGCTCTTTCACGACGGCCGGATCGAGGTCGATCCGGCCCGCCCCGGCGGATTGCGCACGCCGCTGGACACCGACATGGTCTCCGGCTTCGACAGCCTGCTGTCGGCGCAGTCGATGTTCCCGGTGCTCAGCCCCGACGAGATGGCCGGGCACTATGCCGAGAACGAGATCGCCGCGGCAGTGCGCATGGGGCGCCTCACCGGGCCAGGCGGCGGCTGGGACCTGATCGCGCGCCGGGTGGCGGAAATCCCTGCCTATGCAGAGGCATTTGCCGCGGTCTACGACGACATCGACACGCCCGACCAGATCGACTTTGCCGACGTGTCGAACGCGATCGCCAGCTTCATCGAGTTCGAATGGCGCTCGGACACCGCACCCTTCGACCTTTGGCGCCGCGGCGAAGCCGAGCTGTCTCCCGAGGCCGAGGCCGGGGCGCGGATCTTCTACGGCTGGTCGGGCTGTTCGGAGTGCCACGCCGGCCCCTTCCAGACCGACCACGGTTTTCATGCCACCGGCGAGGTGCAGATCGGCCCCGGCAAGGCGCGGCGCTTCGAGGATCATGCCCGCGATCCGGGCCGGTTCGGCGTGACCGGCCATGCCGAGGACCTCTACGCCTTCCGCACGCCAAGCTTGCGCAACGTGGCGCTGACGGCCCCCTATGGCCATGCCGGAGCCTTTGCCGATCTCGAGGCCTATGTCGCGGCACACAGCGGCACGACCCCGGCCTTCGACAGCTACGAGGTCGTCCGCGCCGTGCTGCCCGACCTGCCGGTCGACGATCTGCGACTCCTCGCCAGCACCGAGGACCGCGCGGCGGTCGAGGCGGCGCGGGTCGACATGCGCCCGCTGTCGGGCGAGGAGTTGCGGCTGATCCTGGCGTTTCTCGACAGCCTGACCGATCCCGTGTCCATCACCGGGCGGCTGGGCGTGCCCGAGAGCGTCCCGAGCGGGCTGGCGGTGCCGAAGTAGGGTTTGGCTTGGACCTCGTCCAGGGCGCGGAACAAGGCCGCTTGCGGCCGCCGCGCCATCGCCGGGCCGCCCCCCGGCACGGCGATTTGGCTGGGGTCCGCGCGGCGCTGACAGGTCGTCCGAATATGGCAACCATAAAGTGCCAAGGCGGCGATGTCGGATCGCCGCGCCGCGGCCCGTCGATGGCGCGGCGCGGTCAGAATGGCAGCGAGGCTTCTACGCCGCCTCGCGCTTGGGGTTCTTGCCCATGATGATCATCGACAGGATGTCGTCCTCGGTCACGTCCTCGACCCTCTCGGTGCCGACAAGCTGGCCGTTCTTCATCACAGACACCCGGTCGCACAGGTCCAACATCTCGCGCGTGTCGTGGCTGATGAGGAAGATGCCCAGGCCCTGCGCCTTCAGCTCCTTGATCAGGTCCGCCACCATCGCGGTCTCGTGCACGCCCAAGGCCGCCGTGGGTTCGTCCATGATCAGGATGCGGGCGTTGAAATAGACCGCGCGGGCGATGGCGACCGACTGCCGCTGGCCGCCCGACAGCGCCGAGACCGGCACGTTGAACTTGCGGAAATTCGGGTTGAGCCGCGCCATGATCTTGCGCGTCTCCGCCTCCATCGCGCTGTCGTCCACCAGCCCCAGCGCCGAGGTCAGCTCGCGCCCCAGAAAGAGGTTCGCCGCGGCATCGAGGTTGTCGGCGAGCGCCAGCGTCTGGTAGATCGTCTCGATCGAATTGCTGCGCGCATCGGCGGGCGAACGGATGGTCACCGGCTGGCCATCGATCAGGATCTGTCCCGAATCCGCCTGATAGGCGCCCGAGAGGATCTTGATCAGCGTCGACTTGCCGGCGCCGTTGTGGCCCAGCAGGCCCACGACCTCGCCCGGGAAGACGTCGATGCTGACGCCGTCGACGGCCTGGATGCCGCCGAACGAGATGCGGATGTCGCGCATCTCGACCAGCGGTGTGCCGCTGCGGTCGATAACGTCGGGTGTCTTTGCATCTGCCATGGTCTTACCCTCCCACGCGGCGGCGATAGATGATGTCGATGAGCACCGCGGCCACCAGGACCGAGCCCACCACGATGTTCTGAAGCGGCGCATCGACGCCGACCATCGCCATGCCCGACTGCAGCGACTGCATGATCAGCGCGCCAAGGATGGCGCCGTAGATCGTGCCGATCCCGCCCGCCAGCGCCGTGCCGCCGATTACCGCCGCGGCGATCACGCGCAATTCGTCCAGCGTGCCGATGTCGTTGGAATGGAACGTCAGCCGCGACGAGGCCACCAGCGCCGCGATGGCCACCAGCGCGCCCATCAGGGCAAAGACCTTGACCGTCAGCAGGCGGGTGTTGATGCCCGAGAGCTCTGCCGCGTCGGGGTTGCCGCCGGTGGCAAAGACGTAGCGCCCGAACCGGGTCTTGCGCGCCACCACGGTCATCACCACGGCCACCGCGATCAGCAGCAGCACCGAGATCGGCAGGCCATAGCTGGCGGTGTAGCCCGCGGGCACCTCGAGTCCCTCTGCCGCGAATTGCCGCTCCAGCACCCGCTCGGGAATCTGGTAGGAATTGAGGATGGCGATGAAACCCATGATCGCGACGACAAAGATCGCGCCCACGGCAAACTCGGCCCACATCGGTTTCACCGGGAAATCGTGACGCTTCTTCGCGCGCCGGGCCGACACCAGCGCCAGCACCGCCGCCACCGAGGCGACCAGACCGGCGATCCAGGACCAGGTGGCCCCGAGGGTGCCGTTGATCCCGCCGAACAGCTGGAAGGTCTCGTTGAGCGGCCCGATGGTCTGGCCGCTGGTCAGGTACCAGGCGACGTTGCGCCAGACCAGCAGACCGCCAAGGGTGACGATGAAGGCCGGGATGGTGAGGTAGCCCACGAGCCAGCCCTGGAAGGCTCCGATGATCGCGCCCGCGGCAATGCCCACGACGATGGCCACCCACGCCAGCGCCGGGCTGCCCAGCGGAATGCCCAGAAGGTCGATGGCCCAGCTGGTCTGCGTCATCGCCATGATCGCCGAACAGGTGGCCAGCAGCGATCCGACCGCAAGGTCGATGTGGCGGGTGACGATGATGAACACCATCCCCGTCGCCATGATCGCCACCGACACCGTCTGGATTGTCAGGTTGAACAGGTTGCGCGGCGTCAGGAACTGGCCGCCGGTCAGGATGTTGAACAGCACGCAGATCAGCAGGAACGCCCCGATCATGCCCAGAAGGCGCAGGTCGAGTTCAAGCTGGCTGAACAGGCTGCGCGACGCGCCGCCGCGGCCCGATGAGGCGCTTTTGTCCGAAGATGTGTCTGTCATTGGGAATGCTCCTGGCGGGGCTCCGGCGGGGCGGAGCAGGAATACGGCAGGCGTCTCGGCGCTGTCTGCGCCGAAGGGATCGCCCCCGCCCTGATACGGGCGGGAGGCTTTGGGGCGGACCTCAGGCGTTGCCGGTGGCGGCGGCCTGGGTGCCGCTCCCGATTAGTTGCAGGGGGCCGGACCGCCCGACACGCCCTGGCAGAGCTCTTCCTGGCTGATCCAGCCGGCGTCCACCACGACGTTGAGGTTGTCCTTGGTCACCGGAACCGGCTCCAGGAACTCGGCCCAGAGGGTCGTGCCCGCGGGCGAGGTCCACTCTTCGGCGCCTTCGATGCCGGACATCTCTGCCCCGCCGGCCAGCGCGATGGCGATTTCGCCCGCGTTCTGGCCAAGGTCGCGGCTGTCCTTCCAGACGCTGACGGTCTGGGTGCCCTGCGCCACGCGGTTCAGCGCGGCAAAGTCCGCATCCTGGCCCGAGACCGGGATGCCGTCGAGGCCCTGCGCGGTGAGCGCCGCCACGGCGCCGCCGGCGGTGCCGTCGTTGGAGGCGACGACCGCATCGACCTCGTTGTTGTTCTGGGTCAGGATCTGTTCCATGTTGCGCTGCGCGTTCGCGGGCAGCCAGCCGTCGGTATAGGCTTCGCCGACTATGGTGATGTCGCCCGCGTCGATGGCGCTTTGCAGCACTTCCTGCTGACCGCCACGGAGGAAGTCGGCGTTGGGATCGGTGGGCGAGCCCTTGATCATCACGTAGTTGCCGGTGGGTGCGGCCTCGAGCACGGCACGGGCCTGCATCCGGCCCACCTCGATGTTGTCGAAGGTCAGGTAGAAGGCGCGGCTGTCCTCGATCAGGCGGTCATAGGCGATGACCGGGATGCCCGCGTCGGCGGCGGCCTGAACGGCGGGGATGATCGCCTGGGTGTCCTGCGCCAGGATGATGAGCGCGTCGACGCCCTGCGCGATCAGCGACTCGACGTCCGACAGCTGCTTGGCCGAGGACGATTGCGCATCGGCGGAGACGTATTCGGCGCCGCCTTCTTCGAGTGCGGCCTGGATCGCGGCCTCGTCCGTCTTCCAGCGCTCTTCCTGGAAATTCGACCAGCTGACGCCGACGGTCAGATCCTGTGCAAAAACGGATGCGCCCGGGATGGCGAAGGCCATCGTCGTGGCGACGAGCAGTGTTCTCTTCTTCATTGTAGTCCTCCCAGTGGTGCCGCGGCAGTGACTGCCGGCCGCGACGGCTTCGTATGACGGCACCATGGCGAGATTAATTTCATCTGTCAAAATAATTCCTTTGCGAAGGCGTCTAATTTTCATACGCTTTAAAGAACAGCCATGCTGCAGCGCCGCATTTCGCGGCTTGGCGCGGCGGAACGGTCCGAATTTTTATGGTTAGCGAAATAACTACTGAGAAAACCACCGATCCTGACGATGCTGCAGCGCAGCGTCCCGGTTGCGGCCCCCGCCGCCCGATTCGCGGCAGCGAGGATCAGTGGGGCGTTCCGCTGCGCCAGCAGATCTTCGAATCGGTGCGCGCCGAAGGCACGCTGAGTCGGGTCGAGGTGGCGCGAATCCTGCGCGTCAGCCCAGGCTCGGTCACCGCCGCCACCACCGACCTGATCGGTGCGGGCTACCTTGAGGAAGTCGCCTTGCCCCGCGCCGGCGAAACCGTGTCGCGCGGCCGCCCGCCGGTGGCGCTGGCGGTCTGCCCGGGCGCGGTGCTGGTCGCCGGCATCAAGATGTCCGAGATCGGCCATTCGGCGGTGTTGCACGATTTCGCCGGTGGCATGATCGCCGACGTCACGCTGCCCGGCCATCCCCGCCCGATGGAGACGCCCGAGACGCTTGAGACCATCGCGCATCTGCTGGACCAGGTGCTGGCCAAGGCCGGACGCCACAGGTCCGAGGTGCAGGCGCTGGGTCTCGGGCTGCCGGGCTTCATCGACGGTGAAACCGGCACGGCGCTCTGGTCGTCGCTGCTGGCCGAACCGAACCTGGCGCTGGCCGACCGTGCCTCGCGGCACCTGGGCCTGCCGGTGAAGATCGACAACGACGCCAACCTGCTGACGCTGGCGGAACTGTGGTTCGGCGACGGGCGCGACATGTCGAATTTCGCCGTGGTCACCATCGAACACGGAGTCGGCATGGGGCTGGTGCTGAACAACCGGCTCTATCGCGGGGCGCGCGGACTGGGCACCGAGCTCGGGCATACCAAGGTGCAGCTCGACGGCGCGCTCTGCCGCTGCGGCCAGCGCGGCTGTCTCGAGGCCTATGTCGCCGATTACGCGCTGGTGCGCGAAGCCTCGACCGCGCTCGACTGGGCCCCCGGCGGGCCGCTGGACAGCAACGCCATGCTGGCGCAGCTTTACGAGAACGCCAAGTCCGGCCATTCCGCCGCGCGCTCGATCTTCCGCCGTGCGGGACGGTACCTTGCGCTGGGTCTGGCGAACGTGGTCAATCTCTTCGACCCGGAACGCATCATCCTGTCGGGAGCACGGATGGAATACGACTACCTTTACGCAGACGATGTGCTGAGCGAACTCGCGCAGGCAGCGATCCGCGTCGACCGCCCCACCCCGCCGGTTGAAATCCACGCCTGGGGCGACATGATCTGGGCCCGGGGGGCAGCGGCGCTGGCGCTGTCGCATGTGACGGCCGAACGGCTGGGCACCCCCGGCGCGCTGGAGGATGCATGAGGGCGCTGGTCCCCTTGTTGCTGGCCGCCGCACCGGCGCTGGCGGACCCGGCGTTCGAGCCGGTGGCCCTGCCGAGCGAGCATCTCTATTCCGGCGGTTGGGAGCATTTCGTCGGCGGCGGGGTGGCGATCTTCGACTGCAACGGCGACGCGCGGCCCGAGCTTTACGTCGCGGGCGGCACCGATCCGGCGCGGCTGTTTGTGAACCGCAGCACAGCCGGCGAAATCACCTTCGCGAGCGCGGAGATCGGCCCGCTCACCGCGGTCACCGGCGCTTATCCCCTCGACCTCGACGGGGACGGGATGCAGGACCTGATGGTGCTGCGCAACGGCCCGAACGTGCTGCTGCGGGGCCTGGGCGACTGCCGCTTCGAGGACGCCACCGACCGCTTCGGCCTGCCGCAGGACGATCGCTGGACCACCGCCTTTTCCGCCACCTGGGAGGCGCAGGGCAGCCTGCCGACGCTGGCCTTCGGCAATTACGTCGACCAGACCGACCCGAACGGCCCTTTCGGCACCTGCGACCGCAACTTTCTACTGCGTCCCGAGGGCGACCGCTACGGCACGCCGGTCCCGCTCGATCCCGGCTATTGCGCGCTGTCGATGCTGTTCTCAGACTGGCAGCGCAGCGGCACGCCGATGCTGCGGGTGTCGAACGACCGGCACTATTACATCCGCGAGGGCCGCGAACAGATGTGGCTGCTGGACCCGCTGCGCGAGCTGACGCCCGACGAGGGCTGGCCCGAGCAGCAGTTGTGGGGCATGGGCATTGCCAGCCGCGACATCACCGGCGACGGCCGGCCCGAGGTGATGCTGACCTCGATGGGCGACCAGATCCTGATGGCCAATACCGGCGACGGCTTCGCCGCCATGCCCTACGAGACCGGCGCCACGGCGCACCGGCCCCATACCGGCGAGGACGGCCGTGCCTCGACCGGATGGCACGCGGAATTCGGCGACGTCGACAACGACGGGCGCGCGGACCTGTTTATCGCCAAGGGCAATGTCGACCAGATGCCCGACATGGCGATGCAGGACCCCAACAACCTGCTCATGCAGCAGTCCGACGGAACCTTTGCCGAGGCCGCGTCCACCGCCGGTGTCGCCTCGCCGCACCGGTCGCGCGGCGCGGGGCTGGCCGATCTCGACGGCGACGGGCGGCTCGATCTCGTGGTGGTCAACCGCCGCGCCCCGCTCGAGGTCTGGCGCAACGTCACGCCCGGCACCGGCGGCTGGCTGACGGTCGCCTTGTTGCAACCCGGTGCGAACCGCGATGCCGTGGGTGCGGTGGTGGAACTTCGCACCGATGCGCGCTTGCAAAGCCAGGAGATCACGGTCGGCGGCGGTCACGTGAGCGGCCAGTCCGGGCCGCTGCATTTCGGCCTTGGCGCCGCGGCAGAGGCGGAGCTGCGGGTGATCTGGCCGGACGGCACGACGGAGGACTGGCAACCGGTGCAGGCGGATCAGAAGGTCAGGGTCGACCGCGACGACTGACGCACGCGGCATTCGCCGGCTAAGCGGCGGTCAGTATTCGCCTTCGGCGGCCTTGCGCATTTCTTCCTCGAATTCGCGGCGCAGCCGGCGGCGGACGCTGGCGGCATGGTGGCGCTTGCGTTCGAGATCGTTCTCGACCCTCAGCGTCGGCACCTCGACGGGTCTGCCGTCGGCATCCATGGCGATCATGGTGAAATAGCACGAATTGGTGTGGCGTCGGACGCCGGTGCGGATCTCCTCGGCCTCGACCCTTATGCCGACCTCCATCGAGGTGCGCCCGGCGTGGTTGATGCTGGCGCGAAAGGTCACCAGTTCGCCCACGTTCACCGGTTCCTTGAACACCACCTGGTCGACGGAAATCGTTACAGCGTAGCGTTGCGAAAACCGCGAGGCGCAGGAAAACGCCACCCGGTCCAGTAGGTTCAGCAGTGCGCCGCCATGCACCTTGCCGCTGAAATTCGCCATGTCCGGCGTCATCAGCACCGTCATCTCGAGCTTTCTGGAATCCATCCGCCTGTCCCTTCACCGCGCCCTGGCGATCATAGGCGCGCGGAACCGCTGCGCAACGCGGATCAGGCGACGCCGAGCAACCGCATGGCGTTTTCCTTCAGGATCAGCGGGCGCACCTCGTCCTTGAAGGGGGCGGCCTCGAAATCCTGCAGCCAGCGGTCGGGGGTGATCGCGGGCCAGTCCGAGCCGAAGAGCATCTTCTTCTTCAGCAGGGAATTGGCGTATTTGATGAAGACCTCGGGAAAGTACTTCGGCGACCAGCCGGACATGTCGAAATAGACGTTGGGCTTGTGCTGCGCCACCGCCAACCCTTCCTCGGTCCAGGGAAAGCTGGGATGCGCCAGCACGATGGGCATGTCCGGGAAATCGACGGCGACATCGTCGAGGTACATCGGGTTGGAGTATTTCAGACGCATCCCCATGCCGCCGCGCATCCCCGACCCGACCCCGGTCTGGCCGGTGTGAAAGAGCGTGATCGCCCCCTCTTCGGCGATGGCCTCGTATAGCGTGTAGGCGCTGCGGTCGTTGGGAAAGAAGCCCTGCATCGTCGGGTGGAACTTGAAGCCGCGCACGCCGAAGTCGCGCACCAGCCGCCGCGCCTCGCGCGCGCCCGCCTTGCCCTTGGCCGGGTCGATGCTGGCGAAGGGGATCAGGATGTCGTCATTCTCGGCGCAGACCTGCGCCACTTCCTCGTTGGAATATCGGCGAAAACCGGTTTCCCGTTCGGCATCGACGGGAAAGATCACCGCGGCGATGTTGCGCGCGCGGTAGTAGCGCGCGGTGTCGGCCACGGTGGGCAGCATGCCGTCGACTCCGGCAGGGTTCTTGAAATAGGCCGCCAGCCCTTCCTGAAACTCCGTATAGCCGTCGTCGCGCGGGCCGCAGCAGGGCTCTTCGGCATGGGTGTGGAAGTCGATGGCGCGAACGGCGGAGAAATCGACCATTCCGGCGGGCTCCTTCTGGCGGGTCTGCTCCCGTTGATCGTTAACACGCAAAACCGCTATGCTCTATAACAAACTTGTCCTATAACCGGGGCGGAATAAGACGCCACAGGACCGACGCATGACCGACACCGCCGCCACCCGGATCGACCGGCACGACGATATCGCCGTGATCACCTTTGACCGGCCACAAAAGCGCAACGCCATGAACGACGCGTTGATTGCCGAGCTGGATGCGTTTTTCTCCAACCCGCCCAAGGATGTACGCGCCGTTGTTATAACCGGTGCGGGCGGGCATTTCTGCTCGGGCCTCGACCTATCGGAACACCAGCACCGCAGCCCCGAAGAGACCGTCTATCATTCGCGAAACTGGCACCGGGTGGCGGATCTCATTGAATTCGGCGGGCTGCCGGTCATCGCGGCGCTCACCGGAGCGGTGATCGGCGGCGGGCTCGAGATCGCCACAGCCGCGCATGTGCGCATCGCCGAGCCGTCTGTGCGGTTCCAGCTGCCCGAGGGGCGTCGCGGCATCTTTGTCGGCGGCGGCGCCACGGTGCGCGTGGGCCGCATCCTCGGCGCCGACCGGATGCGCGAGATGATGCTGACCGGACGCAGCTACGGGGCCGAAGACGGGCATCGCTTGGGCCTTGCCCATTACAGCGTCGGTGAGGGCGAAGCGCTGCCGCTGGCACTGGAGCTGGCCCGCACAGTCGCCGACAACGCGCCCTTCTCGAACTACCTGATGATCCAGGCCATCGGCCGGATCACCGAGATGTCGCGCAGCGACGGGCTTTTTACCGAAAGCCTGTCGGCGGCCATGGCGCAGACGTCAGAGGGTGCTAAAGAGGGGTTGCGTGCCTTTCTGGAAAAGCGCGCCCCGAATTTCCGGCCCTGAGGGCGTCGGCACCAAGACCATCATCTGGGAGGAGCATAGGATGGACAGACGATTTTTCACCAAGACCCTGGGCGCCGCGGCGCTGGCACTCGCCGGCCTGCCGATGGCCGCGCAGGCACAGGACGTGACGCTGCGCCTGCACCAGTTCCTGCCCCCGGTGGCGACGGTGCCCGCGCAGATCCTCAAGCCCTGGGGCGAACGTCTGGCGGAGGCGTCGGACGGGCGCATCGCGATCCAGCATTTCGACGCCATGTCGCTGGGCGGCCGTCCGCCCGAGCTGATCGACCAGGCCCGCGACGGTGTGGCCGACATGACCATGACGCTCGTGGGCTATACCCCCGGCCGCTTCCCGCGGACGGAAGTGTTCGAACTGCCCTTCATGATGACCGACCCCGTGGCCACCTCGCTGGCCTTCTGGGAAATGGTGGAAAGCGATTTCCAGGACTCCGAGTACCAGGACGTCAAGATCCTCGGCGCCTGGGTGCATGGTCCCGGCCTTGTCCACACCGCCGATCCGGTCAATTCGCTCGAGGATATGCAGGGCAAGACCCTGCGCGGCCCGACCCGGGTGATCACCGACCTGCTGGGCGAACTGGGGGCCACCCCCGTCGGCATGCCCCTGCCCGCCATCCCCGAGGCGCTGTCCAAGGGCGTCATCAACGGCACGGTGATCCCGTGGGAGGTGACGCCGGCGGTGCGGCTGACGGAGCTTGTCACCAACCACACCGAATTCGCGGGCGACGAGGCGCTTTACACCGCGACCATCGTGCTGGCGATGAACAAGGCGAAGTACGACGCCCTGCCCGACGATCTGCGCGCGATCCTCGACGAAGAAAGCGGCGCCAAGCTGTCGGCCTTTGCCGCCGAGGTCATGTATGCCGCCGACGCGCCCGCCCGGCAGATCGCCGTCGATGCGGGCAACACCATCGTCACGCTGGACGAGGCCGAAGTCGCGCGCTGGAAAGAGGCGGCGCAGCCGGTGATCGAGCGCTGGGTGGCCGAGATGGATGGCAAGGGCATCGACGGTCAGGCGCTGATCGACCAGGCCCGCGGTCTGATCGACGCCAAGACCAACTGATCCGCGCGCGCCGGGCGCCGCGTGCGCCCGGCGCCTTTTGCCCGCAAGGACAGGCTGCCGCAATGTATGCCCGACTTTTCCGGATCGCCGAAGCCCTGGCGCGCGGCATGGCCTACCTCGGCGGTGCCGCGCTGTTGGTGATCGTTGTGCTTACCTGCGTGTCGATCGTTGGCCGGGCGCTGGTGCCGCTCGACATCGGCATCGGCCCGATCCGCGCCATCTATGACCTGACCGAGATCGGAATGGCCGCCGCGGTCTTTGCCTTCCTGCCGCTCTGCCAGCTGCGGCGCGGGCACGCCAGCGTCGATCTGTTCAAGCCGCTCTATCCGACCGTGCTGAACCGACTGCTGGACCTTCTGTTCGACGCCGGGATGCTGTTCATCGCGGTGATCGGCGCCTGGCGGCTCACCCTCGGGATGCTGGACAAGCTGCGCTACGGCGAGACGACGCTGATCGCGCAGATTCCGGTCTGGCAGGGATACGCCGCGAGCCTGCTGGGCGCGGTGGTCTTTGCGCTGGTGGCGGGTTTCTGCGTGCTGCGCAGCCTGCGCACGCTTGGCGGAAAAACCGATGCGGAGCCGGAGCATGTCTAACATCGAGCTGGCGCTCTGGTCCTTTCCGGTCCTGCTGCTGCTGATCTTCCTGCGCGCGCCGATCGCGCTGGCGATGATCGCCGTGGGGGCCGCCGGCACATACCTTGCCATCGGCACGCCGATGATGGTGCTGAACCAGCTCAAGACCCTGACCTACGGCACGTTTTCCAACTATTCCTTCTCGATCATCCCGCTCTTCCTGCTGATGGGCCAGTTCGCCACACTCTCGGGCATGTCGGCCTCGCTGTTTCGCGCCGCCGAGAGCTTTCTAGGGCACCGCAAGGGCGGCGTCGCCATGTCGGCCATCGGCGCATGCGCGGGCTTCGGCGCGATCTGCGGGTCGAGCCTCGCCACCGCCGCGACCATGGGCCAGGTCGCCCTGCCCGAGCTGCGGCGCTACGGCTATCCCGGCTCGCTCTCCACTGGCGCGCTGGCGGCGGGCGGGACGCTGGGCATCCTCATCCCGCCCTCGGTGATCCTGGTGATCTACGCGATCCTGGCAGAGCAGAATATCGAGAAGCTCTTCGTCGCGGCGCTTATCCCCGGCATCCTTGCCGCCCTCGGTTACATGCTGGCGATCATGGTCTGGGTGCGGGTGTCGCCCAATTCGGCCGCCGTCAAGGAGCGCGTGCCGTGGGCCGCGCGGATGCGGGCGCTGGGGTCGGTCTGGCCGGTGCTGGCGATCTTCATCGCCGTGGTGGGCGGCATCTATGCCGGCATCTTCACGCCGACCGAGGCCGCCGCCGTCGGCGCCGCGGGCACCGGTCTTGTGGCGATGCTGTCGGGCAAGCTCGATCTTCAGGGACTGAAGGCGGCGATCCTGGCCACGGCCTCCTCGACTGCGATGATCTTCCTGATCATCCTCGGCGCGGGCCTTTACAACAGTTTCCTGGCGCTGACGCAGCTGCCGCAGATGGCCAGCGTCTGGGTGTCCGAACAGGGGCTGTCGCCCTGGGTGGTGCTGACGGCGGTACTGATCATGTACCTGCTGTTCGGCTGCATCATGGATTCGCTGTCGATGGTGCTGCTGACGGTGCCGATCATCTACCCGATCATGTCGGTGCTCGACTTCGGGATGAGCGCGGACGATTTCGGCCTGTGGTTCGGCATCCTGGTGCTGATCGTGGTCGAGGTCGGGCTGATCACACCGCCGGTCGGGATGAACCTGTTCATCATCAACTCGATGTCGCGGGACATTCCCATCGGCCAGACCTACCGCGGCGCCCTGCCCTTCGTGCTGACCGACATGGTGCGCGTCGTGATCCTCGCCGCCTTTCCGTCGATCACGCTGTGGCTCGTGTGGGTGATCGACGCGCTTTAGCGCTCCGTCGCGTCGCTCAGACCTCGATCACCCCGTCGCCGCCCGCGTATAGCTTCGCGATCTCATCCGTGCGGCCCGCCCGCAACGCACGCTGGTTGAGGCTGCCCTTCTCGGTCACCTCTCCCCGGTCGAAGCTGGGCGGCACCTCCATGACCACGGCTCGGCATACCCGTGAAGCGGACCCTGTGGTGGTCTTGGCCGCCGACGCCAGCGCGGCAGTCAGCGCCGCCTGCCGCTCCGCCGCCGGCATCTTCAGCGCCGCGTCTGACAGCAGCAGCAGCGCGCCGAGTTCCGCACGGTCCTCGCCCACGACCACCGCGTCGCGCACCAGCCCGCCAAGCGCGTCGACCAAGGCCGCGCGCACCGCGCCGACGGCCACCCAGGTGCCGGTCGCGAGCTTGAAGTTCTCCGCCACCCGCCCGTCGAACAGGAACCCCTTGGAGAAATCCTCGGTGTCGACCGGCCGCAGCGCATCGCCGAGCGCGAAGAAGCCTTCGTCGTCAAAAGCCTCCTAAGTCCTGACCGCATCGCGGAAATACCCCGGCGTGATCGTCGGCCCCTTCAGCCGCGCCTCGAGCTTGCCGCCCTTGGGCACCAGCTTGAGCACCAGTCCGCGTGCCGGGACGCCAACATTGCCGGCCTTGTCCTGCACCTCGGTGAAGGCCAGCGCGAAGGGCGACGTCTCGGTCGAGCCGAGACCCGTGGCCAGCACCACCTCGCGCCCGGTCGCCTGTCGCCCGACTGCCGCCAGCCGGTCCCAGGTGTGCTGCGCCATACCGGCGCCAGCGTAGAACAGCATGCCGAGATCGGCAAAGAAGGTGCGCGCGAGAGCCTCGTCGTCCTCCAGCGCGGAGACCAGCAGATCGTAGCCCACAGGCACGTTGAAATACCAGCTGCACGAGACCTCGCGCAGGTTGCGAAGCGTCTGCTCGAAACGGCCCGGCGCCGGGCGGCCATCGTCGATGTAGTACGTCCCGCCGTTGGTGAGCGTGAGGTAGAAGACCTTGTTGCCCGCCGCCGTGTGGTTCCACGGCGCCCAGTCCAGCACCACGGGCGGGCGGTGCGTGACGAAGCGGTAGCAGTCGCGGATCATCGCCTGGCTGGTGCAGATCATCCCGTGGGTGTTGATCACCGCCTTGGGCGACCCGGTGGATCCGGAGGTGAAAAGGTATTTCAGAACCGTGTCCGGGGTGATCCGTGCCTGCGCCACGCGGGCCGGTTCGGGATCGGCCTGCAGAAGCGTTTCGAAGCGCCGCGCCCCCGGCCCGGGATCTGTCACGGTGATGACCTGACGACCCTCGGCGGCGATCGCCTGCAAGGCCGGGGCAAAACCCGCGCCGTCGTCGGCAAAGACAGCGCCGGGGCGCAGCAGCGCCGCGATGTCGCGCAGCTTCGCGTGGTCCTTCGACATCAGCGCGTAGGCGGGGCTGACCGGTGCGAAAGGGATGCCGGTGCAGGCGCAGGCGAGGCCGAGCAGCGCGTGTTCCAGCGAATTTTCCGACAGGATCAGCAAGGGCCGGTCAGGTCCCAGCCCAAGCTCCAGCAGCGCCGCGCCGATGGCATGGGCCTGCGCGCGCCCTTCGGCAAAGTTGATCCGCCGCCAGTCGCCGTCCGCGTCGCGCCGGGCGATCCAGGTCCGGTCGGGCGCCGCGTCGGCCCAATAATCGAGGTAGGCGGGAAGCACGCGGTCATGCGGCTCCAAAGGATCAGGCTGCCACATCAGCACCGTGCCGTCGGCGCGGTGCTCGTAGTCGAAACGCGGCTGCCAGAACCGTGCCGGAGCCTCGGTATCGCCTGCGATCATCGTCTCCTCCCCGATCCGACGAACCTAGCGCGGCGCCATGCGGATCGCCCCGTCGAGCCGGATCACCTCGCCGTTGAGCATCGGGTTGGTGACGATCTGACCCACGAGCGCCGCGTATTCCTCGGGCGCGCCCAGCCGCGACGGGAACGGCACCTGCGCGCCCAGCGATTGCTGCACGTCGTCTGGCAGGCCCTGCAAAAGCGGCGTCAGGAAAAGCCCCGGCGCGATGGTGCAGACCCGCACGCCCTTGTCGGCCAGGTCGCGGGCCATGGGCAGGGTCATGCCGACGATCCCGCCCTTCGAGGCCGCGTAGGCGATCTGGCCGATCTGTCCGTCATAGGCCGCAACGGACGCTGTGTTGACGATCACCCCGCGCGCCCCGTCGTCGCCCACGGGGTCCTGCGCCGCCATGCGCGCGGCGGCCTGGCTGGCGCAGTTGAAGCTGCCCAGGAGGTTCACGCGGATGGTCTTTTCGAAAACCGCCGGATCATGCGCCGCGCCGCGCGACACGGTCTTGGCCGCGGGACCGATGCCTGCGCAGTTGACCAGCACGCGCACCGGCGCAAGCTCTGCCGCGCAGTCCAGCCCGGCGGCGACGCTGGCCGGATCGCCCACGTCGACCTTGCAGAAGATGCCGCGCAGCTCGTGCGCATGGGCCTCACCGGCGTCGGCGTTGAGGTCGAAGATCGCCACCTTGAGCCCCATCCCGGCCAGCGCCCGCGCCGTCGCGGCCCCCAGACCCGAGGCGCCGCCGGTCACGATTGCCCCTGCCCCGCTCCAATCCTGCATCAGCTCTCTCCTCCGGCTGTTGTCCTGATCTTGCGCAGCAGCGACAGAAGCTGCGCGCGCTCGGCCTTGCTCAGCCCGGCCAGCACCTTTTCCTCGTGGGTCCGTACCGCCGCAACGGCTTCGGCAAAGGCCCGACGCCCGGCGTCGGTGGCCAGCAGCGCCTGCACCCGCCTGTCACCCGGCACCCGTCCGCGCTGCAACAAGCCGCGGCGCTCAAGGTCGTCGACGATCGCAACGAGACCGGAGCGTTCGATGCCCAGCCGCCGCGCCAGGGCGCTCTGCGTGATGTTGGGAATCTGCACCACCAGCGACAGCGCCGAGAACGCTCGCTGCGACAAGCCGCCGTCGCCCAGGGCCTCGCGGAAATCGGCGTGAAAGATCACGTAGGCGCGTTTGAGGTTGTAGCCGATCAGTTCTTCAAGCGCGAGATCGGCGCATTCGGCCTCTTCGGCGGCGCGCAGGCTGGTGACGGATCGGGCCATCGTAGGCTCCTCGCCTGAGTCCCCGAGAGGACCGTAATTGTTAACCTGGTTAACGTTTATACCCGTCAGGCCCGCCTGTCCAGACTGTCGCGCGCGGCAGCTCGGGACGGGCGCGACTCACCCGGCCGAGTCGCCGGCCGGTCCACCGTTGCCGCCTTTAAACTGCACGTTTGCCCCGCACGTTCCGAACCGGCGCCCGGAAAGGAAACGATTGTATGCGAAAGTATGCAAAAAATCGCCTCCCGAGCCGTTTCAGAGGCCGCGGCCGGTAGACCTGCGCCGCCAGACCGGCTAGACGCAGGGCAATCTGACAGAAAGGCGTGCATCTCATGGCTGACCAGAACACCCCCGACATCATCTACACCAAGGTCGACGAGGCCCCCGAGCTGGCCTCGGCCTCTCTCCTGCCGATCATCCGGAAATTCGCTGCGGCGGCGGGCGTCTCCGTCGGCACCCGCGACATCTCGCTGGCAGGCCGCATCATCGCCGCCTTCCCGGAAAAGCTGACCGAGGCGCAGCGCCAGACCGACGACCTCGCGGTGCTGGGCGAGCTGGTGAAGCAGCCGCAGGCGAACGTCATCAAGCTGCCCAACATCTCGGCCTCGGTGCCGCAGCTGGTGGCGGCGATCCGCGAGCTTCAAGGCCAGGGCTATGACCTGCCCGACTATCCCGAGGACCCGCAGAGTGACGCCGAAAAAGAGGCCCGCAAGCGCTATGACGCGATCAAGGGCTCGGCGGTGAACCCGGTGCTGCGCGAAGGAAACTCAGACCGCCGCGCCGCCGCCCCGGTCAAGAAATACGCCCAGAACAACCCGCACCGCATGGGCGACTGGTCCAAGGACAGCAAGACCCGCGTGGCGACCATGGGCGCGAACGACTTCCGGTCGAACGAAACCTCCGCGACGCTGGACAAGGCGGCGACCGCCAAGATCGTACACGTCGGTGCCGACGGCACCGAGACCGTGCTCAAGGACGGCGTAAGCTATCCCGCCGGCACCGTGGTCGATGCGACCTACATGTCCGCATCGGCGCTCGACGCCTTCCTCGCCGCCGAGATCGAAAAGACCAAGGACGAGGGCACGCTGTTCTCGATCCACCTCAAGGCCACGATGATGAAGGTCAGCGACCCGATCATCTTCGGCCACGCGGTCAAGGCCTGGCTGCAGCCCGTCTTCGACACATACGGCGACCAGATGAAGGCCGCCGGCGTCGATCCGAACTCGGGCCTCGGCGACCTGCTGGAGCGCGTGAAGGACATGCCCGAGGTCCTGAAGGCCATCGAAGAGGTGCGCGACCAGCGCCCGCCGATGTACATGGTCAATTCCGACAAGGGCATCACCAACCTGCACGTGCCGTCCGACGTCATCATCGACGCCTCGATGCCCGCGCTCATCCGCGGCGGCGGCAAGGGCTGGGGTCCGGACAACAAGGAACACGATACCGCCTGCATCATCCCCGACAGCTCCTACGCGGCGGTCTATGACGAGACCATCGAGTATTTCAAGGAAACCGGAAAGCTCGACCCGGCGACCGCGGGCACCGTGCAGAACGTCGGCCTGATGGCGCAGAAGGCCGAGGAATACGGATCGCACCCCACGACATTCGAGATCCCAGCCGACGGCACCGTGAAGATGATCCTCGACGATGGAACCGTCCTGCACGAGCACAGTGTCGAAGCGGGCGACATCTGGCGGTCGGCCTCGACCCGCAAGGCGCCGATCGAGGACTGGGTGCAGCTGGCCATCGACCGCCAGCGCGCCGAGGGCTGCGAGGCGATCTTCTGGCTCGACGAGACCCGCGCGCATGACGCGGAGCTGATCAAGTTCGTCAAACCCATCCTCGAGGCCAAGGGCGTCGCGGACACGTTCAAGATCATGGCCCCGCGCGAGGCGACCCGCGCGTCGTTCGAGACGATCCGCGCCGGCAAGACCTCCATCGCGATCACCGGCAACGTGCTGCGCGACTACCTGACCGACCTTTTCCCGATCCTGGAACTGGCGACCAGCGCCAAGATGCTGTCGATCGTCAAGCTGATGCAGGGTGGCGGGTTGTTCGAGACCGGCGCGGGCGGCTCGGCCCCCAAGCACGTCCAGCAGCTGCAGGAGGAAAACCACCTGCGCTGGGATTCGCTTGGCGAATTCTGCGCGCTTGGCGAAAGCCTCAAGTTCCTGGGCGAGATGAAGGACAACAACAAGGCCCGTGTGCTGGGCCTCGCGGTCGAGACGGCGACGCAGGGCGTGCTGGACAACAACCGCTCTCCGGACCGCAAGGCCGGCCAGCCCGACAACCGCGACAGCCACTTCTGGTTCGCGCTCTACTGGGCGCAGGCGCTGGCGGCGCAGACCGAGGATGCCGACCTCGCCGCGCATTTCTCCCCGATTGCGCAGGCGCTGGAAGAAAAGGCAGACACGATCACCGGAGAGATGCTGGCAGCCCAGGGTCAGCCTGCGGATACGGGGGGCTATTACCACACCGATCCCGAGAAGACCGCCAAGGTGATGCGCCCCTCGTCGACGTTCAACGAGATCATCGGCTGATCCATACAGACCGATCTGCAAGACAAAGGCCCGGTCACCGCGACCGGGCCTTTTTTTGTTTGTCCTTGAACCCTACCCAAATTGACCGCCTGTCCCTGCTTTTTCCAAGCCCGGAATCAAGGCCGCTTGCGGCCGCCGGGCAGCGGCAGCCAGCCCGACCGGGCTGCCGCTCTGGTGGGTCTGGGCACCGAGCTTCGACGTCGTCCGGATGTTGCTGCCATCAAGCGCGAGAGCGGCGCTGTCGCCGCGGCACCCCGCTGGCTGCCGTCAAGCGTTCTTCAAGGTTTGCCAGCGCCATCGTCGCGAAACGAAAGCGCCGCCTTACCCGGTCAGCGCCTTCCCCAGCCTTGGCAACCGCGCCTTCTTCATCAGCGCCCGAATCTGCCAGTCGTCGCCCGACAGTCGTTGCGCCTCGGACCGGACCGCGTCGCAGACCTCGGCCACACCGCCGGGATCGCCCTGCCAGTGGCCCAGCAGGAAGGCATCGGGATCGGCGCGGCTCAGGCCTTCTTCGGCCAGCAGGCCGCGGGGGAAATCGGCGGCGTTCACCGTCACGATGACATCCGCAGAACCGGCCACCGCTGCCGCGAGGACGTGGATGTCGTTGCCGTCTGGCAGCCAGAGCCGCGCCTCGAGCGACGGCGGCCAGTCGACCTCGGCCCCGGGCCATGCCGCGCGAACGGCGGCGATTTCGGCCCGCGCCTGTGCCTCGCCGCCCGGGCCCAGCTTGCGCGCCGCCCGCGCCCATTCTTCGAGGATGCGCGCCGACCAGAGCGGCGTGTAGGCGCCGCGCGCCGCGACGCCCAGCAGGACCTCGCGCATCACCGTCGGGTAGAGGACGCAGGTGTCGAGAACGACCTTCACAGCCGGAAGAACAGCGCCTTGAGGTAGCCCGACTCGGCCAGCTGCGGCAGCAGCGGATGGTCCGGCCCGGCGCCGCCGGTGTGAATGAGCTGCGCCCGTCGCCCGGCCCGTCCGATGCCGCGCAGGCAGGCGCCGGTAAAGGCGGTGAGATCCGCGGCGTGGGAGCAGGAGCAAAGCACGAGGTACCCGCCCTCGGCCACCAGCGGCGCGGACAAACGCGCCACCCGCTCGTAGGCGCGCAGCCCCTTCTCGAGCGCCGGTTTCGACGGGGCAAAGGCGGGCGGATCACAGATCACCAGGTCGAAAACTTCGCCCTCTTGCCCCAGGGCCGTCAGCGAGTCGAAGGCATCGCCCTGCCGCGTCGCGAACCGGTCGCCCGCGCCCATCCGCGCGGCGCCCGTCTCGGCCAGCGCCAGCGCCGGAGCCGATCCGTCCACCGCCAGTGCAGACGCGGCCCCGCCCGCGAGCGCCGCCAGCGCAAAGCCGCCCACATGGCTGAAGACGTCGAGCACCCGTGCGCCCTCCGCCAGCCGTGCGGCAAAGGCGTGGTTGGGGCGCTGGTCGAAGAAGAGGCCGGTCTTCTGCCCGCCCGTCACGTCCGCCATGTAGGTGGCGCCGTTCATCTCCACCGGCAGCGGTGCTTCGGGCGCGGTGCCCAGCAGAACCGCATCCCGGTCGTCCAGCCCTTCGAGGCTGCGACCCCGCCCGCCGGCATTCTTGAGGATCGTCGTGCAGCCCGTCACCTGTGCCAGCGCCGCTGCCAGCGGCGCGATCAGCACATCCGCCCAGGCGGCATTGGGCTGGATCACGGCCACGTCGCCGAACCGGTCGATGATGATGCCGGGCAGCCCGTCCGCCTCGGCATGGACCAGCCGGTAGAAGGGCGCATCGAAGAGCCGCTCGCGCAGGGCCAACGCCTTCGAGAGACGCGCGGCAAACCAGGCTTCGTCGGGCGCGGTACCGCCTTCGGCATCCAGCATGCGGCAGAAGATCTTGGAGGCGGGATTGACCGCCACCAGCCCCAGCGGACTGCGCTCGGCATCCTCCAGCAGCGCGACGGTGCCGGGGGTCAGCGCGCCGGTGCGGCGGTCGACGACCATTTCATTGGCAAAGACCCATGGAAAGCCGCGGCGCACGGCGCGGGCATTGGCCTTGGGCTTGAGCCGGACGACCGGCAGGCCGGCCGACAGATCGGAAGGGGCGGAGGGCTGTGTCATGCGGCCCTCTTAGCCGCTCTGCCGGTCGCTGGGAAGCGCCGTTTGCGGCGGCGCGACCGGGCTCAGCGCAGCGCGGCGTCCGGCCCGGCGAGCGCCAGAAGCGCCGTGTCGGACCCGGCCAGTTCCTGCGCCAGCACGTCGGTCAGATGGCGTGTGATGCGGTATTTCTGCGTGACACCGCGCGCTTCGGCCAGCATCGCCTGCTTGCCGCCGTAACCCTGCAGGTCGGCGCGCACCTCGTAGGTCGGGACCACCGGCAGGCCGGTCCCGGCATCGAGGAAGGTCAGGTCGAAGGCGATCGAATGCATCCCGCCGACCGTGTAGCGCGCCTTTTCCGAAATCGCGTGGAAGCGCTTGACCTCGATCCGTGCCATGACCGGTATGTCGCCGGCGACGGCCCGTCCCGCGCGGTCCAGGCTGGTATCGAAGATCGCCTTCACCTGCGCATATCGGTCGCCCATCGGCTCTCCGCGCCAGACGATGTCGCCCGGGGGATAATAGAGATTGGCCTCGGACACGCGCAGCGTCTCCGGAACCCGCACCTCGTAATCGACAAGTTGCATGGACGGCGCCATCTGAGTCGCGGACAGGTCCACGCGCACGGCGTTGCGGCTGGCGGTATCGACGGTGGCGCATCCGGCGACCGCAAGGACCATCATTGCGGCGCAAATCATTCCGGTTCTGGGCATTCTGCTCTCCTCGTGACGTGTCGTCTCTTTCGGACATTGAACGCTGTGTGCCCGGCGTTTCGGGCCGCATTTGGGCGGCATTGGGATAAATTGGCGGTCATCCCGGCGCGCGCCCGCGCGAAACCTTGCCCCGCATGTCGCGTTTGCGGGGTTTACTGTTAGCGCTAACTGTCCTATGTAGAGCGCATTGGAATTCCGGTCCGCGCCCGCGGCCCCTCGCCCTGCCGGACGCCGGACCTTTCGGACATCGGGACAAGGACACCGCCATGACCCTGAACGCGACCATCGCCAAAGTCACCGACCGGATCGAGGAGCGCAGCGAGACGATGCGCGCCACCTACATTGACCGGATGCGCCGCGCCGCAGACGAGGGCCCGCGCCGCGCCCATCTGACCTGCGGCAACCAGGCCCATGCCTATGCGGCGATGGGCGGCGACAAGGACGCGCTGGCGGACGCGCGGACTCCCAACATCGGCATCGTCACGGCATATAACGACATGCTGTCGGCGCATCAGCCGTTCGAGACATTTCCCGACATCATCCGCGCCGCGGCCCGCGCGCAGGGGGCGACGGCGCAGGTCGCGGGCGGCGTGCCGGCGATGTGCGACGGGGTCACGCAAGGCCAGGTCGGGATGGAGCTGTCGCTGTTCTCCCGGGACGTGATCGCGCTGGCCTCTGGCGTAGCGCTGTCGCACAACGTCTTCGACTCGGCGCTCTACCTCGGGGTCTGCGACAAGATCGTGCCGGGGCTGGTGATCGGCGCGGCCACCTTCGGCTACATTCCCGGCATCTTCCTGCCCGCGGGGCCGATGACCTCGGGCCTGCCAAACGACGAAAAGGCCAAGGTGCGGCAGCAATTCGCCAGCGGCGAAGTGGGCCGCGACGCGCTGATGAAGGCCGAAATGGAAAGCTACCACGGCCCCGGCACCTGCACCTTCTACGGCACCGCCAATTCCAACCAGATGCTGATGGAGTTCATGGGCCTGCATTTGCCCGGCGCCTCCTTCGTGAACCCGAACACACCGCTGCGCGAGGCGCTGACCGTGGCGGGCACCGAACGCGCGCTCGAGATCACGGCGCTTGGCAACGACTACCGTCCGGTCTGCGACATCCTCGACGCCAAGGCTTTCGTCAACGGCATCGTCGGGCTGATGGCCACGGGCGGGTCGACCAACCTGGTGCTGCACCTGCCGGCCATGGCGCGCGCCGCGGGCATCGCGCTGGAGCTCGAGGATTTCGACGAGATTTCCAACGCCGTGCCGCTGATGGCCAAGGTCTATCCCAATGGGCTGGCGGACGTGAACCATTTCCACGCCGCGGGCGGGCTCGGCTACATGATGGGCGAGCTTTTGCAGGCGGGTCTGCTGCACGAGGACGTCAAGACCGTGGCGGGCGATGGCCTCACGCTCTACACGCAGGAGCCCAAGCTGCAGGACGGCCGCGTCGTCTACGGCCCCGGCGCGGGCAAGACCGGCAACGACAAGATCCTGCGCCCCGCCAGCGACCCGTTCCAGAAGACCGGCGGGCTGCAACAGCTCTCCGGCAACCTTGGCAAGGGCATGATGAAGACCTCCGCTGTCGACCCGTCGCGCCACAAGATCGAGGCGCGCGCCCGGGTGTTCCAGGACCAGGAGGCGGTCAAGACCGCGTTCAAGGCCGGGGAATTCACCGAGGACACCATCGTCGTCGTTCGCTTCCAGGGCCCCTCGGCCAACGGCATGCCCGAGCTGCATTCGCTGACCCCGACCCTCGCCGTGCTGCAGGACCGCGGGCTCAAGGTGGCGCTGGTCACCGACGGCCGGATGTCGGGTGCTTCCGGCAAGGTGCCCTCGGCCATCCACATCTCGCCCGAGGCCGCCCATGGCGGGCCGCTCGCCAAGGTGCAGGACGGCGACCTGATACGGCTCGACGCGGTGAAGGGCACCATCGACTGCCTAGAAGACTGTTTTGACGCCCGCACGCCGGTCGAGGCCGACCTCGCCGACAACGGCCACGGCGTCGGGCGCGAGCTCTTCCGCGCCTTCCGCGAAAACGTGGGCCTCGCGTCCAACGGTGCGGCGGTGGTGGTCTGATCGCGGACTTGCCGCTGCTTCATCTTGCCAGATAAACTCCCGCCGGAGGCATCCCGACGCCTCGGCTCAAGCAAAGGTCCGAACATGCTTACCCCCCTCGCCGCCTCCACCCAGACCGAAGCCGTTTGCCGCCTCGCCCCGGTGATCCCGGTGCTGGTGATCGACGATGCCAGCAGCGCCCGGGCGCTGGCCGAGGCGCTGGTCGCCGGCGGCCTGCCCGCGCTCGAGGTGACGCTGCGCACGCCCGCGGCGCTCGATGCCATCAGCGAAATGGCCAAGGTCGAGGGCGGCACGGTCGGCGCGGGGACGCTGCTCACGCCGCAGGACGTGCAGAACGCCGTCGCCGCGGGCGCCAAATTCGGCGTCTCGCCGGGGGCAACAGACACGATCCTCGCCGCTTGTGAAGAGGCCGATCTGCCGCTCCTGCCGGGGGCTGCCACCGCCTCCGAGGCGATGCGGCTGCTGGAACGCGGCTACAGCGTGCAGAAGTTCTTCCCGGCCGAGGCCAACGGCGGCGCACCCGCGCTCAAGGCCATCGGCGCGCCGATTCCGCAGGTGCGGTTCTGCCCCACCGGCGGCGTGTCGCTGAAGAACGCGGGCGACTACCTGGGCTTGTCGAACACGCTTTGCGTCGGCGGCAGCTGGGTCGCGCCCAAAGACCTCGTGAGCAAGGGCGACTGGAAGGCCATCGAGGAGCTGGCCGCCGAAGCCGCCGCCCTGCCCCGCTAGGCCTGACCGTCGCCGCGGTCGCGCCCGCGCCAGCCGCCGCGGCGGCGCGGCCTGCCCATGCCTTCAAGCCCCTCGCGCAGCACGCGCGTCATCGGATGGGCAGGCGTCTCGTCATCCTCTGTTCCGTGCCGCGCGATCAGGGTAGCGATCAGCGCGGCCGTATCGGCATCCACCGGCAGCGCCAGCGCCCAGTCGAGAAAGATCGACCGGCATTCGCCATAGGTGATGCCGTCGATCGCATAGGCTTCGGCCACCAGGCCCTTGGGATCGACCGCGTCGCCCTTCCTCATGGCGCTTCCTCCGGGTCGGGCAAGGCCGCGTCGATGATCCGCGCCGCCTCTCGTGTCATGCGCACCAGTCGGTCCTCCAGGGTTGCGATGCTGTCGGTGGCCGTCAGGCGTTGCAGCAGCGCCCGCCCGCCGACGCCCATGTCCTCGGGGGTCATCGGCCCGTCGCGCATCAGCCGCAGCGCGGTCTGCACCGCGGCGCAGAGCGCGTGGGTTTCGGCCAGCTGCGCCGCCTCCGCCTCGGTCAACCAGCCTGTGTCGGCGGCGGCGGCCAGCCCATCTTCGGTCCGCGATGGGGCCGAGGGCGCGATGAGCGCCCCTGCCTGAGCCACCAGTTCGATATCCTGCATCCGGCCGGGACCGACCTTGGGGTCCCACGCCCCGCCGCCGCCCTTGGCCGCGGCGATGCGGGTGCGCATCTGCGCCACGTCGCGCAGCACCGCGTCGCGGTCGCGCGGGGCTGACAGCAGGTCGGTGCGGAAGTCCGACACGTCGCAGGCCAGATCCTCGGGCCCCGCCACCACCCGCGCCCGGGTCAGCGCCAGGTGCTCCCAGGTCCAGGCGGCTTCGCGCTGGTAGGTGCGGAAGGCGTCCCAGGACGTCGCCACCGGTCCCTGGTTGCCCGAGGGGCGCAGGCGCATGTCCATCTCGTAAAGCCGTCCCTCGGCCATCGGCGCGGTCATGGCGGTGATCAGCGCCTGGGTGAGGCGCGCGTAATAGACCCGCGCCGTCAAGGGCTTGCGACCCTCCGACGACTCCACGCCGTCGGGGTCGTAGATCACGATCACGTCGAGGTCGGACCGCGCGGTCAGCCGTCCGGCGCCGAGCGACCCCATGCCCAGCACCACCGCGCCCCGGCCCGGCGCGGGCCCGTGTTTGGCCGCGAACTCGGCTTTCACCACCGGCAAGAGACCGGCCAGCGTCGCCTGCGCCAGATCGGCATAGGCGGCCCCCGCTTCCGCCCCGTCCATCAGACCGCGCAACAGGTGCACACCGATGCGGAAGTACCATTCCTTGCCCCAGCGCCGGGTCGCATCGAGTTGGCGCTCGTAATCCTCTTCGCGCTCCAGCAGGGTTGAAAGCTCTTCGGTCAGCGCCGCGACCCCCGGCCAGGGCGCGAAGAAATCGCCGCCGATCACCGCGTCGAAGACACCCGCGTTGCGCGACAGGTACTTTGCAAGGTCCGGCGAGGTGCCGACGATATCGACAAGAAGGTCAATCAGCTGCGGATTCGCCTCGAAGAGCGAGAAGAGCTGCACCCCCGCGGGCAGGCCTTCGAGAAAGCCGTCGAAGGCCACCAGCGCCTCTTCGGGCTTGGCGGTCTGGCCCAGACGGCGCAGGATCTCGGGCTTGAGGCGCTTGAAGATCTCCACCGCGCGGCCCGAGCGCAAAGCGGCGTAGCGCGGCCAGCGGGCGGTGATCTCTTCGCTCTTGGGCAGTTCCGGCGCATCGGCATCGCCGCAGGACGGGGCGAAGAAATCCTCGGTCAGGCTGTGGACCTCTTCCAGCCGGTCGCGCAGGTCGGTCTTCAGGGCGTCGACCTCGCAGCCCATCAGGGCCGCAAGCCGGTCAAAGCCTTCGTCGCTGCCCGGCAAGTCGTGTGTCTGGGCGTCCTGGATCATCTGCACACGATGTTCGACCTCGCGGTGCGCGCGGTAATGGCGGATCAGCGTTTCGCCGGTGTCTTCCGGCACCCAGCCGCGGTCGATCAGAGCGCGCATCGCGGGCACGGTGCCGCGCAGACGCAGGCCCGGGTCGCGCCCGCCGGCGATGATCTGCCGGGTCTGGGTGAAGAACTCGATCTCGCGGATGCCACCCCGGCCCAGCTTCACGTTGTGCCCCGGCAGGGTGATCGGTCCGCCCAGCCCCTTGTGTTCGCGGATGCGCAGGCGCATGGCATGGGCATCCTCGATGGCGGCGAAATCCAGGTGCTTACGCCAGACGAAGGGGGTCAGCGTCTCGAGAAACCGGTCGCCGGCCGCGATGTCGCCTGCGCAGGGCCGCGCCTTAATATAGGCGGCGCGTTCCCAGGTGCGCCCGAGGCTTTCGTAATATCGCTCCGCCGCCTCCATGGCGAGGCAGACGGGCGTCACCGCGGGATCGGGCCGCAGGCGCAGATCGGTGCGGAAGACGTAGCCGTCGCCGGTCTGATCGCCAAGCAGCGCGCACATCTTGCGGGTGGCGCGGACGAAACCCTGGCGCACGTCGAAAAAGGTGTCGGGATCGAAGCGCGTCTCGTCGAAGAGGCAGATCAGGTCGACGTCCGAGGAATAGTTGAGCTCGTGCGCGCCCATCTTGCCCATGGCCAGCACCACCATGCCGCCAGCATCCTCCAGCGCCGCGGCGTCGACGCCGGGCAGCTTTCCACGCCGCACCTCCTGCGCCACGGCCGCGGTCAGAGCGGCGGTGCAGGCGCGGTCGGCAAGGTCGGTGAGCGCTTCGGTCACCTGTTCCAGCGGCCAGACCCCGGCAAGGTCCGCAAGACCGGTCAACAGCGCCGTGCGCCGCTTGGCCTGCCGAAGCGTGGAGGCAAGGGCGCCATCCTGCCAGTCGAGGCCGTCCAGCTCGGTCCGCAGCGCCGCCTCGGGGTCGTCGAGCGCCGTTTCGAGCCAGGCGCCTTCCTTGGCCATCAACCCCTGCAGATACGGGCTGCATCCGCCGGTGCCCTGCAACAGCTCCGCCACCGGACCGCTGGCCCAGGGCACGTGGTCCAGGGTATCGCGCCCCCGGTCGGGGTCGAAGGGGCGCGGGCTGCGGGTGATGCGGTCGGCAAATGTCATGGCCACAGATGGACACGACGGGCGCGGGCATGCAATGGCCTGCTTGCATCTGCCCCGCCCCGCGCGGCACTACTGGCCGCGCAGCCCATCCACCAAGGAGCCAGAGATGAGCAAGAGCCTGTCCCGCGTCCGCGCCGCGCTGATCGCCGCCGGACAAAGCGACGACATCCGAGAAGTCGGCGCCGCCCGCACCGCCGCCGAGGCCGCGTCTGCAGTGGGCTGCGAGATCGACCAGATCGCCAAGTCGATCATCTTCCGCGCCGAAGAGACGGGCACGGCGGTGCTGTTCCTGACCGCCGGCGGCAACCAGGTCGACCGCGACAAGGCCTCGGCCCTGGCGGCGGAGCCTTTGGGCAAGGCCGATGCGGGGCTGATCCGGGCGCAGACCGGGTTCGCCATCGGCGGGGTCGCGCCCATCGGGCACCTCAACCCGATCCGCGCCTGGTGCGACCCGCGCCTGACCGAGTTCGAGGTGATCTGGGCCGCCGCGGGCACCCCGCGACATGTGTTTCCGCTGGATCCGAGGGTGCTGCTGGAGCTGACCGGCGCGCCGATGGCGGATTTCACCCAGTAAATCGGAACGCCATTCCTGCCGCGCAGCGCCGGACCGCGATGCGGCGGTGCTGCTGCGCGCTTTATACCAACCGAACCCGAACTGCCTTTGAATTGCGCTCTGTGATTTGCCAAATCGCCGGACCGGAGAGCGGTCCGGCCCCGACCGGCAGGTTTGGCACGCCAAACCCGCCTGCCGGGCAACGGATGTGCGGCGGCGACCAAAGGTCGACTTGAATCCGCGCAGAGATAGCCAAGGACGCGCGCAAAATATTGTCCTTGTTCCATTTTTCATTCCGCATTCAGAAAATGTAAAAAACCTTCACATCATCCCTTGAACCAGCGCCATGTCCTCTCCATCTAGATAATGTGAAAGGCATTCACATCGTAACGCAAGCACAGAAACGGAGACCAACATGACATCTGCCACACAACCCGTCTCGCACATGGCCAACCCCGGTTGGTTCTCCCGTGCAGAGGCCTGGCTCGACAACCGCGGCAAACCCGCCTGGATCGCGGCCATGGTGCTCGGGTTCATCTTCTTCTGGCCCGTCGGCCTTGCCCTTCTTGCCTACATGATCTGGAGCAAACGCATGTTCAGCACATCCTGCCGCAAATCCATGAAGTCCGCCGGTTTCGGCGCCATGAAATCCAGCGGCAACGCCGCCTTCGACGCCTACAAGGCCGAGACCCTGCGCCGCCTGCAGGACGAGCAGGAAAACTTCGAAGCCTTCCTGGCCCGCCTGCGCGAAGCCAAGGACAAGGCCGAGTTCGACCAGTTCATGGAAGAGCGCGCTGCCAAGTCGCAAAGCGACAGCCAGTAACCTGCCCCTTGGCATGGCCCCCGCGAGGGGCCATGTCTCTCCCATTCCACGCATCCGAGGACGACCATGCACGCCTATGTTTCCCACCTGCCCGACCCGGCGCACCAGCCCGAGTTCTACGCCTCCGTACCCACGAAGCGCGCGCTGGCCTGGGTCGTCGACATGCTCGTGACCGTGGTGCTGCTGCTGCCTGCGCTGGTCATGACCGCCTTCATCGGGCTGTTCTTTCTGCCCTTCCTCTACATGACGGTGGGATTCCTCTACCGCGTCGTGACCATCGCCTCCGGCTCGGCCACCTGGGGCATGCGGCTCATGTCGATCGAACTGCGTGACGCGCAAGGCGCGCGCTTCGACTTCGGCCAGGCCTTCCTGCACACGGCGGGCTATACATTTTCGCTGGTGATGGCGCCCTTGCAACTGGTATCGGCGCTGTTCATGTGCGCGACCGACCGCGGCCAGGGTCTGACCGACCTCGTCATGGGATCGGTGATGATCAACCGCCGCGCGTGATCGCCATTTCCGGGGGGTTGGCGCAGGGCGCATCTGTTGCTAGGCTTTGTCCAACCTCGATCCCGGACGAACATCGCACATGCGCCATACGCTTCCCCTAGCGCCCCAGTTCTACGTGACTGCGCCGCAGCCCTGCCCCTACCTGCCGAACCGGATGGAGCGTAAGCTGTTTACCGCGTTGCAGGGGGAATCGGCGGAAAAACTGAACGACAGCCTGTCCAAGCAAGGTTTCCGCCGGTCGCAGAACGTGCTCTACCGCCCCAGCTGTTCGGAATGTGCGGCCTGCCTGTCGGCGCGCATTTCGGTTGCGGATTTCAAACCGTCGAAAAGCCAGCGCCGCAGCATGAACCGCAACGCGCACCTGCGCCGCCGCGCGTCGAGCCCCTGGGCCACCGAAGAGCAGTACACGCTCTTCCGCCGCTACCTCGACAACCGCCACGCCGATGGCGGCATGGCCGACATGGATGTGTTCGAATTCGCCGCCATGATCGAGGAAACGCCGATCCGCAGCCGCGTGGTGGAATATACGAACGAAAAGACCGGCGCCCTGACCGCGGTCTGCCTGACCGATGTGCTCGATGACGGGCTGTCCATGGTTTACTCTTTCTACGAACCCGACCTGCCGCGGCAAAGCCTCGGGTCCTGGATGATCCTCGACCATATCGAGATCGCGCGCGAAGCCGAACTGCCGTATGTCTACCTGGGCTACTGGGTGCCGGTAGATCTCCAGCCCGGAAAATCCGGCCTTGTAGCCCATCTTGGGGCTGCCCGGCACCC